>Ga0209340_1000536_pt1 | contig 39545 bp, 77 predicted proteins | sample EPASupsiteSAE323_FD_187266 | JGI IMG/M metagenome (GOLD analysis project Ga0209340, IMG submission 187266) | Bioremediated contaminated groundwater from EPA Superfund site, New Mexico - Sample SAE3-23 (SPAdes) (version 2) | ecosystem: Environmental > Aquatic > Deep subsurface > Groundwater >... | reverse complement strand
ATTCATTATACAACGGTTGTTTAGATGTACCCAAAGAGATAAGTTGCAGAGCCATGTAGTTTATAGGGGTGAACTCAGAAAAAGCTAAGGGCACTCAGTACTTCTTCTGAGTGCCCTATAATTAGGAAATACGTTGAAATATTTAAATGTTTTTATTTCTAACCGCTTAACGACGAATATTATCTTTCCAAGTTTCTCTAAACCAAACATAGTAATGTTCAACGAAAGGAAGCAAAATCCACACACAGATTATAGTTATACCATACTGTTTCCAAGAAAAAGCATGAAATATAATAATTGTTATCGGAATTGAAAATAGGATAGAGTTCAGAAGAAAGTTTAACATTAATGAAATGAAATGGATCATCTGTTTCCTATTCTCTTCTGAAATCTTGGTCCATAAAGAAAGAAAAAAACGTTTAAATTCTTTCATAGAGGTTCAATCAATTCCACTTTACTAGGAAACAAGTCATAACCCATCTCTTTAACTTTGTCTTCCGTCTTCCTCACAAATTCATCATATAGTTCAAAAGTCAATAAATGCCCATCACATTTAGGAAGAAGTTTAGATACAAGGTGTTCCCTTAGTTTGGATAGCACAATATGAATATTCTGGGTTTCAGATATATAAGCCAAATAACAATTAGCATTACTCATTAAATCTCCATTTTTATCTTTCAAATTATTAGAATTGTTTGTTTTATGTGCTAACAGATAACTTACCAGTTGTTCTTTATGCCATCTTAATTCGTGCAGTAAGGCATTTGACATACGCATATCGGTTAAGATTGGATCAGGATTATCCAAAAAGTATTTTCTTAATTTTGAAGCAATTGGATACTTGGCTTCCCCTTTTTCGTTGGTTGAGTTCAGGAACTTATTTATCGGCAGTTCCATATTTTGTTGATGTTCTAATTGTTGTTTTCTTGACATCTTATCTATCCTTTGTTTATTTATCATTTTCTTATCACCTTAGTTTTTGTTCGTGTTGGTCTATCCAATCATTCAATTCTGCCCGATTCACATAAGAAGGAACATATTGGTCTTTAAGCTTGTCATCTTTTTCTTCTTCTTTCTTTTCTGGTTGTGGGGATATAATGTCAAACGACAGTGAAGGCGAATCCACTGGATCAACCAGATGGATAAATCCAGCCATAGCATCTTGAGTATCATCTAAATCATCCTCTTGTTCGTGATGTATCTGTTTATACACAGTCTTGGTATCTTTCTTTACCACCAATTTTGATGCTTGGTAATCAAAATCGCAACCCCTTATGGTGTTGGAATCCCTTTCTCTTGCACGTTTCAAGAATCTCTGCTGAACATAATATTGGTATCTTTGGTACATGTGCCATTTCAATTTTCCAGTAAAAGTTATATCATTCGCTTCAATACTCACCGCTTGAAATAATGGAAGCATACCTGCATTACCTGTTGCATCAAAACCAAATAATGGCTGAAGTTTCTTATCTCCCACCAATTCTGAATAGTTACCCAATACTTCTTTTACTGATTCATTATCTTTTGATTCTTCTTCCCAACCATCATTCAAGTCAATTGCAGATTCAACACCAACAACCCTAGCTAAAGGATAACCAACAGGATATTTATGAATGTAAAATGCTTTAATTAATGGTATTTGAGGAACTAATGGATTTTCTCCCACATAACCACCAACTAATACTGACTGGTCGTGAACTGAACCCACATCCAAGAACCAAGCAGTTTCTCTTCCATAACCAGCACTATCACCTTTTTGAACTAACTCAGGATCATACATATCTTTGATTTCTTCAGAAGAGAAGAATGAGCCTTCAGTTCTTGTAAAGATTGCAAGTAAAGTAGATTCTATCCGTTGTTTGCTCATGCCAATTATAAGTTTATTGAATTCTTCCTGCGATGCTTCTGGCTTATCCCAATAGTTGAACTGATACCTATGCCAGGTAGGAGTACCGTCATCTTTTTTTGAACACCATAATTTATACATCATCTTTTCTTTTCCATCAGGATTAGTATAAACCTTAATCTTCCCTTTAGTTCGGAATGTTCTGGGAATAGCTATCTGATACATGAAATGTTCTTGGTCACAATTTTCCCAAAAATCAAATTCATCAAGCCACATATTATCAACAGGATAACCTAATGCAGAAGAGGTATGGGGACAACAAATCAAAAGATTACGATAAAGAGGAGTTTTACCATCTTTTGAATAAAAAGTATAACTTAACTGGGTGGTATTATCTTTCTTGCCAGTCTTAGTGTCAACCGTTTCTTCTTCCCGATAAGTTACATTACTGGATTTTAACAACATCTTTATCCTATCCATCTGAAATTGGGATTGGGGAAGAGAACCAGAGACCAAAATACCTATCCAATTTTTATTATGATCAGAAAGAAACTCAGTTGCAGCATCAATGTTTAATGTGAAAGACTTACCAATATGCTGGTTACATCCACAGAACAATATTCGGTCATGCTGGTCAGATAAGATTGCATCCTGTAAGTAAAGCATCTTCACAGGTTTATTATCAAACTTCAACTGAGAATATGCCAAGATAGTTTTATCCCTTAATAATTGGATTGCTTTACTTCTTACTTTAATATCGGAAGAAGTAAGAAGATTATGTTCCATCACATAATCCCATAATTTGATTTTATTATCAATTATCAATTCATCAACCATCTTACCAGAATCTATGAACTGATAACTAAAATTGCCCATCCCTAAGATTGGTCTTGAATAGTCCAGTTCATATTTCGGCAAGTCTAATTCCATCTATCAATTCTCTAATTCTAAACTAACTCGTTTCATCTTACCACAAGGACAGACAAAATAAACTCTTTGCGGAATACCCGAAGCAGTTATTGTGCTTCCCACTAACCAAATATGTTCATGGTTGGATATTATCTTTGATGTTAATATTGGTTTATGTCCCATATTTTCCCTCCATTTAAGCCACAGACCAGAATTGCACTGGTAACATTCTGATTACAGGTCAGACATTCTACTGTTGAATTACGGTGGCACTTGGGATAATTAGGAATCGAACCCAAATGATTGGTTTTGGAGACCAACATAATAACCATTATATGATTACCCCTTTATTTTTCCTATTACGTTTCTGAAATGCACCACACTCCAAACATAATCTCAAACTGCCCAATAAAGTATGTTCATCATCCGGACCAATGTCAATACCACAGTAATCACAAATCATTTGGAATCAAGCTGCTTCAGATTAGCATCTGCCTCTTTTAGCAATACATTAAAATTTTCAATTGTTATCTTACTATTTGTTTGAGATGAGTCTTTACTTCTGGCTTCTCTATCATTTATCCTACTTAAACCCTTAGTTATGCTGTTTGTCAATCCTTCCCACCATAACCGATAAATCAATATCCCATTCTTCAGTTCAGATAATCTTTCTTCGGAGTAACCATCTTTTTTCTTCTGATGGTATTCTTTGGATAATCTATGATATTCCATATTGTTGGCCATTGCTTCAATCTCTTGAGTGTACAATATGAACTTTTCTTTCAATACGGATATTGAACTATCATTTCCTGCAAGAGAAAATAAGAAGTCAGCCATCTCTTGACAATATCCTTCATCCAATGATTGTTCAGGATCAGTAAATCCTTTCGGACACATACCATAATTCTTCCATACACAATACTTACAACCATAATTCTGAAGTACATGATTAGGAATAAATAATTTATGTTCTCCCTTTTTACTTATATCGGATTCCATTAGAGATTAACTCACTTCGAGCACTAATGTGCTTCTCCGTTCGTTAGGGTTTGACCGGAATTCTTTAATTGGAGTAATAATCTACTCAAACACTCATTATCACTTTCTCTTGGATGAACCTTATACAACCTAAATTCATCCAATATCTCTTTCTTTACAGAAATGGTATAAACCTTTGGCTTAATTAACAAACCTAAATTATTATTCATTTTTATCACCTTTTCTTTAAGAAATAATAATTAATATTTAAATCTATTCATTTTTACTAATTTATCTTAAATTGAAACATTGGGAAAAATTAGATGGGTTGTCGCTATACTCTCTCCCCTTCTCTTAATTTCACCCCCTCCCCGTAGTAGATATATAATAATAATTATTAATACTACTATATAATAATAATGTTTCATTTTCTACTATCGTTTTCTATTATCGTTTTCCACTGTCAGAGAGACAGACAGAGAGACAGACAGAGAGACAGATAGATAGATAGATAGATAAAAAGATAATATCTCACTTCCTAAGAAATAACTCCATATGGAGTAACTGCATATGCAGTAAGTGTTTTTCATTTCTACGTCTAAAAAAAAGAGTTATGTAAAAAAAGTAAGTGTTTCTTCCTCCCTCTTGTTATTATCTTCATACTCCTAAGTAGATCATAAGTATAAATATATATTGTTCTTGATAATCTAATAACAATAAGCTTAAGTAGTTCTGTTTCATTCATAAGCTTGATAACAGACATATATTCTTTAGTATAGAAACATTTATATATAAGTACTACTTTTATATTTATATGATTATGGTTAATCGTCTATAATCATACAAAATAAGACTTGTGAGGTAAAAAACAAAATGGAAACCAACTTGATAAATAACTTTGAGGATAAAAGAGAAAGTATAAGTACAATCGAAACGATCTTAAATAAAGATAATGTTGTAAAGCATTATAGTAGTGATAATATTTTTATGAATGATTACAAAATGATGAGTAATGCCGGTTATAGTGCTAATGTCTTAGCTGATAACAGTAGTTTTGGTAAGATGTACGGTTCTCAATATGTTGCAGTACAGTATCGAAGAGCTGAGAATTACCAACCAACCGCTTTGTATTGTGTTAATCCAACCAAAACCCATCGGTTAATATTGTAAGCGTTATTTTTAGTATCCTTCGCTTTGCAGGAACGTATAAAACCTTAAGGTGGTATAAAGTACTAGGTTAGATTAATCTTAGTTCCTACGCAAAGTAAAGCGACAAAAAAATGATATTAGCTTACCAGTGCGGAAGGATAGCTATCCGAAGGACTAGCTCATCCTGAAGCATCTGGTTTAAACATAAGAATAAAATAAGATAAAGGTGAAAATATGAATAACAAAACAAATATAAATAATATGTTATTTGAATTAACTAAACTTAATTCAAATATGAGAAAAGTAGATTTCAGAAGTATTAATAAACAACCATTAGTTAATGATAAGCTAAACTTGAGAAGGTGCTAAAAATGATTATTAAAAATATGAGTACTGAAGAAATAAAGAAACAGATGCAAGAGAAAAGAATACTATCTGAGTTAAAATGTACGTGGTTGCATCAAGATAAAAGATATATTGCCTTACTTAATGAATATGAGAGAAGGTGCTAAAATGGTTTATATCTTAACTTATACTTATTTAGATAACTCAGTTTTAGAACTGGAACATTTTTATTTAGAATCTGAAGCTAAAACTAATAGATTAAAAAGAATAAGATTTGATCCTAATTGTGACCCTAAACGTATAAAGATAAAAGAGGTTATATTCCAATGAATACTAAATTAATTCAATTGGATTTAATCATTATAAGAGATGGGTTAGAGTTGTCTTTAATCTTTGATAGTAGAAAAGTAACAGAGCGGTTCGTTAAAGAAGGTATTGCAGAACTTAATAAATTAATTTCTGCATTAGATTAAAATAGGAGAAATAAAACAAAATGGAACATATAACAAAGGAAAGGATAAAAGAAATATTGGAAATATCAAAGACTAAAACAGATCTCTTTAATTGGTGTGAAGAATATAAACAATTTATAAATAATTGTGTATGTCAATGCGTATCTTCTGAGTGGGATTATATGATTAAAAAATCTTATGAAGATGGAGATTGCCCCATTGATGCAGAAGAATTAAAATTAAGTGATTATGACCAATTAAGAGAAGAGCTGCTTTATTCTTTTGAAAATGATACGGATAAACAAAAAGAATTTATTGCTTGTGTGAATGATCCCGATACATTCAACCGAAAAGTTAAAACAAAAAGCGATTTCGAAGTATTCTTAAATTCTTTAAGTGATGATGAGCTAATAGATTTAAGCGATAAGTTTGATTTAGATATCCCACAATTAGAAATTTATGAGTGGTGGATTATTTCAAATCCATTAGCTTATAGATTAGAAAAGCAAGGGGAGATTTTTTTAAACTATGCGTGGGGTAGATGTACCACTGGGCAAGACATTAGTTTAGATTATTGTTGTAGAAAAGCTTTTCTTTCTATTTTAGAGGATTGGTTATAAAATGGTAATGTCGATTAGTTTAAAACCAAGAGAATTAGATCCTAAAAACCCACATGGAAGTAAATTATACCCTTTTGAATTAGTTTTTGAGGGTAACTTTTTATGTAAAGATTTAACAGAAGCACATAAACTTAAAGATAAATTACTAAATATGAGGGATTAAAATGGAGAATGACACTAGAATAATTAAAGCTATCTCTTATTTAGATGGTGCCTTAGCTTATTTAAGCAGAATACCACTTAGTCAGATAGATATTAAGTATTCTAAGACTTCAATAAGAAATGCAATGACTCTTTTAAGAAATACTAAAACAGATAGTAGGATACAAAATTTAGAAAGAGAAGTTAATTTCATAAAAGAAATATTGGATAAATCAAAGGTGATAAAATGAATGCAAAATATACATCTAAAATTATATTAGATAATAGAGAACAGGTATTAAGTTTTATTCAAAATGCAGATTTTGAAGAATTGAAGATTAAAAGAAAGTTATATCCCAAAATTAGTAAAGTAGTTTTTGAAGTGATCTTGACTGATATATGTTAAAAATATAAATTTGGAGTGTGAGCTAATGAATGAAAAGGAAAGAGCATATAATTATTATCTGAAAGAGTGTAACAACAGAAGTATAGCTATTGATTTATTTGATTTTGAGCATGAGATAGACTCTTCTTTAAGCTATTCTGAGATGTTGGAAGAACTGCATAATAAGTTTTTTGATGTGCTCCCTTCTAAAGTGGAAGCTTCCTTAAATGAGGTTAATAAGCTTAAATTAGAAGCAGAAGAACAGAATAAACAAAGATTGCTTAATGATCAACAGGAGTATAGAGATAATTGGGAGATATTAGCACAAAGCAGAAGTATCTATATTTTAGGTGGTGTTAGAACTGGTAAGAGTGCTTTTGCTTTTGGATTAGCTAAGAAGCTTCAGCAGTATAAAAAAGTGTATTATTTTAACTTTCCCTGCCGGTCTCTTCTGAAAGAGCAAGGGTTTAATCATTTAGAGAACTTAAACGAGATTGCAAAGGTTACAGATGCAGTTATTGTTTTGGATGAGATTGCTTTAATTATGAAGAAATACGAGAAACGCACCAATGATGAACTACAAAAGATTTTAACCCTTGCGGGACAAAATAATCTAACAATAATTTTTATATCGCAGATCAGTCAGTTAGTAAATAAAACCTTAGAATCTTTGATTGATTGTTTTGTAGTGTTAGATTTTGATTATCAAAACTTAAAGAATGGTTCAAGATGTAAGAATATGATTAAGGATTATTGTACTTTTCAGCCAGAACATTTTAAGCTTAACAAAGGAGAGTTTCTATTTTACTCAAGGAACTTTCCAGTGTTTCAAAGCTTTACTAAATTTGAGCTTAATAAAGAATTTACGGCCGAATGGAGTTTAGCTTATAAAAATAAAGATAGTGGATTTAAAGAAATGATTAAAAATAAGATTGGTTTAATCAGATGGTAAAATCCCTAAATTGCGAAAGTGCGAAAAAAAGTGCGAAAGAAAGTGCGAATATACCCTTATTTTTTATTGATAAAGGAACTTATAAAGAGATTATAAGAGATGATAAACTTTTATTTTTATGTCCTTTTTGTAATAGTTGGTTTAGGGCATTAGCTCACCACACTACACAAAAGCATAAAATCACGGCAAGAAAATTAAGAAAGATGTTTAATCTAAAATATAATTATCAGTTAATAACTCCCGATTTAAAAGAAAGGCATAAAGAGATCGTTTTTGAAAATAAAGAATCTCATATTAAAATTAATTTATTGGAAAAAGGAAATAAAACCCGCTATATTAAAGGGGATTTTGGACATTTAAAAACGAATTGGTCTAATCAATCAATAGCACTTTTAAGAGAAAGAGGAAAAAAACAATTTGAAAACTTAATAAGGAGGAATAAAACAGCATGGAGCAAGGAGAGTATGCAACAGTTAGAACCAATGAAAAGAACCAGATAGTTTTTTTATCTGGCGTGTTTAAAGCAAAGAACTGTAAGGAATACTTTGCAGAAATTAAAAATAATATGGGAGGAACTATATAAAAATGAAAGAAAATAAAAAGTATGTTAAACCTAAGTATGGAACTAAATCAAGAAGTACTGCAATGATTTTAGCGGTATTCTTTAGCTTTTGGAGCTGGTTATATACCTATCGAGAGAATGGTTACAAGTTTTGGATTGGGTTAATCATTTGTCTTACCTGCTGGTGGTTATTCTTCATTCCGAATATAGCTATTTGGATCTGGGCAATGGTAGATAATAATTCCAGAAGTGAGGAATGGTATGAAGAGTATAACCAACAATAATTTTTTTTATTCTTTTTCTTTATAAAATTTACCTTTAAGGGCGATTTTTCTTTTTCTAAATCAAAAATATTATAAACTAATTCTCTTTCTTTTTGAATATGAAAACAATACCAAAAGAATTTAAGAGGGCACCTTATTTGCAAACGCTAATTAAAAGGGAAAATGATTTAGCTTTGTATGAATTAACGCAGGAAAATAGAATATCTGGTTATGAAGTTCACAAAATAAGAATCCAAAAAGCCCGTTCTGGAAAATTTAATGGAGTAGTAGTTAATTTTGAAGAAAAAGAAAGATTAGCAAACAGCAACGAGTTTGGATCCTTTGCTTGGAGTTATGCTAGTAAGGAAGAAGCATTAAAGCATTTCTTAAAATGAGTTTTTTACCATTGAGTACAAATGTAGTAAAAATAAATAATGTGGGGTAGTGGTAAAGTAAGGGGGTAACTTTAATTTCTTTATTTAAAGCGATTTTTTACATTTCCGCCCTTTTAAAATAATTTTTAATCATTTCTATTTCTGAAAATTCATTTAAAGGCATTTTTGAAACTTACCACTTTGAAATAATTGAAAAATATTAAATAGTAATTGTGTTTTCTAAGTGAATAAAAAGAGCTTCGCATTCTATGAGCCGAAGCGGAAATGGTGAGAAGATGGAAAAATTCCGAATAAATGTCAGAACTTTAAGAGGAGAAAATCTTTGTTTCAAAAATGTTGCTTCTTATGAAATCGTTGATGGATTATTGATTTTTACAGATAATAAAACTGGTAAAACCAAAAGATTCAGCGTAAGCAATACAGAAATTGAAACTGAAGATGATAACCAATAGTTTTATTCGTGCTAAAGAAATTACTCAGCATCTTAGCTGGAAGCATCTTAAAGATAAGACAGAATATCATTTTGAACTTATCTTGCCTTTTAACTCAATTGTTCAGGATCGTGGAAGAAGAAGAGGAGTGTATATGTGTATCTGCGCCGAAGTAATAACTGATAATGAACTATCTTCTTCCAACATCATTAAAGGGCAAATGATAATAATTGAACTTCCCGTTCAGACCTTTGATAGGATTTGGAGAGGAGTAAATTATATATTCAGAAGTCAATTGACAGAAAGAGACAATCTCAGATTAAAGATAAAGAAAAACTCTTACAAAGAATTTTATATTTTAGAATATGAACGCCTACAACCTTCTCCCGAACATATCCAATTTGCTGAAAGAGAATATCCTAAACTGTTCAATGCTAACAATACAAACATAAGGGAGATGGAAGAACTATGAATATCTTAATACCAAAACACTTGCAGAACCCAGAATTTAAATTCTTCTTGATCCAAAAGAATGGAAAGCTGCCGATTGAGAAAGGATGGAACTCTTACAACAGCTATAACTTCTTTGAATGGAAACTGAACAACCACATATTTGAAGGGGGGAATTATGGAATAGTAACAGGGGAAGGAAACTTAATCGTATTAGATTTTGACAGCAGAGAATATTATGAAAAAGTATGCTACTCCCTGCCGCCAACTTTCACCGTTCTTTCTGCCACCAGAAAACTACCCCATCTTTATTACCTTTTAAAGGGAAAAATGTTCAAGAAATCTAATGTACTTGATAAAAATAAGAATGTATTGATGGACATTCAAGCCAATAAGTGCGGAATTGTAGCCCCTGGCAGTGCAATCAATAGGCAATATTACGACATCATAAACAACATATCTATTGCGGAGATTGAGATGGAAACATTAGAAAATATATTTAATTTACGTTTTAAAGCGAAATCTGACTGGTTGAATATACAACAGCCACATCCAGAAAAGATTGCTTATACAATGAAACTATTGATAAATCTGGGCATTCAACAGACAGGAGAAAGAATATTCACCTGCCCGTTCCATTCATCAACCAAAGGAAAGAACCTTTCAGTGATGGATGATGGTGCTTTATACTGCTTCCACTGCTTGAACTATTGGAAGAAAGCAGAATGGTTCGCAAGGGATTATGAAGTATTCAGACCAAAAGTTATGATGATATGGATATAAAGATAAGGTGATAAATATGAAAAGATTTGATATCAACATGGAATATGGGCTGATAAAGATTTTAAGAGATATGTTGCCGGAACCTGATGAAACATCATTAGTTTCAGAAAGTAGGGCGGCTGCAATGAAAAAATGTATAGTAATGTGTCCATCAAATATAATGATGGTAGTTGCTAAATCGGAAGAAGCTAAAAGAGTATTGAGCAGATTCTTGGATAAAAGACAATTAGGACATAAATATCCTGACTTGAATTATAAATCAATTATTGGGGAGGTTATAAAGTCAAAGTATAATCTTGAATTTCTTAAAGATATCTGGAATCTATTTGACCAAATGGATATCGGTATGGAAATCCAAATTAATGGAGAGTATCCAGCTACATTCAGTAATGAACATTTTGAAGTAATACTAGCACCAAGAGTAGATAATATATGATGGCAGAGACAACAGAACAGTTCCTAAATAGAATTTATGTAAATTATCTCAAAGATAAAGTGTTTATCTACAAAAACAATTCGGACATAAGCAAAGAAGAAAGTAAATGCCAGATTTGGAACATCCAAAAGACCAAAGAATATCTGCAATGGTTGAGAGAAAATAACGGCACAGAGTTCAAACCAGAACAGAAAAGAGGATTACAGTTATGGTAGTACATCGTGAACCCTGCACTGTCCGATGGTCAATGATACCGCAGAATCAATGGATCAAGATTAGATTAGTCAATCCTAAAGAGTGCATACCGATAATGATACCTCGCAGCGGAAGTTTCATCGCATATAAAGCATACTTCATCAATGAATATGTAAAAGAAAGAAAACTGTTCAATATGGTATTCCCATTCAACGAATTTAATCGGGCATTGGTTGGATTAGTGCCAATGGAATTAAGGAATAATTTGGATAAGCAGTTTGAATTTGAATTTATGAAAAGCAGAAGAACAATACTGCTCAGGAATTGGAGAGTAATATGATTTGCAGGAATTGTAAATTAGGGAAAAAATTTGGGAAAGAATTTCATTATTATTGGAAGAATAAAAAAGAATGTTCATTCAAAGAAATGGATAAGATAACTGAATTGGAAAAGAAATTGAAAGATGGAAACAAATAAAATAATTAAAGGCGATTGTTTAGAAGTTTTAAAAGAATTATCTGATGAAAGTGTAGATATGATTATGACTAGTCCACCTTATTGGAATCTTCGTGACTATGGCAATGAAGTAAAAAGTAAGTTCTCTGATTGGGAAGGACAATTAGGATTAGAACCAGACTTTAATCTTTATATCTCTCATTTAATACAGATATTTAATGAAATAAAAAGAGTTTTGAAGAAAGAAGGAACTTGTTGGGTTAATTTAGGTGATACTTATTCTGGTAGTAATTGTGGAAAAGGAGATACTTCCGATAATAAAGTTCAAGGATTAAACCACAAAGATAAATATACAGGACAAAAAGCAGGTAAAACAAGTTTACCAGATAAATCTCTTTGTATGTTACCATTCCGGTTCGCAATTGAAATGGTAAATAATGGGTGGTCTCTTCGTAACGATATTGTTTGGTATAAAAGAAATTCAATGCCTTCTTCGGTAAGGGATAGACTTTGTAACAAATGGGAACACTTATTTTTATTCTCTAAATCTAAAAAATATTATTTTGATTTGGATGCTATCAGAAAACCATTAAAGCCAGAGAGCATTCTTCCGAAGAATGCAGGATTCAGCAAAGTAGTTTCATTCAATTATCGGGTAAGAGAAGCAACTAAAGTGCCTTTAGTTGCTAAATTCGGTAATATGTATTCTGCAACCCATAAAGAAATAGAAAAGTATGGGAGTCCAAGAGCAAGGGAATATCGTGCTAAATGTGAAAATTATAAATCAATGCACAATCGTTCAGCAGAAGAAAGGGCAAATGGAACCCCCCACGATTTAGCTAACTGCAATCCAAAAGGTGGAAATCCGGGAGATATGTGGGACATAACCACTCAGCCGCATCCATTCGCCCACTTTGCCTGTTATCCTGAAAGACTTTGTGAAAGACCAATTAAAGCAGGATGTCCCGAATTTGTATGTAATAAGTGTGGAAAAGCAAGAATAAAGATAATGAAACCTTCAGAAGAATATGCAAAGTTATTAAACCAATCTTGGACAGAAGATACTGATAAAGATAAACAATTAAGAAATCAAATCGGTTTTCAAGCAAACACAAAAAAAGTTGCCTGTACTGCCGAATATCTTGTTAATGGATACACGGATTGTGGTTGTAATGCAGGATTTAATAGTGGTATAGTTTTAGATCCTTTCTTAGGTTCAGGAACTACTGCTCTTGTTGCATTAAAACTAGGAAGAAAGTTTATCGGGATAGAACAAAATTCCGATTACATTAAAATAGCAGAAGAAAGATTAAAACCATTTTTAGAACAATCAAAACTAAACACTTTTCACGACAGAAGTTTATAAATAAATAGAAACATTTATATACTACCCTACTATTCCCTAGGGTATGGCTAATGAAAAGATATTAACTTGGAAATGTTCCATCTGTAGCAAGGAAATAAAAAGTCTGTATAAAAAACAGTTAGATTTCCTTAGTATGCAACATCAGTATTCACATGGCAGACCTGAAACTTTTAACACTTGAAGATATCAACCAATTAAAAGGTTATGATAGACAAGAAGCACTGAGAATGTATCGTGCTTCAATGGAAAGACAAAAAGTGCAAGATAAGAAAGAACTGACAAGAATAAGAAATAAATTATTTAGATTTAATGTGAGGAAAAATAAAAATGGAAGAGATAAGATTGACCTGGATGAACCTGCTGAGAGAACTGAAGACAGCAGGTCTGACGGACACCAACATATTGAATGAACTGATTAAATATGGAGAATCAGAAGAAAGAAGAATAACTAAAGAATATAAAAATAAACGGAGCGTGAGCTGAAATGGAAACAGAACAATTAAACAGGATTGTAGTTGAGCATAAAGAAGTTGGTAAGTTGCAGGATAGCCTTGAAATCGGAACTCCTGCTAAAGGAGGGGCAATAAAAGTATATTGTGATTTTTCTAATGTTGAAGAAACTAAAAGTAGAATTGATAATGCAATCATCGCAAGAGAATATGCTAAAACTAAATTGGGGTTAGAATAAGATGAAAGACTTTAGAGGGAATGATAAATTAGTGATGTATCTGGGTGTAGTTACTGGCAAACAATTTGAACAGAAGTATAATGAATTATCTAAATCAGAAGATAAATTGCCAGTGGCTTCTAACCTGATACCCATCTTGGTTGATAGTGATGAAGCTCATTCGATATTCCACGCTTGGATATTCTATGAAACAGTACAAAAAAAAGAAGTTAAATTGGAGTTATAAAAATGACAGATTTCAAAAATACTATGGGGATTTATTTAGGTAGGATGTTGGCATCTGAAGGAACTAAGAAAGATGGTAAGCCATTCAGGAAATGGAGGTGCTCTTTCAAACCTAATGAACAAAGTGATAAGCAGTTTAATATGTCTATATTCCAGAAACAGAACGCACAGAACGTCTGGGAAGATATAGTTAAGATGGAAGAATGTAAATGGTACACCATCACCTTTACTGAACAAGCAGGAGAATATCAAGGCAAGGCAATAACTTACAAGACCATCTTTAAGATTGTTGAGGGAAAGCACGATAACTCAATAGTGCAACAATCTAAGCCAATAATGCCATTACCCCAAGCAACTCCAGTAATGAACTGGGAAACCTTTGCTGCCGAATATGATAAGCAGATGGGAGATAAAGGTAATGCAATGCACATGTTGGGAGCTTATGTAGCTAATAATTATCCTGTTGGATTTGCTGAAATAATCCCTAAATGTAAAGCACATTTCAAAAAATGATATTAGATTTAGATGATATTCCTAAGAAGGATAATGTAGTTAAAGAAGAACAAAGTCAGACGGGAGTTTTTCCAACTTCCGATAACCTCACAAGGACTGATTCTCCCTCTTCTCTACAAAATTATCCTTCTAAGGACATCATCATGAAGGTACTTCATACTCGAACCGAGATTACTATCTATCCCAATGGACAGATATACCATAAATCTCAGTCTTGGTTTGAGAATCAAACATATCAAGTAAAGAAGAAAGAGAAACCTAAACCAGCAGAAGTCAAAGAAGTTTCAAGTAAAAAAATAGAGGAATATTAAAGATGCGAGAAGAAATACAACGATTTCATAGCCTTACCCTTCAAACTCACAATGCGATACTATTTGAATCGTTAATCTATCCCCACAATATCACTACTGAATCAGCTAAGTCATATCAGTTTGAAGATAAAGAAGGATTAGAATTAGCCAGGCAATTAAGGGGATACTTTGCTATGAAAGATGTTGATGGAAAAAAGTCTAAGTTCTTCATTGAAGAACAATATTATCACGACTTACCAATCAGAGTGAATCAATATGAAGAGATATTTTACAAAGATTCAGCAAGGGCTAAATCAATAGTAATAAGACCGACAGACATTACTCCATTCAGGATAAAACCACAGAAATGCTGGGAAGAGAATCATCAATTCATTGATGAAATTGCACCATTTAATCATTCAATGCCGGATTATTGGACATTAGCTAAACTTATCGCTATCCAGTCTTATATTGGAAAAACATTTACTGGTATCTGTTCACTATCAGAATTTGGGAAGTCTAGCGTATATCTAGTATTGGATGCACTTACCAAGAAATGCCCAGTATTCCAACCACGCTCAGTTCCCGGTGTATTGGCACAGATAACGGGAGATGGAAATATGATATTTGATGAAGTGCATGATGCACCATCAGAAGTTAAATCCTGTATGGAGAACTTCTCATTACAGGTGGCAGGCAACTCTCCAGTCTATATCAATGGTGCAATGAAATCACAGAACACCAAGCCAAAATACGATGTTTCACAGCAATCCATAACTTTCCTTTACAATGTCTATTCAAACTATAAGGATCCAGAAAAGCAGTTCTGGAACAATATCTGGGCTAATAGGAAAGCAATGGAATCAAGATTCCTTTGTATGAAACTGGAAGGGAAGTTATTGGAAGAGTTTGATAAAGATTTCAATATCCCAAAAGTAGCAGAAGAAAACAAGATGTTTTACATCAAGATAGCTAAACATTTGCTATACTTAAAACAGATTAAGTTATCCAATAAATACAAAAGAAGATATTGTATCAATCACGAACTAGATCTAAAGGGAAGACATAAGATAATCTATGATGAATTAGTCTGGTTAGTGGATTTATACAGCAATACCCACGACGAGTTCAATAAGTTCGTTGATTTAGTCAATGATTCAATAAACAATTATCAAACTATGATTATGCAGCAACCATTCAGGATAGCTAATTATTCTGGGGAACCAGTTGCAAATACTAAAGAAGTACCAATATCTACCAATTTAGTAGTTGAAGAAGAAACCATTATTGAAACACCCGAACAAAAGATTATGAACTGCCTGATTGAAAATAAATTAATGCTTATTACTGAATTGGAAGAAAAAGTCAAAATCGAAAATTTTGAAAAAATTTTGGACAAGATGAAAAGTAGAGGGGATATATTTTATCCCTCTCCCGGAAAGGTGTGCAAACTATGATGAACTCAATGAGGACTAAATTAGCCGGTAAGTTTGGTAAGTTAGAACATAAGTTTGGAAGACTGATTGCAATACCCATTATTATCAGCATATTTTACAATTTTTGGCAAAAAGATAAAATTCAATTATTGTTACAATCGTCAACTTTTGTGTGCTGGTTGGTTTATTTATGCAGCCACACAATAGAGAAGTGGTTGTATCCACATAATTTGAGGTGATAAGATGACAACGGTAAGAAGTGCAAAGAATAAAGGTTCCCAGTTCGAGATGGATTCAGAAGCATCATTACAACAATTATATTCGGACTGCTTCAGGACACACGAAAGAGGTTATATCTCCGAATATGACCTGCAATCTAAACTAGAAAAAAAATCATTTGAATGTAAAAGATTGAAATCAATGTCTTGGAATCAAGCTAAATCATACTTAGAGAAACTGATTAAGCGATCCCCAGAAGGATATAAAGGATATCTATTGTTTAAATCTAATCAGCAACCCTGTTTAGTCATGCAATTTGGAAAGGATAATCATCTGATTGTAATGGAATTTGAAGATTTATTTGGAGTTCCATTCATCAAACATCAAAGCACTAGAAAGAGAGAGGTAAAAGAAAATGAATGTTAAATTATGGTGGGCTAAAAGGACAGCAAAGAGAATCGAAAAGTATGAGAATTATGAATATAAAATACAACATTTAATCGTAGAAAATACCAAAACCTTACTTCAACAATTAGGGGATTTATCTCCAGAAGATAGGGTTAAATTTGCTAAAGATATGGGTTATACGGAAGAAAAAGAAGAACCAAGATATGTATCAGTAAAAGATAAGGGGGATAAGAAAGATGGAAATAACACTGCAAAAAGCATTAGAAAACGACAATCTGTTGGAAGAAGCAATAGCAATGGAAAGAAAAGGTAAGAGGATAAGACTATGGTAAATGAAATATTGAAAGATGAGATTGATATCAAAACTATCTGGGGTATTCCAATAGGAAAAGTGAATGAGATAATATCTAAAGTGAGAGAGTTTCATCCTGAATGGTTGAAAATTTCAGAAGAAAGAGAATTTAATGGATTGATTTGTAGACCGATTGAACAGTTTGGAGTAGCATTTAAGGACATTGTAATCCCAGACGGATGGAGATTGCCAACATTAACAGAAACAGTTGACTTGGTAAATAATGCAGATTTTGTTGAATGGTCTAAAATTGAAGATGAAAAACACGATTTTTATATTCAACAACCATTTAACAAGAACAGAGGAAAATATGCGGCTGGGTTCGACTGCGGCGATGTTGTATTCAATATCTATGGCAACGGTCTCATCAGTTATGCTGGTCGTTCTCGTGGGGTGTTATTGGTGAAGAACAAATGAACGAATTAAAAACCTTGAAAGACCTAAGAAATAAAGCAAATGTTGCTTATGGTGATTCGCTTGACGATTGTGAGTATGGTTGTGCTGATGTAATTAAGGAAGAAGCGATTAAATGGATTAAAGAATTAGAAAATCAAATGTTGAAAAGAAAAGGAGACCAAACCATAGAATGGATTAAACATTTTTTTAACATTACTGAAGAGGACTTGAAATGATTTCTTTAATTATTATAGGTATTATTATTCAGATTGTAGGAGTATTTATTCTTGGGTATATGATTTTTCTTAATTATCCCAAAGTGATAGATTCTTATTATAATTATATCCCATTGGTAGGGTTATTAATATTGATATTAGGGATGGTGATTTAGAATGAGTGAATTTGGAAAAGGATTAGCTTATAATTTAGGATTATTTTTAGCACACGCAATGCAGGATTATTGTCAACCAGAAGAGATAAAGAAATCATTAGGGGTTACTTCTTGGTTTTATGGATGTGCAGACCATTTTTTTGAGTTTGAAGCCGAACAAGCACCAGAAATTATCAGAGAGAGATGTATCCAATTTAGAGATAAAATGTTGAAATGGCGATTACCAATGAATGAAAAAGATAATCCTACTGAAAAAGATAAAGAATGGGCAATAAATGAAGCCAAAGAATTATTATTAGAGATTGATAAACTAATTGGTATTGAACCAGAAAAAGGGGATTGGGAATGAAAATGGAAATAAAAATTGATAAAAAAGATTGTTTATTAAAAGAATTGAAAGTTCCAAAAGGATATAGAATAATAGAAGATTATGAACTTCTGAAAGAAAGTAGAACCAATAAAGAAATTGGAGAAATAACGAAAGAAGGTTGGGTATGGTGTAATACATCCAGAGGAAAGAGGGCGGCTGGGTTCGGCTTCAACGATGATGGATTCCTTATCAGTGGCAACGTTGACATCGATGATGCTGGTCGTTCTCGTGGGGTGTTTGTGAAGGAGGATTGAAAATGACAGAAATAGAAGATATTGCAAAAATAATAAATCAAAATAAAGATAATTTTATAGTACCAATAAATAAAATTATAACTGAATTGAAAGTGGTCAAAGCCAAAAAGAATAACCCAAAACAGAAAACTGTCCCAGAACATTTAGAACTAACTATTTTTTTTCCAATAGATATAGCAAAAAATATACAAGAATTTTATAATTGTAATTATGGCTTAGTATTATTAGGCTTAAAAATTACAAAAAAGAAAGAGGATTGAAAATGACAATCAAAAGAAAAACATTACCTGAAGTAATGTCTTGCTGTAATGATTGTGGTAGAAAAAGATATAAGATTATCCAAGAAGCTGGTGCTATAACAATGTGTTATGGAATTTGTCAGATATGTAAAAAGAATAAGGCAATAATACCTGCTTCTGATTGGAGTTATATGATTGGTGAATGTAATAGTTTAGATTAGAGGAATGAAATTGACTAAAACAACTAAAGAAATAATAAATCAAGAAATGCATTTAGCAAAAAAAGATTTAGATAAAGATTGGGAATCATTTTGGAATTTAAAATGGTTTTCAGAAGAAGAACTCTTAGAACTCAAAAATAAATGTATGGAATGGCAAGAGAAAGCTAGAATGAATCCTGATTTAACTAACAGCCATAGAGATGGATACAGAGCAGGATTAAGTCAAGCAATTAATTTGATAGATGAGATGATTGAAAAATGAAAACAAACATATTAATTATGATAGGAATATTAGCAATGTTATTTTTAACTGGATGCACTGATGATGCTCAAATAGCTTCGCATAATCTAGTAAAATCAGCAGACAACTTTGAAATTGATAGAAGAATAGTATTCTTCAATGGAATCACTGATAAATACTTATTGGAAATAGAAGGTAAATGTGCAGTATTTGGAGGAAAAGAGTCATATTCATCAGGTTCATCAACTTCAGAATTAGAAGTTATTTGTAAAACAGGAGATGAACAATTCAAAAAACACTTTTTAGGTTTGAGTGATAATGTGGCTTATTTTGTAGAACAAATAAAACCTGTTGAAGCAAGTGCATATCATTATAGGGTAACATTTAAGCCACAGGTAATAGTTCCCGATATTGATTTGAGAGTTGATTTAACCGACTTGCCGAGAGAACAGAATTAGAGGAAGACAATGCCACTTAGACTAAGATTAAAGGAAGACCAACCAATGTTTAGAGAAGATGATATTCCCAATTATTCTACTCCTATATTTTTTAAAGCGGGAGAGGAATTTGAAGTTATTGAAAAGAGGATTATGAAACACGATAATAGAGAATGGTTTAAAATTAAATCTAAATGGTTTAGCAAACCAATGCAAGGGTTTCTTAATCCTGATTGTTTTGAAATGATTGTAGAGGAATGAAAATGACTAAAGAAGAATTGATATTAATTGGAATAATTATTGTTTTAATAGCCTGTATTTTTGTAGTTGGAACACAATGAAAATTGAAGAAATTTATTGGTGGCATGGTTTATTTTGCGGAATAGCCTTTACTAGTTGGTTAGTTATGAGTTATTATTTAATATATTTAAAATGATAACAGATAAATATAGATGTGATTGGGTACAAATAGCAATAGGGATAGGGATATGGATCAGTTTGATTTATTCAAATTTGATTTTACAGTAATTACAATAATACCTTCCCCAAGTTATTTTAAACACTTTATTTTTATATTTACAATGTGAACATTCAATTTCTATAAGTTCCATCATTTACCTAAACTCATTCTGATGAAAAAATAGAAGATAATTATTATTAAAACATATTTCATTAATCGGATAAATTCATCTTCAATAAATTCATATAATTCTAATCCATTCATTTGCAATTACACCTATAAAATTCAATATAATGATAAAAACCGTTTTTAGCTTCTCTTTTAATTTCAATCGGTATAGCCAAATATTGACAAATAATGGGTACTTTTTGGTTCATCATAAAAAAATAAGTGCATAATTTCCACCATTTTCCGTCATAATCTTTACCAAATTCTGAAAATTTCTGTCCTAAACAAAGATTCATATCATTTCGCATTCGTTCTTCTAATGTTTTAGTAATAGTCATTCGCAAGAGGAGTGTTAATTAAAAATCTTTTAATTGTTTTTGGACTCACTAATCCGTTAATCCCATCTTTTCCAATGACCTTAAATTCATTCAATCCTACCAGTTTAGGTTCGCCCATATCAAAAGTATAAACCCCACCGCCCGATTGCCCGGGATACATCATTCCCTCTGCCAACAGTGAACCCTGTAAGTCTGGGTTAGTTATATGACCATACCAAATCTTTTTTCCTAAACCCACACCGGGATAGCCTACACCGATAACATAATCACCAATTTCAGAATCTTCTGCAAAACTACCCGAAAAAGGTTTAGCATCATTGATATGTTGCTGTGGGAATAATAACATTAAATCATTATCAACATCTATCTTAGCTACATACATTTCTATACCATTAACATAAATAGAATTATCTTTTGAGTTCTCTGGTAAGATGTGAGCGCAAGTAAGAACATATTGATTCTTAGCTTCTTTATCAAAAAGTACTGTTCCAGAACCTAAAGTTCTCATTCCAATCTTACTCTTACCATTAGGAACTTTAAAGAAATAAAAATCCATCTCATCCTGTTTTTCTACTGTTCCATAAGTTTGAATTTGCACCGAACTATCTATTATCCTTTCTAAATTTTCCTTTACTAACCAATTATCGTTTTTATCATAAGTTAATCCCATAGAAGGAAGCAATCCAATCAATACACTCCCCGCTAGATTAGTTATCTTTTTCGACCTCATTTTAATCATCTCTTTTATATTCATCTAAACAATTACCACAGATAGATACACCAAAATCATATTCAAATTCAACATTACAATCGGCACATTTACATTTCATTTAAGAAACCTCTTTCTCATATAATCATTAATATTTTTCCTATAATTCATTATAATTGCTGAATTGTCCGGCTCACTATACCGACTATTTTCCGTTAATTGTCCCCTATCGTAAAAATGAACAAGTTCATGTAATAATGTAATAAACAAATCATCATCAGATTCCATCTTACTTGGATCATAAAGCAAAGTATTAGTTTTATACAAGAACCAACCATAATCTCCACTTAAATCAGATTGAACAATTTGTACTTTATCAAATCCCCGCTTGATTTCTCCCAATGTTAACTCTAATGTTTGCCCTCTTCTCATTGGACATACCTATTTTTACAATCTTTAACAAATATATTATTATCGGAATAATAACATTCTTTATTTAATTGAAGCAGATAGGCTACAAAACCAGCGTAATAAAGAGATATCTGACTATCTGTCCCATCTTCGTTCTCAACAGATACTTTAACATATCCGCTATTATCTTTTATGACTTCTTCAAGTGTTTTCATTTTCTCTCAAACTCTGGATAGAATGAATGGTCAACTCTTTTCAATCCACTTTTATCATACCATACATCCATTATTCCATACCCCATATTAGCTTGAATTTTCTTACCTCTCATAAACCAGCTTTGACCGCATAAAGTTCCAGCTTCCACTGCAAACACATTGCGTATCCAAGCACTCATACTTTTATGATAATGACCTTCTAATACAATATGTGGCTTATCTCCTCCTGTAAAACTTTCAACCAATTTCTGTAATTTATAACTTGTAGCGTAAGCAGAACCATCATTCGCATGAAACAATTTCATCTTAATATTTTTACTAAGCATTATATCAGCTTCATTCTCCCCTAAGAAATGAAAGTTCTTGCACCTCTGTTCTAATTCTTTTCCTACACAAACCCCACCATTATTTTTAATAGAATACCATTGGTCGTGATTACCAGTTATTGCATGGAAATCCAACTTAGGAAACATCTTAAATAATTGTTCAGCATACTCAATCTGTGCAGTAAATCCAATCTTATCTAATTCATAGATATGACCATCTCTTCCACTCATCCCTTCAAGAATATCTCCAGAACAATAAATAATATCTACTCCTTCTTGTATTGCATTACATCCCATATGATAAAAGGCATCTTCTTGAAACTTCTTATGACCAATATGACTATCAGAGAAATAACCAAACTTAGCGTGGTTCTTAGGAAATGAATGCCGATATGTTTTCACTGCTGACTTATCTGTCCCACCTAATTGTTTAATCAAAACCTGACGTTCTTTATCAGATAGATTCTTTAATAAATCATCTAGTTTGTCGGTCATATTCGCTCCTCTCTTTATGTATTAATTTTAGAATCTCTTCAGAATTATTTGTGCTTAACATCTTTTCTAATTCGCTAACATCAATCAATTCAACCATTTCTCTATCGTGATGTCTTAAATACCAACCAGAAATCTTATCAATAGCACTAGCATAAGTTAAGTAACCGTCTGAAACGAACCTATAAATGTTCATAAATCTATCACCCAGTAATAGAAATAGTATTAGAATATTTAATTGTTTATATATTGTAGAATATAAATGATTATAAATAAAATTATTTTTATTAGTCTACTTGGTGGGGATAGACACGATAATTCTATATCTGAAACTCTAATTTGTCTATCACCCAAAACCCACCATTAATTTAATTCTTTAAGGAAAATAAAATGAGGAGTTTTTAGTTCCCCATTCCCAAAGGAGGAATAGTCCATTGAGTATAATTTATTCTGAGATATAATAATCAACTATATCTAAAACCATTTTACTTATTCCAGTAACTGCTCCTGCAAGAGGCACTGCCCAGACAGCACTCATATTGGATAAATAAGCAGTTAATATTCCGATAACACCAGAAATAATCAATCTGATATTACCTTTATTATGCTGCAACAATTTCTTCCAATTCCAATCTTTAAAATTAAATCTACTCATCTTACATCATCCCCAATTTTATATTACAAATAAAACAAAATCCTAATAGTTCTTCAATAGGACTTAAAACCTTAGTGCATTTAGGACATCTTTTCATTATGGTTTTCTCCAACACTTTTTACAAATAACAATCTCTGCACCATTTCTTAATTCAAATGATTTTTCCGAATAACTCACTTCTTCTCCACATACATCACAAATAGCAGGCATTATATTTTCACCTCAGCAGTCTTCCTTAAAATAGCATTCGCTAGTTGAAGTACGTCTTGTCTTTCCCACCCTTTTGGATGTTCCTCTTCGGTTAATTTTACTATCTTGTAAGCTAGATGATTGAGTTCTGACATTAATTTTTTGTTCATTAGAAATACCTCTTGATCTGTGATGTTTGCGATGTTCGGCTTTTGAAGAACAAAGTAATAGATTAGAAGAATCATTATTAAGAGGATTGAAATCGATATGATGAACTTCTTCTCCTTTTCTTAATTTCCTTTTAATTGTTTGTTCCATTTTAAATCTATGTAATGGAATACTTTTCCCGTCAATAGTTATTTTTTTATAATTATACTTTTTATCTCCTTTCCAATAAGGATTATGTTCTCTCAATCTGGATTTTGATTGCCATAAACATTGACATCTTCTTCCACAAAAATGATGTTTTCTGCGATTATAATAAATTTCTCGTGTCTCAGTAAGAACACTACAATTTTCACAATTATAAGTTATTCTTTTGGCAGTGATTTCTCCTTTTAATGGCATAAACTTGGTAATGGATTAGTGATTTATATTTGTTTCTATTTTGTAATTATTATATCTTTAATCTCTAATTCATCATCAAAATTATACCAGCTGTAATTATAATTAAGACTAAACCATACTTTAGTTATTCCTATTTTATCTTTTCCATCTCTTGCATCTTGATGAGTGGGATATTCACAAACTTTATCTTTTAATATTCCCCCAAATGTTGAATTGAAATGATGGTATTTTTTGGTTATCGAACTATAAACATAAACCGTTGCGTGACCACCATAAAAAGTATCTCCCGCTACAACCCTTACTCTCCAATCTGAAACCCCAGCCGATAAAAGATAAGATTTAATTAATATTGCAAACGAATCACAATCGGCAGTAATCTTTCCTTTTTTGTATCTTGCAAATAATTCTGAGGGAAATTCCCACACTTCTGTTTCCCCCCAAACATTTTTATCATAATCGTATTTATAATATTCGGTAAATATATTTTTATAAATTTTAGGAATTAAAGTTTCATAATCCTCTTCTGTTTGATATAATTTCCATCTTTTTAAATCATCAACTATTCTCGGTTCGGTTGGTGTTATTAAAACATTTACAGGAAAAGAAATCTTTGTTTTGGAGAATGGTAAACTTCTTCCTTCATAATAAATCTTAGCTACAGGGTACTTACCGTTTTGCTTTTTTTCCTCAGAGTTGTCTTTAATATCCTGATTAAATCTCTTGATTAGTAATTCTTGTTCTGAAATTAATCTTCCAATCTCTTTAGTTAAATCATTGATTTTTAATTCACTTATCTTTTTAAAATCATCAATCTGTAATTCAAAAGCTATCTTATTAATTTCTAATTGAGAGTTTTCAAGTTCTAATTCTTTAAGCTGATTAAGCAATATTGGATACTCTTTAATCCTGTTCAGATATTCTTTAATTTGATTTATCATCATTCAACCCATTGATAAGCATAACCAGAATAATACGGACTTTGTTTATCCGCAGTATCCGCAGTAAGATTAATCTTTATTCTTAAACTTGTTCCAGCAGTCCCGATTGTAGTAGCGGTATCTATTGCTGATAAAGTAGTATAATTAGAACCATTATCAGCACTTAACTGGATTGAATGTGAACTACCCGATCCGCCAGCAGAGGAAGACCAGATACCCAATGCAATTAAAGCATTAGCACCAGCAGTGACAGCATTACTTACAAAATAACCAGAAGCGTATAATCCATCTACACTCATAGCTTGAAGACTAAAATCTCTATTAACTCCATTAGCAGAACCAGTCATTGTAACTTTTAATGCAGCAGCACTACCAATAGAAGCATTTTCAGTATCACTAATTTGTGTCCAACTAGAACCATCTGAACTTCTTTCTTTCTTAACCTTTCCTGCTCTTTTAGTTATTCTCAAATACATAGTAGTATAACTAACACTGTCAACTAAAAAATCTGGAACTCCCCCATTATAATTAATTTGAAAAGAAATACTTTCCCCGAATGCTTGCACTGAACCCGAATAAGAAGCATCAGCAGATAACCCTGGCTTAACTAATTTAAATGTAGCTCTACCATCTCTATAAGTTGCAGTACTTTGAATAAAAATTGTTCCCGTGTTATTACCATTTAAAACATAATCTTCTTCATTATCAGTAGCATCAAAAGTAATAGTTCCCCCTGCAGAAACATCAGTGGTGTAAGTTCCATCTCTTGAAGCGCCAGTCATATCTGCGGCATAAGTTTGATTAGTAGCGTCAACATCTAAAGCAACTAATTTAGCAGTATTATTTAAGACTACTTGAGAAGAACTTCCAGCATCATAATATGTCGTATTTTTAAAAGTATCCCAAGATAAATTATCATAATTTGCTCGTGTAAAAGTAAAGATATTGTTAGTATCTAAATCTAAAACTAATTGAAGCATAGATTTAGTAAGACTTAATTTAACTGGAATCTCATTAAAATAACCATCATCTAATTGATCTCCATTAGCCACCGTTACAAAACTATCTCTTGTTGTCATTTATATCACCTTTATTTTTAACCATAAACTATTCTTACTTCAGACACCGTTACATTTCCTGCCGATACAACTTTCCATCTTAAATCAGTTCCAACAGTTGTAAAGTTATGAAGTGTTCCATTAGTTGCACTTTCAAATGAACTTCCATTAGCACATAAAGTTATCGTTAAATCTGTTGTGCTTCCAGCAGAAGCAGTTATTGTTATCGTTGCGGAATTAATTGTATCTCCACCATAAGCTACTGCTGTTGATTGTGCCACTTCTGCCGCAGTAAGCACTAAAGAACCGGGAGTATCTGCCCAATCAGCAGTAGTTACTCCTGTATCTTCGAATGTAGTGAATTGGAATGTTTCAATGTAATCTTTATTAGGATTTTGAATTGTTGGCTTAGTAGTTACCCTTCCTGCACCGCCCACCACTTGTTGAGAACCATCTTGTGTTGCAACATTAGTTCCAACTAATCCATTAGTAGAACTGCCAACAATCCAAGCATGACCTAAAGTAGATTGGATAATAATAGTTGATTTTTCTCTTACCCTTAATTTTTCATCTGTCTTTTTAAGAATGGGAATAGTATTATCTGATGGATTAAGATTATCGGAAGTGTTCTGTCCGAACTGCATTGATTCTACAAATACCATTTATTCCCCCAATACATCAAATAAAGTTATCTTTGTAACTTCTATTGCTGCCGTCTTAACAACCCCAGCAGTTACTACCCTATGCAGTTGTGTTGCTTCGGTATTCATTCTTATCTGCCATTCGGTAAGTGTGCTTCCGTTTCCAACCGCAGAAGAGATTGTATGAGTAACAGAAAAGGAATTATTTGAGGTTACCACATCAACATTTGCCTCCGTAGCAACAACTGGAGTTTCTAAATTTGTATCTCCAACAGTAGGCAGAGTTGTTCCTGTTCCTGCACGACCATCATTAATATCTGCCGCAATAAGCGTTACAATTCTATTAAGTCCAACATTACTTACCGTCATGTTCTTTATACCCCCTTTCTGAAAGTTGCACCAGAAGTGAAATAAACTGGTCTTCTGGCATTGATATCATCTCTATCTTATTATTATCTGTTAAAAACTTTAAAGTATCCCTTATCCCTTCTTCATAAGTTCCATTTACTTTCATGTTGTTTCTCCATATTTTGGTTCATCTTCTTCTACATCCAATGTGACGGTCCACTGAGAGGGTGTTATTTGATGAGTTACATCTCCTATCCTAACTAATTGTTCATTGATACCATGAGATGTTGCAGTGAACCTGCATAATTGTCCTGGTGCATAATAAGCACCTTTCTTCACAGTAAAACTTCCTTTCCATCTGGGGTTGCCACGATTATGGGTAAGTGCTTTAGCCCTTCTTGAACCTTCATCTTTAGCTTTAGTTCTGAACTTAGTTTTATAATCTGCTGCACTTGAATAAGTTTCCCCCCAAGAAGTTGTACCCGTAGCATTGATAATTGTAACCACTCCATCAGCAGCTATTGAAATGTTTCCTTCTGCCACTTCCATTGCCCTTAAACTACCATTACCCTCAGAAGCTATCTCCAGCATTGGAACATATTTCATCTTTAACTTTCTTTCTTTGGAAGTCCTATCATAATAATACCACAATACTCCAACACCATCTAAATCTTTTCCCGAATTAAAGATTACCATATTGATAATATCAAATGTCTTCTTAGTCATCTTAAAGTCAGTTACACTCCCATCAGCATCAACTGTTCCGGCAGTAATATCATAAGTAACTGTATCCGCAGGATAAAATTGATGATACCTATTCTTTTGGTCAATGTAAAATCTATTGTTCCTGTCCTGAACAGGAGTATTGGAAGATATCTCCACAGCAGTATTCATATTACGAATATCATTAATTTCTTTCATCCATTCATATACTGGCTTCCATACTTTGGTCATTTGGATCACTGGATAAGCAGAGTTATCTATTCTTTTGCTTTCAATATATGCAGGTGGTGTTCCAGTAGCTGCAACGTCTAATGCTGCCTGTTGAGTATAAGTTCCACCCATTGTTCTTGCATCAACTCCATATAATGCGGGAGTAGTATAAACCCCAGCAGCAGTATAGCCAGTCATATATCCCGGAATACCATCAGTAGCATTACGAATTACTATTTGTGCCATTGTAGGACAAGTCAATCCAGCAGAATAAGTATAAGCTGAAGCCCAAAGTTTGTTCAATACTTCAAAAGTTTTATCTACACACTTTAATGTAATTTCTGACTTCTTTTCACTGGATACTGCATCCCATTCTTCAATCTCAGCAATAGTTATCAATGCAGAAGAACTATCATCATAAGTTATTGTATCGGTAGCAGAATCACTCCATCTTAACCATATTTTCAATACATCATTCTGCTGTAATGCAACGGTGCCATCAACACTTATCTCTTTACTATTATTAACGTGCCTATGGATTACTGTACTATCCGATAACAATCCTTTAACAGAATTTTTTAATCTTACTTCAATAGTGTTAGACTTATCATCTAATCCCCTTTTGATTGTAATCCCAGTCCAATCAGTGATAATTGTTTCTGCGTTCTGACCTTCATTTCCAAAGTAACTTACTCTTGCAGTTAATACACTCATGAAGTACTCTCCACCATATTTAAGGTATAGCGTAACAATTTAGAATCGGGTGTTTGTCTTATGCTTAACTTAGTAACCCTTACAAATAGTACGGGCGTAGTTCCAGCAGTAAACCCCCCCTGTGTTGAATAAGCGGTTGTGGTTTCTCCCCAAGTATCGGTGATGTCCCTGAACCCATCAGTGGTAGAACTGTAATAAAACATCTTCAATCCTTTAGATTTAACCAGTAATCTTAGATAACCTAACTGAGTCATATCAGCAGATACCCTTCTGTCTATGATACCACTAAGAGAAAAAGAATCAGCAGCTACGCTTATCTGATTAATCTCTGGTCCTTGTAAGTAACCAGAAGAATCTGTCTGTGAAGGAACGATAGAATCATCTATGTTTGCACTGATATCACAACTGACATCTACCCCTTTCAATACTAATTCATTACCAGAATTTACTTTGGTAAATGCTGTTCCTGAGGGAGTAGTATTTATTGGACTAGGTTTGACTGCAAATCCAGTATCTTTAAAAGAAACATTAGCACACATCTTTAAGCACCCCTTGTAGTTCCTGCGAACCGATTATTCATTTCATCCATATAAGTAGTTGCATACTTATCAAATAAAGATTTCATTGCATTATCATCTGCCATCATATTCTCTACATTGATGGAAACATTATTATTAGGAGCTCCGCCCAATTGACCGGACAATGGAGAAAGATTACCCAATGAACTAGATATACTTGATATTGGTTGTGCGGTTGTGGGTGTAGCAGGAGCACCTAATCCTAATAAATTATCTACTACTCCTGTTGCTGAAGCTACCTGTTCTTTTGTAATATACGCCGTAGGAGAAAGTAATTGTTTAGCAAAATCGGGTATTTCCATTCCACCACCAAAACTAATCTTTCCCTTTGATTTTTTTTCAATCCATGCTAATGTTTTATTTACCATATCGAAAACAGATTGCATGGCACCTAAGATTGATTCTTTGATAGAATTACCAATAAATATCCCCAAATTAGCTACTGAAGCCCCTAAACGAATAAAAGCATTAATAACCAACCCAATTGCGTTAATAGCAATTTCTGTAAATCCTTCCCACACCTTAGAGAAATCACCCGTTAACACTCCACTAATCAGTTTAAATAATCCTTTTAATATCCCCCACACTTTACTAAATATATCTACAAATAAGTCATACAATATTCCAAATGTTTCTTTAGTAAACTCTTGAATGTTACCAAAATTAGTCTGCCAGGCTGTCCATAATATTGCTACCACCGCAATAATTAAACCAATAATTAATAATATTGGTCCAAGACCAATTGCAGCAATTCCTGCCAATATGGGCGCAATTAATTCTCCAAATCCAATTATGCCTAATATTCCTAAAAAGACTTGCCCCACCACCATTAAGATAGTTCCAAAGACAATAGCTAATAATATAAACCCCCCAATTATCAATGCTAATTTTGGATGCTGATTTACAAACTCTGAAATCCAATTTACCATATTGATTAACCCCTCAATCATTGCAATCACTAAATCACTATTTCCTAAAGCATCCATAATTGAGAATTTAAGAAATTCAAATGATGCCTGAACTGCCATCAATTCTTGATTAAATCTACTTTGATAATTGGTTGCTTCTAAATATGTTTTAACTAATGAAGATAAGATGGTTTTACCCAATCTTTGGATAGCCATTCCTAAAAATAATCCAGCAAAACCAGCACCCATTAATCCACTTTTAATGCCTTGTGCTTTTTGATTTAAAAAAGATAATTTATTTTCTACATCTTTAAATCCTTTCATTGCTTGTTTATTATTCACTTCAATTTGTAATAATAATCTTTCAATCATTTTATTTTATGCACCCAATCATTTTTCCCAATATCTTAAACTCCTCATTTCTAAACTCACTAAAGTATTTTATCTGGTTCATCAGTTTCAAGTGTGGATAGTTTTCATCCACCATCACTCCACCTTCTCTTTCCACAAATGCTATGCTGTGAGCATACTCTTTTTCCCAAGCATCCGGTGATTTAGTCTGTGTAAAAAACCGCTCAAGCCGTTCTTCTTTGCTCAAGCGTCTATCAGCTTTTTTAATCCTTCACCATCCATATTCTCTAGTTTATCCTGCTGTTCTTTAGTCTGCCAACCAAACACAACTAATAATTCTTTCTGGATAGACACCTGATTCTTTTCAATCCATAATCTTAATTTTGGTTTGTTTTCTTCCGATACTGTATTATCTCTAATCACCATCTCAAAATAAAGATTGTTGAACTCTTGATATAACCAATCAATACCGTTCTTCTGGACATATTTCATCATCCTAGCAATCTTTAGATTATCTCCTTCTTTAGGTATAATCTTATGTTCAATATTACCTAATCTGTGATTCCACACGCCGATACTTGCTTCATAATCATTCCCCATCTTATTTTCCCCCATTCATCAATCCTAATGGATTGCTATCAATCTCTTCCACATTATCTTTTTCTTCTGGCATTGTCATCAGCAAAGCGTCATAAGCTCTTGCTTTAAGATGGTCTGCCATTATCATATCCCATCTCTTACCTGAATATTCCCTGTTGCATTGTTTAACCCAATCATCAAACTGTTTCTTTGGGATATTATTCACAGGCATAGAGACAAACATATTCCCATGCTGGTCCCAAGTAATCTTTACCCCATTCTCAAACTTGGTTGTTTTCTCTTCAATCTTATCCACCATATCATTTACCTCTTTAATCCTTAAACTCAATCGCACCATCTCTTGGCAGACATTCAGCTTCAAAATCCATCTCGAAGTGTCCATCTGCACCAGTTGGTTTGATTGGTCCCATCTTTGTAATTACTACATTAGTCATCATTACGGTTACTTCTTCAGAAGCATTGTTATAGATTGCTCTTAATCCACCCACTAAGGTTTGGGATATTGTTGTTCCAGTTGTTAAAGTTCCAATTCCATAACGAGTACTTGCTGGAGTTCCTGCAACTGCCTGAGAAGTTCCTAATCCTAAGATATGAGCAAACTGTTCATCACCAACAAATACTGCTGTGCCAGAAGCTTTCCAATTAGTAGGAACGCCAATCTGCATCATCGTATTCTGCCAATATCCAGGAGTAACTCCTGTTGCAGTTCCTACTGTTCTTGCGTTAGCACCGATAGTCTGCTGATAGTTCCCAGCACATCTTATCTGTTCAACTGCAATCTCCGGTGTAGTTATCTCTAAGTTCTTTAGTTCTGCAATATTAGCGGTCATTGTTTCATCTTCTAATGCAGTAGAAGCATCATAGGTGACTGCACTAGTCACATAAGCTGCTGTTAAATGTCTTGCTTGAAATTTAGTTACGACCATTTTGTATCACCTTTATGCGTCAATATCCAGTATTTCCATTACTGTATTCTTTGCCAATGCTTTAATCTCTACATCAATTTCATAATGTCCATCATCACCAGTTGGCTTAATATCACCAAGATTTACAAAAGGAGTATTCATTGCTAATGTAACTTCTTCAACACCGTTCTTCATAACAATAATTACACAACCAGCAGTTACTCTTACTTGACCAGAAGTATCATCACCAAAAGTATGCCGATGATAAGTTGTACTTATCGCTTGTCCTGTCCCAGTTACTGCTGCAATAAAATCGGGTAATGCTGCTGCCGCACCATCATTATGTCCAGTAAGAACTAATGTTCCTGTTAATGTAGCATCACTCCAAGATTTCTCATCATATATCTGATTTTGGAATGAACCAGTTGCAGGAACACTTGCACCGACAGATGTTGCTTCAACACCCAATAGATTGATTACTTCCACTTCTCCTTTAGGTGGAGTGAAAGTTAAGTTTTTCATTTGGATAACTTGATTAGATGTAGTTATCACTGCGTTTGCACTGATTGCCGCACTTCCAGAGAATGTTACTGCTGAATTAGAGTAGTAAACATTTCCCTGCGCAAATTGAAAGTGGGGGATAAAATTACCACTGGGCATATTATAGTTCACCTTTTTTGTTTTTATTTAGATAATTAATTGCATTTTGCAATATTTCTATATTTTCTTTCATCAAACCTATCGCCGCATTACAATTGTGGCATAATAATCCCCTTATTATTCCAGTAGAATGATTATGGTCTATACATAATCTACCTTTTTTATGTCTTCCATAAGTTAATTTTTGTTCATTACCACAAATAGCACATACTCCTTTCTGCTCTAAAAGTAAAGCATTATATTCCACAAGAGTTACACCATACTGAACCATTAAATGAGTACTAATTCTATTCTCATTACTTCTGTTGCGGTATAATCTATCTGTCCTCCATCTCTGTCTTCTTTTCTTATTTTGGTCTGTTGAAGTACATTCTTTACAAACGTGCCTATATCCTTGGGGATATCTATTATCTTCCCTAAAACTAGATAATGGTTTATCATTACCACAACGATAACAGATTTTAGTCTCCCCATCCATATTTTTTATTCACCTTTATTTTTATTTTAAATTATCAACCTAATCTATCTTTTGAACACATCAGATATATTTTTCTTTGCAATATCAACAAATAATTTTGATGTTCTAAGTGTTGCTAAATGCCAAAATCTTGGAGTTCCAGTAATCCTATGACTACCATCTCCATAAACCGCCACAGTTCCGGGTTTAAAATATCTGATCCAATCACCGGATTTATTATTCCATCCACCTTTTGGAAAATGTAATGTTCTGAATGGTGCTGTCTGGTTAACCCAAAATTGATATGGGAAATCTCCAGGAACAGAAGAACTTACTTCATACACATTACTTTTTATCTTTTCTCGATGTATCCCTTCTCTTAAATCACCAGACTTCTTGGGGGACATACCCTTTGCAGTAGATTCCATAAACATAGCAGCACGAAAAACAGATTTGTTTGCTGCTTGTTTCAATTTCTTTGCCCTCATTCTCCAAACTTTCTGATATTGGTCTAAATTATAAGTTGCCATCTTATCTACCCACCCATCCCGTAAATGAAATAGTGAATGTCCCCACAACTAATTCTTTAGAATCTTCAGTTACTTCTTGGACATTTCTTAATCCAATCTTTACATTTTCATATCCGGAATTACCAAATGTAGATTCAGTAGCTTCTAACTGATATATCAAAGCATTAGCATAAGTTAAGAAGTTATCCCTTGCCATATATTCCATTACCAAACTGATTTCAGATTCAAATGTATCTTCATTATCACTATGATTTAATAAGATAAATTCCGTATCAGAAGAAGGAACTCGGACAACAATATAAGGAAATCCACAAAACCCACTAGCTTTATGTTTAGGTTCAAACTGAAGAATATTTCTATCACTGAACTTAACAGCAAGAGTAGAATTAGTTTCAATAGCAGTTCTTATAAGACTAAAAAGAGATAATTGGGTTGTGTTAGTTACATTAGCCATCTAGGGTATCCTCAGATAAATAAGATTTATGCCGCAGCATTTTCTCGTCTGAGTGCCCTAATAAACTATAATAATCTTAAAGTATTTAAATTTAACTTAATGATTGCTTATTGTACATAGAAGTGCCTACATTTAGATTAGAATATTCATTTAATACTTCCTGTATTGCTTCTTTATCCACTTCCATCAAACTTGGATTAAAGTCATTAAGTCCTGCCGCAGTAGCTTTAGCCACAACAGCACCCATAAGTTTTCTTGCAGCCATTGCATTTACTACCCATTCTATTTCATCAGGTATTTCTGGGTTCTTATCGGGTTCATGCCATGCCTGCATATAAGTTGTTCGGATAAGATAATTACTGGGATAAATCCTATCTTCTGCACTTATCTCTCCCCAATAAGCATTAGCTAATATCTTTATCCTTCCATGGTTATAATCTATTTCATATTCAGTATCGGGATCAAGAACAGCATAATCAGTTGCACTACCTTCTGGTTCCATTGATATTTCAATCACTTCTGCTCTTACTGTTGCACCAGTTGCAATGCTAGGTGTAGCCGCAGGAACAGTCAATACATTTGCTGCATTAGCAGTATAAGTTACTTTATTACCGCCAATATAAATAGTTCCATTAGCAGGAAATAAAGAAGAATCAGTTAGAGTTATTGATGTTCCCCCAGTAGTATAAGCACCATTAACTGTGGTGTGTATCTTCACAATAGGAGAATAATACAAATCAAATACTTTCTGATAAGGATTATAATGTCCTTTGATTCCCTCATTAGATATTTCCCTATAAGCCAATAAGGTAGAATTAGTAAATGTCTGATCCGTTCTGCTTAATAATTTATTTTCTGCTGAGTTCAATGCTTCCAACAAGTCCGCATTTAATAGTTCTAATGAATTGTATTTATACACAGCATACATATTATTAGTAGATAATAAAGTAACACCAGCAGAAGTAAGCACTATCTTGCTATTATCTAAATCTAAAGTATAATGGGTTGTTTCTGTAAGTGTGGTAGTAGTTGTTTCTGCTGAACCATAATAAAGAGTATAAGTTCCCTCAATAACACCAAGATTGTCTAACCAGAATGTAGTCTGTACTCCATTACCAGTGCCAACGGTTTCTTTAGTTGTAGAATCTTTATTAGGGATAGTCTTTAACACATTCAAAAATCTTACTAAACTTAATGGTGTACTTAAACCGTTTGTTGTTGCCATGATTTATTCCTCAATTTAATTTCCAAAATCTGCTTAATATCCAAAATACTGCTGAACTTAATGCTCCACCTATTACTGCTAAAGTAGTATAAATTGTTGTACCTTTAATCCTAAATTCTGTATTTAATTTATTTTCTGCGATTAATAACTGTATGTTCTCTCGAATATATTTAATATCTGTGTGCATTTCAGCCAGTTCTTTTTCTTTAAAACATATTTTACTTGTCATTTCTAAAACAATGATACCTTACTCCTTCGGCACATCTTTCGGAATATTTTGTACTCATATATTGACATTTAACATTTGGATAAATGCTCAATAAACAATTCTTATCTAATTTAAAATTTAATTTACCATCACAACAATCTTTAATGCACTCTTCTAAAGTACTTTTCAAACCGTTATCTAAACTTAAATCAATCATTTTCCTAACATTAATTTATTTTCTCCTGACCATTCACAATAAACATCCTGTACTTCTTGAAAATTATCAGAAGTAAATCGTTCAATGATAATCGAATTTAACAATTCACGGGCTTTCTGGGCTTTTGCCAAATCTTTATCTTTACGTTGTTCTTCAGTAAAGTTCTCATAGCCTTCAATTGCTGTTTTAATTTCTTCATGAGTTTCATAATCCCACCATTGCACTTTTTTACCATCTTTTTCATTCCATTCTGCTAAATATCTATCTGCATTTTTAGGGTATTTAACAACTAAAAATGAACCATATTGAGTTAATCCTTGAACCCATTTCTTATCAATTAATGGTCTGGTGATTAGAAACCTAACCACCATATCACTCACTTCTTTACCCAATACGCTTTCTACACTTTTAATACTCATAAATCTGCCTCTAAAAATGGTTCTAAACTTAATAAATCATTTGCACTTAATTTAGCATCTTTTATGTCGCTTAATTTCACTTTATCAAATTCAAATTTAACTTTTAATTTTAAAAGTTTATCTAATTCTTCATTAAACAATTTAACTTTTTCTGGACTATCAATTTTGTACTGTCCCTGTTTATCTTTAACTTCTTCGCCGTATTTTTTAATTAACTCAATCCTTTTCTCTTCAAAATCTTTGAACTCTTCATTTATTTTCTTTGCTAATTTACTCAATTTATAACTAGTAACGATTGACAAATCACTAGCCATAAGTTTTTTCACACTTTCCAATCCATTTACTATTTCATTCAATTCCATCATATCTCACCTCAATTTTTATAAACCTAATCTAACCAAAGAAACACCCGCGTGCACCATTGTCAAATTTGTAGCGTCAGTTATACATTCAACCGCGAGAGTAATATAATCTCCATCTGCAATTTGCACCAAACGCATCGGACTTGCCATAGCCTGAATATCTGTACCCGTAGCTATTTTATGTTCTGCCGCCGATTTGTCTATTTCTGTTGCGTTTTGAAATAGTTCTAATTGATAAACTTTATTATTTCCAGCTGAAGTAAAAGAGGCATTCCAAAGTAATCCGTAAAGTCCAGCTGACCCCGTACCAGCTTTTAATGATGAACCTTGATACCAATTACCTGTCGCATCATCAGCAACCCAAGTATCAGTAAAATAAAAATTATCATCATCAACTTTAGTAACGACAAACACCCCATTGTAATTAGTAGTACCCGAAATAGTTACAACTTCACCAGTAATCAATCCATGAGCCGCATCGGTTGCTTTTACTGTTCCTGCCACTGTGCCACCATAATCAGCAAACGCAGAAATAGCACCATTAGAACCAGCATCAAATGTCCAATTATTTACGAGACCAGTTGAGAAATTCTGAATTAAATGATAAATATTTACTATACCAATTGTAGTAGCAGTTCCGCCTTCATAAATATACATCTCTGCATAATTATTAGTGGTGGCGGAGATTCCGCCACTATCATTGGTTAATTGATATCCTTTATTTGCCATTTAAATCGCCGTCCTTGCTTTCTCTCTCCAAGCTTGTCCGCCAGCAGTTGTCGAACTTAACACAAGTGTTAAAGTATCATTTGCAGTCATAGCAAAATTACCAGCCCCAGCCAACAGAATAGTAACATCAGCCCCACTTGTCGCAGTAGCGTGATTAATTGTTACACTCTCATTAGCTACAAGAGTAATCTCCATTCCATCCTGATAACCTGTGGTTGTAATCAAATTTACTGCCGTTGTTCCAGTTAGTTCATAGACATTTCCAGTGTTTAAAGCAATGGTTGAGCCACTGGCTATATCAACTCCTTGTTTCCCAATGAATGCACCAGAAGTAGTGATATTACCACCATCAGCAATAGTAAAGACTGCCGTACCATTATCACGACAACTCAATATATCTGATGTCTGGTCACCATTTTCTGCTACTAATGCAGCAGAAGTTCCCCATGTTGGAACAGAAGTACCATAATCCATTAAAGTTGCAAATACACCAATTTGTACTGGAGTTGCACCCGTATTTCTTCCCGTGATAAAAGCACCAACATTTGTAGCGTTATCTTTAGGTTTTGTTGCACCAAAAAATAAACCAATATTTAAATTTCCACCAAGTGCAATTCCGTTAACACCGATATTTGTTCCAGTAGTAGTGGCAAAAGCCCAAGAATTTATTCCAAAATTACCTCTAGAACAATAATATCCATAAGTATTAGCATAAGCATTACCCGTTCCCGCAGTTCCATTTGAAATACTACAACCAATACTTCTACCTGTACCCGTATGACCTGCATTTGTATTTAATAATAATGTTACTTGGTCATAATCTGTTGCACCAGCAGTTGTAGAATTTAAAATATAACCAGTTTGATTTGCAGTTGCAGAAGTGATAAATGTACCGCTCGCATAAATAACTGCCATATTTTTGGTTGCAACTCCACCTGCAATATTCACATTACCACTTACACCCAAAGCAGTAGGATAAGTAATAGTCATATTATCTCCTGCAATAGGATTACTTAAATATAATGAATAAGCAGTAGTAGTAGTTACACTTAAATTGGTAGCTGCTAAAGTTGAAGCACCAATAGTATTAAAACTAAAACTAGTTGCAGTTCCACTTCCTGCTGTTGCATTATCAGTATAAGTAGCAGATTCTTGACTTAACCAACCACTTGTTAACCCACTTGCACCAGAAGTTGCTTGAGGAGCAAGTCTAATAGAACCACCAAATTTCGATTTGCCAGCACCAATCCATAATGACCAGGAATTGGTCAAAGTCATGTTTGCTCCAGCGACGGGAACACCCGCAATGAAGACTGTCGCCGCGTCTGTGGTGGTCACAGAAGCGTTTTGGGCGGTGATAGTCGGAATTTGAAATGCGTAGGTTGAGAGCTGTGCAGCCGTTCCGCTTCCCGCCGTGATGTAGTCGTTAAACGTGACCGATGGGTAGTTAATCAGGGCTCCTGCTGTTCCTGGGTGTGCTGCCTGTGATTGACCGATGGTCATGTATGTCTGGGCGGTGTGTACTGTATTTCCTGCTCCGAGCCTAGATGCCGCGGCAGTGAAAACCAGTGTTCCACAGATACCAGTACCAGTTCCGAGTCCTGCCGCAATAGTTAGAGTTGAAGCGGGTAGACTTGTTCCTCCTGTTCCGATTCCACCACGAATTGTTTTAGCGGTTTGCGAAATGCTATCTGTGCCAACGATGACCGTACCGCCATCTAACACGGTAAAGACGGCGACACCATTATCTTCGCCGCGAATAATATCAACCGCATACGCGCCATTATTGGCCACAAGCGCCCCAGAAGCAAAAGTTGGGGTTGTCGCTACAAGCCCGAAATAACCGCCGACGACAACGGGGGTTGTGCCCGCGTTGGCGGCTACGCCCATCATACCGATATTCGTCGCCCCATTCTTCGTTGAAGTTGCCTTGCCGATGTTCGCGATGTTCAAATTTCCCATGCGAGCTTCGACGTAACTGCCGAT
>Ga0209340_1000534_pt1 | contig 39628 bp, 40 predicted proteins | sample EPASupsiteSAE323_FD_187266 | JGI IMG/M metagenome (GOLD analysis project Ga0209340, IMG submission 187266) | Bioremediated contaminated groundwater from EPA Superfund site, New Mexico - Sample SAE3-23 (SPAdes) (version 2) | ecosystem: Environmental > Aquatic > Deep subsurface > Groundwater >... | reverse complement strand
TCCACATCCCCTGAAACCTTCTGATCCACCTTAAGAACCATTACTGCTTCTCCCCCAGGGGCTTGTCTACCTACCTGCATTTTAGCAATGTTTATGTCATGTTCACCCAGTTTTGTTCCAATGGAACCTATAATGCCAGGTATGTCTTTGTAACGGACAATTAGCATGGTTCCTTCGGTTTCAACATCCACCTGATAAGTGTTGATCATGACTATTTTGGGTTCCTTGTCAAAAACACCATCAACACTAACTTCATTATTATCCGCCCTCATTTTAATGCTTATCAGGTTCTTGTAACCTTTGGAATCGCTTCTTTTACCTTCGGTAATGATTATTCCCCTATTTTTAGCAACTCCGGGGGCGTTTACCAGGTTAACTGGTTCGGTGAGTATGGGGTTCAGGACTTCCTGTAAGATCATCCTGGTTATTATGTCATGTTTTTGAATTTCAGCCAGTTCTCCGCAGTAGGTGATATCCAGCTCAGTTATGTTACCTTTAGCCGTTTGAATCAGGAATTTGCCCAGTTTCTCTGCCAGAGGGAAGAATGGTTTGATTAATTGAAAAGTTTCTTTATCCATCACTGGCATGTTAATAACATTTTTAGGGGATTCTCCCTGGAAAACCTTTTTAATCTCCCGGGCTACAATTATGGCAGCATCACGCTGAGCTTCGGAAGTTGAAGCAGCTATATGGGGGGTTAAAACCACATTTTCCAGTTCAAGAAGAGGATTTTCTTTTGGTGGCTCTTTTTCGTACACATCGAGGGCAGCGCCCCCTATTTCATCAGCTTTGAGTGCGTCATATAAATCTGCCTCTTTAATTATTCCGCCTCGGGCACAGTTAACAATGATGGCGTTCTCTTTCATTATCTTAAACTGTGGATTGGAGATGAGGTATTTGGTTTCTGGAGTTAGTGGTACGTGGATGGTGATTACATCAGCGTTTTTAAGGAGGGTTTCCAGATCAACCACTTCTACTCCCAGTTCTGCTGCGGCTTCTGGAGTGATGTAAGGGTCATAGACCATGACGTCCATGCCAAATGCCTTGGCCCGGATGACCACCTGGCTACCTATGCGGCCCATACCAACTATACCCAATGTTTTACCATTGAGTTCCATTCCCATGAATCTGCTTTTTTCCCATTTGCCATCTTTAACTGATTTATCAGCAATGGCTATCTTACGGGACATGGATAACACCAGTCCCATGGTGTGCTCAGCCACGGTTATGGAGGTGGATTCAGGTGCGTTGACAACCATTACTCCCTTTTCTGTGGCTGCTTCCACATCCACATTATCCACACCCACTCCTGCCCTGGCAATAATTTTCAGTGCAGGAGCGGCTTCAATAACTTCTCGGGTCACCTTGGTCCTGCTTCTTACTACAATGGCATCAAAATCTTTGATGTCACTTACCAGTTCTTCTGGAGTGATATCTGTACGCGCAACTACTTCTGCAACCTCTTCCAGCTCTTCGATTCCTTTCTGGTTTATCTGATCAGCGATAAGTACCTTCATATTATCCACGTTATCCATTTTTTATTACAAACTTATAATTATGCAATTTCAATTATCGTTCAATTATTTATTAGGTATGAATGTAGATTTAAATCTGTTGTGAATTCGCAAAAAGATTATACAAAATTTTTATAATATTTTCTATACTAAAAAAACCAATAATAATAAATATTTTTTAAATATTCACTATTTTAATAAGAAGATTATAAATTTAGTTTATTTTAAATGTTTTTTTTAACTTTAAATGATTTTAAAAATTATCAAAACAAGTTTTAGTTAATTTAAACATATGCCCCTGGTTTTAAAGTGGATTTTAAAGATTTAAGCTTCTAAAGCGCATAAATATATATCTTAGAATCACTATGATTTATACAATGAACTTATTGAAAGGTTCCTTGAATTGAATTTCTGGAACAGATTTTCTTAAACTCGAAATTGTGATGTGTTAGGAGGTTTAGATCATGGTCTCAGTGGATGAATATGTTATTGTGAGCTCGAATTACATTCCAGGATATGAGATTACAGAAACTAAAGGTTTTGTGTACGGCCTTACAGTTCGCAGCAGAGGTGTTGGAGGGCAGATAGGTGCCGGGATACGCTCCATGTTTGGAGGAGAAATTAAGGAGTACGTGAGTATGATGGAGGAAACCAGGGATGAAGCCATGACCCGAGCCATTGATCATGCTAAAGCCATGGGTGCCAATGCCATAATCAGCGCACGTTATGATTCCAACGATATTTCTGATGTGATGCAGGAGATCCTGGTTTTCGGAACAGCAGTTGTGGCCCACAAAGTTGAATAGAACAACCCCTACTTGCAAACCATAGGGACCCCCTGCAAAAAAGATTAAAATAAAAGAGATTTAAATGTTAGAAGGTTACCTTGAAATAGATGGAAAGATGATTCCCCGTACTTTACTGGGGACATCTCCTTTTATTGGAGCATCTCACTTTGGCCACCGGGCCCGATTGTACCTCCTGGATCTCTACCGGAACCCAGAGGCAATGGCCAGAGTGATGGCTAGATCTTACCAGATGGGAGTGCGGGGAATCCAACTGATACCCCACCCACCAGTGATAGAAGCACTGCAAATAGCACGTGATAACGGTTTTTCCATGGATATCATAGCCACCATCCGCCCCGAATCAGAAGACGAGGATATATCCATATTATCTGATCTGGATGCCAAAGCCATGCTGATTGACCCGGTGATTACCGACCAGACAGATTGGGACTTAATAGGAGAAAAGCTGGATATCATCAGAGATACCGGATCTGTGCCGGGCATGATAACCCAATTCCCATTCAACACCACCCGAAAACTACTGGATTCACCTGTGCTAAATGATTTCAAGCTTTACATGGTCCCCCTTAACCGTCTGGGATATTTAATGGACTGTGATGCCTACGGTCCTGATGAAAGAGCCCAATTCAGAGAAATGATCCTGAAAATGGATAAGACCATTATTGCCATGCACGTGCTTGCTGCAGGGATAATGACACCAAATGATGCCTTTGATTATCTTAAAACAGCAGATTACGTAGACATGGTAGCTCTGGGAATAGCTTCCGAGAAAGAGGCAGATGAATCTTTTTCTAAGCTGTTTAAACGTTGATGATCCTACCAATATCTAAAATTAAATACTAATGGCTAAAATTAAATAATATTGTAATAGTTAATTAAAGTCCCGTAATAGTTTAGTTAATTACACTCACGTCTTTCTGCCAGCATCTTTAAAAATTCAGCAGGGTTTTTCATTTCACCAATTTCCCAACTGTGAACCACTGGTACTCCATCGATACATTCAGTATCCTTCTTATTTTCCAGTATAAAGACTGCATCAGTGCCAATAACATCAGAAAGATCCTTCAGATTGGTGGCCATCTTGTTTAGCACTTTTTGGTTTCTATTTTTTTCAAGATCGGTCAGTAGTGGTTCTGCCTTTTTGGAAGTTGCTTCAGCCTGGGCCAGTGCATCGAAAGGGGTTCGGTTGGTGTTTATAACTCCAAACCCCAGATCAACCAGTTCTCGGGGTTCGCCTTTTTTAACTTCTGCAGCATCTTCATCCTTAGGAACCGCAAATAAGTTAACTGAAAGAGTGATCCTCATGTCAAGGATGCTTTCCAATAAAAATGCGGTGTCTGGTTGTGCCCGTACCCTGCCGGTCTCATATTTATAGATAGTTTCCCGGGATACATGGGCCCTATCAGCCAGATCTTTCAGTGACAAGTTCTGCTGCTCCCTCATCTGTTTAATAACCTGACCATCGATCTGAACATAATATCCACCCCGATCAGCGAATATCTCCGGGTAGATCTCTTCCACCACTATATTTCGCAGAGTTGAAGGTGCAATCACTGGTATCCCATGGCGTTCGTATACCACGTCTTCTTCCAAAGCCTCATTCTTGGATTTAAGGCCGATTAAGAGGGGTGAAGCAAAGAATGTGCGCGCTACTCTTTTTATTTCATGAGCGTGGGCTGCGCTGAACCCATCCACATTAACCAGTACTTTCATTAAAAGTAGAAGTAGTTCCCTTCGGGCCACCAGATCAAAACAACTTCGATCATATATATTAGAAGTGTCAAAACCATGCTTGGATAAAAGCTCGTTGATCTCAATAATTACATGATCTCTATGTAAGGGCATGTTCGACATGAAAAAAACACCCCGGTGATATTTGATATGAATAATGTTGATATGAATTCTGATTTGTATAATATCTATGTAGGTATGGATGACACAGACTCTGTTAGTGGAATGTGCACCACATATATATGTTGTGTGATAATGGACCGACTTAAAGCTTGTGGTTTTAGAGTTGATGGTCCGCCACGTCTGATACGCCTTAATCCATTCGCACCCCATAAAACCAGGGGAAACGGAGCAGTATCATTCAAACTAGTTTTAAAATCAAAAAAAGAAGTTAAAACGGCCAAGAATATTATTCTGAAGATGGTGGAAGAACTGGCAGTAATGAAAGACCCTAAAACCAATCCCGGACTGGTATTTTATGAAGGTGAAATAACTCCCGAACTTCAGGATTATGCTTGGAGAACCATTAGAACTATTGTAACCCAAGAAGAAGCCGAGGAGTTATCCAAAAAGGTAGGGGCAGAGATATTCAAGTTCAAAAAGGGAAGGGGAATAATTGGATCCCTGGCAGCCATTGGCTGCCCCCTGACTGATGCAACCTATGAATTATTGGCCTACCGCGACCCTGCAAATTACGGTACTAGCAGGAGAGTTGACCCAGAATCTGTCCTGGAAATGGACCGAAAAACATACCCTACTACATTTGACAACATAGACGATGGTTACATGGCTATAACACCACACACACCCTGCCCTGTTCTTTATGGAATCAGAGGGGAAACCCGGGCTGCAGTGGAGGAAGCCCACAAACTGGTGAAGGTGTCTGAACCTGTGGAATCGTTCAGGGTGTTTTTAACCAACCAACACACGGATATGCACCTGCAAAAAGTGGATGCCATTTCCCAGATGAACCAGTTCCAGTGCTACATTGTCCGGGGGACTGTTAAAAGTCCACCTGTGATTATTGAAGGTGGACACGTTATTTTCACCCTGAAAGATGAATCAGGAGAGGTTGAATGTGCGGCATATGAACCTACCAAAGGGTTCCGTGATGTGGTTCGTCATCTGGCCCCGGGAGACCAATTGGTGGTCTACGGTGGAATTGGAAATAAGGGAACCCTCAATGTGGAAAAGATCAAAATCACAGATCTATCCACTTTATATGAATATATGAATCCCATCTGTAAATGTGGGAAACGTATGAAATCTGCAGGTAAAAATAAAGGATATAAATGTCCCCAGTGCGGTAGTAAGATACGTGGAGACTCCTTAGAAGATGAAGAAATTAAAGAAAGAAGGGAAGTTGAGAGGAAGATAAAAAAAGGTTTATATGAGGTTCCACCCTCTGCCCGGAGACATTTGAGCAAACCATTAGTTAGAGATTGATATTCCCTTATGCACCTAATAGGATATTAAATTAAGAAAATACGTAAAAAAAACCTTTAGATAATGTAAATCAATGGAAATAAATTTTTCTCAAATAATTAATCAGTGAAAACAGCTAATCAACGAAAAATTACATATAACCCGTAATGATCAATGCATTTTATAATCGATTTTACAGGTGGAAAAAATGATTACCCGAGATCTTGCAGAATTCATTGCTTCTGCCAGTTACCAGGACCTTCCAGGAGATGTGGTGGAACAGGCCAAGCTTTGCTTCCTTGATTTTTTAGGAGTTTCCCTTAGAGGGTCCTGTAGTGTAAGTTCAGGAATTGTAAGTAAGATCATCAGTGATGGGAGAGATTCCACTGTCATTGGCGGCGATACTACCATTCCCATGGCTGCGGCGCTAGTCAACGGGGTTTCTGCCCATTGTCTGGATTTGGATGATGGTCATCGTCTGGCTCAGCTTCACCCTGGTGCCTGTATAATTCCCGCAGCACTAGCCTTAGCAGAATCCTGTGAAAAATCTGGACAAGAATTCATTACTGCCATGATAGTGGGTTACCAGGTATCAATCCAGATGGGAATGTTTCTAAATCCAGGTCACCGTCAGAAAGGTTTCCACAGCACCGGTACCTGTGGAACTCTGGGAGCTGCGGCTGCAGCATCGAAAATAATGGATCTGAATGAAGAAGGAATTTTAAATGCACTGGGACTGGCCGGGACCCAGGCAGCAGGTTTACTGGAGTCTGATCATTCTGGTAGCATGGCTAAACACCTCCACGCAGGGAAAGCTGCCCAATCAGGAGTTTTATCAGCGTTACTGGCAGAGAACGGTTTCACTGGAGCCCACAGAATTCTCGAAGGAAAAGAAGGATTAATACAGACCATGGGTGATTTAAAAGAGGAAATAAATCCCCTTCAGAATTCTGGTACATTGAATCATTCTCCTGAAAAATTTGAAATCCTCAGGGTTTATTTCAAAAAATATCCAGTCTGCAGACATTTACACTCATCACTGGATGCTGCCATTAACCTTATGAAAAATAAAAACCTTAAAATCACAGATATTCAGGATGTAACTGTTGAAACCTATGAAATTGCAGCGCTCCATAATGAGTACCATCCCCCAACTGTAGAAGGAATCCGACAGAGTTTGCCCGTGAGTCTGGCCCTGGCTATTATAAATGGAAATTTGAATATTGAAGATATGGAATCCATCAATCCAGATGATGGAACCTGTGAACTTTCCAGGAAAATCCAGATTAAATGTGATAAAAATCTGGACCATCTTTATCCTCAAAAAAGGCCATCAAAGGTAACCATAAAAACCACAGACCACATTTACACCGAAAGAATTGATCTGGCTAAAGGAGAACCTGAAAATCCATTCACCAAGGACGAACTCTTAAATAAATTCAGCAGTCTTAATCCCCAGGTGGATGTGAATATTTTAAAGGATTTGGATGAATTGGAAGATGCGAATATTAATGAATTAATGAATACCCTTAATCAGGGGTTTAAATAATATTCTGCAATCATAACATACCGTAATCCTAAATGATTACTGTATATTAGAGTGATATAAAATTAGTTGAATGGAGATGTTTAATGAAATATTTGAAGAAAATTAACTTTATGATATTAATTTAAAATATTAATTCGAAGATAATTAACCATTATGATATTAATTCGAAGATGGTTTACCATTATGTTAAAGAAAATAGTAGTAGAGAAAAGGTGAATGATATGGACACTCATAACTTTTTGAATAAGTATGGAATCATTAAACCATCTGATAATTTACCTGATTCAACTAAAAGGTTTCCAGATGGTGCCCAGTATCGTTTTGAAGTTCCTGGGATCCAGAAACCCGGAGCCCTGGAGGGTCTTCTGGAAGCCATGGACATATACGAGATTATGGTGCACAGGGTGACCCAGACCAAGGGGATAATGCTCTTAACTGACAGTGAAATCCTGGAAATGGCAGATCTAGCCAGTGATGCCCGGATGGAACTCTTTTTAAGTGTTGGTCCCCGCGCTCCCTATGACACCAGTGCCTCGGCCCGGACCAAGGAAGGTGCGCGGATAGGATACAGGCTCAGAGGTTACGATAACCTCACCTACGCCATTGAAGACATTAAACGGGCTGTGGATCTTGGTGTGAGGGGAATAGTGGTCTATGATGAGGGTCTCTTGTGGGTTCTGGGTAAAATGCGCGAAGAAGGAGAATTGCCTGCCAGTGTGCACTTCAAGGTTTCAGCCCACTGTGGTCACGGAAACCCTGCCTCTGCGCGTCTTGTGGAAACGATTGGGGCTGATTCATTTAACCCGGTGCGGGATCTGCAGATAGCAATGCTGGCTGCCATAAGACAATCCATTGATATCTCTCTGGATATTCACACCGAAAACCCCAAATCTTCAGGAGGATTCATCAGACATTATGAAGTACCTGAAATTATTAAAAAAGCCTGTCCAGTGTATCTTAAAACAGGTGGAGCAGTTGCAGCCCATCATGGATACGATACCACCCGAAAAGAAGCAGGTGAAAGAGCAAGGCAGGTTTTGCTGGTCCAAAGCATGATCAACCGCTTTTATCCAGGAGCAGTTATATCCAAAAAAGGAGTCAAAGATATGGCCATACCCGAGTAGAAATCAAAGGAATAAATCCCTTTATATTTTATTATCTCCTTCATTATCATATTCAAATTTAGATTTTTACTCAATTTCAAATATTGATTCAATCAAATATTATTTAATATCTCATAAAAAATTCAAATCAAGAGATTAATCCCGCTTAGGAGCCATTTATGTCCACAAAAATCAAAGACCTGGTTAAAGATGCAGTGATAGAGGCCAGTACTACATTCAGAGATGACCAGATTCAGGCCTACCAAAGGGCAATTGAAAAGGAGGGAAATGATAATGCCCGCTGGGTTCTGGAGTTGCTCCTGGAAAATGAGCAAATAGCCAGCAGTAATAAAGTTCCCTTGTGTGACGACACTGGAATTCCCCATGTACTCGTGGAATTAGGAATTAATACGCAGTTTTCTCCAGATTTATTTAACCAAATAAATGATGGTGTGGCTTTAGGTCTTAAAAAACTCCCTGGAAGACCAATGGCAGTTTCAGGGAATGATATAGAACGAATTGAACAGAGCAAAGGGCTTTACAATGACCCTGGAAAAGTAATACCTCCATCTGTTTTGGTGGATACAATGGATGGAGATGGTCTTAAAATCCATGTACTGATGTTAGGCGGCGGTCCAGAGATAAGGAGTCACACTTATCGTGTTTTTCACCAGCGGGATCATGGAAACCTTTTTAAGGAAGCGCTGACATGGATGAGATCAGAGATTCCTAAGTTGGGATGCACACCATGCATCCCGGCACTGGGCATTGGGAGAACCCATTATGAGGCTTCAACACTGATGCTAAAGGCAATGGCCTACGGGAACCTCAATCATCAATCAAAAATTGAAAAAAAGATAACTGATTCCTTGAATCATACCAATGTTGGTGCCCTTGGTCTGGGGGGTTCAATCACCGCCCTGGGGGCAATGGTGAAAGTAGGACCACAAAGGGCCAGTGGAGTTCGTATCGTTTGCATGCGTCCCTGTTGTTGTGTTGAACCAAGAAAATCATCTATTTATCTTTCACAAAATGCACTGGAGTGAGGAAAATGGCAATTGGAAGAGAGACTGTGGAAAATTTATTAAAGCTTACCAAGCCCAAATGGAGAACCTCCATTACCAAGGTGGAACCTAACCGCATAATCACCCGAGGATATCCCCAGGAAGATTTGATAGGAAACATTTCATTCCCTGAAATGGTTTATTTGCTTCTAAAAGGAGAGCTCCCCCATGAAAAACAGGCAAAAATGTTAGAAGCTGTTTTAGTCTCATTCTGTGATCATGGAGTAACCCCTCCCAGCACCCAGGTTGCCAGGATTATGGCATCCACAGGGGCCCATATGAACACCTGCGTTTCAGGAGGACTTTCCTCATTTGGAAAACATCACGCAGGTGCTCTGGAACGTTCTATGTGCATGTTACAGGGATTGATCAAAAAAGGTATTGATTCGGAAGGACCTCCTGCATCAAGATCTGATTTAAAAGATGTTGCAATGCAAACAGTGGAACACTATCTGGAAAAAGGAAAAAAAATACCAGGATTTGGTCATCGTTTCCACCATGAAGATCCTAGACCCACAAAACTCATTAAAACCGCTAAAAAATATGGGTGTTTCGGAATCCACACCGAATTAGCCGTTTCCATTGAAAATCTACTCCTGGAAATGAAAGGCATCCGCATGAATATAGATGGTGCCAATTCCGGAATACTGTCTGACATGGGTTTTGACTGGAAATTAGGGACAGGCATATTCATGATAGGAAGAGTTCCAGCCATTGTATCCCATATCCACGAAGAAAAATCCGCTGAAAGTCCTTTTAGAAAGTTTGTTGAAGTTGATGACATCTATTATAATGGTTCAGAATCCAGAAATATTGATACAGATAGAGCAGAACTACATACTTCTAAATAAGTCTCATATTCTTTTTCATACTTCGAAAATTAAATAGCAAAAGATAAATATAAGCCTTAATAGATTTCCGTTTATCATGGTCATATTAGGGTGATTTAAATGACAACGATGTCGGAAGCGATTACAACGATAAAAAAGGCTGAAAGTGATGCCAATAAACTAATAGAGGATACAGAAGCCAAGTCTTCTGAAATGGTCCAAGAAGCCAAATCTAAATCAAAAGAAACCATAGAAAAGGCCAAAGAAGCGGCCAATAGTGATGCTGAAAAGATCACTTTTGAAGCCGAAACTAACGCCAAAAAGGAAGCATATCAAATAAACAATCAAACCACTGAAAAAGTAGAGATAACAAAAACAAAAGCTACCGGTATGGTTGATGAAGCTGCTGAAGTCATTGCAAAAAGCATATTATAGTGTGAGAACCATGTTCAAACCGGCAAGGATGAAAAAGCTCAGGATAATCACCCTGGATAAGTACGCTGATTCTGCAGTGAGTTCACTTCACGAAGAAGCTTTAGTCCAGATCGATGATATATCCGAGCGCATACAACAGGACGCAGAATGGAGACAAATCTTAAAGCCCTCCAGCGCCTCTCCTTTTACCGGTAAAATTTCTTCCCTTTTGATGAAAACCTCAGGAACTGTTGATTTTCTAAAATCAATGGCCAAAAAAGAGAAGGGAATTTTACCCTTGGTTAAGGGTTTCATAAACCCACCACCCATTCTTAAAGTAGAAGTAGAAGCTCTGGATGTTGAAGAACTAATTCAAAAAGCCGAAAAAATCCTGGGAAAAGTAGAATCTCAAACTAAACCCAAGGAAGAAAAAATAAACCAGCTCGACTCTAGGAAAACTGAACTTGATAATGCCCTTAAAGTTGCTGGAAGTCTTTCGAATTTTGATGTTGATCTCGGTCTTCTGGAAGAATCTAATTATGTCTCTTTTATTGCGGGAAAAATATCCTCAGGATACTATGATGAGTTCATTGGTAGTCTGAAGGATTTAACCGACGAAATTATAGTTTTTGACCAGGAAAGTGAATTGAAAGGATTTAAAATACTGGTTATTGTAACTGTGAAAAAACACACCGAAGAAGTTCTAAGTCAGTTGCGTAAGATGGAGTTTGAAAGATTTGAATTTTCAGGTCTTTCCGGTAAACCCGGGGAGATAATCCAGAAATCAGAATCTGAACTGGAATCTATAGCCCTGGAAAAAAAATCTGTTTTAAATGATCTGGCAGACATATCTGCTGAATGGTTTGAAAAACTCAGAGCTCTTAAAGAAGAGTTAGAAATCGAAAAACAACGCAATGAAGTGTTTTCTTCATTTGGTGAAACTGAAAAAACTGTTTTGTTTGAAGGGTGGGTACCCGAGAAAAAACTCAAAAAGGCTCTTTTAACCATCGACACATCAACTGAAGGTCATTCCATTGTGGATGTTGCTGACCCTGATGTGGAAAAGGATGATATCCCTGTTCAACTGGATAACCCCAAATTTGCCAAACCCTATGAAATGTTTGTGCACATGTATTCTCCCCCAAACTATCGGGAGATTGACCCCACTATCCTCATGGCAATCGTATTCCCATTTTTCTTCGGTTTCTGTCTCACAGAATCCGGTTATGGTATAGCCGATGCCCTTGTGGGTTACATTATATTCCGAGGACTGGGAAGAAACAGTAAAACCATGGCCAACCTTGGTCTGATTATGGTTGCCTGTGGAGTATGGGCTATAATACTGGGACTGGTTACCAACAGTTTCATAGGAGACTTTATACCCCGGTTTATCTGGGGAGATCCAACTATGGCCATTCCAACCACCATACCCTCCATAAACTCCTTCGCACACCCAGAAAACATACTTATAATCGCATTGGTTATAGGTGTTATACACTTAAACCTGGGTTTAGCAATTGGAGCATACAACAATATAGTCCGAGGAGACACTAAAGAAGCGTTAGGAGCTCAAATTGTGTGGTTTATCCTGGAAGCAGGTATTGTATTACTGGCATTAGGATACCTCTTATTTGGAGGAGGAATATTAATGTACGCCGGAATAGGCGTCTTAGTATTAAGCTTAATCATGCTGGTTTATTTCAACGGCCTGTTTGGAATTATGGATTTGTCCGGTTTCCTGGGAAATGTCTTATCATACGCCAGACTACTGGCACTGGCACTTTCCACCGGTGGGATCGCAATGACAGTGAATATATTAGCTGGAATTTGTGGTGAAATGATCCCTCTGATTGGAATAATAATTGCACCAATAGTATTTATTGGAGGACAGATCGCAAACCTTGCATTCCAGACACTAGGTGCGTTCATAAATGCATTGCGTTTGCATTACGTTGAGTTTTTCGCTCAGTTTTACATAGGCGGAAGTCAGAAATTCAAGGCTTTCCGTGCCAAAAGAAAGTTTACGAATATAGGAGGAAAATAACATGGTAGAAGTCGCTTTAGGAACAGCATTAGCAGCAATCGGCGCTGGATTAGCCGTCGGTTTCGCAGGATTAGGATCAGGTTTAGGTCAGGGAATAGCAGCAGCAGGAAGTGTGGGTGCGGTGGCAGAAGATGAAGATATGTTCGCCAGAGGTATTATCTTCACTGCACTGCCCGAAACTCAGGCTATTTACGGTTTTCTAATTGCTATACTGCTTATGGTTTTCACAATTATGGCTAATAAAGCACTACCAGCATCCTTAGGTCTGGTGGCAATAGGTGCAGGAGCCGCAATAGGATTCGCTGGTCTTGGTTCTGGTATGGGTCAGGGTATAACCGCATCCTCAGCAGTAGGAGCAGTAGTTGAAAACGAAGACATGTTTGCCAGAGGTATCATATTCACCGCCCTACCAGAAACCCAGGCTATTTACGGGTTCCTGATTGCTATACTCCTCATGGTATTCGGTGGAATTCTGGCAGGATGATAAAGATGAGCGCCGGGACAGATAAGATAGTCTCAAGTATAATGTCTGATGCCCAGATAAAAGCAGAATCCATATTAGCGGAAGCTGAAAAGGAAAATGAATCCATTCTCTCTGAAGGTGAAGCACAAGCAACAGCTGAAAAAGAGAAAATCTTAGAAAACGCCGAAAAACAGGCAAAAATGAGGTATCAGCAGATTATCTCAGAAGCTAAGATGAACTCTAGGAGAATGGAACTTGAGGCTCGAGAAGAAGTAATTGAAGAAGCATTCAAAAAAGCAGAAGAAAAGCTTAAGGAAATAGCTTCTTCAGATGCAGCTGAATACAAAGCATCTCTTGAAAAAGTAATCAAAGAAGCTGGTGCAGAAATTGGGGGAGGTGATCTCCTGGTCTTCGTTAAAGAAAGCGATGTGGCCAAAATAAAAGGTAACCTACCCACCATTGAAAAAAGTATCAGCAATCAAACAGGTAACCCTACTAAACTGGAGATGGGAACAAACATCAACACCATTGGCGGAGCTATTCTAAAAACCAAAAATGGTGATATAGAGGTTAACAACACCATCGAAGCAAGGATGTTAAGATTCAAAAAATCTCTAAGATCTGAAGTTGCCGGGATACTGTTCAAATAGGGGAGATTTCACATGGCAGAGGACATTACTTCATTAGTCACTGGACTGGGATTTCCCTCTATTGAATCTTTTTTAGCAGCAGTAATTCTAGTACTGGCCATCTTCGGAGCAATCGTAGTTATAGCAACCATCCGACCCGTTCTGAGCATGTTTCCATACACATATCCCAATGCACGTGTAAGGGCCAGAATAGGAAGGATATTCAATGAAAAACAGTTTCAGGAAATCATTGAGGCTGCAAACATTGAAGAAGTTAAAAACTACCTCCGAGGATTCCCAGATTACGCAAAATACATTGATCAGTACCCCCTGGAAAAGGCTCTGGACACCCAGCTTGCTGAAAATTACGATTTAGTAGCAAGGATAACCCCTGAAAACAGCAGAGATGCTTTCAAGTTTCTCCTGAAAAAATGGGACATCAAAAACATAAAAAGTATAATAATCGCTAAAGAAGCAGGGTTAAGTCACGAAGAAACCCTAGACCTAGTGGTTCCATTCGGTGATCTTGCCGATAAACTGGACACACTTATAGACGCTGACAATGTAAATGAAGTGTTAAGTGCCCTGGAAGGAACAGAATACACCCATATCCTTGAAGATGCCATTCCCACTTACCAGGAAACAGGAATGATACTACCACTGGAAGCTTCCCTGGACAAGTATCTCCTGGAAAACCTTCTCAGAAGTGTAACCACCCCTGAAGATGACAACACATCATATCTAAAGACTTATGTAGGAAACATGGTTGATGGAACCAACCTCAAAATCATCTTAAGGGCCAAAGTGGATGGATTAAAATTCGAGGATATCGAACCTTACATGATCAGTGACGGTTACCAGATACGAGAATGGAAACTTAAAGATCTCATGGAAGCAGAAGATGTTGCCGGTGTGGTAAGTAGTCTGGAAGGAACAGACTATGCTCCAATATTAGCAGAAGCCATGGCTACCTACAACGAAACAGGCTCCATTGACGCATTTGAAAGTGCACTGGATAATAATGTGACCGAAACCGCCAAAAAGATATCTTTAAAGAATCAGTTCGGAATCGGACCCATGATTGGATTTTTAAGCAGAAAGGAAAAGGAAATCAAAAACCTGAAAATCATTGTCCGTGGTAAACGCGAAGAAGGATTCACCCCTGCTATGATTAAGGAGATGTTAGTATGAGTTCAAAAATAGCAGTAATGGCAGATCCTGACACCGTCACCGGTTTCATGCTGGGAGGAATCAAGGATGGATTTCCAGTCAGCAATATGGACGAAGCAGGAGATAAACTGAAGGAACTGACCAAGGAGTACTCTATTATTATAACCACTGAAGAAATAGGCGATAATTTCAGAGAAATGATAGATAAGATAAGCAGTGAAAGTGCACTGCCTATGATAATTGAAATTCCAGATAAAAAAGGCTCAGTAGATCGGGAATCAGACCCAATCAGAGAGCTTATAAAACGAGTAATCGGGGTTGAGATGGTAGAATGACTCTCGAAGGAAAGATAATAAAGATAGCGGGTCCTGTTATAACCGCAGACGGTATGAGAGGGACCCAGATGCATGAGATGGTAAAAGTAGGTGAAGACAAGCTCATCGGTGAAATCATCGAACTTGAAGGCGACACCGCCACCATCCAGGTTTATGAAGAAACAGCCGGTATGAAACCCGGAGAAGTAGTAGAAAGTACAGGAGGCCCATTATCCGTGGAATTGGGACCTGGAATTATCGGTTCTATATTTGACGGTATACAGAGACCACTGGAAACCATTAAACTTGCTGTGGGAGATTACATTGAAAGGGGTGTGGATGTACCCTCACTACCTAAAGATAAAAAATGGACCTTCAAACCCATAGCCACAGCTGGCAGTGAAGTTAAAGGTGGAGACATTCTGGGTGAAGTGCAGGAAACCTCTGCAGTAGTCCAGAAAATAATGGTCCCCCCAAGAGTCAGCGGTACCCTTAAAAGTATCGTTGGTGAAGGCCAGTACACCGTGATAGATGATATCGCAGAAGTGGAAACTCCTAAAGGCCCAGTTAAAGTGCAGATGATGCAAAAATGGCCGGTCAGGGTTGGTCGACCTTACAAGGACAAGTTAGACCCAGACATACCACTGGTAACAGGTCAGAGGGCACAGGACACTTTCTTCCCTGTGGCTAAAGGTGGAACCGCAGCCATACCAGGACCATTCGGATCAGGTAAGACTGTTACCCAGCAGCAGCTGGCTAAATGGGCCGACGCAGACATCATCGTCTACGTAGGATGTGGTGAAAGGGGTAACGAGATGACTGAGGTTCTAAAAGAATTCCCAGAACTCGAAGACCCTAAAACCGGTAAACCATTAATGGACCGAACTGTACTTATTGCTAACACATCCAACATGCCAGTGGCAGCCAGGGAAGCCTGTGTATACACCGGTATAACCATAGCAGAGTATTTCCGTGACCAGGGCTACGATGTGGCTCTAATGGCAGACTCCACCTCCAGGTGGGCAGAGGCCATGAGGGAAATCTCCGGACGACTGGAAGAAATGCCTGGTGAAGAAGGATACCCTGCATACTTGGCATCACGTCTGGCACAGTTTTATGAACGAGCAGGACGAGTTAACACCGTGGGAACTGAAAGCAAAGTCGCATCAGTAAGTGTAGTTGGTGCAGTATCACCACCTGGTGGGGACTTATCAGAACCTGTTACACAGAACACCCTGCGTATATGTAAAGTGTTCTGGGCACTGGACGCATCCCTAGCAGATAAACGTCACTTCCCATCCATAGACTGGCTACAGAGCTACTCATTATACGTAGACAGTGTGGAAGACTGGTGGGAAACCACTGTGGGCGCAGACTGGAGAGCAACCAGGGACGAAGCCATGGCCCTACTCCAGAAAGAATCCGAACTTCAGGAGATCGTGCAACTGGTAGGACCGGATGCACTGCCTGACCGGGAAAGGATCACTCTGGAAAGTACCCGTATGATACGGGAAGATTTCCTGCAACAGAACGCATACCACGAAGTGGACACTTACTGTTCCCCAACCAAACAATACCAACTACTCAAAACTATTATCATCTTCCAGGAACAGGCCACCGCCGCCCTGGAACGTGGAGCATCAGCAGCTGATCTAACTGACCTACCAGTCAAAGAAGAAATCGGAAGGATGAAGTTCATCCCAGAAGATGAATTTGACACACAGATCAAAGATATCCAGGATAAAATAGTTAAACAGACGAGTGAGGTGTGAAAATGAACGCCAATATCAAAACCAGAGAGTATACCACAGTCAGAGAAGTGGCTGGTCCCCTCATGATTGTTGAAGGTGTTGAAGGTGTTGCCTACAATGAAATAGTGGACATAGAAACACCAAACGGTGACATGAGAAGAGGACAGGTTCTGGAAGTTAAAAGAGATGTTGCTGTAGTTCAGGTTTTCGAAGGAACCGACGACCTCAACACATCCACCACCAAAGTACGATTCACCGGAGAAACCGCTCGTATAGGAGTTTCACCGGACATGCTCGGACGAATATTCGGTGGTACTGGAAACCCCATAGATGGCGGACCCGAAATCATTCCTGAAAAGGAACTGGACATCAACGGAAGCCCTATGAATCCATCTGCCAGGGAATTCCCCGCAGAATTCATCCAGACCGGTATATCCACCATCGACGGAATGAACACCCTGGTACGTGGACAGAAACTGCCAATCTTTTCTGGATCCGGTTTACCTCACAACGAGCTAGCCGCCCAGATCGCAAGACAGGCCAAGGTGTTAGCTGAAGAATCAGAGTTTGCAGTTATATTCGCAGCAATGGGTATCACCCACGAAGAAGCAAACTACTTCATGCGTGATTTCGAGAGAACCGGAGCCTTAGAACGTGTGACTGTGTTCATGAACCTGGCTGACGACCCAGCAATCGAAAGGATCATCACCCCACGTATGGCATTAACTACTGCTGAATACTTCGCCTTCGAACATGATATGCACGTACTGGTTATACTAACTGATATGACCAACTACGCAGAAGCTTTAAGAGAAATCTCAGCTGCTCGTGACGAAGTACCTGGACGTAGGGGTTACCCGGGTTACATGTACACTGACCTTTCCAGTCTTTATGAGAGGGCAGGACGTATAACTGGTAAAGAGGGTTCCATCACCCAGATGCCTATTCTGGTGATGCCTCAGGACGATATTACTCACCCTATTCCAGATTTAACCGGTTACATCACTGAAGGACAGATCGTTTTAAGCAGGGACTTACACCGTAAAGGTATTTACCCACCAGTAGATGTGTTACCATCACTATCACGACTTATGAGTGGTGGAATTGGTGAAGGGCAAACCCGTGAAGATCACAGCGGTGTATCTGACCAGCTTTACTCAGCATACGCTGAAGGACGTGACCTGCGTGACCTGATGGCTGTGGTTGGTGAAGAAGCTCTTACCGAGCGTGACCGTAAATTCCTGGCCTTTGCCGATGGTTTTGAAGGTAAATTCATAACCCAGAGCAGGGACGAAGATCGGTCCATCCAGGAAACCCTGGACCTCGGTTGGGAGTTAATGAGCTTACTACCCGAAGCAGAGCTTAAGAGGGTACGGGCCGAACACATTCCCAAATACCACCCTGACCACAAATAACCCCCTTCCTATTTTTTAGGAGGGATAAAAGAGGGATAAAATGGCACAAGAAATGATAGAAGGCATCAATCCAACCCGGATGGAACTTCTAAAACTAAAACAGCGTGAAAAACTCGCAGTCAAAGGGCACAGTCTCCTCAAAGAGAAACGAAATGCCCTGATAATGGAGTTTTTCAACATCCTGGAAAGGGTGAAAGGATCCCGGGATGAAGTTTCCGAGAAACTCCAGGAAGCCTACCAGGACTTAACAGCAGCCCAGGTAATGATGGGTGATCTGTCTGTTAAGAAAGCTGCCATGTCCGTCACTGAATCAGTTGATGTGGACATTGACTCCAGGAGTGTTATGGGAGTGGTGGTACCGGTAATAGAGTCCGAAATTTCCCAGAGGACCATTGTGGAACGTGGTTACGGATTCATGGACACCTCAGTTAAACTGGATGATGCTGCCAAAAAATTCGAGGAATCCATCCAGCTCATCATTGAACTGGGAGAAATCGAAAAGACCATCATGTTACTGGCTGGTGAGATTGAATCAACCAAAAGGCGTGTGAACGCCCTGGAACACATCATCATTCCCCGACTGGAGAACACCGTCAAGTACATTGAAATGCGTTTAGAAGAAATGGAAAGGGAGAACTTCGTACGCTTGAAGATGATCAAAAAGACCATGGAAGAAGCTGAGGAGGCCCTTTAATGGTTAGAATAATAACCCGACTGGACCAGGTTAAAAAAGAGCAAAAAAAACATGCCAAACCCGCCATTGACTTCGAGATAGGTAATGTCTCCGGAAAAGTCAGGGCAATAATTGCCGCTGAAGAGAAGGAATTCAAGGCAGGGGAAACCAAACCCATCCAGATCAAAAAGATCGACATCAATGCTAACCACATCTGCTTCATCAGCGCCTACGGTACCAACAAGTACGGACACACCATGGCAGTTGGTGAAGAAACCTACCTCCCCATAAGCATGGAACGAACAGCAGACCATGCACTTTTTGCAGCTGCACTGGACTACCAAGTGGAAAAAGATGATTTATTAGGTATTCTAATACTTCTACCCGTGGAACTGAACTTTTAATCCTTAGTTTGCAAGAGAAGTAAATAGCACCTTAAAATTATCTCATATTTTTTTTTATTATTTTTATTTAAAAAGCCTATTCTAAAACAGAATAATTATAATTTAAATAATTATTTAAGTTTAAACCTTAAAAAGAGCTTAGTGATATTTTTAAAATTTAAATATAAAAAAAATGTAGTTAAGTTTTTAATTTGTTAATGGAAATATTGAAAAATAAATTAAATAAAATTAACCCCTAAAAAGGATCTTAAACTCCAAACAATTTCTTTTTAATATAACTATTAAGTGGTTCTTTGGCATCATCAATCTGGATTAATAGATCATCTATTATATACTTAACATCATAATAAGATTCAAGGGCCTCATTACGTTGTTTTTCCAGTTTCTTCAGTTCCTTAACCTTTGATTTTCCCCTAACCTTCGAAACAATGCCCGGTGATCTGCCCCCAGAATAATCTCTATTGATCTTCCGTTTCCTTTCTAAAAAATCAATTTCAATGTTTTTGATGTCCTTCCGGATGCTTTTTTTAAGTTCCTTTAAGATCATCTCTCTTTCATTTAGTTCAGCTAAAATCCGTCTGGAATCAGCAATAGAATCAGCTTCCAGGTCAATAGTGGAGATTTCATCAATAGCGATATGGTAATCTTTTATTCTCATCTAAGGGTACCTTTAAAATGAATTTCTCAGCAAGGTGGGAGTAGCATTAATGGTTAAATCCACTAGTATCTTAATTTAAGGATTTATATTCACCAGTATCTTAAAAAGATTATCTTCAACTTCACATCGGGTTTCCAGGTCATCATGTTCTTTTTCCATTTCCCGAAGCTTGTAAAGCACATTGGTGAGGGAGTAAGTATTGAAGACACCGGTCTCATTATCGGGTTTTGATGAAATGAGAAGTATCAGAACATGTTCACCCTCCACCATCACGTTGTAGTTAATGCCATTTATGTAGATGGTGTCAGATAAGCGAAGTAAGAGTTTAATATGTTTAATGGGAAGTCCACTTTTGCTGATAATATCTTTGATCTTATCATTTTCCCGGCACTGTTCAATATCGATGTCCATCCATATCACATCCATCCATCAAAGTTTCCATGAGTCCAATAATACTGCAACAATTTCTCAACAATTCTACTACCTACAAACAATCCTATTAAATATTATATTCCACCCAGATATATTCTTAACTATGGAAAGAGAAGATGGAAACCGGGACGATAGGCTCTTAAAAAAGCAGATAATGGTATTAAACCGTCATCTTCCCCGGAAGAGAAAAACCTTAAAGGAGCTTTTAGGGGAGGAAAAACCCCATGTGCTGGGTACAGACGGATCCCGTCATCGTTTTAAGAAAAATGAACTTTATAAAATCGCATCATTAATTCCAGAAGAATCATGGGGGAGATTAAAATTACCACTGTATATTGAAATAAGTTCCCAAATGAGCGGGTCTCGTATAAAAGGAGAGCAAGAATGCAGAATAGTTTGCCAGATTCTAAAGAAGGAAGATTGTGGTGAGGAAATCTATATTTACAGATGGGACATAAAGTTAGTTAGGAGAGAGTTACCCACCACTTCACAGTACATGTTCACAGCGATACATACAATCTGATAAAATAATAAAATAGGGCCCAAAATGAATAAAAAATTTACTGATGCAGATATTGAAAACGATCCTCAATTCAAGAAATTCGTAAATAAAAAGAAAGGACGTAAGGAAGAAATAGGGAAGAATATAGGAAGTTTTTTCCAAATATTAAAGTCTAATTAAAGCCATTGGTGGGGTGCCTATTAAGTCATGGTTTTACACTGGAAATAGTACTCATCCTAGTATGTGATAAGTATCTATAAATATAATGCTATTTGCCTAGGAAATATCATAATTATAATAGCTTTCTGATAGTATTCTACTGGTTACTACCTAACCCTTGGGGGAAGTTATGGAATAACTGGAGTGTAGTGAATCAAGAGTGAATTAAAATAGTGGGTAAAGTACGGGGAAAATGCTGGGAAAATGCTAGGTGTTTGTTAGGTAATAACCCTTTACAACCTTAACACTTAACATTTGTAAACCCTTAACAACCGGTGATTTAATGGCTTAAAATAAGGTTTTTGCAGTAAGGTCCCGGGTCACCATCTGGGGAGATTAGTGAGAGTAAAACAATAATATTGCAATGTTTTTAATGTGAAGTGATAAAATTTTCCATCTTTTTTCCAGATTTTAAAAACTTCCCAAAAACTTCCCAACTAATTATACAAACCATACACAATATTTACACAAAAAAGAGTTTTTTTATATAAAGTGATATTTCAAATAAGCATTTATTAAACGTTTAAATTGTTTTTCCGGTGTTTTAAATAGTTTATCTGATAAACATTTGATAAACACATAGACACAATTTTTCACACAGTAAAATGAAATGTGATCCTTTACATTCTTTACCCTTTACAACCTTTACAAAATCCCACTATCCTACGAAAAAACTCACTATAATGGGGGGGCTACATAGGGCAATCTAATCCTTTTGGAGTTTTATCTGGAAAAATAAAATTGTGTAGCTATTTTCAAAATTCAATCAATCCGGAACCGATGCACTCCTTTTTTAATAACAAGAATCATAGTATAATAATATAAGGATTCGATAAAGTACGTTTGTTTAAATGGGGTGAAATTATGCGTAGTGAAGAGGATAAGGATGTATTTGGGAATGTAAAGCCAAAAGGAAAAGGAAAAGAAATTAGGAAGGATATATTAGGAAATAAAATCAATGACGAATCTAAAGAGGTTAAGAGGGATGCGTACGGGGAAGCGATAACTCCAAAATCAGAGAATGAAGTTAAAAAACCCATGAAAGAACCTAAAAGAGATGTTCGGGGGAACATAATCCATTAGAGCAATTAGAGACCGAAGAGGGCTAAATGATATTTACCAAACCGTTTACACTTGAGGGAGGTCGTATAAACGGTTACATTACAAAAAACTACATTTTAAATTAAGATGTCTATTTTATTGACTTAAAATCCAACTGTTATTATGTCTTTTTATCATGCTTAACTAATTGAAATGGTTTAACAAATTTAAAATTTATTTGAGTTTAACCATTACAACCCTTTGCATTACATTAAAAGGAACTTTTTAGAACCTTTATGCTATCATTTCGTTACATAACTTAACAATTTCTTTACATTCATAATGTTACTAATAATTTAATACTAGGTTACTGGTTTAGTGCGGGTTTAGTGCGGGTTTAGTGCGGGTTTAGTGCGGGTTTAGTGCGGGTTTAGTGCGGGTTTAGTGCGGGTTTAGTGCGGGTTTAGTGCGGGTTTAGTAAAATGGTAAAACTTCAGTAGCATGTCAGCGGTAGAATTATTTACATGAACCCTATGAACTGTAATGATTATTATCCTCAAGTAACATTTATATGCCCTAATCTCATATCATCCTATGTGACTAAAATTGTTTAGTCTAAACACGGGATGTAGTGGGGGGATCATATAAAATATTTTTCTTCTTTGAAGGTAGGTAATTTTTATTTTTCAAAGTTAATATGCCATAGGATTCCAGAAAGGACCTTCCATGTCCATGGAATATACTTTCCAGTATGTTCTAGATGCACCGGACTCTATTTAGGAGCTATCTCTTTTTTTATAAGTTCATTATTTCTGTTTATAGACTATTCCCTAACAATGGTCTCACTTGCTTTTATTATCACTATCCCCTTAATCATAGATGGATTAACTCAATATTTGGGGTATAGAGAGAGTAACAATGTTTTAAGGTTTATCACAGGTTTAGGTGCCGGTGTTGGATTTGCTTTTTTATTTTTATTCGTTAAAATTACAATTTTTTAGGAGAGGCTAAATGTGGATGCAAAAAAATGTGAGAAATGTGGAACAGAAAATCCTTCAAACGCTACATTCTGTTCTGAATGTGGGGAGAGTTTACCAGAAGTTAAAAGCAATCCCATCAGTAAGGGAATGTCTTATTGGAAAAACCAAAATAAGGGATTTAAAATTTTAACTGGATTTCTAGGATGTTGTATTGGGGCATTCATAATTTTGATGATAATTGCGGCCGCCTTCCCTACAACAAACCTCTCCCTGGCGAACACCACAGCCAATATTGATAATCAAACAATAGAATACTTACTAATTGGACATACTGAACCCAATGCAACTGTTAAACTTACTTCTAAATCCTTAAACCTTAATGGGATGGAAATAACTCCAGAATCTAATGGAACATTTGAATATAAATTACAAATACCCACAAATACTAGTGCTGTTGATGTAACTATTACGGCGAAAGTACCCAACAAATCAGAAAATCAGGCCACAACAACCATTAAAAGACCATCACCCCCAACTCAATCAACAGCCAACAAAACAACAAGTCCCGCAGTTGCATCTGATGTTTTTGAAAATAAATATTACAAATTTACAACACCTCCAGGAACTACAGTCCGGGACTCAAACGGAAACTTAGCCCCTGCGGGTGGAGATAATGAAAATTTACAATTATGGGATTCATCTGTAAACTCTAAAGACCTGGATGGTAAAGAAATAGGGTACGCAGAAATTAATACAGGTAGAATGGACGGTAATGCCCAAGACACTCTTATTAAACTAGGGTATACTTCCTCAAAAACCATAGCAGGCTATCAGAGTTATTATGTTCTTACTCCTGCAAATGGAGGTCAAGAGGCATTTGGTGATTATACTATTATTCTTGGTGAAAGTAAAGTACAACCTGGCCGTACAGATACTCTTACTATAGAGTTTGACTCTGATACTGCTGATAAAATTAAGATATTTACGGATAGTTTAGTAATCAAAAGTTCGGTAACCAAATAAAAAATAAAAGGTATCCTTACTGCATGTTATGATAGGGAGGGGTTTAATTTGAAAAAAAATGGAAGAGCAATTTTAGGGATTACAACTATCTTATTGATTGTTGTCATGGTTTCAGGATGCACATCTTCTTCGAATACAACAGATCCAACTAAAGATATTTACTTACAACAACAAAATCCACCATATACAATCGGTGACGAATCACAGATTAGTGCATGGATCACTAGTAAAAATCATAAATCATATAGTAATGTTACTTTGATGGTGACTGGTTTAGATTCAAATGGTCAATCAATCGGTGAAAAAAAGGCTTATGTGGATTATTTGGATAATAATTATCAAAGTACTGGATTTACCGTTAAGTTTCCAAATACAGTCGACCATATTACTATTAAAGTGTTGAATGCAACACCAGAGAAATAATTTAATTATTTCTCATTTTAAATGTGTTACATTGGTTTGCCTGCAGTGCAACTTCAATAGTATGTCCGGGTTTTAGTTTTTTCGTAGGGTAATGGAAGTTAGATGAAGCCACTACCATACAATTATAGTTTAAGTAAACAATAGAATCAAATTAAAGGACAAAACAAAGTTGTGATGGATGTATGCAGATAAAGAAAAATTTAAAGCAAATTATAGACTCAAAACTATTATTTTTATGTTTATCAGTAACAACTTCATGTTTAGTTTTAATTGGAACAGCTATATTAATAAAAATACACATTCCAACGTTTCAAGTTGATACAACTTTAGAAGCACGTGATTTGTTGGTATTGGCCGGATTAACAATTACTTTCTACACATTATTAGATAAAACTATAGAAAAGTTACTTGGACGTTTTATTGATAATGAAATGACAAAGGCGGGTTTAGACGGAGTAATCTTTTCAAACATAATTATGGCAACATTAAGTATCCTTCTGATTTTAGGATCTACAATGGGAATACCCTACTTAAAGAAAGAAGGATTTATTTTATTAATCATCAGTTGGATGTACAATCTTGTAATACTCTGCTTTGTTATTCTATATATGACAAGAGAAGTAATGGCTCCAAGGAAAATAAGAAGATACATAATCAATCTAATTTTGCTTATAATTAGTTTAAGTATATTAATACCTATTTTATGGGCAATTATCTAATTAAAACATTCTTTTACTACTTTATATCTAAATGACTATGACTACTTGCAATGCTATATCCTGGAAGTTTCAAAACATTGAGAATTAAAAGTATTACAACAGACCTAATATTCAAAAATGAGTTAATTCTACTTTTTTACCAACTTCAATTATATTAAAGATACATTCAATATTTTAAATACTTCCAATACTTAACATATCTTTTATTCGAGTTAGGTATTCACTCAAAAATAAACGATATGAGTTCATGCAGATGTACCACCAAATATTTGGAATATTGGAAGTACCTTCAATATTTCCAATACCTTTCCAAATAATAATCAAAGTTGGCACTAGTGACCTTCGTTATAATTGCTTGGAAGTAATCGAATAATTAACCCACTTCTGGAGATCATGGGTTGAAGGATTTTTAAAAAACTGCAAAATGTGAGTAAAATTGATGAAATATATGGGGAAAACCATACAAGTTCTAGTATTTCTTAGGTAGGTTAAATTACACTTTGGCAGATCCCCCAAAACTGAAGTTTTTTACTAAAAAGTATTACTTCTATTTCAAGTGTTTAATCATGAAATAGATATCTCCTGTATTTAACATATAGAACATATTAAAAATATTAAAAGATGTGAGACTATGACTGATGAAAAAAGGAATTTAAAGCAAGTAAGTGTGCTGCTTTATGAAGACCAAATAGAACCCTTAACGATACTTTGTAAGCTTAAACTATTTAATGGCAGGAATGACTATTTTAGAAAGACAGTTGATGATTTCATAAAAGAAAACGAGAAGTTATTGGAAGGAATACAGTAGTAAATCTCTAAACATATTTCTAACCCTATTATTAACTGAAACTGAATGATATTGGGGAGTTTAACAGTCATTGAACCATGAATCATTGAATAATACTCAAATAAATCCCGAATATTTAATAAAAATTAAAAAACTAACATCAAACTGATTTAATTTAAGTAAGCTATAAGTTTAGTTAATATATGATAAAATATTTATATTATTTTAAATAATTAATTTCTTAGAGGGGAGATTTGATGTTTAAAATAAAAATTAAAGACCCAAATAAGTTAAATATTTGCAAAGAAATTGAAGACAACTTTCCAGTGATAGTAAATAAAGATTCTATTCAAATACAAAGGGCAAAAGTTGTATTAGATGTCATGCATTTTTTATTGTTAAATGACCTTTATGAAGATAAATTTGAAGTAGAAATAGAAGAGGATACTTATTTTATAAAGGACATCGATGATTATTCTCACGTTAGGAATGATGTTGAGGGTTTGTGGGCCAAAGAAATTGAAGATCACAAGACAATATTTAATAGCAGCATATCAAATGATGACAGAAGAAAATTACTTGAGAAAGTCAATAAACAGTCTCGATTTTATCAAAGTTATGAACAATATCTGAAGGATATAGCAGTTTATCTAGCAGAGAAAATTGGAAAGGAAACTGTTATTTTAGGTGACGTAATGGATGCCTACACTATCAAATTAGAGTCCCAAGAAGGTTTGTCATCTAATGAATATCTAAGAAATGACCCCGATTTCAGACTTTATTCATTAAATATAGATGATTTTAATAAAATAGTTGATTTAATTAATGAAATTAAGAGAGAATGAATATAAACTATTTATAAAGATGCAATGATCATTTACTTTCAATAATAAATGATATACTTAAATTCTAGGGGATAAAATGGATTTAAGAGTAGAATTTGAAAATAAAATGAAACAAATATCAGATTTAGATAAAATCCCAGTTATTTTAGATGTTGATACAAAAGAATATGAATTAGCTAAAAAACAACAAAGACCTTACATAGCTATTGTGAAAAGATCAAAAGGTAGTCATTATGGAGGAATAGCCTATAATATGAGCCCTGTCGCCTATGACTTGAATAATAATGGAGTTCAAAAGCTAAAGTATTTAGTAAAAGCCTTCAAAGAATCAAATTTCTCTTGTTTTAGTCAAAGAAAATATCAGAATGATAAAGAAAATAAAATAGGCTCATTGTGTGGATTTTTTGGTTATCTGCGTTTGAAAGAATGTAATATACTCGCAGAAGAGATTAAATCTATACTATTTGATGAAGAAAACTATACTTCTATGAAGAGTTCAATAGTAAGTTCAAAGATGCATCTTATTAAATAGTTAATTGATAATTTCCTTCCTTTTCATCCACATTTTTATAGCTTCAATTGTTGCTTTTTTAAGTGCACCAGGTTCTTCCCAAATTCATCCCTTGCAGCTCTGGTAAAGGCGTTTTTTAAATCACTGGGAATCCTTACATTGAGGGCTTTTTCATCTGCCATTTTTCTCACCTGGATATTTCATAGGTAATTATCGTTACCTATCTATAGGGGGTTGGCTCAGGGGGCTTATGAAGGATTGGCTGAAAAGCTTACTAGACAGGCCAGTAATGCAGGTGTGAGTGTGGTTAATATGATGAGGTAAACCTAATTTTTCCATGGAATTTAGAGTAAGATTTAAGTTTGTATAAAGCATACTTGATATTGGTTATAGATAATAAAATTGCTTATATCTATCAGCTAAATTCCATGGGGGGAACATAAATTAAAAACATTCCTTTAATTCAAGATAATTTCAATGTGGTCAAATTAATATGCCATAGACTACCTGAACGAACTTTCAAAATTAAAGGACATTATTTTCCAGTTTGTTCAAGATGCACAGGGGCATATATAGGGGCATTTTCTTATTTTGTATTTGTTTATTTTGTTTATGTCCAATATAACATTACAGTAATTTTAGCAGCAATTCCAATGATACTACCTATGTTTTTAGATGGTATAACTCAGTTATTTAGTTTTAGAGTAAGTAATAATGCTCTAAGATTCCTAACAGGGTTAATTGCAGGTATTGGATTAGGAATTTTGGCTAAAGCCTTTAAATATTTTTTAATTGGCTTAATAAATTAAAAGGGAGGCATAAAATTGACAAAAATTTGTCCAAAATGTAATAAAATGAATATGGAAACCGCAAAGTTTTGTGAAGGATGTGGTACTGCATTACCTGCATCTCAACCAGTTAAAGAAACAAAAAGCTCATCGGGAGGAGTAATGGGCTGGTGGAATAGTCAAGGTTCAGGAGTTAAAGCATTAAGTATAATTGGTGTTTGTTGTGTAGGTTTAATTTTAATAATTGGAGTAATGGCTTTGATAACACCAGATACTACAACAAATACAACTACTTCTACAAGTCCATCATCAAGTACACCAGCTACAGATACCTCATCAAGTGATAGTTCAGTTACAAGTGCAACTACGGGTCAAGAACAAGCAGCAAAAATGGCTCAAAGCTACTTAAATACCCAATCGTTTTCACGAAGTGGATTAATTAAACAGCTCAAATATGAAGGATTTACACAAGAGGAAGCTGAATATGGAGTAGATAAAACTGGTGCTGACTGGAATAAGCAAGCAGCAAAAATGGCTCAAAGCTACTTAAATACCCAATCGTTTTCACGAAGTGGATTAATTGAACAGCTTGAATATGAAGGATTTACAAGCCAGCAAGCTGAATACGGAGTCCAGGCCGTGGGATTGTAAAATACAAAAAGTCTGCCTGGTGATGGCATTACTTTTAATTAATTGGTTCAGCAATCAGACTTGTAAAAATCAAATAAAGACTGTGAACAACTGATATGATAAAATTGCTTATATCTATCAGCTAAATTCCATGGGGGGAACATAAATTAAAAACATTCCTTTAATCCAAGATAATTTCAATGTAATCAGATTAATATGCCATAGACTATCTGAAAGGACTTTTAGAATTAAAGGACATTATTTCCCCGTGTGTTCTAGATGCACTGGTTTTCATTTTGGGGCTTTTTTTTATTTTATCTATGCATATTTCTTTTACATAGAATATAGTACTATGTTAGTCTTTTTTGCTTTTTTAATGACTATCCCACTTATCATAGATGGAACATCCCAACTAATGGTTTAAGGGAAAGCAATAATTCCCTAAGATTCATTACAGGTTAATAGCTGGTCTTGGATTTGCAATTTTACTCAAAGCATTAAAATGGTTAATTTTAGTTAAAGGAGGGTTTTAATTGGGATATTTAGTTTGTGATAAGTGTGGGGGATACTATGAACTTCAACCTGGAGAATCTCCCGATGATTTCACTGATGAATGTGAATGTGGGGGAAAGACAAGATATGTTGAAAACCTTGGAGGTTTAAACAATGGGATGGAAAAAATGGGAGCTACCATCATATGTCCTGTATGTGGAGTTGAAAACCCAGAAGGGGCCACAATATGCAAGTCTTGTAAAAAGATGATAAAACAGAAGGCACCCATATCCACTCCTCGAAGTGAAAACCCTAAGGAAGGAATCCTTGAAACATGGAATAGACAATCCACGCCCCTCAAAGCATTAAGCATTTTGGGAGTCTGTTGTATGGGAATTATTTTGATTGTGGGAGTTATGGCAATGGTCACCCCGACAAAACCACAACCGGATCTAATACTGCCACACCCACCACACAAACAGATAGCCAATCAACCAATTCTGCTTCATCAAATACTGCAGGGGCCGTTCAAGTTCAAGTAACTTATTCTAGCCAATGGTCTGGTGCTGTTGGTGATAGTAGTGGAAGTAGAAGCGTTGATGGTATTAGAACACAAAGATTTTCAGTAAGTTCTAGTGGGCCTGTTTCAGCAAACTTCCAGAAAAAAGATAATAGTACTGGAACTTTAACCGTGTCAATAATTCAGGGTGGGAAAACTGTTGAAACTCAGAGTACAACTGCAGAATATGGAGTGGCTTCTGTTAGTCACTACTTCTGATTTATTTTTTTACAATCCCATCCCTTCTTTTATTTATAATATAAACATTTAATGGAATTCCAACACTTTAACCGTTTTTAAGAATTATTTTTATTTTTAAATGGATTTCAACAAAGAAAAAATATTACATTAAACTAAGGTTTATGAACATGAACTCATATTTAATAATAGTACAATATCTATGGTAAAATTAGAATAAAAGCAGATTAGGGAGGATAACTATTAAACCCGAAGTGATATAACCATATCCTTATCAGGGAAACAGATCTTAAAACCGGGTAACTACCCAATACCCCTATCCTTATCAGGGAAACAGATCTTAAAACCGGGTAACTACCCAATACCCCTATCCTTATCAGGGAAACAGATCCTAATACCGGGTAACAGATCCTTTACCCCTTCCCTTCATAGGGGTAAAGTATATATCTTGCTGGTAACTAAAACAATAATAATTATTATTTAAAATAAGGTGATTTTTTATGGCAAGACCAATAGCTCCAACCCCCGTACTCAAAGGAAAGGATGCTGAAAGATTCCTAGAGAAAATGGAAGAACCTCCAAAAAAGGGAGAAGTTGAATTTCTCAAAAGGGCCATAAAAGCCTACAAAGAAAACCCTTTTTAATCTTTATTCTACCCTGACTTTCCTAATTGATTTTATAATTTAAGTATATCTAGGTACATTTGGACGGTTCTTCTTTTCCCATCATGGATAAATTCAGTAAAATATCTTTTTTCATAGAATCCAACTAGATCTGTATATGCATCCACTGAAACATATCTTATGCCTATACACTCGCTTAGTTTAAATGCTCGACCTACTATGAGAAGTATCATATTAGTGGCTACTTCTCTGCTTTGATAAGGTCTACATACACCTAAACGTCCTATTTTAACGGCTGGAAATTCTCGGTAAGGAATATCTTTGCATTTGAATCCTTCCAAGTCATCTGTATTTATTTTTATAGAATCAGCTGATAAAGTGAAAAAACCTATGATTTGTTTTTTGTACCTACAAAGATAAGTTACATTTATTTTTGCATTCATCTGGTTAAGGGCATCATCTTTTATGAATTCATTTAGATCTTGATCTCCACAATCAAAACTTTCTACATCATCTTCAGGAGTTAATCTATCGATATCCATATCAGCTGATTCTATATGATTCATTATTGGTGATTAGTTTCTTCTTAAAAATAAAATTTGTTATTTAATCTTAACTTAGGGTTGTAACTGATAGCGGGTTCAATATAACTTGAAAATAGGTAGGATCCAGATCACCAGCTGCATCCAATACAAAAGGGGACTGTTAAATTTTGCAGCTAACCCAACATCGGTAATGAGGATCCTCAACTAATAATTTAATATTACTATTATTTAAATGTTTAATATTAATCAAAGCAAAATAATATATGTTCTATTAGAAAAAGATCGAATGTTGATGGAAATGAACAGTGAAAAAAAGTAGGTATCGCTAACAATAACACCACTTCACAGTACATATTTCTGGTCAGGTGATGTTGGAACTTAAATTTAATAATAATAACTGATTTAATTGAAACTAACCATAAAAATTTGAATTTGATTAAGCAATAAAACAAATTAAAGGGATGAATTTAAGCATGGGATTCAGAAATATATGGAAAAAATTGAAATCATTCAATTTAGACTTTTTATACGATTTTGATTGGGAAGAAATAAAGAAAGACCCGGATAAAATGGCCAAAGTATCCATGTTAGTTTTTGGTGCCGAAATTATGGTTACAGTTCTCATTGTAATCGGAACAATCATCTTCATCCTAGCAGTTGTATTTAGATGATTTAGGTGGATAAAAAAAAATTTTAATTCTAATCTATTTTTAGTTACAATCTAAACGAAATATTTCAAATTAATTTAATCATTAAATTCAACAAAATTTTTAATAAGAATTCATTGATTTTCAACCTTCACCGAGTTGTAAACCATACCAACCAGTTTTCGGGCCGTATATATTACATCTTCCCTTAATTGTCCTGAACTTAAAACTGTGACCAGGGGTTCTCCTCTTTCTATTATAACTCCAGGACGGGGTAGGTCACAAACTCCGGGGAAGTTTAGATTACCCACTGTTGATGATTGCAGTGCATGGACCACCATCTTAACTGCAAATCTATGGGGAGCTGGAACTTCTACCAGGTGTCCCTGGCATGCCTCGAGGTGGGCTTCAGCCATGTTCATACCCAGTGATAGTTCTGCACATTCAAATGTTCCCTGTAGTCGGGGGTTAACTTCAATAACATATAGTTCCCCATTTCTGGCCATGAAATCCACCCCATTAGAGCCAATTAGGGATAGATGAGTCACCACTTTTTGGGCAAGTTCGGAGATTTCCACATCACCAATGTAGGGAACGGTGTTCCCACAGTATCCAAAAGGTTCCATTTGCCCCAACTTGGTATCACCGATTATCTGGGTACTGGTGAGTATAGTCCTGGCTTCATCCTCGGTGGATAGAACTGATGCACTGATATTTTCACCATCAACAAACTCCTGCAGTATACACTCATCAGATGAAAGTTCTCGGATAATATTTGTAGGGTCTTGTTCAGGATCCATATCCTTTAAAAGCCCTAGATCAATGTTTTTCAAAAGTCCAATATTCTTATCATTCAAAAGTCCAATATTCTTATCATTCAAAAGTCCAATATTCTTATCTTCCAGAATTCTCACCCCGTAACCACCCGCTCCTGATCGGGGTTTTAAAATAAATTTTTTTCCAGGTGCATTACTGACAATTTCTACAGCTTCATGAATATCAGCAGGGAGGTATGTTTCTGGAACACGGAAATGTTTTTTAAGCTTTTGGTATAGGGAAAATTTATCTTCAACACCACCAATATCACGGTTTCCAATGATTTTATGGGAAGGGAACCAAGAAGGAGAGGAACCTGCGCAGCAAATTATCCCATATGCATCATCAACCATTTCCAGGGCCATATCCCTGATTAGCTGGGGGTTGAAGCGCTGAGTGAACTTACCACAGGAACTTTCTGGTTTTTGATCCAAAACCGATTGCACCCTATCTGCACAGGATCTTAGATCCATTGTTCCAAAATAATCAGAAGAGTAAACTGTATATCCTAACTTTTTAAGGGAGCAGGCCACGGCACGGGTGTTTACACCCACCAGAAGAATGTTTTCCATGTGATCACCCTTTAAAAGAATGTGATTTCCCTTTAGAATAAAAATAGTCCCGAGCGGAGTCGAACCGCCGTCGCCGGTTCCAAAGACCAGCAGGATTACCACTACCCCACGGGACTAAACATTAAAAAAGGCCGCAGTTGCAGCATTCTCCTTTTAGGCGGAGGTGATATTTAAAGTTATCTACATTTTATTTTAAGTGGATCAGATTGTTTAAAGTGACCCTGGCCTGGCTTTTTTATCGCATTTTATCTTCAAACGGCAGCTTCGGCATTTCCTAGGATTATTAGTGGGTATAAAATCCGTTTTCCCAACCAAAAGGTTCTGAACACGATTAATTAATGATATTATGTCTTGTTCCGCCTTTTCATCGAAATATGCTGACCAAAATATGTTATCAGTTCCTCGCTCCCTTAAGGCACCAACGATCCTCCTTTCATCCTTAACCATATCCTGGAAGGCCAGGCAGTATCCGAAAACCTGGTTGATGGATGAGGAAAAGGCTCTTTTTCCAGGTTTATCATCAATGATTATGAATTCATCAGGAGTCATCCACACTTCATCAATGTATCCCCTGATACCATAACGGGATGAAATGACCGGGAGTTCCCGGGATAAGAGTTCTGCAGTCTTGGAGGTTTCCAACATCTCTTCAAAGGTGGCTGGCTCTGCATCCTTCTGGAATTCCATCTCTAACCGGGCGTGTTCCTGGGTCCCTACCACCATGTTTCTGGTGGGTTTTACTTCAATACCCTTAACATTCTCCAAATATATGCTGTACTCACAGTATCCCTGTTTATTCAGCCAGCTGATGGGGAAGTTGTTGCACCCATCAATGATCATAACCTGCGATATTTCAGGATGGGGTTTAGATTTGGTTTTGGGCATGAAACCACCATTAATATATTACTTAAGTTGTTTTTTTGAATTTGATTCCGTTAGAGATTTACGCATATTAGGGGACTTAAACGTTTCTTGAAACTTAATTTTATTTTAAAAACTTTAATCGTGTTTTTGAAACTTGTGTAAAAATTAATTGATATAATAGATGAGGAATGGTTAAATTACTTAAATGAATGTTAAAGACTTAAGAATAATAAGTTTAAGGGTAGGGTATTTGAAAAGTAATAAGGTTACTCTTCTTTTTCTTCCTCTTTCTTGGTAAGGCGGCTTCTGAGAACTGTCCAAATATCCTTATCCTCTTTATCCTCATTTACATCCTTATTTTTAATATTTTCGTTATTTAATTTAATTTGATCCGATTTAACGGTAACATCTGTGGCAGGAGATGTTTTGTTCACTGGCTGTTGTTCCATTTTAAGTTTTTCAGTAGCTCTTCTTTCCGCTTTCAAGGCACTGATCAGTTTTCCCCTATCACTTTCCAGGGTTTTGATCTTATCTTCCAGTTCCTTCTCCTTTTTGCGGGTTTTATTATGTTTGCTGAATAATTCTTTATAGGTTCTGGACAGTTTACTGTGTTTCCATTCCAGGTCGGCAAAATCAGCTTCATACTGGTCGAGCTTGCTTTCGTATTCATCTTTTTTACCGGAAAGATCTTTAAGTTCGCCGTTTTCATCCACCAAATCTGCCAGATCCTCCTGGGGTACGATAAACACTTCCATGCTGCAATCCAGGTTATCTGATCTTTTCAGGGGCACCAGATACTGGTTGTATTCATAGGTCTTCCTCTGGCCTCCCACTGTTTTTTTGGTCTTTTTCTTATAGCACTTGACCGCAGATTTGACTAACTTCACCATGTAAAAAAACACTCCTTTATCTATATCCCTATTGGTAAGACGGTCTTTTATAGTTGATGATGAGCGCACAACACCCCCAATCATTTAATATTACAACCATTACTATTGCATTTTAAAAAAGTCCAAAAAGTTGTATTTATCCATTATCTCCCTCAGAGGATAAAAGAAATTTAAATTCATATATTTTTTAATCCCTGAAAAGGGATTATTAAGTTAACATTTTATCCATTAACCTCTTTAAAATGGAGTTAAGGCTCATCCGCCACCTCCTTCTAAAGATACTAAGACAATTAAGTTTATAGCAGAGTTATACATTATAATTAAAGAAGACAATTGAATAAAATAATTTAAAAGGAAAAAAATTGAGGTAAATTATGAAAACTGATAAAAACATCCTGGGATATGACCGGTTCCTGATGATGGCACTTCTCAAGGAAGGTCCACTCACACTGGAGGAACTGGATGATAAGACTATCCTATTTTTATCCCTCATCTGGTACCAGCAAGTACCTGAAAAAGGTGAACCACTAATGGAAAGGCTTTTTTTCACCTTATCCCATCTGAGGTCTGAGTTAGAAGATGAAAGAAAGGATAAAAGAGTGGGTAAGACTGAAGATGAATGTGCAAAACTTATTGATTATGGATGGGTGAAGCTGGATGATGGACGTTATACCCTGACTGGAGAGGGCGAGAAAGAAGCCCTACAATTCGTTGAAAATATGGAAAGGAAGGTATCTCTGGTGCGGAAGGATTTCTTTAAAGTAGATGCAGCAGCCAAAAATACTACAGTATTAGACGGCTTTTTGGCTGTAATGAAATTAGGATCAGGGCTCATCAGTGGAAGTGTGGGGTTGACCGCCGATGGTACCGATGCCACCATGGACACAATTTCTGCATTCATGGTGTGGCTGGGAATCAAGTACCACCGGGAAACTCTCTCAACTCTCCTGGTGATATTCGGACTATTCTTTGCCTCACTCAGCATTGGTTATGATTCTGTTACTCATCTTATAAGCGCTTTTTATGGGACACTGACCCCTATGGGTATGCCATATCTAGCTATAGTGGTAGAAGGAATAGCTATCATGGCAGCAGTCTTCTTATTCTATTACCAGCGCTACGTGGGAAAGGTGAATTCCAATCTAACCCTTATCTCCCAGTCAGTGGATTCTAAAAACCATATATTCATAGGTTTTTCCGTTATTGCCGGTGCAGTTTTCACGTTACAGGGAATTTTCTTTGTAGACTCTCTTATAGCATTATTCATCTCTATTGGAATATTCAAAGATGCTGTGGACTTACTCCGAGAAGCTATTTCAGCCCGTAAAGGAGAAGAAGAAGATTATTCCCAGTACAAACTTCCCATGGAGGAGTGCTGGGAGGATAACAAGATCAGAGCCTTCCAGAATTGGATACTTTACATACTGTGGACTGGTGATCGTAAAACCCAGAAAGAGATCATTGCATCACTAGAACAGGCATTCAACCCCCAAAACTACATTCCTGTACTTTCAGAGCTTGATGCAACCTGTTCTGAGGTTCATGACTTTGAAGGAGACTGGGAAAAAATGACTGGTCCCCTGAAGGAGCTGGAACTCCTGGCATTGGAAGAAGAATATTTCCTCCTAACCGATAATGGAAGTCAGTACCTGAAGGACTTCATGCGTAATTTCGACTACTACGATGTCCACATGTCTGATACCATTTTGTTGGCCATGGCTGAGGATGAAAGCATGCCGCAGGAAGAATCAGGAAAAGAATAGAAGTTTAAAGTAGTTAGAGTGGGAAAATTCCCCCTCTCTATTTTTTTATGTTTATTTAACATTCCAATAATAGTAGAGTTAAAAATAAAAAATGAAGCCAATCCAGGAAAACCCCCAATACCTAAATCAACTCAAATTGAAGGTTTTAATGAATAAAAATACAATAAAATTCTAAATAAAATGTGAAAATTTAGTAATTCACTTTTAAATCTATTTAAACTCTATTTCTAGATTTATTTGCTGTATGCACGATCTGTCTGTATTTAGTCCTTAAATATCCCATGTTTTCCTCGATAAGCTCATTAATAAATCTTTCAACACTCTCATCATCGAGAAAATCACGTATGTTATAAAACCGGGCCATAAAAAAGATCTCCTATTAACAGAACCAGTATTGATCTTGCAGCCTTATATATCTAATGGTATTCCGGGGCGAATGCGAACTGTTCGGATTGATTAGGGGATGAATCTGGTTTTAAAGTTTCACTTAAGTACAATTATTCCAATATATTAGTTGATTAAAATATAATTGATGCCTGGAAAATGGAGTTTAGCTTCAACAACAAATCATTCTTCTTATTTTTTAATTTAATGTTAATTAAAAAAACTAATAAATAGCTACTTCGTAATATATACGAATAACGAAGTAAATATTCTTATTTAAATAACCCCCCAAATGATTAAAAAAAATGATTCTAACTTATATTTACTCGAAAATAGCTAAATCAACATATTAGTTAATGAATCTATGTATGTGAAATAAAATATAGTTGGAATTATAGCTGACGATTCCGTTGCCCAGCTATAATTCATCTTTGGTTAAAGACTTCAAGGTTCCAATATGGGTATATTTTGAGCAGACCAAGACGTGACAGTAATAGAACCCGGCAACGTATCAGAAGACTTGTAGGCACTCAACACGCGGCTAAACAAATAAACCTGCGACTTATAACTGATTTTACCGAGGCCTATCCAGCCATATGGTGGTGCCTGATGATTATCGTTCATATAACCATTAATACGCTCTGCAAAGTCCACATAACTTGCCTGACTTAAACTACCTGAGCTTAATGATTCTTCACTGTAACTTGGAGCACTATCATCCTGCAACTCAATCGGACTACTGCTACTATCACCATTCAACTGAGATATAGCTTGTACTGCTAAATGCAAAAACTGTGCCGTGGAAACAGTGATTCCACCCACAACTACTGTGCCAGGTAATGTTTTAGTTGTTTCTATTGTATTTTTTAGCTCGAAGGAAGCATTAACAATCTGATCCAAGGTGAATGAGGCGGGAGGGGTGTATACTATTGGAATGTTGCTAGCGCTCCATGGTTTCATGGTTACAAGTACTGGTAGACTCCCAGTACTGTTGTAGATAGTTAGAACTCGTGTGAATAGATAGACCTGTGATTGGTAGCTGATTTTTCCCAATCCGATGAAGCCATAAGGTGGTGCCTGATGATTCTCATTCATATGATTAGTGATTCTTTGAGCGAAATCCAAATAATCTGCCATAGTCATAGTGCCAGTGCGAAGTGATTCTTCACTGAACCCCGGTTTATCATCATTCTGCAACAAAATAGGATCACTACTCTTATTCTTTAATTGCACAGTAGCCTGTGTTGCTAAATGCAGGAATTGCGCAGTGTAAACGGTAATCCCATTAACAGTAACAGTGTTAGGTATAGATTTGGTTGTTTCAATGGTGTTTTGTAACACTACAGCCGCAGCAACAATCTGCTCCGGCGTAAAAGTAACCGGAGGCGTGTACAATATCGGAATATTCGAGGAAGTGAAAGGTTTCACCGTTACAAAGGAAGGTAAACTTCCCGTACTATTGTAAATGCTCAAAATTCGTGTAAATAAATAGACCTGTGATTGATATCCAATTTTCCCCAATCCAATAAATCCATAAGGTGGTGCCTGATGATTTTCGTTCATATGATTAGTGATTCTCTGAGCGAAATCCAAATAATCTGCCATAGTCATAGTGCCAGTGCGAAGTGATTCTTCACTGAACCCCGGTTTATCATCATTTTGTAGTAAAATAGGGTTATTATTGTTGGTTTTTAGTTGGTTGGTGGCTTGTGTGGCTAGGTGCAGGAATTGCGCAGTGTATATAGTGATTCCATTGACAGTAACAGTGTTAGGTATAGATTTGGTTGTTTCAATGGTGTTTTGTAACGCTACAGCAGCAGTAACAATCTGCTCCGGCGTAAAAGTAACCGGAGGCGTGTACAATATCGGAATATTCGAGGTGATAAAGGGTTTCACTGTTATCGAGAGCGGTAAGCTTCCGGTAGTATTGTAAATGCTTAAAATTCGTGTGAATAGATAGACTTGTGATTGGTAGCTGATTTTTCCCAATCCGATGAAGCCATAAGGTGGTGCCTGATGATTTTCGTTCATATGATTAGTGATTCTCTGTGCGAAATCCAAATAATCTGCCAGGGTCATGGCCCCGGTGTTTAATGATTCTTCAGTGTATCCTGGCTTTTCATCATTTTGTAGTAAAATAGGGTTATTATTCTTGTTTTTTAGTTGTGTAACTGCTTGAGTAGCTAAATGCAGGAACTGAGCAGTGTAAACAGTGACTCCATTAACAGTAACAGTGTTAGGTATAGATTTGGTTGTTTCAATGGTGTTTTGTAACGCTACAGCAGCAACAACAATCTGCTCCGGCGTAAAAGTAACCGGAGGCGTGTACAATATAGGAATATTCGAGGAAGTGAAAGGTTTCACCGTTACAAAGGAAGGTAAACTTCCCGTACTATTGTAAATGCTCAAAATTCG
>Ga0209340_1000533_pt1 | contig 39743 bp, 38 predicted proteins | sample EPASupsiteSAE323_FD_187266 | JGI IMG/M metagenome (GOLD analysis project Ga0209340, IMG submission 187266) | Bioremediated contaminated groundwater from EPA Superfund site, New Mexico - Sample SAE3-23 (SPAdes) (version 2) | ecosystem: Environmental > Aquatic > Deep subsurface > Groundwater >... | reverse complement strand
GGCCAACAGCGGTACCCGCGGCGACGGCCCCCGCGGCGCTCGAAGCCGTCGCGCAAACGCTCGGGCCCGAAGGACTTGTCGCGCCATCGCAGGTCAATTTCGTGGGAAAGGCCTTCCAGTTGCGCGCGGGCGCGACCGGGCCGAACTCGGGCACTGGCGCGATCGTGAAGAAAACGATGCCGGATGCGACCGCTTCCGGCGCGCGGGACTCACCCGTCGACCCGGAAACGGCGGGCGCCTGGATGGTGGTGTGCAAATACCTGGACACCGCATTCCTCTGGGAAAAAGTGCGCGTACAGGGCGGAGCGTACGGCGGATTCTCCTCGTTCAACCTCAACTCGGGAGTCTTCCTCTTTTTGTCCTATCGCGATCCCAACCTGGCGCAGACCCTCGAAATCTACGACCGCACGGCCGGTTTCCTGAAAAAACTCGACATACATCCGGACGAACTGCGGAAGTCGATCATCGGCGCCATAGGCGATATGGACAGCTATCTCCTGCCGGACGCCAAGGGCTTCACCGCGCTCCTGCACTGGCTCACCGGTTATGACACCGGGACGCGGCAGCGGGTGCGGAACGGCATCCTCGGGGCCTCGAAAGCGGATTTCCGCAGACTGGGCGAAGCGCTCGACGCCGCCGCTCCGAACGCCATAAGCGCGGCGCTCGGCCGGGAAGACATGCTCGAAAAAGGCTTGCGCAGCGGCAACCCGGGCTATTTCGCCACCAGAGTGCTGTAGCTGACGAATGGCCAGGCCACTAGTCCGCCTGGCCACTAGTTCGCCAAGCCATTCGTCAGCTGCAGGCCCCCGTCCAGCGCGTTCCGTACGCGGCCAATTCCGCGCCGAACGCGCGCGCCGGGGCTCCCGCCAGGTTGCTCAAAATTTCCAGGCTGGCATTCCCGGCGCGCCGGAACGACCGCAGGATGGGCCCCTGCGCCGTCAATTCCGGCACCGAGTCCGCCAGCTCCGGGGAACCCGAGCGCAGGCGCAGCATCGCTTCGAGTCCCCGCCTTACCCTGCCCGAATCCGAACACGGTTCGGAAAAAGATTTCGCCTCGCGTACCGTATCGTAGGGCCCGCGGTGGAAAAAACGCGAATCCATGAATCCGGTCCGCGCGGTTCTCTCCTTCCAGAATGATTCGTTGTTTTTCATGGCTATTTCGTCGCCGTAGTACAGGACGGGAGTCCCGGGCATGGAGAACAGCAGCGAAAAAGCCATCAGCGTCCTGTCCGGATCCTTTCCGAGAAGTTCGAAAAGCCTTCCCGAAAATGCCTGCCCCTCACGGAACGACCAGCGCGGGTCGCGCATGAACTCGAAGGCGAGCGCGCGCCGTTCCTCCGGCGACACCAGATCCAGAGTCACTTCGTCGTGGCAGCGCAGAAAGGTGAACCAGCTGCACCCTTCGGGCAAGGCGGGGAAGGAAGCGTCCACAAGCCGGGCCGGTGCGGCTTCGGCCATGGCCTGCCAGAACTTGGGCATCAGAGGGAAATGATAGGCCGCCCTGCACTCGTCGCCTTCGCCGAAATAGGGCAGAAGATCGGCTGGCGCCTGATTGGCCTCGGCGACGAGGAGGGTGCCCGCTTCGAGCCGGTCCAGCGCGGCTCTGAAAAGCTTGAGTATGATGTGCGTTTCGGGAAGGTTTTCGCAACTGGTTCCCTCGCGTTTCCAGATAAGAGCCGCGGCGTCCATCCTGAATCCGTCCACTCCAAGCGTTTTCCAGTGCAGGAGGGCCTTCGTCATTTCGCGGGCGACCCTGGGGTTCCCGTAGTTCAGGTCGGGCTGGAAAGGATAGAAGCGGTGGAAATAATACATGCCGGAGGGCTCGTGCCTCGTCCAGTTCGAGTCGACCATGCCGGGAAACACGAGTCCCGCCGCGGAATATCCTTTGCCGTCCGCGCTCCAGTGGTAATAGTCCCGGTATTCAGGATCGCCCGAAGCCGAGGCCGCGAACCAGGGATGCTCGTCGGAGCTGTGGTTGATCGCGATGTCGAATACGACACGCATGCCCTTGTCGTGCGCGGCCCGCAACAGCCGAAGAAAGGCGCGGTCGCCGCCGAATTCGTCCGCCACATGATGATAATCGCTGATGTCGAAGCCCTGGTCCCTGCCGGGCGAACGCAGCAGGGGTAGAATCCACAGGGTCCGCACCCCCAGCCTGTCCAGTTCGTCCAGGTGGGGGATCGCGCCTTCCAGGCTGCCGCCGAAGGCATCGGGGTACATGGCGTAGACGAGGTCGGCGCGCCGCGCGGTTTCCCGGCGCCTGGAAGCTCCTTTACGGAAGCGCGCGGCGGCGATGCCGATATCGGCCAGCAGCGCCGCGAATTCCACCGTTTCACCGGGATAGAGGTCATTCCAGAGGGCCCGGATTCTGTCCGTTCCGTCATCCCGACCGTCCGATGGAGCTTCATCCCTTGGCTGCATGCTTGTCTCCTCGAAAAATGCTTTGACATATCCAAAAAGTGATGCAATACTCCCAGAAGTACTTTTACAAAAGTACTTCCATAAAGTCCAGCGACTTTCGTGCGCAAATGCGAAAAAAGCGTACACGGAAAGCCGGGAGGACGGGAAGACGGAAAAGGCAGGCGGAATGTCCGAAGCGGGATCGAGCATCTATGCGGTGGCCGAAGCGGCCGAAGTGAGCATCTCCACAGTCTCCCGCTGGCTCAATACGCCGGACAAAGTGGGCGCCGACACCGGTGCGCGCATCAAGGCCGCCATCGACCGGCTGGGCTATATTCCGCACGGCAACACGGGCCCGCGTTCCGGCAGGACGGTCGGCAGGATCGGTGTTCTCATTCCTTTCTTCTATTCGCCGAGCTTCGTGGCCCGGCTCCAGGGCATGACGGGGGTCCTGCACCGCGAAAATTTCGAGCTTGTGCTCTTTACCGTCGATACGCCCGAACGCCTTAACGCCTATCTCAACTCCATTCCCCTCACCAAAAGGCTCGACGGTCTCGTTGTCATGTCCATGGCCATTCCCGAATCCGATGCGGCCAGGATCGAAGCGGCGGGGCTCAAGGTGGTAACGATCGAATACGCCTGTCCGCGCTTTTCCTGCGTCGAGGCGGACAATATGGGCGGCGGCGAACTTGCGGCGAAGCTTTTCGTGCGCAAAGGCTATCTCCCCGCAGGGTTCATGGGCGAACGGCGGACGCCGCCCTATTCGCTCGAACCGAGCCGGCAGCGCTTCAAAGGCTTTTCGCGGGCCATGGCCGAATCAGGCAGCCCCGTGCGTCCCGAACATGTGGCGCTTTCCGACCTGTCCGTGGAAGACGCGCGGCAATCCGCCCGCGCCATGCTGTCCCTCCCCGACCGCCCCCGCGCCGTGTTCGCCATGTCCGACATCCACGCCATCGGCGTTCTCCGGGCCGCGGCGGACTTGGGCCTGCGCGTGCCCGAAGATCTCGCGGTCATGGGTTTCGACGATATCGAAGCGGCGTCCTACATGAATCTGTCCACGGTGAGCCAGTCCCTCCAGGAATCCGGAAGGCTCGCCGCCGAAACGCTCATCGCGAAAATACGGGAACCCCAGAGAGCCCGGCAGTCCATACAACTCGCCATCGGGATCGTCGAAAGGGGAACGACATGAATCACAAAAAAAAGGCGGCACCCGCCTTTGCACCGCTTCTCCCTGGGAGGAGCGGATCGTGTGGAAAAAAGGAGCACCGCATGAAATTCAGAGCGACCACCTTCATCGCACTCGCTCTCGCCTGCGTCTTCGCCGGATCGGCGGCAGTGTCGGTTTCGGCCGACCCGCTGTCCGACGCCTATGCCGGCAAGTACAAGGGCAAAGTCGTCACGATGGCCGGCCCCTTCGTGGACAACGACGCCGTCAAGTTCGAAATGTCCGTCAAGGCATTCGAGGACAAGACCGGCATCGACATCCAGTACGAAGGATCGAAGGAATTCGAGGCCAGCATCGCCATCCGCGTCAACGGCGGCAGCGCGCCCGACATCGCCGACTTCCCCCAGCCCGGCCTTCTCGAAAACTTCGTGAAGACAGGCAAAGTCGTCGACCTCAACAAGGTCCTCGACATGAACAAGGTCAAGTCGAACTACATCCAGAGCTGGCTCGACATGGCCACCATGAAAGGCCCGGGCGGCAATATCATGGCCGGCGTATGGGGCCGCGTAAACGGCAAGTCCCTCGTCTGGTATCCGAAGAAAGAATTCGACAAGGCCGGCTACAAGGTTCCGACGACCTGGACCGAACTCATCGCCCTCATGGAACAGATCAAGAAAGACGGCGACACCCCCTGGGCCATCGGAATCGAATCCGGCGCAGCCACCGGCTGGGCAGCCACCGACTGGGTCGAAGAGCTCATGCTCCGCACCACCAGCCCCGAGAACTACGACAAGTGGGTCAAGGGCGAGCTGAAATTCTCCTCCCCCGAAGTCAAGAAAGCCGTCCAGACCATGGCCGACATCTGGTTCCCCGCCGGCAACGTGTACGGCGGCCGCAAAGCCATCGCCACAACGTCTTTCGGCGACGCGCCCAAGGTTATGTTCGAGAATCCGCCCAAAGCCTGGATGCACAAGCAGGGCAACTTCATCACGACCTTCTTCCCGAACAACCTCGTGGCCGGAGTCGACTACGACTTCTTCTACCTGCCCGGACTCGATCCCAAGTACGGCAAGCCCGTCCTCGTGGCCGGCGACATCTATGCCATGTTCAACAACCGCCCCGAAGTAGCCGCGGTCATGCAGTACTTCGCCACCGGCGACTCCGTAAAAGCCTGGGTGCAGGCCGGCGGAGCGATCTCCCCACACAAGGATTCCCAGCTGTCCTGGTACACCAACGCGGTGGACAGGAAGGTGGCCGAAGTCATCCAGAACGCGACCTCCGTGCGCTTCGACGGTTCCGACCTCATGCCGGGCGCCGTGGGCGCCGGCTCGTTCTGGAAAGAGATGACCGCCTACGTGTCGGGCGCCAAGAATATCGACGACGCGCTCAAGGCGATCGACGCCTCCTGGCCCAAGTAACTCCCGAACTTCGATTGCAATAGCGTGGTATGGAAATGCATCGCCATTTCCATACCACGGCGTAACGGAGAGGAAGGCATGCCGTCCAAATCGTCGCCTCTGTCGCGATATCTCAAACTCTTTCTCCTGGTGGCCGCGACGGCGGCCTTTCTCTATTTCGGCTACGGACTCCTCAGATCCTGGCGGGGTTCCAAGGTGCTCCTCACCGCTTTCGCCGTCCTATGGGGCGTCGGATCGGCGGGGCTTCTCTATTTCGTGCTCAATTCGATCGCCGAGACCCTGCCGCGCAGGCTCAGGTCGACCGCGATCGCGCTCGTGTTCGTGGGACCGGCGCTGATCCTGCTCGCCTGGTTTCTCGTGATTCCCACCCTGCGCACCTTCTGGCTCAGCCTTTTCAACGATACGAGCACCAAATTCGTCGGCCTCAAGAATTACGCATTCGCCTTCACCGATCCGACCATGCTCGAAACGTTCCGGAACAACCTGCTCTGGCTCGTGTTCGGCACCGCGGCGAGCGTCGGACTGGGTTTGCTGATCGCCGTACTGGCCGACAGGGCGCGTTGGGAAAAAGCCATCAAAGCCTTTATTTTCATGCCCATGGCCATCAGTTTCGTGGGAGCGGGCGTCATCTGGAAATTCATGTACGCCTACAAGGGCGAGGGTACGGGCATCGCCGAAATCGGCCTCCTTAACGCCGTCGTCCAGTTCTTCGGAGGCCAAAGCCAGGCCTGGCTCCTCACCCCGTTCTGGAACAACTTTTTCCTGATCGTCATCATGGTATGGCTCCAGACAGGCTATGCCATGGTCATCATCTCCTCGGCGATCAAGGGCATTCCCTCCGATATTCTGGAAGCGGCCCGCGTCGACGGGGCGAGCGAACTGACCATTTTCTTCAGGGTGATCATTCCTTCGATATCGGGGACGATCCTAACCGTCACTACGACGATCATCATTTTCAGTCTCAAGATGTTCGACATCGTGCGCGTGATGACGGGCGGGAATTACGGTACGAACGTGATCGCCAACGAGTTCTATCTGCGGCAGTTCACGTACGGACAGACCGGTCAGGCTTCGGCCATAGCCATCGTACTCCTGGTGGCGATTGCGCCTGTCCTCGTCTACAACTTGCGCGGATTCCGCGACAGGAAGGCATTCAAATGACGCGCGTACCCGTAATGGCCGGAAAGAAGCGGCGCGGGCCCGGCCGCATCATCCTCAATATCGTCCTCGTCCTCATCGTTCTCGCTTGGACTGTGCCGACCCTCGGGGTGCTCGTCACGAGTTTCCGCGACTCGAGGGACATTTTCTCCTCGGGCTGGTGGACTATTTTCCCGCACAAGGCATGGAGCAAGATAGGCGAAATCCAGGTCGAGGAAGGGATTTCGCTCGACGACCAGATCGTACTGGACGGCAAGAGCGCGACGTTCGCGGAATGGCGCGAAGGCATCGAAACCTCCAAGGGCCGCAGGCTGAAATGGTACGGCAACAAGCGCACGCGCATGGTCGAAGTGTTCGAACGCAAGTGGGTCGGATTCTCGGCGAACCTGACGCTGGAAAACTATAAAAACGTGCTCGCGGCGGGTGAAATCACGTTCAAGGATGCGGAAGGGAAAGAGATTTCGCGCATGGGGCAGAATTTCGTCGATGCGGTCCTGAATTCCCTCGCCGTGACGATACCCTCGACCGTCATTCCGATTCTGATCGCGGCTTTCGCGGCCTACGCGTTCGCGTGGATGGAATTCCCCGGGCGCAAAAGCCTCTTCGTGGTCGTGGTCGCCCTCCTGGTCGTGCCTCTGCAGATTGCGCTCATTCCCGTGCTGAGGGATTATACGCGCCTCAACCTGAACGGCAGTTTCCTCGGCATGTGGCTCGCGCACACGGGCTTCGGTCTGCCGCTGGCGATTTACCTGCTGTTCAATTACATCAGTCAGTTGCCGCGCGATATTTTCGAATCAGCCTTCATCGACGGCGCGACGCCTTTCCAGGTGTTCGTCAGGCTCGTCCTGCCGCTCTCGGTGCCCGCGCTCGCCAGTTTCGCGATTTTCCAGTTCCTCTGGGTCTGGAACGATTATCTGATCGCGCTGATTTTCCTGGGCGACAAGAACCGCGTCGTGACTTCCGCACTCGCGGCCATGGTGGGCGAAAAAGGCCAGGACTGGCACCTTCTCACGTCGGGGGCCTTCCTCAGCATGATTCTGCCGCTGTGCGTGTTCTTCGCCCTGCAGCGATATTTCGTGCGCGGCCTCATGGCTGGCTCGGTCAAGGGCTGAGCGCTAAGCGCTGCGCGCCGGACCGCGATGTTGCGTATGAAAATGGATGCCGATTCAGGCGCTGCGCGTCTGCGCGCCGAGTGTCTGACCCGGCTGCGCGCGCGTTTCGCGCGGCGCGGGTGCGACTGGGATGAGTTCGAATCCCGGCTCGAATCGGAATTCGATCGCCTTGCGGGCCTTCTGCATGAGCTCTACGGCGGAAATCCCGATTTCGCTTACTGGCTCGAAGAGGTCGTCGCGGACAGCTTCGGGGCTTGCGTTGCGCGATCCAATGCGCTGCGGAAGCGCGACCGGGAAATCCCCGCAGGAAGCGGCTGGTTTTCGGAGGCGAAACAGGTCGGCGCCGTCTGCTATGTCGACCGCTGGGCGGGCGATTTCCGCGGCATCGCGCGCCGCATCCCGTACCTGAAAGAACTCGGAATCAGCTATCTCCACCTCATGCCTTTTTTCCGCTGCCCCGAAAACGAAAACGACGGCGGCTACGCCGTGTCCAGTTACCGCGAAACCGACCCCGCCCTCGGTACGATGGCCGATCTGGAAGACCTGGCCGCCTGCCTCTCGGGCGAAGGCATCGCGCTCGTGGCCGACTTTATTTTCAACCATACTTCCGACGGACACGAATGGGCGCTCGCGGCAAGGTCGGGCGACGCGGCGTGCAGGGACATGTATCTCACCTTCCCCGACAGGACCGAACCTGACGAATACTCGCGGACCCTGCGCGACATTTTTCCCGAAGCGCGGCGCGGCAGTTTTACCTGGAATCCGGAAATGGCCCGCTGGGTATGGACCACGTTCCATTCCTTCCAGTGGGACCTGAATTATCGCAATCCCGCGGTGTTCGCCGCCATGGCCCGCGAAATGACCTCGCTCGCGAACCGCGGCATCGCGGTACTCCGCCTGGATGCCGTCGCTTTCATCTGGAAGGAAAAGGGTACGTCCTGCGAAAACCTGCCCCACGCGCACACAATCATCCGCGCCTTTCGGGCGGTGGCGGACTTGGCCTGCCCTTCGCTCCTTTTCAAGTCGGAGGCGATCGTCCACCCCGACGACATCGTCAGGTATATCGACCCGGGCGAATGCCGGCTTTCCTACAATCCGCTCCTGATGGCCGAACTATGGGAGGCGGCGGCTACCAAGGAGGTCCGCCTGCTGGCGCATTCCCTGCGCCGCCGCCATTCGCTTCCGCCAGGCTGCGCCTGGGTGAACTATGTCCGCTGTCACGATGACATCGGCTGGACCTTCGCCGACGAGGACGCCGCGGATCTCGGCATCAAGGGCGGCGATCACCGGAATTTCCTCAATCGCTTCTATATGGGCGATTTCCCGGGCAGTTTCGCGCACGGTCTCAGTTTCCAGTATAACCCCGTCACGGGCGACAGGCGCATCTGCGGCACCGCGGCCTCGCTCGCGGGCATCGAACGCGCCGTGCGCGACAGGCCGGGCGAAGGCGGGAACACCGCGCTTGCGCGTCTGATTCTGCTCTACGGTATCGCCTACTCCGCGGGCGGAATTCCTCTCCTGTATCTGGGGGACGAACTCGCCGCCGAAAACGATCCCGACTGGGACAAGGACCCCGATCACGCGGGGGACAGCCGCTGGGCGCATCGTCCGCGCTGGCAGGAGAGTCTCGCCGCGGAACGGCGCGATACTTCCACGGTGACGGGAAAAGCGTTCGCGGCTTTTGCGAAAATGGCCGCCTTGCGGGCATCACACCCGGTATTCGGGGTTCAGGAGCTCGAAGTACTGGAGTCGGGACACCCTTCGGTGCTCATTTTCCGCAAAAAGCTGAAAGGTGAAACGCTCATCGTGGCGGGGAGTTTCTCGGAATCAAGGATTGAATTGCCTCCGCCCGGTTTCCTGTCCGAACCTGCGGTCGATCTTCTGTCGGGCTCCAGATACTCGCCCGGCGAATCCCTGTCGTTCGAACCCTGCGCCCTGCGTTGGCTGTATTTTTCTTCACCGTGATCCTGAAGCCCGCCGCGACAATGGCAGTCACGGTACCGCCAAGGCTGTCTACCAGCCCCGCCGGCCGTCGCCCCCGCCGCACGTTCACAATTTCGGCAGGCCCAATTCCTTTCCGATCCGCACGAGCTTCGCGAACACCGGCTCGGACAGGGGGACGCCAAGTCTGTCGCTCTCGGACTCGCGTTCCGATTCGGGAAGGCCGGCGTACAGGACCCGTTCCTCTCCTTGCGCGGGAGGAGTCGCGCGCAATTCCGCGAGCATCGCGTCCATATCGCGCCTGAATTCAACGGGATCGCGAAAGGAAGAAATCCGGATCGCGCCGAAAAAATGACTGACTCGGGCCGAGGAAGTGGGCGTATCGTACACGGCGGGGCCGGAAGGCGCGCCGGAAAGCACCGCGCAGAGTATGTCGACCATCACCGCGAGACCGTAGCCCTTGTGGCCGCCCAGCGCCGTGCCCAGGCCGCCCAGGGGCAAGATTCCGCCGCCAGTTCTGTGCTGCAGCCCCTCCAGTACCCCGGCCGCATCATGCGTCGACCTGCCGGAACCGTCGACCGACCAGCCTTCCGGCAGTGTTTTGCCCGATCGCTCGTATACTTCGACCTTTCCTCGCGTGACTACAGTTGTAGACATATCGAGGACGAATGCGCGTTCCTCTCCGGCTGGGGCGGCGAACGCAAATGGGTTGGTCCCGAACATCGCTGCGCTGCCGAAAGTCGGCACACCGAGCGCCGCCGTGTTGGTGGCCGCGATGCCGATCATGTCCTCGGCCAGCGCCATCCGCGCATAGTATCCCGCGATACCGAAATGATTCGAATCGCGTACGCAGCCGAACGCGGAGCCCGCGGATTTCGCTTTTTCGATGAGCCTGCGCATGCTGCGCGCAGCCACCGGCGCGCCCATGGCGCCGTGCGCGTCCACCACGAGCGAAGAGGGGCTTTCCATCAACGTTTCCTCTTCCGCATGCGGCACCATAAGCCCGGTCCGCAACCCCTCGACATAGCGCTCAATGCGGGCGACCCCATGCGAAGGGATCCCCATGGCATCGGCCACGACCAGAACCTCGGCGGCTATCCGCGAATCCTCATCCGAAAGCCCGAGCGTCCGGAACACGCCCGAGCAGAACGCTTCGAGGACCCTGCGGTCGATTCTGACCATTGTGTCGACCATTATCTCCCCTCACTGCCTGCCCGCATCGAGTCCGCACCCATGCCGGCAAGAAAATCGTCCGCATCCCGAACCGAAAAAAAGACGAAATCGACGCGTTCGGGCAGGACCTGCGCCTCGAGATGCCGGGAGACGGCTCCGAAGGCGACACGCGCGGCTTCCTTCCGGGGATAGCCGTAGACACCCGTAGACACGGCAGGAAACGCGATCGTCCGCAATCCTTCCCCGGCCGCGATCCGCAAGGCTTCGCGATAGCAGGACGCAAGCGTCTCCGCTTCGCCGCTTCCGCCGCCCGCCCATACGGGCCCCACCGTGTGGATAACCCGCGCCGCATGCAGCTTTCCCGCGCAAGAAGCCACCGCCGCGCCAGCCGGAAGACCGGCTTTGAGGGATGTCGCGCGCAAAGTCCTGCACGCTTCCAGAATTTCGGGTCCCCCGGCCGCATGGATCGCCCCGTCGACACCGCCGCCGCCCGAAAGCCCGGAATTGGCGGCGTTGACGATGGCGCCGCCCTCCCAGGTTGTGATATCGCCGACGAGAACGCGCATGCGTCCCCCGGGAAACTCCCGTACGGTCCGCATCCTCATCCCCCTAGGATGCTTGCGAGCGCTATGCCGAGATAATTCCCTACCGCATAGCCAATTATTCCCGTAGTGATACCCGGTACGAGAAGATTTCTGTTCTTGAGGGCGACGCAGGCGAGACCTACGAAGGGCGGCGAATTGATCGTCGCGGTCGAAACCACGAGCATCGTATCGACATCCACCTTGAACAAAGCGCAAAGCACGGCATGGAGGAGGAAGCTCCCGAAAAGGACGAGGGCGACATACAGGAAATACTCCGGCGCGGCACCCATCAGCACGCGGAAATCGCCCATCGCGCCGACAGCCAGGCAAAACACGTAGAGCACATATTCGCCCGCCGCGAAGGTACCCGGAATCGAGCGGACGCGTTTCGACATGGACGCGGCCAGCGACAGGGTCGTGACCGCCAAAATCGCCGTCATGGTCTGCCATTCCCGCGGTACGAGCATCGAAACGCCCATCCCCACGGCCACGATTGCGCCGTCCAGGACCGCAGCGCCCGCGATCGACTTCCTGAACCCCTTCCCGAACAGCCCCTTGAAGGTCGCCGATTCCATTTCGGGAAGAAGCCCCGCGTTATCGTCCGGTCCGGGGATCCCGGCACCGGCGGGAGCCTTGTAGGCCGGCATGATATGTCCGAACACTTTTTGCGCCACGGTCAGGACGAACAGAAAATAGACCGACGAAAGCACGATATCGGCGCCGTTGACGGCAAGATAGACAGTCATGTCTACGCCGAGCGCTGTCTTGATCGCGGCGAGATTCGGCGTCCCGCCCGTGTAGACACCGACAAGCATTCCCGCCACTTTGGCCGAGTCCGGAATTCTGTCCCTGAAGATGAAATGCGCGCACGTCGAAACGGCCATGACCGCAATGCAGGCCAGGATGAAGGCCAGCCCGGTTTTCCCCCGCAGTTCCTTCCAGCGGCGAATATCGACGGAAAACAGCAGCAGAGGAATCGAAAGCCCGACAGCGGCCGTGGAAAGCAAGTCGAGCGTAGCCATCGACCCTTGCGGCAATATGCCGACATTGCCCACTATGAGCCCGGCTGCGTAACAGACGATGATTGGACTGAGTTTGGCGAGAATACCCTTTCTGTCCTTCAACCAGAGCGCGAACGCAGGGAAAATCAGACAGAAGAGCACGACAGGGATACTCGACATGAACATCTCCTTGCGCCCAGCCTATTGCAGCGCCGGGGGGGCCGCAAGTGCGCGCGCGACTTGACCCTCGGTATCCTGTCCGCAATACTGAAGCGATTCCTGCACAGGAAAATATATTTCAAGGAGCGGTGATGCTCGTCACCGTGGACCCGAAGCCGGCGGCCGCCCTCCTGCCGACCGGCATTGTCCACCAGACATCGTATTGGGGGAACGTCAAGTCGAGGCTCGGCTGGTCGCCGCAGGCCTTCGACCTCAAGGCTGCGCTCGCAGGCGCGCCTGAGACTGGCGCGCCGGAACAGGACGCATCCGGTTCAGGCGACATTCTCATCGTCACGAGAGCGATCGGGCCTGACGCTTGCGTCGCCTACGCGCCTTTCGGTCCTGAAAGACTGCCGGACGCCGAGCGTTCGGGCCTGTATCTCGAGCGGATCTCCGAGCGGCTGAAACCGCTGCTCCCCTCCGACTGCATCTGCATCCGGTACGACTTGCCCTGGGAATCGCCCTATGCCCTCGAGGCGGACCGCTATGACGAACAGGGCTTCTGGACCGGCCCGCCCGATGCCCGCACGCGCGAACTCAGGATGAACTGGGGAACCGAGCGCCGCAATCTTCATAAAGCCGCGGGCGACGTGATGCCCCCGGACACTTTGATAATCGATCTCGAGCCCGACGAGAAAGAGATACTCGCACGCATGAAGCCCGTAACGCGGCGCAACATCCGCCTGGCCGAAAAGGCGGGCGTCGAAGTGCGCGAAGGCGATGCGGACGATCTGGGGCTGTGGCACGATCTGTACCTCGAAACGGCCAGACGCAACCGCTTCACGGAGCACGGTATAGCAGACTTCGAAGCCGCGCTGGCCGCCGACGGCTCAGGCGGGGTACGCGTGCGACTCTACCTCGCCGATTGCCGCGGCTCGACCGTGGCGGGCATGATCCTCGCCCTGTCGAACGATTCGGCGACCTATCTGTACGGAGCCTCATCGGCCGACGCACGTGATTGCCGGGCCGCCTACGCGCTGCAATGGAACGCGATAAAAGTCGCCAAGGCTTCGGGCGCGAAGGAATACGACATGTTCGGCACCTCGCCCCGACCCGACGAAAGTCACCCGTTGTACGGCTTGTGGCGTTTCAAGATCGGTTTCGGCGGGCACCTCCTGCACCGCATGGGCTCCTGGGACTATCCCCTCGACGCAGAGGCCTACGGCCAGTGGAGGGCCAGGGAAAGTGCCTTGTCCGCGTTCCATGCGCGGCGCTAGTATGTCGCATATCGTATTCGTCATCGGTCGCTTCGGAGCCGCGCCATGGTCCGAAGCGCCGGAAAGACACGGAGGAATCCCATGAAAAAAGCGTATGGAATCATCGCCGCGCTGTTGCTCGGCCTGGCCCTGACCGGCGCCGTCGGAGCGCAAGGAACGAAACTGCCCGACCTCAAAGGCAAGACCATCATCGCGGTGACGGAAAACGCCTATACGCCGCTCAATTTCGTCGATCCCGGGACCGGCAAGGCCGTCGGCTGGGAATATGACGCCATCAACGAAATCGGGAAAAGGCTGAACGCCAGGATTGTCTGGAAAGTGACGTCGTGGGACACCATGATCCAGGCCGTGCGCGACGGCATGTTCGACGTCGGTATGGACGGCATCACGATCACCGACGAGCGCAAGGGCCAGGTCGACTTTTCCGACCCCTACATGGTGAGCCAGCAGTTCATGCTCGTGCGCGCCGACGAAAAGCGTTTTGCCGACGAAACTGGCTTCGCGGCCAATCCCAAACTCCTCGTTGGAGCGCAGGCGGGAACCACTAACTTCTATGTGGCTGTCTACAACGTGCTCGACGGCGACGAGAACAATCCGCGCATCAAACTCTTCGAAACCTTCGGCGCGACCGTGCAGGCCCTCATCGCGGGCGACGTCGACATGGTCCTCATGGACGCAGCCTCCAGCAAAGGCTACATCGGCGCCAACCCCAACAAGCTCAAGTCCGTCGGCGGCCCCCTGGGCACCGAGGAATTCGGCTTCATTTTCAAACCCGGCTCGGACCTCGTGAAGCCCTTCAACCAGGCCATCGCCGTCCTCAAAGCCGAAGGCTTTCTAGACAAGCTCAACACGAAGTGGTTCTTCGAGTACAAGCCCTGAGCGGCGCATATTTGATCCCCGGGGAAGCCAACTTACCTGTGGCACCCCCGGGGCGTTTCAGAATGATTCCTTAAGGCCTTTCTCGATCCAGCGCAGCCGCCCTGATAAAATGCAGGGCGCGGCGATAGCTGACGCGAACAATACCCCTTTTGCCGTTTCTCCAAACAGCGATTACCTCGCCAAGAGATTATAGGCAAAATGGAAAAATCCTGCCACAAAAAGATTTTTCGTCGAGAACAACACTACGGACGCACACATACCCCAGATAAAGTGGTTCAGGAACAAGGATATACTGCCATGCGCCATAGCAAAACAAAGATTGCCGACAATTATCACGACGAACAACAAAGCGCCGTTTCCAGGTGCTGCGATCCTGCTGCGCAATTGGTTGTGTTGGTATAGCTGATACAAGCCAATTGGCAACAAATACCGATACAACGCTTCCTCAAAAAACGCCATACATGCCGTGAAGGCTAAAGTAATCGGCGACAGATCTCTCTGCCGAAGAATATCCTTAAAGTAAAAAAGCACTGCAAGAATAACAATACTGACAACAATCGAAAGTATTGTATTCCGTTTTTCCGGTTGGAGTTCTGCCAAACTTTCGCGATACGTTATACTGAAAAACCACAGAGCAAAGATCAAACAAAAATAGAAAAGCACACTATAGACATATGCCATATATACCGGCAGTAAATGCTCATCGTTTCCAATCATCGCTACATAGAGCGTATTAAACTGCCCCGCGAACAGAACTCCGCCTGCGCAGGTTTTGAGCAGAAACCAGATCATGGAACTATGCGATTTTGGCTTCAGAAAATTAAGTGATAAACCCAGACACAATAAAGCCAGTATTGCTTTGCTCATATAGACACCTGCACGTATACCTATCATTAGCAATAGTATTACTCAGGAATCTTGAATTATGTAACCTCAATAACCATCAATAATGCCGGTAACAACACCGGCCTTCAGTAAAAAGGGAATGGGAAACTCGATATCTTCAGTCTCTGATCCGTTTTGATATTCAAGAGCGCGTCGCAGTACCGGATTTGTAGCAGCCAGCTCACGAAATACAAGACACTGGCCGATACCTGCCCAATCATCTTCATGTCCATGAATATACTGTGAAGGCCTATGGTACAAAAATTCGGCATTTGCTGTGCTCAGCCGTCTCTCCCCATGGCAGAATAGAAGAAAGGCTGCGGAACATACCTTCCCCGCTGCACAGGTATCAAAAGGAATCTCGAAATACCTGCAAAAGGCCACTATATCTATAACATCATCGACGCTGCCACCCTCGGAATCAATCGATAGCATCACGCTCATTTTTTCTTCATGCAGGGCGAGTATCTTTTTTTGAATAACGGCGGCAGTTAAGTCACCAGCCCCAAGTATCCCTTCTAATCTAATTTCCTTGCAGGGCATCGAAGACCTCATCGATCAAATTCAACTTAAGCGCTTCAGAGGGAAGAATCGGGCTATTGTTACCGTTCAGTATTTTCCCTTGCAGCATCTCTCGCGGAGTGTGTGATCGCTGCTCCAGAAAATGGAAAATACTTTCCTTGCGCTGTTCGAGCATACGCGTATAATCCTGTATTTTCGAGGCATTGACGAATCCAATATTTTCGAACACATCAGTCGTCGCGATACGCGCTCCGGATGAAATGACCCGTCTCCCCGTAGAAGAAAAGAGCAGTGCCGCCGGCTCCCCAAGACAACAGCCAAAGGAAAAAACATTGGTCTTGAAGGGCATGAGATATTCGAAATTGAGTATCTCCAACACGTCGTCATACGTTCCTCCAAGGCTGTGGAGAACGATAGCAACATCGGCTGATTCGGAAGCGAAACCAGTTAGCTGCTCTATCACATCTTTTGCCGTGACGTGTTGTGTCGTCGCATCGTCTTCATCGACACCTACCCGGCCATAAACGAAAATCATTCTTTCCCAATCCAAAGCTGTACTCATCTTCGCCTCGTGTTTCGCAGTGTATCAATGAAAAGATTGCACTCGTTTACCCACTAATAATACCAACCAATCACACCGACTGGTGTTTTCTCGACAATCAACCGACTCTATCTCTTGGCTACGAACACTTCCGGATATTCTCAGCCGCCAGCCTTGTCTTTTTCCTGAAAAGCGAAGCTATCAAAACAGAGTTAGGCTCAACCCAAATCGAGCAGCCCAAATAGGTATAGACGCAGAAGATTCCGGCTATTGCAAAAACAACTATCAGAGTGTAAAAAGCGATCATATCATTGCCACTGGTGCTGCGAGGAAGAAAAACAATCATCATGTCGAAAATGGCGCAAAAAACCCCCGTAGCGAAATAAAAGACATGTGGCCGAATATGCCCCTCTCCCGAGGCTTTTCGATTCGACGTCCTCTCTACGAGAAAAATCAACAAAAAAGCAACAATGAAAGAAATAAACACCATCACAGTTGGCTTCCTTTGCAAGTCGTGCCAAGTTTACTTATTTCGTGCCGTCGTTACTCAAGTGAAGACTCTTGCCCAAGAGCAAATAGCCAAAAACAAAAGAATAATCCCAACTGAGCTGTATGGGCGTCCATGAGCGAATATGGGCACTTATACAGCATTTTGATACGTTCTGGAAACTTAAGACTGCTTTGGACACATGGGTTGTTAGTCGTCCAGCAACGCTTTCCTGCGTACTTTACCCGCATGCACAACTTTTTCACTTCTCTCTTCTATTCTCATGTACGTACCTCAAGGTAAATACAAGGCATTTTATTACAATACGTGTGCACACAGGGATTCCAAAAAGGCACAAGTGAGCAATAACAGAATGCAACACAAATACATTCTTTTCAAATGGCTGTTGCCAGAATAGTCGGCTAAAGCCTTGTTATTAAGCTTTCTGTATTTTCCAATCGCCGCAATTACTTCTTTTGTGCATACCAATTTCCAGGACAGGTCTATCGTCAGTTCAACAATAGAATATAGTAACAACACGAATAGTCTTATGGCAGCATGTGGAGAAAAATTTGATAATGACGCCCTAATGAAGAGTGAGATTTCCATACCGAGATTGGGAATAGCAGGCGAGAGAACTATGAATTGATAGAAAAAGAACAGCGGCGAGACAAGAATAAGAGCAAAGGAGCGGTTCAGCAAGAAAACGGACGAATTTATAGCCCATAAAATTAACGTATCGAGGAGTACAAGGACAAAAATGGATAGTTTCACCTCACCCAAAAAAAGTGAGTCTGTTCTTGCGGGAGGAGACAAGTGATAGGCCTGGTAGAAATCGTTTGGAGAATCAAAATTATTTAAAAAGCAAAAAACCGCTATTGTAATCAATACAACGAACAGCGCAATAAATAATAATAGCTTTTCGCCCCAAACATCTCTCCAACTATCCTTCGCTTTTAAGATGATGTTCACATCTTCTCCCCTATCTTGAGTGTTTGGCTGGCCTAAATGACTCGATAGAGTAAATCTGCCTTTGCTAAACAGCGAAGGCAGATTAATGGATTGAATCTATCACCGATCGTAAAGGATGTCTCTAAGTGACCTTTTATCGATTAGTTTTCTTACAGAGGAGAAAGCTCCCCACAGAGTAACCGTCGTTAAGCGCGTGTTTTTATTGATGACGCCGGAAATCGTGTTATGAAGGCCAGCACCTACATCATAAATACCCACAACCACGTCGACGGGATTGTAAGAAGCAAAACCTTTGGCAATCAGGAATGCACGTAGGGGAAAAAGTAGAAAAAGAAATTCCACACCGCATGCAATATAATCGCATGCGTGATCTTTCCTGTTTTGTTGACTACAAAGTAAAAATAGAGGGAAAGGAAAAACGGCATCAGGTTGGTCGCTTCAATATGAAGCAAAAAGAAAACAATCGAAAAAACAACATAATCGCCTGGTCTACATTTGTCGTCGCGCGCAATCTCCGGCAACAGAAAACGAAATGCAAACTCTTCAATTATCGGCACAATGATGATCGACTCCCACACGACGTCGAATTCGACAGGTGTAAAACGCTCCTCGAGAAACAATATCCGTACCGCGGTAAAGATTCCGGGAGGTATTCCGAATAGCAACAAATTAAAAATATCTTTCTTTTCCGGCCTAAGAAATTCCACAACCTTTCCCCGTAAATCCGGAGAAGCGCGAAACAGGGTAAAAATCAAGTTTATCGCAAGCAGTAACGCCATAATTACAAGTACGATATGAAATAACCACAACAGACCTTTGTCGCTTGTTTTTAGCAGAAAAACCGGTTGTATCGAAATCGCCTCCGCCACCAATAATGTGACCACAGTCACATATAAAATGGAATATATGTACCGTACAGTGGCACGTTTGAGACGGATCGGGTTGAATATTTTCAAGCATAGGCCAAGTATCAAGAAAAAAAGGATAGCGATAAAATGCCCACCACGTTCACTGTCGATGAATGTGCTGATTACGTCTTTCACGTTAACCTCATCCTCCGGTATTGAGACTTCTCAATACCGGGGAAATCACTTCATAGTCGATCAATCCACGAATGTAGCGAAATTCTCGTTACTTCTATCACAACGTCAACAATCGATCTGGGCAACCCTGCAGCTATCTCAACCGCCATGTGAGCTGACTCCTTCAATTGTGCTTTTGTTGACCGTGTAGACATATTTCGTTCAACCAACCGATCGTACGGTCCATAGCCACCATAAGAACCATCCATGTCAGCGTGCTGACCGCCGTTAACCTCATTCATTTCGACTACGCTGAGCGAAACACCGGCGACATCAGCAAAATCGACCGATTCTACAGTATCCGCCACAGCGAGAGGTGTTTGGAGAAGCCCTGCCTCCACCACGACGGCATCTCCTGCAATCGACGACGTTGCTTCCGCTACTGCTACCCCTCCAACCATCATAATACCGATCAGAAGAAACAAAAACCGTTTCATAACGACCTCCGTATTATGAACTTTCCCGACCATACGGCCGATTATCTTGATGTACACCTAATACATGATAGCGTGATAATATTATTCCAAGGAAGGATGTAGATTCTTGTCTACAAAGCTGTTATTGCTCCTTCTTCTCCTCTCCGAGACCGCTGATCGCGAGTCTCTCCGCTTTGCCTACAGCACCGAACAGGGCTACGACACCTCGTGCGGCCTCACGACCCTTTCCTGCCTCATGGACAGGTATTGGGGTGTCCCGTCAGATGAACTCTCGCTTGCCGGGGAGTTCCTCGCGGGCAAGATCGCCGGGGGTGACTTCACCGTTTCCTTCGCCGACATGGCGACCATCCTCAAGGCCAAGGGATTTTCCTATAAGGCATACCAGATGGACTTCGACCAGCTTGAGAAAGCGGCTGCAAGGTACGCGCCGGTCATCGTCCACTACGACAGGCCCGAGGGCCACTTTGCACTGGTGCTCGCGATTCGCGACGGCGCGGTGCTCACCGCCGATCCCGCCGAGGGGACGATCTCGCGGGAACGGGCCTACTTCGAATCACGGTGGTCGGGCAAGGTCATGGTCGCCGCCTTGCCAGGCAAGAACGTCGACATGGCCCTTCTCGAAGAAGCGAAATCTTCGGTGTGGGGACGAGGCGAGTTGCTGGAACGGGCCGCTTTCGTGGGAGTAGGAGCCTCGCGATGGTGAAAACTATGAAGAGAACGATTTTGACAGTGGTGATGCTCATGCTCGCGGTGAGTGGATCGGTGTTCGCGCAGACAACCGGCCACCAGCGGCTCGGCGTCGAGGGTGAGGACAGTCTCGACATTACGGTGGGAACCGCTTTCGAGCTGATCCGCTCCGATACCAGCGAAAGCACTGGCGTCGAATTCGATCCCTCCATTTCCCTCGACCTGCTTTTCAGGCAGCATTTCGGACTGTCGTTCGAGCTGCCTGGGGTCGCCTGGTTGGCCATGGGGCGCGGCGCGGTTCCGCGTGCGGTCGGTGCGATAGGCGATCCAACCGTTGCGGCGACCTATACCTTCCGTCTCTCGGACTGGCGCCTCGGAGCGGAACTTTCGTATGCCCATCCTCTGGGGATATGGAACGCCTACGAGGTATACGAGAAAAGGATCGCATCCGGATCGGGGTACCCGAAGCTCGGGGCATCATTTTCCGCGGTCCGCTACCTCGACCCCCTCGTTGCGGGAATCGGGCTGCGCGCCGATACCTGCCTTGCGAGGACGGAACGCGCAGGCACTGCGACCAAACCTCTTATCCTCACCGCAAATCTCTTCGCCACAGAAGCTCTGAATGACGTTGTCGCCCTCTCGGCCGGTCTCGCACACAAGCTCTCCTGGCCACGATACCTCAACGGGGTTCCCGACGAATCGGGGATGACCTACTCCCTGTCGGGCAACGTGTCGCTTGTGTTTGCTGAACAGAATCGCACGTTGCGGGTCGGAATCTCGAAGCTTTTGAGCGACTACACATCCCCTGTAGCTTTCGATCTGGGGTTCTCCTATACGTTCAGGGAAAAGGAGTAAAGCGATGCGCGCTACGACATATCGAACAGCCTTCTTTATTCTCACCCTTGCAGTCACACTCTGTACGGTCTCTTGCTCCAACGATTCCTCGTCGTGGTATCCATCAGGGGAAGCTACCATCGTTTCGTCGTACGAGATTCCGGATGGCGGCCGCGCAATTGTTCTCAAGATTGTCAACACCGGCCAATCCACAATCAGTTCTTACACAATCTCGCTTATGGCAACGACCGATGTCAGGACTTACTACAAGACCGTTTCGGAAAACTTTGTCATCCTGCCGGGGAAGAGCGTCTACGTGAATGTCGAAATCGCTTACGAATCCGATACGGAAGCTCTCACTACCGATGGGCTGTCGATAATGGATGAATACTACCAATGAAACAGTGGGCCTTCGTTGAGTTAGTTGATGGCCTGGGGTTTTTGCAGAAAATGTAGCTGGGCACCCACTCAAAACTAGTTTGCCGATCGTTGCGGACTGGGTTCATATCCTGGCCACAAACGAACGACCCCGGAGCTCTGCTCCGGGGTATGGACCCGCCTGCGAATCAAATCGGCCGGACAATTTCGATCAGATTGATCCGATCCTGCTTATCAAGCAAAAAACTCATCCAGACTTCTTTTCCGAACAACACGCCTTCGCCCTCGACCACGAACTCATCCGCGGCCAGCTTGAGGTCATAGGCTTGGTAATACTTAACCAGTCCGCCGTAGTCCTGAGCTTCTATGTTTTTATATCCATCTTGTTGCAGGGATTCTCCATAGGCGGCTTTCAGCTCGGCTTCCGTCGCCCCTATGCCGATGCCCCGGGGTGTTATATAGCCCTCGCCGGTCACGGTGATCCACCAGATGCCATTCCCAGGATCGTCTACAAAATCTATCCATAACCCTGGATACCACGCATCCACTCCCTTTGCCATTCGTTTGCCAAAATCGGCCGTGTCCATTTCATAAGACCTCGACTCGATTTTCTCGGGCTTCCCGAGCTTCTCCAGCAATTTCGGCCCTGCATTCTGCCCCGCAATTGGTATGTGCACGCCATCGCGCTGCCGGATAACCATGAAATCGCCCGGCGTCAGGGGAGCAACGGTTTGCACAGTGATGGAATGCGCTACCGCTTCATCGGTAGTACGGCCTTGTGCCTCCTGGCGCCCTTGGCAGCCACTCAATACACCGATTGCTACCAAGCCGATCAGCACAAAGATCTTATTCCTGCTCTTCATGTTCATCATGCAGTTCCTTCAATGATGCCAAGGGCGGCGTTGCGCATACGCTGCCCATATCCATTACCAATCGTTCATGTTTCGTATGCTCGACAAAGACATGACTCTTATCGTACTCACGACTTTGCCTGTTGCATCATTTTCGCCATAGTGCAGGTGAGGGCCCGTGGTCAGCGTTCCTCCATCCTCTCCAACCTTTCCGACTTTGGCAATAGAAGTACCGACCTTGACGACATCGCCTTCCTTAACTGCTGGTGTTACGTGGATGTATTGGGATCGCGATCCATCCAGGTTCTTGACTATGACTACGTTACCAAGTTTACCAGATAGACCAGCATAATCAACAATCCCGTTTCTGGCGGCCACGCCTGATTGCCCCACTGGCGCGAGGCAATCAGTGCCCTCGTGAGCATCTTTCGTAGTACTCCCGTTCTCGGGGGCCGGTGGGAGAAGAAACACGGTTTCCATTGCTGATCGGCCTCCCCCGCTGATTCCAGGGTTCGCTCCCATCGTCGTCAAATGTCCACGAAAACGGCCGGCCCTCGCGGGGCCGGCCGTTTTTTCATGCTTCCTCTTGCGCCACTGTTGCGATCAGTGGATCAGGTTCACGAGATTCCTTGCCACGAACCACGAAGTTCCATTGTACACGGTCACTCCGTCGGACTGCACAAGATTTCCGTTCAGGTAGGCGATACTCTTGTTTCGCGGTATCGACAGAGTGTCCACGCCCTTCGTGACGATAAGCACCGGGTTTTCCGGATCGGCTTTGTCCTCGACCACGACGGCGCCCTTGGAACCGAAAGCCGCAACGGCATCCAGAAAAAGGGCTTTGGTCGCCCTGTCGAGATCGACGCCGAGCGACGAGGCCAGATATTCACCGATATCGGTGTTGTCGATCGCGCCCGTGGGGCGCAATCCCCGGGGATCGTAGGCGTACAGGACGACGTCTTCTCCCGTGTGCCCGGTGGTCGTGAATCCGATCCTGGCGCGTGCGGCGATCATGGGGCCGACTGTATAGTTGAGGCTTCCCGCGTCGGTTTTTGCGATGGCCTCGACTTCGGCGTCGCTCAAGTCGGCGATCCCGTAGTATTCCGCTACCGCTTTTCTGATCTCCGGGGCTTTGGAAACGTCGAACACTTTTACGGATTTGCCGTTCGCATCCTTGCTCTCGATCATGAGATTCGCGGGCAACTTGGCTTCGAGCCCTTCGCCCGTAACCTTCGCCTTCTTGAGCGGATCGATGAACGCGGCCCAGGGCGTCTTGTCGTAGCCTTTACTGGTCGACTTGTCGCCGATGGAGATTCCCGAATTACCGTGGTCGGTCACGGCGACGATAACGGTATTCCCGTCCTTCTTCGCGAAATCCAGGGCGACTTTCACGGCGCGGTCGAATGCGAGGATATCGGTCACGATGCCGACAGGGTCGTTCGCATGCGCCGCCCAATCGACTTTGGATCCTTCGACCATGAGGAAGAATCCGTCTGGATCGGCGGAAAGGATTTCGATCGCCTTCGCAGTCATCGTTTCCAGGGCCGGTTCGCGCTCCGGGATGCGGTCGATATCGTACGACATGGCGGCGGTCGCATCGTCCTTCCCAAACACGCCGACAAGTTTCGAACCGGCATAATTCTTCATGGCCACGGTCGTGTCGACGATGCCGTATCCTTCGGCCTGCAGGATCGTCCACAAATCTTCCTTGTCCTTGCGTGCGGATGGGCTCAAGTATTTTCTGCCGCCGCCCAGGATGACATCGAGCCTGTTGTACACGATCTGTTCGGCGATGTTGTCGTAATTGGAACGGGCAGGATCGTGCGCGCTGAAATCCGCGGGCGTCGCGTGCATAAATTCGCTCGTGCAGACGATGCCTGTCGCTCTTCCCGAGAGTCTCGCCGCCTCCAGAACAGTCGCTACGGGCCTCAACCTCTCGTCGGCGTCCGGCGTCCGCGCATCGGCGAGCGCATACGCCTTGCCCGTGCTTGCGATATTGCCGGTCTGGGATTTCCATCCGGTCGCGAAGGCCGAACCGGCGGGCGCGGAATCCGCGATAGTACCGTCCGAGTTCCATGTAGACACGAGTCCGCAGGCGAGGCCGTCCATCGCCAAGGCGCTCCCCTTGTAGAAACGGGCCAGAGTCGTTCCGGCGACACTCATGCCGTCGGGAATGAGGATGATAACGTTTTTGACCGTTTCCTTCGCGATCGCGCCGATGCCGTCGGCGAACACAGGTACGCCGACGCAGAGTGCGAGGGATAGGATCAACGCGAAAACACCGAATGCTCTTTTCATGGGCCGCACCTCCATCAAAACAGGCTGCGGCCAGCATCATCCGGCAATATGCGGATTCCGTTACTCTTCGGCTAATAATGCGACAGGTTTCGGTGAAGGGAGCGAGGCACGGACAGCGCTGCCTCGCAGTTTCCACGGCCCTCGACTCGTGCTACCATTGCGCCCGGCACGTCGCGCTTGGCGTTCGCGCGAAGCGCAATGCATAATGCGCAATGCGGATCATACGCGGGGAGGATGCAAGCGTGCGCAGCGCTCCTGTCAAAAAAAATCGTCTCGCAGGCGTGCCCTGGTGGCTCGTAGCCATCGTCGTGCTCTGCGGCGCGGGTGTGGCGAGCGCCCTTTCGAGCCCCGACTACCGCGTGATTTTCCGCGCGGTGGCGGGCGGTCTCGGCGTGACCATGAAAGTGTCCGTCGTCGCCTATGCCGCTTCCATCATTTTAGGGCTATGCCTGGGCCTCCTGCGCACGTCGCGCTTCCGGGCCGCACGCGAAGCCTCCACTTTCTATATCGAACTGGTGCGCGGCCTGCCAATGCTGGTCATTCTCTACTACATCGCCTTCGTGGGCGCGCCCGCATTGGCGCAGGGCCTCAATGCGATATTCGCGCCCCTCATCAACGCAGGCATCATCGGAAAAATCGAGGCGCGCAACTTCGATTTCGCCACGCGCGCGGTGCTCGCCCTGACCCTCGGTTACGGAGCGTTCATCGCGGAAATATTCCGCGCAGGTATAGAAAGCGTGGACCGTGGCCAGATCGAAGCTGCGGAAGCCCTGGGCCTGTCGCGCGGACAGATCACGCGCAGAATCATCCTGCCGCAGGCGGTGCGCAACGTACTGCCCGCGCTCGCGAACGAATTCATCGCCATCGTGAAGGATTCGTCGCTCGTGTCGGCGCTCGGCGTGCAGGACATAACGCAGCTCGGCAAGGTCTACTCGGCTTCGACCTTCATGTTCTTCGAGACATACAACGCGGTCGCGTTCTTCTATCTCTGCATCACCTTGAGCCTGTCGCTCGCCGTGCGGGCGCTGGAAAAACGCATGAAGCGGGGCCTGCGATGAGCGATTCCTTCATCGAAATCAGGGGCGCCGCCAAGCGTTTCGGCGACGTGGTCGCGCTCGACGGCGTCGACCTCGACGTGGAAAAGGGCGAAGTCGTCCTCGTCATCGGCCCTTCGGGCTCGGGCAAGAGCACGCTCCTGCGCGCGGTGAATCGCCTCGAACGGCTGGACGAAGGCACTATCCGCATCGGCACGGATATCGTCACCGATCCGCGCGCCGACCTGCGGCGCATACGCGAAGAGGCGGGCATGGTGTTCCAGCACTTCAACCTTTTCGCGCACCTCACGATGCGCGAAAACGTCGCCCTGGCGCCCCGGCTCGTCAAGCGCATGAGCCGCGCGGAAGCGGATGCGCTCGCGGAATCGCATCTTTCGCGCGTGGGCCTCGCAGACAAGTTCGACAGCTATCCGCGCCAGCTTTCCGGCGGGCAGCAGCAGCGCGCCGCGATAGCGCGCGCCCTCGCCATGTGCCCCAAGGCCCTGCTTTTCGACGAGCCGACGAGCGCTCTCGACCCCGAAATGATCAAGGAAGTTCTGGACGTCATGATAGGATTGGCCGAGGGCGGCATGACCATGCTCGTCGTGTCGCACGAAATGGGCTTCGCGCGCGCCGCGGCCGACCGCGTCGTCTTCATGGATTCGGGCCGCATCGTGGAATCCGGCACGCCGGAAGCTTTGTTCGGGAATCCGCGCGAAGAACGCACCAAAGCCTTCCTCGCCCATATCCTGTAGCAGCAATGGAGGTACCCCGATGTCGCATATGGACCTGGAACTGTATTCGAAGTTTTTTACCGACTATACCGAATTGCGGTTGCAGGAAAACGCCGAAGCCGGGGTCACCATGGTGAACGGCGACATTTTCCGCAATATGCGAAGCTCGCAAAAAGGCGCTTCGGCGCGTGTGTACCGCAACGGCTCGTGGGGATTCGCGTCGGACTCAAACAGCGACGCGACATCGACGGAACGTTGCATACGCAAGGCCGCGGAAAACGCCCGCTTCCTCGCCGCGCGGAAAGGGGACGGAGCGCGCGTCCTGCCGGCCCGTCCCACGGGGACCGCCCTGGTCGAGCGGGATCTGCGCGCATCGACGGAACGCGTACAGCAGAAGCGGCTCCTGGATTTTGCCCGCGCCCTGGATGCGCATTGCGTCTCGACCTACCGCGATCTCATGTCGCGGACAGTCGCGATAGGCCTTCTCGATATTTCGAAGGATCTCGTCACATCGGACGGATCGCGCTACCGATCGGTGATTCCCCGCTCCGTGGTCGTCGTCAGTATGACGAAAGACAGCCCGTCGGGGCCGGTCATGAGCAGAGCTGTCTTCGACGGCGGCGTCTGCTTCGACGAGCTTGTCGGTGACCATGAGGCCCTGTATCCGCGCATGGAAGAAACGTATGCGCATCTGACGGCGAAGGCCGAGGGCGTATACCCGCGCGCAGGCGTCTGCGACGCCATTCTGGGTCCGGATCTCGCCGGAATCCTCGCGCACGAAGCGATCGGCCACACGGTCGAGGCGGACGGCGTCCTCGGAGGCTCGGTGGCGGGCGATTTTCTGGACAGACCGGTGGCGAGCGAACTCGTGACCCTGGTCGATTTCGCCCACACTGCCATGGGCGAGACCTGCCCCGTCCCGGTATGGGTCGACGACGAGGGTACGGTCGCGCGGGATGCGGTGATCATCGAACAGGGCATCCTGAAAAGCTTCATGCACAACAAGGAAACCGCGCTCCATTTCGGCGCGGAGCCCACCGGCAATGCGCGCGCCTGGTCTTTTTCGGACGAACCTCTTGTGCGGATGCGCAACACGGCCATCCTGCCCGGTGTGTCGAAACTTGCGGACATGATCGCCTCGGTGGACGACGGCTATTACTTCATGAAATCCGGCAGCGGACAGGCCGACTCCACGAGCGAGTTCATGTTCGGCGTGGTGCAGGGCTACGAAATCAAAAAGGGCAAGCTCGGGCGCGCCCTGCGCGACACCACCGTGTCGGGGGTGGCGTTCGACATGCTCAAGACGGTGAGCGCAGTCTCGGATGACATGGCATGGACCTGCGCAGGCATGTGTGGGAAAAAGCAGCCGATTCCTGTGGGCATGGGCGGGCCGGCCCTGCGCTGCAAGATCATGGTGGGAGGGCGATGAACATGGACTACGGAAACATCGTCGATTTCGCGCTCATCCGTCTGGCGAAAGGCGGCGCCGCGCTGGCGGGCGCCGATCTCCGCAGAACCGAAAAAAGCGAGCTCAACGTCGATGCGGGAAAGGTAAGCCTGTTCCGCAGCACCGCCGAGACCGCGCTCACGCTCACCGCCATAGTGGGCGGCGGGCGCGGCACAGTGACGGTCGGAGGCGACGACACCGATTCGGTCGCCCTTGCGGTCGATCAGGCGCTAACCTTGGCGGCTTCGGCCGCACCCGATCCGGCCAACGATATCGCGCCTAAGGCGGCGGCGCGCTTCGAACACGGCCCCCTGTCGCCGGACGCCGAAGGAATGTACGACAGGCTCGCCGAATTCGTCGCGTATTCAGGCGCGACATATCCGTACACGAAGCTCGAACAGTGCATTTTCGATTTCACCAAAACGGAACGTATCTATCGCAATTCCAACGGGGCGGATTTCTCGGAAAACTCGGGAATCTACAAATTTTCGCCGCTGTTCACGACAAAAAAAGGAGCGAAAACTTCCTCCTTCAACTATTCCGAGGCGCGACGCAAAGCCCTCGACGCTCCGCTGGCCGAGTGGGGGTCGATCGACACGCTGTTGCGACAGTCGGCCGGCCAGCTCGACCCGAAATCCCTGTCCGGGTCTTTCACGGGCGACATCATCATCACACCCGACTTTATGACCGAAATCGTCGGCATGCTCGAAGACGTATTCCTGGGCGAGCGCTGTCTGGTCTCGGGAAAGTCGCCATGGAGAGACTCTCTCGGGCGGCGCGTCGCCGCATCGGGATTCAGCCTCCGCTCCTGCCCGCGATCCGGGCTCATCGCGGACGGGAACTGCGTGACGCAGGACGGCTTCGAAGCGGCCGATTGCGCCATCCTGGAGGACGGAATCCTGCGTGAGTTCTTGCTGGGCCTGTACGGATCCAATAAAACCGGCAAGCGCCGTACGCCGAGCGGCAGCGGAGGCTGGATCGTCGACCCCGGGCGCGAATCGCTTGAAGATCTCGTGGCGTCGGTGGAACGCGGCATTCTGCTCTGCCGGTTTTCGGGCGGCATGCCCGACGATTCGGGCGATTTTTCCGGCGTCGCGAAGAACAGCTACCATATCGAACACGGCAAAATCGTCGGACCGATATGCGAAACGATGGTTTCAGGCAACCTCGCCTCGCTTCTCGAATCCATATCGGGAATCTCGCGCGAACGCGTGGATTTCGGCACGGAACTGTATCCCTGGGTCAAATCGGGCGGTGTCACGATATCGGGGCGATAAGTTCACGTAAAGGTTTCGGGCGTTTCACTTACCCGGCAATCACTTGCCGGGTAAGTGGACACCCAGGCGCTGCGCAAATCCGGACTTGTCGACGTAATTGGATTCCCGGATCAGGATTCCGTCGCGATAGTAGCGGACATAGGGTATTTCGAAATTGCCGAATACGTTTTCCTTGAATTCGCGGAAATCGTCGAAGAAGCTTTCGCGGTCATACTCGACCCAGAATATGGCGACATCCGGAACCGCGGCGATCGCATCGAGGTAGCCGCGCATCCACATACACTGGGGACACCAACTCTGGGAAAGGACTATCGCCGTATGCGGCGCGGCTTTCCTGGTTTCGTCGGCGAATTCGCCGCGCGCGATGGCCGTCCTGCACTGGGTTTCGGTCAATTTGCATATCATGGCCCGAGCATAGCCGCAGTGCCGTTTGCCTGCAATGACTGCTTTTGCAATGCCCTGGCGGCCATATCCCGGTCGGCCGCAACCGCTGCGCAACCGCCGCGCTTCCCGCACACAATCCTTCTGAGGCCTCCGGGCCACAGGGCCTTCGGGCCACAAAGCCTCAGAAGCGCGTTCTTTCCGCCTGCAAACGCTCCGCCTCATCGTGCAGCAGACGGTTCGCCTCGATCCACTCGGCCGGCAGGGACAAACCATGCGGATAGGATTTACCGTCCCCGTCCACCGTCACGAAGGTCGCAAAACCTCGAATCGCGGGATTCGCATCGTCGTTTACATACACCTCGGCTCCCACCGTCACGCTTTTCGTGCCCGTGCGAACCGGCCTGGCCACGATCTCGACAGTATCGCCGGAATGAGCCGGCTTCGAAAACGTGAGCCCGTGGATTTTCACGCACACGAGATCCTCGGGCTTCCCCAGCCAGCGCGATGCGGCCAGGAAACAGGACTCGGTGAACCACTCGGCGATCCTTCCCGCGAAAAGCGTTCCGTGATGGTTGAGATCCTGGCTTTTCACAAGCCTGGCAGTCCTCGTCATTGTCAGCACGAATCGCCTCCTTCAGGCCGGATTGGTCATCCGTTCCGGCATGCCGAGCGCCTGGATCACATCGAGCCAGAGCGGACTCTCCGGATCGACCAGATTGCGGCGGGAAACGGCGACCTCCAGCGGTATGTGCACGAATGTGTTGTGCAACTCGCTGATGAGCATCCCCGTCTTGCCCGCCATGGCCGCGTGGACCGCGTTGGTGGCCAGCCTCGAGCAATACATGCTGTCGGCGGGCGCCGCTTCCGATGACCGGATGATATAGCTCGGATCGATATACTTCAGCGTGATTTCAGTTCCGTCCGCGGCGAACCAGTCCGAAATCCTGGCCTTGAGATAGAGCCCGATGTCGCCCAGTTTTGCGTTGCCCGATTCATCCTTGCCGAGATCCTGCGCCGGGAAAAACTCGCGCCCGGCCCCTTCGGCGACTACGATCACCGCGTGGTTGCGCTTGAGCAATCTGTTCTTGAGATGCGCGAACAACCCGTTCGGACCCTCCAGTTCGAAGGGAACTTCGGGGATGAGGACAAAATTGACATCGTGACTCGCCAGTGACGTACAGGCGGCGATAAAGCCCGATTCCCGCCCCATCACTTTCACGAGCCCGATACCGTGGAACGCCGAATGCGCTTCCTGATGCGCCGCGCCGACCGTTTCCGTCGCCTTGCCCACAGCCGTCTCGAAACCGAACGACTTGTCGATGAAACTCAAGTCATTGTCGACCGTCTTCGGAATACCGATCACTGCCACCTTGAGACCGCGACGCTCGGTTTCACGGACTATCGCGAGCGCGCCCTTCTGCGTACCGTCGCCGCCTATCACGAAAAGCATGTTCATGTTGAGCCGCTCTATCGAGTCCACGATCTCCGCGGTGCGTTCTCCCCCTCCGCGCGACGTACCCAAAAGCGACCCGCCGAGGCGATGGATATCATCGACAACGTCGGGATCGAGGTCCATGAGCGTGTCGCCCGGCATGTCGCCGAGAAAGCCGTGATACCCCCAGCGCACGCCCGTAATGCGCGTCACGCCGTAACGCAGCCAGAGCGTGCGCACAAGTTCGCGTATCACATCGTTGAGACCCGGACACAGGCCTCCGCACGTGAGAATGCCCGCCCGGACATGTCTCGGGTTGAAATACACGAACCGGCGCGGCCCGGCGCACTCGATCACGCCCGAACCGTCCGGCTGGCCGGGTCTGCCGTAATGGGCGGCGTCCAGATCGTAAAGAATCTTCTGGGCGTCGGACACATAATCGGCCGACCTGTCGCCCTTGACTCCCGATCCGGAAAGCCGGATCGGCGAAGGAATACTGCATTCGCCCAGTGTCCGCACCGAAAAATCCAGGATTTCTCCCATCGATCCACTTCCTTCTTCCGCGCATCATACCACGAGCGTGAATCGATGGCGCAGCCCTCCCGTCACAGATGCTTCTTCACGACCTCCAGCACTTCGGGCAGACCCATGCCGATTTCGACCAGGTGCTCGGGCGTGGGCACACCATCGCGCGTCCAGCCGCGGCGCTTGTAGACCGCATCGATCAGACTCTCGTAACGCCCCTCGCGCCAGGCCCGCTGGGTCGCGATTTTTTCCTCAAGACTCATCGATGCAGGATCGCGCCCCATTTCCTTGACGATCTGAGCGTCGTAGCGCTCGGCGCGGGAAAGATACTCCTTCTCCGTGACTGGCCCCATCGCGCGGTAGGGCGGATAGTCATCGACGCGAAGGCCGTGTCCGCAGCGCAAGTTGAACACGCGCTGGAAATTGTAGACGCGCTCGGACTGGCGGATGAGCTCGTCCCATGACAGGGATTCGCCCGTTATCGCCGTATACAGATCGCGATAGTTGCCCACATGTTCGGGTACCTTGTTGGGCTCTTCCCAGCGGGCGTTGTCGCCCGGCTCGATATCGTTCCAGGGAAGCTTGCAGAGCCCCTGCAGCCCGAACCAAGTGCGGAACATCGGGAAATAATGCAGCGCCTCGGCCTTTTGCTCGAAACTGGGAATGCGGTTGTTCACCATGTCCATGAAAATAAGCCAGGCCTCGTCGTGCTGCGGGCCCTTGTTGGTGAGGTAGTAGCCGCCCTGCTGCGCAAGGGATTCCTTCGAAATGTACTGACTCTGTTCCAGTCCCTTGCCTTCGAGCGCGATGTCCTTCATCAGTCGGGGATCGGCGCCGAACTGGGCGACAACGTATGCCGCCGCCGCGCGCACGCCGTGCCCCGCGATCATGCCGAAGCCGCGGCCGTCCGCCATCTGGTGCAGAAGCTCGCAGGCGCCGCGCCAGTTGCCCCAGTCGAGATTGACGCCGCCCGTGCGCGTTTCGTTCAGGATGCCGTATTCCCAGCATTCCATGAGGAAACTGGTGGTCGTGCCGAAGCTTATCGTATCGATCCCGTACGTGTCGCAGTAGAAATTGATCTCCAGGACGCCTTCCGGGTCCCAGACCGCGAGATTCGAGCCCACGCCGGCCGCCGTCTCGTATTCCGGCCCGTCGACGCAGACCTTCTGGCCCTTGTAGGGGCCTGTTTTCAGCTCGAACTTGTCCACCGCGTGCGCGCAGGCGAGCGTGCAGCCGTACCAGCAGCCGTCGGGCAGCCCCTGCGAGAACAGTTTTTCCCAGACCCAGGAGGCAAGCTCGGGCCCGCGCGGGTCCTGGCCGTACCTGTGGTTCTGGACGGGCAGAAGGTCGTAGTCGTTCATGACCTCCATGAGGTGGGCCGTGCCGATCTTGCGCATCTTGCACTGCTTGTCGTCCAGCCGGACGATTTCCCTGTGGAGCTTCAAGCCGATCCTCTGCACCGCGGCCGGGTCGGCGGCGTGGTTGTCATCCTGCGAAAGCGTCGAGTAGCGGCAGACCAGGGCTTTGATGCCCTTGTCGCGGAACACAGTGCCGATGCCGCCGCGCCCGGCCTGTTTGACGCGGCAACCGCCGCGGCGCCGGTCGTAGAGGCTGAAGTTGAGGAGGCCGAGGTAGGTGTTTTCGGCGCCGCGGCCCGCGCTGACCACCGATACCGCGGCCAGATCCGCCTCGTCCTGCGAGGCGGCGAAGGCGTGCGTGAGCTTGTCGGCAAGAATGTGCGTGTCGGATTCGAGGCCTTCCGGCGACTCATAGATCCGGATCACGCCCGAATCGCCGTCGATAAAGACGATGCGGTCGCGCATCGTTTTGCCCGTCAGTTCGAGGGCGTCGAAGCCCGAAAACTTGAGGAAGGGGCCGAAATAACCGCCCACGTTGGAATCGATGGGCACGCCCGTCATGGGCGAAAGACTCACTACGAGGCTCTTGCCCGAGCCTGGATAGTTGGTGTTGCCGCAAATGGGGCCCATGGCTATCACGATTTCGTTTTCGGGATCGTCCCAGTTGGTGGAAGGCTTGGTGGCGTCCCAGAGCAGCTTGAGACCGAAGCCCTTGCCGCCCACGAAGGTGCGCTTCAGCTCCGCGGAGACGGGTTTTTCGCGTATTCCGCAATCGCCGACATCGATGGCCAGAGTGCGCATGTTGTAGCCGCGCGAAAGAGGTTTCTTTTCGTATCTCCATTCGGCGATCTGTTTCAGGTCTTTGGAAGCGAGGCTCATGCTTCGACCTCCTTCGTGACGATTTCGAGGGCCTGTTTCGGACAGGCGCGCGCGCAGGCGCCGCAGGCGATACATTTGAAGGTCACGGCGGCGCCGGGGAACCAGCGCATCGCTCCGATGGGGCAGACCGCGACGCATGCGAGGCAGCCTACGCATTTCTTCCTGTCGATAGTGATCGCGCCCGATTTGGCGCGCGAAATGGCTTGAGTCGGACATTCGCGGACGCAGGCCATGCATTCCTGGTCGCAGACGACCAGATGAAAGGCCCCATGGGACATGTCGTTGACCTGTATGCAGGACTTGGCGGGGTTTTCTTCTTTGAAATACAGCTTCGAACACACCGAAGTGCAGGTCATGCACCCGACGCATTTTTCGTCTGTGGTTTTCAGATATTTGATCAAAGCGGTCACCCTCCCTGGGATATCACTGGTCGATAAGCAAGTATAAGTCCCGTTCCAAAAATGAGCAAGATAATCAGGGAAGCGCTTCTTGCCATAGTATCGCCATATGCTATAATTATTTGATAAAATTTTTATTTTTTTATCATCGTAGTATAAGCTTACAGTGTAGTGGTGCAATCCCTTAATTGGGAGAGGACTGTGGCGATGCGGCGCTTAGTAGCGATATCACTCTTCCTCGCATCAGTGGGTTGCGTCCATCCAGCCGGACCAGACTTGGCTTCAGGTGCGCAGATCGCATACGGGGACCTCGCCGCCAAGCTTGAGGGGCTGAAGCCAGCTGGCGCTTCGGCGATTCTTTTTGACGCGAACGGCGAACTCGCCGCAATCCGGTCAGGGTACGCGGATATTGAACGCGGCCAGATATTCGATGGCGCGACTCGGGTGACGATCGGCGAGCTCTCCGAGATCATTGTATCGGTTATGATGATGCGCTGCGCAGAACAAGGAAAGATCGACCTGGACCGGCCCTTTGGGGAATACGGGACTATCTTCCCTATCTCTCCGGATTATCCCGCGGGGATGCGCATCCGCGAGAGCAGCGTAAGGGAAATGCTTTACCATGGGACGGGAATACGCGCGAACTACGCCTTGGCGTTACGTGGATACGACCCCGCATCGAACGCGGAATCCTTCCTGCGCAGAGCGTCGATCCTCCGCCCGCCTCGCGTTGCGCGCATCCAATCGAGTGCCTTGATCGACATCCTTGGGCTCTTCGCATCCTCGCTATACGGCGGGGATCTCAAGGCATGTTCGGCAGAACTTGTCTTCACTCCCCTCGATATGCGTTCTTCGTCCTATGGAGAAACCGAGGGCGACAGCCTGTACGCGAAGCACTACAAATACGGACAGCCTATGACAACATTCGAAACGGCACCGGCTCCCTCTTTATCGTTTGTGGCCGACAGCCACGACCTTGTACGCTTTTTCAGAATCTTCCTCTCGGGTGACTCCAGCGGAGATCGCAGCATATTGAGCCCGGCCTCGATAGATACCATGCTCTCCTCTCAGTCGCCCGAGATCGAGAGAAATCAAGGAGTGGCCGCCGGTCTCCCGTGGCTCCTCACCCCCCCTGGACTCGCCTTCTTCGGTAAAGGAGCCTGGTATACGGGAAAGTACATCGGCCATAGGACCTGCGTGATACTCCTGCCAGATATCGGCATAGGGGCCGTCGCCATCACCAACGCCTGGGCTTGGGACGCTAAGGACCTCCTCTACGAGATCTGCTCGTCGCTCCTGAGGAGATACGCCACGGACGCGTTCGGTATCCGGGAGCCGCCGGAACGCGATGAAGAGACCATGCTGATTCCGGACGAGCTTCGCACATGGCTCGACGGCGTCTACGCGAGCGAGCTTGGCCCCGTGCTGCTCAGGCTCGATGGGCCGGTACTGAAAGCCCGTTTCGAAGGCATAGAGAAAGAGTTCTCGTATAGAGGGGGCGCTGGCTTCACCGCCGCGGCGAGCAGCGAGGTTCGGACCATTCGACCGGCCGGAGTAAACGCGGTCGACTTGGAGTTCGCTTCGGGCAGGATTAGTCCTGCAAGTCCAAAGCTCGAAAAGGACGACTACCCCCTTTCCTGGGCCCAGGGTTGCGGTATCTACCGTCGGACAGAGAACGTGGATGCCTCGCTCCCTTACGCCATCGAGATTCGTTTGAGCGACGGGATCTACACGATCGGTTGGGGAGATGGCAGAGAATACAGCCTCATTCCCGCAGAGAATGAGACTGCACAGATCATCTGCAGCGGCGATGCAGCCTTCTTCGGCGAGTTTCTGCGCTTCGCCGGGCCTGAAACCGTGATTCTTGGAGCGAACATATATAAAAAGTAGCGCGACGATGCATTTTAAAGGCATGGCCCCTTTTTCGGGATGGTTTCGTATTTTTCATGTCTCGCTGTGGCGCCGCCTGCGCGATGCTGCTACCATAGGGCTGTGCATATCACGATCAATTTCGACGGGGTCGACTTTCCCGAGTCCGAACTCTCGATCGCCGACGTCATGGAGCGGCGCCGCTACTCTTTCCCTCTCATCATATCGAGGCTCAACGGCGCCCTCGTGGCGCGCGAGGACCGCGCCGCCGCGATAGTCCGCGACGGCGACGATCTGGAGCTGTACCACCTGGTATCGGGCGGCTGAACTACTTCGTGTATTTCGGCAACTCGGCAGCCGAGTTGCCAGAGGAATTATCTTTTTTGCCGCAACCGAGCGATTTCCCTTGACCATAACGTAACGTCATACTTTATTCTTTCCGCATGGAAGACCGCGACTACACTGTCCACGCTTTGGCCGGGCTCGCCGGCGTCAGCGTACGGACGCTCCATCACTACGACTCGATCGGGCTTCTGAAGCCCGCATCGCGGACGAGCGCGGGGTACAGGTTGTATGGAAGGAATGAGTTGCTCCGTCTGCAGCGCATCCTCCTGTACCGCGAACTCGAATTGCCGCTGGACCGGATCGCCGCCCTCATGGACGCACCGGGAGGCGACTCCGCCGACGCGCTGGAGGGGCACAGGACCCTGCTTCTCGAACGTGCCGCGCGGATCGAGGCGCTGATAAAGACGGTGGACAGGACACTCGCGCACCTGAGAGGAGAAACTATGCTGACAGACGAGGAATTGTACGAAGGGTTTCCGAAGGACAAGGTCGAGTCCGTAAAGCGGGAGACCGAAGAACTTTGGGGCCACACCGAGGCGTACCGGCAGAGCCGGAAGAGAGTGGCCGCGATGACCAGGGAAGAATTCAGGGCGGTGGGAGCGCGGGGGGCCGGGATCGAGCAAAAATTCGCCGAACTCTTCACGGCGGGCGCCGCGCCGGATTCGCCCGAAGTATTCGCCAACGTCGGACGCTTCGCGGAGCATCTGCGCGCTTTTTACGACCCGAGTCCCGAGATGATCGCCGGTCTGGGGGAGATGTACGTTGCGCACCCCGATTTCAGGGCCCGCTATGAGGCGATGGTGCCGGGCTTGCCGGAATACCTGCGAGACGCTTTCGCGGCCTGGGCCAAGTCCCCCGACAGTCGGGCCGCCGCCCCCTCCCGGGCCTGACCGGGAGCTTCAGTGCGCGGCCGGGTCGTCCTGCTCGACGCCGAAGGCGTTCCCTTCGGTGTCGCGACAGTAGGCAATCCAGCCCACGCCGGGAATGGCGTGCTTGGGCGCTACAATGACACCGCCCGAAGCCAGCACTTTGAGTATCGCCGCGTCGACATCGTCGACGCCGATAGTGTTGATCGTGCCGGTGGGAGCGCCCTGGCGGCGCGCCATGCCGCCGTCGATTCCGGGTTCGCCCTCCGGTCCGGTAGTGAACAGCCAATACTCGACCGGACCGCCCCACTTTTCGGCTTTCCAGCCAAAGACGTCCCGGTAGAACTTCGCAGCGCGTTCGGGGTCGTCGGCCTCGAACTCGAAATGGATGGGTCTCGCCATGTCGCGCCTCCTGACCGCTTCGATCGAAGCCCCGATGCGGCCTATCCCAGAGCCTATTTCACCGCCTGTCCCGCAACCTGTTCCACGGCCTGTTCCGGGGCCCTCCGCTGCTCGAGGGAAGGCTGGGCCGCAGCCAGGGCATCGTGTGCATGGATGTCTTCGGCATCCCAGGGATAAACGATCCAGATATCAGGCACCACCCGGCCCGCGAAGTAATGCTTCACGTTGTCGGGAATGGCCCCTTTCTTCACTTTCTGCTTGTCGTGGAGGACCGCCACGGCGATCTCGGCAGGGTGGTGCCGCATGAGTTCGCGGATGCAGTACTCGAGTGTGGAGCGGGAATCGTCCACTTCGTCCACGAGCAGGATACGCTTGCCGGCCAGCTTGCGCTCGGCCTCCTCGATCCATTGCACCTTGCGCGGCAGACTGGTGGGTTTGTCGTTGGCGTCGTAATACGCGATGCCTACGGCGAGGATGGGTTTGCCGAGGAAAGTTCGTATGATGCGCGCGGGAATAAAGCCGCCGGTTCCGATGGCGACGATGACGTCCGGGTCGAAACCGCTCGCGCGGACGCGTTCCGCGATGTCGCGGGCCGTAGTATGGATATCCTGGTAGGTAAAGCGGTGCTTGTCCATGTCCGGATTTTAGGAAGAGAGGGCCATCGCGGCAAGGGGCCGCGCGGCCTTGCGCGCCGGGCGCTTCGCCGGTCCATACACTGGTTTATACGCCGGTCTATACGCCGGCTCAGGCGCCGGCCGACGCCGCGATCACTTCGTTCCGTCCCGCCAGCTTGGCGCGATACAGAGCCCTGTCGGCCGCTTCCACCAGTCCTTCCTTGTCGCCTGAGTCGGAAGGAAACACCGCCACGCCAAAGGACATCGTCAAGCGCAAAGTCTCTCCCGCCCAAGGGATTTCGAGTTCCGCGGCCGCCTTCCTGTAGGTCTCGGCGAGCGAGACCGCTTCCTCTACACCCGTACCGGGAAGGACGAGGAGGAATTCGTCGCCGCCGTAACGGCAGGCGATATCCGATTTTCTCGCCCTGGACGCGAAAAAGGCCCCGACCGCAGCGAGCACCGCATCGCCCGCCTGGTGGCCCTTTTCGTCGTTCAGCCTCTTGAAACTGTCGATATCGGTCATAAGCATACCGAGCGGCATGTCCTCGCGTTCGGCCCAGGCCATCTGCCGCTCCAGCGCCTCGGACAGATAGCGGCGATTGTACAGCCCGGTGAGCGTATCGCGTATCGCCTCTTCCTTGAGCTTGGACTGCAGCGATTCGATCACATCGATTTTCCCGCGCAGCTCATCGTTCGCCTCGCGGAGTTCTTCGAGAAGTTTTTTCCGTTCGGTCACATCCCTCAGATGCAGAAGGTCTCCCACCATTTCGTCGGTCGCCAGATACACACCCCGCAGACTCACCTCGAAAACATATTCCCTGCCCTGCCTCAGGATTTTCACCTCACAGGTCGACCCCTCTCCATCGAGACAGGCATCGACGACTCTATCGCGAAGACCGATGAGTTCCGGCGCGATTTCACGCAAACCGATCCCGATCGAACTGCGTTCGGTCAGTCCGAAAATGCGGTTCGCCGTCCGGTTGGAATCGATAAGCCGGCCTTCGGTGTCCGTCACGAGAACGGCGTCGCTGATGCTGTCGACTACCATCGCCCTGGTGATGGGGGCAAGACTGAACATCCTGTAGCGGTAGGCCGCCAGCGCGATGATGAGCGAATTGACCGACATGGTCGCGCCCGAAAAATTAAAATGCGGCACGGGCGTCACACCGAACTGGTACAGCACGTCGACCGCGAAAAATACGATTCCGACGACATACATCGCATAGACCTGCTGTCTGCGGGATCGCGGCCTTTCACGGAGCGCCTGGCGAAGTTCGAACGCGGCAAAAACGGAAAGTCCGTATTCGGAGAGTAAATACACATAGAACAACGGGCCGTTCGAATACGTGACGACGCTTGCGCTTCCGTACACAAAAAGCCCGTAATCGTATCGGAAAAGTCTGTGCATGCCGCTCGTAAGCGACAGGACTATCGTCGCGGCCGGGATGAAATACAGGAAAATCTTTTTCCAGATGCGGATCTTGGCCCTCTCGCCGCCTTTCAGGCTCAATGCCATGAAATAGAAACAGGGGAAGAGCGGCGCCAGGCCGACAAAGCGCGCCTTGGCGAAAAACACCTTGAGCCCGAAGTCATCGACGCTGATTTCCATGCCGAAACAAAGACACCAAAGACCGCAGGCTACCGAAAATGCGAGCAGCGAGGGCGATACGGGCGCATTTTTGTAACGCAACGCGTACACGCCGAGAACCGCGTAGACGGCGATCGCAAAAAAATACGGCAGCGCGAGTGGTGTGAAATGCATAGGTCTATCGAAAAGGATAAGCCCTTCAGACTCGATGCGCTACCCTCGACCCGAAGCGGCCCCGTACGGTACAAATTTCGGCATGAGCATCTTCGAAATCATCATGCTGTTGTGTTTCGGCGCCGCCTGGCCTTTTTCGATCTACAAATCATGGACTTCGCGCAGGACCGGCGGGG
>Ga0209340_1000530_pt1 | contig 39859 bp, 31 predicted proteins | sample EPASupsiteSAE323_FD_187266 | JGI IMG/M metagenome (GOLD analysis project Ga0209340, IMG submission 187266) | Bioremediated contaminated groundwater from EPA Superfund site, New Mexico - Sample SAE3-23 (SPAdes) (version 2) | ecosystem: Environmental > Aquatic > Deep subsurface > Groundwater >... | reverse complement strand
CTCTTTCAAGCGATCGCTAAAGGCATGACGTCCCGAATGTTTGCCCAGAACCAAACTGCTCTTGGTCACCCCCACGCTTTCCGGACTCATGATCTCATAGGTGGTACGGTCCTTTAGCATGCCATCTTGATGGATGCCTGATTCATGGGCAAAGGCATTGGCACCCACAATAGCCTTGTTCGGCTGTACCGAAATCCCGGTAATATGAGTCAGCAGATGGCTGGTCGGCACCAACTGCCGGGTATTTATCATGGTTTCCATCGGGCCGAAAATATCGGTACGGGTCTTTACCGCCATTACTACTTCCTCCATGGCGGTGTTGCCGGCCCGTTCGCCGATACCATTAATGGTGCACTCCACCTGCCGGGCTCCGGCTTGAATGGCGGCCAGGGCGTTGGCCGTCGCCAGACCCAGATCGTTGTGGCAATGTACCGAAATAATCGCCTTATGGATATTGGCAACATGCTCAAACAGGTAACGGATCAACTGGTTAAACTCCGAGGGTATGGCATAGCCCACCGTATCCGGGATATTTACCGTGGTAGCGCCGGCGGCGATAACCCCCTCTACCATCTGCGCCAGGTAGGCCCAATCACTGCGGGTGGCGTCCATCGGAGAAAATTCCACATTGGAGGTATAAGCCGCGGCGTGTTTGACCGCGCTTATGGCCTGCTCCAGCACCTGTTCCCGGGTCTTTTTAAACTGGTTGATGATATGAATATCCGAGCTGGAGATAAAGGTATGGATGCGTGGATTATCGGCACCCTTCAAGGCATTCCAGGCTACATCGATATCCTCGAAATTGGCCCGAGCCAGTCCGGCCACCTGCACTCCTTTGACCCGGGCGGCTATCTTCTTTACCGACTCAAAATCACCGGGAGATGAACGCGGGAATCCCGCTTCGATGATGTCCACGTTCAATTTAACCAGCTGATCGGCAAAATGCAGCTTTTCTTCTATATTCATGCTGAAGCCAGGCGATTGCTCCCCATCCCTCAGCGTAGTATCGAAAATATATATCCGATCCGACAATTTAATCACCTCCATGGGTTTCTTCAAAGTTAACCGCGGATTCGTGTAAATTAACCACGGATGAACACTGATCTAATCGGATTAACACAGATAAGCTACCGTAGAGTCGGATTACCTATCCGCTCATGCCATAACTTTATTCGTAGCCGAAAAAAATCCGTGTACATCCGTATTAAATCTGTGTCTATACGTGTGCCATTATGCCCGAACTATTTGGTATCCTTCAGCCAGGGCATCATGCTTCTGAGTTGAGCGCCGACCTTTTCGATCAAGTGCTCGGAGCCCTCTTTCTTCAGGGCGTTGTATACCGGGCGGCCCACCTGGTTCTCCAGCAGCCACTCGCGGGCAAAGCTGCCGTTCTGGATCTCATCTAACACGTAGCGCATTTCCTGTTTGACGTCCTCGTTGATCAGGCGCGGGCCGGTGATCAGGTCGCCGTATTCAGCGGTATCACTGATGGAGAAGCGCATCATGGACATGCCGCCCTCATACATCAGGTCAACGATCAGTTTCAGCTCATGCATGCACTCGAAATAAGCGATTTCCGGCTGGTAACCGGCTTCCACCAGGGTCTCGAATCCCGCTCTGACCAGAGCGGTGGTTCCGCCGCAGAGTACGCACTGCTCGCCGAACAGGTCGGTTTCAGTCTCTTCCTTGAAGGTGGTCTCGATAACTCCGGCTCTGGTCGCGCCGATAGCCTTGGCGAAGGCCAGCGACATTTCAAAAGCCTGACCGGTGAAATCTTGTTCCACTGCTACGATAGCCGGCACGCCGGCACCCTTCTGATACATGCGCCGTACCAGATGGCCCGGGCCTTTGGGGGCTACCATGAATACATCGATGTCCGCCGGGGGAACGATCTGGCCGAAATGGATATTGAAACCATGGGAAAAGCCCAGAGCATTGCCCGGTTTCATATAGGGAGCGATCTCTTCTCTATAGACCTTGGACTGCAGGGTATCCGGCACCAGAATGTGTACGATATCTGCTGCCTGAGCGGCTTCCGCTACGGTCATGGGGGTGATGCCGGCCTCTTTGACCGCATCCCATTCCGCCTGGGTCACCGCATCAACCGGTTGGCGCAGTCCGACTATTACATTGCAGCCGCTTTCATGGGCATTCTGAGCCTGGGCATGCCCCTGGCTGCCAAAACCGATAACCGCAATAGTTTTGCCCTTAAGTAAATCCAAGTTCGCATCCGCATCATAATACATCTTCGCCATTTCAATTAACCTCCTTAAAATTAAGAAAAATTCAACACAGATTCACACAGATTCAGCACAGATGCACACTGATTTTTTCGCAATTCTATTTATCAGAATCATGTATGAATCAATTTGTTTACGAATCACCAGGTTATTATAAACTGTTCACCACATATATAGTCAGTCTATTCCCGACCCTCATGAACACTGTAGCGAATGCCTATTAGCTCCTCATCAGATATCCTTACCAACTCTAATAAAATCTGTGTTCATCTGTGTTGCCGGAGGCATCAGTGTCCATCTGTGTTTAATTCGTTCCCCATTCCCCGTTCCCCGTAACTCCTATTTTCCGCCGCGGACCATGGCTACTTTGCCGGTGCGGACCAGTTCGATAATCCCGAAGGGGGCCAGGGCCTCCTCAATCGCATCGATCTTGCCGGAGTCGCCGGTAGCCTCGATGATTAGGCTGCTGCGGCCGATATCCACGATACGGCCCCGGAAGATATCCACGATCTGTACGATCTCACTGCGGACACTGGTATCGGCCTTGACTTTAACCAGCACCAGTTCGCGCTCTACCGAGCGTTCATCCGTGATATCGATGATCTTAATGACATCTACCAGCTTATACAGCTGTTTGGTCACCTGCTCGATTATCCGGTCATCACCGGTAACCACCAGGGTGATCCGGGAGATGGAGGGATTCTCGGTCTGCCCAACCGTCAGGCTCTCGATGTTATACCCGCGCCGACGAATCACCGTGGTCACTCGGGTGAGGACGCCGGGCTTGTTTTCTACCGTGACTGAAAGCGTGTGTTTCTTCATACCCTAATCCCCCCCCAGCATATTAAAGAGAGCGGCTCCCGGCGGCACCATGGGATATACATTGGCCTCCCGATCCACCCAGAAGTCGATGATTACCGGACGGTCTTTGACCTCCAGGGCCTGCCGCAAGGCTGCTTCCACCTGGTCGGCCTCTTTGACCCGGATGCCTACCGCACCATAGGCCTCAGCCAATTTTACAAAATCCGGCTGGTGCTCGATGTCAGTAAAGGAATAGCGTCCCCCGTAGAAGAGCCCCTGCCACTGCCGCACCATACCGAGAAACTGGTTGTTTAGTATGCAAATTATTACCGGCAATTTATACTGGGTGGCTGTGCCCAGTTCCTGAATATTCATTTGAATGCTGCCATCACCGGCAATATCAATAACTACTTTATCCGGGCAGGCTATCTTGGCCCCGATAGCGGCCGGGAACCCGAAGCCCATGGTGCCCAATCCCCCCGAAGTTATAAAGCTGCGGGGGTGCTTACCCTTAAAATACTGGGCTGACCACATCTGATTCTGGCCCACTTCGGTGGTTATTATAGCCTCGCCTCCGGTAATATCATAGATCTTTTCCACCACATGCTGCGGCATAATGCGTCCTTCCGCCGAAGGGCCGTAACGCATAGGAAACTCTTCTTTCCAACGGTCGATGGTCTTATGCCATTCGCCGAATTCCTCCACTGGCTCCAGCCGTCCGTTTATAGCGGCCAGCACCTCTTTGACATCGCCGACGATGGGAATGTCCACCGCTACGTTCTTGCCGATCTCGGCGGCGTCGATATCGATATGAATGACCTTGGCATGCGGAGCAAAATGCTCCAGATGGCCGGTGACCCGATCGTCAAATCTGACTCCCACCGCTACCAATACATCGCATTCACCAATCGCGTAGTTGGCGTAACGGGTGCCATGCATACCCAACATGCCGAGATACAGATAATCGTTGGCCGGGAAACAGCCAATCCCCATCAAGGTATTAGTGACCGGAATCTTCCGTTTTTGAGCCAGTTCGGTCAGTTCGGGGGCAGCATTAGCCCCGATTACGCCTCCCCCGCAATAAATCACCGGGCGTTCGGCCCCCTTGATCATCTCTACGGCGGAAACAACCTGCCCGGCGTTAAAGCCCTTCATCACCCGGTAGCCCCGCAGGCTGACCTCAACCTCGCTCGGCTCGAAATCAATCGATTTCTCCATGATGTCCTTGGGCAGGTCGACTACTACCGGGCCAGGTCGGTTGGTTCGCGCTATATAAAAGGCCTCCTTGACTACCCGAGGCACATCCTCCGTCTTCTCCACCAAATAATTATGTTTGGTAATCGGCAAAGTGATACCGCAGATATCAGCCTCCTGGAACGCATCGCGCCCTATTAAAGAAGTGCCCACCTGCCCGGTAAAACATACCAGGGGAATCGAATCCATATAGGCATCGGCTATGCCGGTTACCAGATTGGTAGCTCCCGGCCCCGAGGTTGCGAAACAAACGCCCACCTTGCCGGAAGCCCGGGCATAGCCCTCGGCCGCGTGGACGGCGCCCTGCTCGTGGCGCGCCAGGATATGCCTGATATCCGATGCGTACAATGCGTCATAAATGGGTAGGACTGCTCCGCCGGGGTAGCCGAATACGGTATCCACCCCCTCTTCTTTCAGGCAATGTAGTAGAATCTCTGCTCCTCTCATATTCACCTGATCACCTCCACGCTATTTATTCTGAATAAAAGTCTTAAGGATTCTAATTACTGAATTGCTGTGCCGGGCTGTGACCGGCCCGGGAATTGTATGACACAAAGCGAAGCTTGCTATAGGGTGTACCTATATTCTATCATACAACATCCTGTTTATCTGTGGTTAATTTTTGTTTACTTTTAGTAAATCTTTGTTGAGGGCTATGAAAAAAAGCGGGCTTGATGGCCCGCTTGCTTAGCTTTACCGGGGGCTCCTACTTTTTAAAAACCGCCCCGGTGCTGGCTGACTGTACCATCCCTGAGTAACGCTTCATATATCCGGTTTTAATCTTGGGAAGCGGTTGGGTCCAGCGTTCTTTCCTGGCGCTAAGCTCCGCTTCGTCGACCATAAGTCGCAGTCGTAGGCCGGGAATATCAATGCTGATAAGGTCGCCTTCCTCTACCAGGCCAATCAGTCCGCCGGCAAAGGCCTCGGGCGATACATGCCCAATCGAGGCTCCCCGGGTGGCTCCCGAGAAACGTCCGTCAGTTATTAGGGCTACCTCTTTATCCAAACCCATCCCGGCAATGGCCGAGGTGGGAGTAAGCATCTCCCGCATGCCTGGTCCGCCGGCCGGACCTTCATAACGTATCACTATAACATCGCCGGGCTTGATTTTTTGAGCCAGAATGGCTTCTACCGATGCTTCCTCGGAATCAAAGACCCGGGCCGGGCCTTCATGCTGCATCATCTCCGGCGCTACCGCAGAGCGCTTGACCACCGCGCCTTCCGGAGCCAGGTTGCCAAACAGAATAGCCAGTCCGCCGTTTTGACTATAGGGAGCGCTGACCGGACGGATCACGCTGTTGTCCTTCACCGGAGTATGGGCGGTATTTTCACCTACCGTCCGGGCAGTAACCGTCATGCAGTTATTATTGATCAAACCGATCTTATTTAGCTCATTGAACATAGCCTGGATGCCCCCGGCATGGTAGAGATCCTCCATATGATGGGAGCCGGCTGGGCTCAGTTTTACCAAATGGGGTGTAGCGGCGCTGATCTGATTGAAGGTGTTCAGATCGATCTCGACTCCGGCCTCACTGGCGAGAGCCAGCAAATGTAGAACTGAATTGGACGAGCAGCCAATCGCCATATCCAATCTGATCGCATTATTGAACGCCTCCGGGGTCATGATATCCAGAGGACGGATATTCTTCTCCAGCAGTTCCATGATCTTCATGCCGGCCAGTTTGGCCATGCGGATTCGCTCCGAGTAAACCGCCGGCACGGTGCCATTGCCGGGCAGCCCCATTCCCAGGGCTTCGGTCAGGCAGTTCATGGAATTCGCGGTAAACATGCCGGCACAGGAGCCGCAGGTGGGACAGGCGCACTCTTCCAACTCCGCCAACTCTTCATTGGTCATTTTTCCGGCCGCCACCGCCCCGGTAGCTTCGAATACCTGGGTGACACTGATCACCCGGTTGCCCAGCCGTCCCGCCAGCATCGGACCGCCGCTGATAAATATCGCGGGGATATTAAGCCGGGCCGCCGCCATCAGCATGCCGGGCACTACCTTGTCACAGTTGGGTATAAAAACCAGCGCGTCAAAGGCATGCGCGGTGGCCATGATTTCAATGGAGTCGGCAATCAGCTCGCGGCTGCCCAGCGAATATTTCATACCGATATGATTCATAGCGATGCCGTCACAGACTCCGATAGTCTGAAACTCCAGCGGGGTACCTCCCGCCATGCGTACCCCGGCCTTAACCGCTTCCGCGATCTTATCCAGGTTGATATGCCCGGGTATTATATCATTAAACGAATTCACTATACCGATAAAAGGACGGCGGACCTCCTCGTCGGTCAGGCCGATCGACTTAAACAGTGCCCGGTGGGCGGCCTTTTCCACTCCAATTTTTGCTGAATCACTTTTCATTTAACTTCACCTCCAGAAATACAAAATCCCCTCGTCCGGATCAGGGACGAGAGGTTTCCCGCGGTACCACCCTGCTTGCCGCGGCAATTTGCCACGACCGCTTGAGAGCATATTACTAAAGGTATGCTGACTTGTTAACGGACTTTTCCGTCCGGCACCACCTACTGATTCGACTGAATGTTCGGATAGCAACTCCGGAATGAGCACTCCAGGAAATATTAATACCGGCTTCCACCCGCCCCGGCTCTCTGTTATAAGGGATTTCCCGGCGAAGTTCCATCATGGTTTATAAAGTATGGAGTTATGTCTAAAGAGTATAGGGGAAAACCGGGTCCCTGTCAATAGGGTTCACCGGGTACCACTAGGGCTGCCCCTCTTTCTTCTGTTCCAGTTTGCGGATATATTCATGCAGGCGGATCCGGCCGCGGCGGCCATACAGGTATTGATTGTTCTCTTTCTGTTTGATTTTTTTGAACATAGCCCACAACAAACGCTTGCCCTCTTCCGTCTGGCTGGCTTCGGAAGGGCTCATACCGGAGAGCGAAGGCAAACGGGAATTATACCATTTGTCGAGGTAGATCTCCTTCAATACCGCCTCCAATTCCGGGTGCTCCTTACAGACGTCGGCGGTCAGAACCTCGAAAACGCCCTCATCCTTAACTTCCATCCCCTCGAATTCCAGGCAATCATACATACGTTCCTCGAATTCCTTGCGGGCCTGGTTGATATCGTTCTCACCAAAGGCGGATAGCGAGAGCCAGCCCGGTCCCAGGATGTATTCCACAAAGAGACCGGGGCGGGCCGGTTGGTTCTCTAGCTGATAATAAACGGTATACTGATCCTCCAGTTGCACCTTGAGGCTCTTCAGGCTTTCCAGGCGATTCTCTACTGATTTGAGATCCTTAATGTAATAGCGGGCGGTCAGGAAACGCATACCGTCCTCCCCGAAGAATTCCCCGTCCTCCTGCAGCAACAGTTCCTCAAAGGAAGGGTATTGGCCACCCAGGTAGTTGTAGGCGGTCATCAGGCCGACTTCGTACTCACCCCGCAATATTATGGGTGATTCATACTCGCCCGCCAACAGTTCATGAAAATCCCCCAGGGTGTCCTTATCCCGGACGATCACCACAAACTCATCGCCATTGACCACCAGATCGGCCACCACTCCAGTTAAAAGCGCCACACCGTGGCTGAAATCGTCTTCATAGGAGCTGACCCGCATGTGCATGCCATAAGTCAGTTCCTGAATCTCCCGCATATTTTCCACCCGATCCAGCAGTTCAAAGAGGCTGTCCAGATCGAGGATTTCATAAACGCGGCAGAATACCTGGGCATTGAGGGGATGCAGCTCGGATTCACGGGGGATCAGTTCGTGCTCGGTTCTTTCGATTTCACCGATGGACCAGATAACAGCGTCGGCCAGCAAGTAAAAACGATACTCGCTGCGATAAAACTCGCCTTCCTCCAGGGTAACCGAATAGGCGGATACTCTGGCGGTATGCCGGGAGCCCTGTACTTCGCGCACCTGGCCCTCCAGCAGAACCGCTCCCGGTTGCAATATCTGGTCATAATCCAAGGCAAAGAGCGATTGCAGGCTTTCCTTGCTGGTCGTCAGATAACGCATATATAAATCGTCCTTGCTCTTCAAGGCAAAGAAAAAGCTGTTAATCAATTGGCGTGGTGCCAAACGGGGGGTAATCTTTTTCATTACCTCCAGTTGGGTGGCCAGCTCGAATTCACTATCCTGGGGCAGGTACTTTTCATATAGGTAACGACCCAGGGCGGGACGGGTCATATGCCGGACATTAAAAGAGTAGACCTGGGCAATGATGGCCCGGGCTTCCTCCAGGGTGACCGGTACGATGTCGGACAAGGCCCGCCGGTCCTGCTCATACTGCTGGCGGGTCATATCCTCGATAACAAAAAAGCTGTGAATGCCGTCAGGGTTGAAGGTCAGGTAGAAGCACTCCACCTGCACCCCGGTCCCGCCGACATCCCAGGCAATATCTAAGGTCATGCGCCCGCTGTGGCGGGTACAGCTGGCAAAGGCGCCATGGAACTCTCCGTGAAAGGCAATGGGATTCGCCGTATTAAGTCCGGCCATGCGGAACTTTTCCAGCCCGCGATCCAGACTGGCCTCCAATTCCTTGCCATATTCCATCTTCAATAAATAAAAGAAGGCCACCATCTCTTTTTCATAAAAAGAAGACAGTCCCTCCAGGATATGCGGTCTTAATTCAATCGGGATATCCTCTACCATTTCCAATAGAAACATCCGGCCTTCATTGGTGACCACCAGTTTCTTGATCTCATCGGCCAGATTCTTTAACACTGGTCTGGGAAAATAGGTTCTCTTCTTCTTCATTCATACTCTCCTGCAACTGACTGCTGAATGTAGTTCTAATGTAACATGTACGCCTCCATATGGCAAACATTCCGCTACCGCTTCATTGCATATATACCATGCGGCAGCCTCTGTTAAAACTCGTTTGAAATAGACGAAAGAAAATTTGTTCAACAGAGCAGGAAGTTAGACCCTCTAAAGCGAATGGATTTATTGATTGTATTACCTGAGTAAGATAACCATCATATATTAGCTGATTTCCGCATAGCAACCATTAAACCATATTTCATTTTCATCCTCATTCTAATTTTAAGGGTGGTTATGTGAGGCGATTACAAACCGAAAAGCTTAAGCCCGGCATGATAGTGGCCCGACCTATATATAGCAGTGACGGTCGGATTCTCTTGCATTCAGGCATAGAACTCGATACCAATTATATCAGCCGCTTGGCAGCCATGGGTATTGTATCGGTCTATGTTCAGGACGACCTGTTCGGCGATGTCGATATTCAGGACATAGTATCCGAACAAACCCGTATCGAAACCATGAAAACGGTCAAGCAGAACTTCCTCAATCTGGAGCAAAAACAAAGGCTTAATCTCCGCCAGGTGCAGGGAACCGTCGACCATATCCTGGATGAGGTTCTGCAAAACACTAATGTATTAATAAACCTTTCCGATATAAGAGCCTTTGACGATTATACCTTCGGACATTCGGTCAATGTCTGCATTCTCTCCATTATTACCGGTATTTCGATGGGCTATCACGACGCCAAGCTGAAAGAGCTGGGCATTGGCGCCTTGCTGCATGATATCGGCAAAACCATGATCGACAATCGCCTGCTCAACAAACCGGGCGATCTTACCCATCTGGAGTTTCAGGAAGTAAAATGCCATACTGAATATGGCTTCGATATTTTGCGCCAATATAATGAACTCTCCCTGCTCTCGGCGCATATCGCCTTTCAGCACCACGAGCGCTGGGATGGCCAGGGCTATCCTCGCGGCCTGGTCGGCGATTCCATCCACGAATATGCCAGGATCGTCGCGGCTGTCGACGTATTTGACGCCTTGATGGCTGACCGTCCTTACCGGCCTTCTTACCGCCTGAACCAGGCCCTGCACGTTCTCAAGCGCATGTCCGGCATCTATCTGGACCCAACATGTGTCAATGCCTTGCTGGCCAACATCGCCGTTTACCCGATTGGTACCATTGTGGTATTGAATACCGGCGATATCGGCATAGTAATGGATGTGAACCGGGAGCAGCCCGCCCGGCCGGTAGTAAAGGTCATCTATGATATGTATCACCATCGGCTGCCCCAGCCCCATGAAGTGGATCTTTCCAAGCGGGGAAATATCACGGTAGCCAAGGCCTTGACCGACGACGACATCGAGCGCTTACGGCATGGCTTGCGGGACAACAAGGAGGAATAGCCTGTGTTTTGGGAAAAAGCCGGACCGCAAAACAGCGAACCCACCATTAACCTGGCCCTTAAACGGGCAGCCGAGCTTAGTATTGAGAATATTGTAATCGCTTCCTGCACGGGAGACAGCGCCCGCCTGCTGCTGGCCGGCTCTTCCGGCCAGGATATAGTATGCGTTACCCATCATAACGGTTTTGCCGCTCCCGGTCAGAACGAGATGGACCCCAATGTGCGAATGGATTTGCTCGCCCGGGGAGTCAAGGTTTTGACCACCACCCATTTTTTTGCCGGAGCCGACCGCGCCCTGCGCATGCAGTTCGGCGGGGTATATCCCGCGGAAATCATGGCCCAGACCCTGCGCATTTTCGGACAGGGGGTCAAGGTAGCCGTGGAAATCGCCATCATGGCGCTTGATGCCGGGCATATCCCTTACGGAAAAGAAATCATCGCGATTGGCGGAACCGCCGAGGGGGTTGACGCCGCCATCGTCATCCTCCCCGCTCACTCCCGCAGCTTCTTCGACACCCAGCTCCGCGAGATCATCTGCATGCCCCGGGAGAAGAAGGCTAATTAGACGCAGATTTTTTTAAAAAGATTTTAACCATTGTTTCACGTAAAACATTTTCTAAAGAATAATCTGTCTTCAATCACCTCATATTAGATTGAGGTGATTTTTTTGTTTTCGAAAATTTTGAGTCTTTTGCTAATAATACTTATCGGCGGTACTTTAGTTTATTTGCTGGTGGAAAGAGTGTTTCCCTCCGTTCGCAGTAAAAACTGAGAAGGATATCCTCTCATATTTATCGTCTATCCCGCTCAAAATAGAATATAAGGAGGGATAGCGATGACTAGATATCGTACCAACGATAAGGAAGACCTCAAACAGAAGATGAATTATTTTGGCGCTATGGCCATTCCCATCGCCTTTGTCAACGGTTTATTCTTTGGCGGCTATGCCCTGCGTAAGATCAGGCAGTACTGGGAAGGCGGCCCGATGGACTAGTTCATTCCTCCCTAATTATCTGCGGTTCACCATTTTGGTGAGCCTTTTTTTGTGCGTTCCTTTAATTGTTCTTTACAAAACTAAATAAAACGTTTACGGAACAATGTGATAAAATAAATAAATAAAATATTATAAGGGGGCAACGGAATGAAGGAATATGAGACCCTTAAACTGGAGGAAAGGGAGAATGGCATACTAGTAGTAGGCCTCAATCGTCCCGACCGGCTCAATGCTATGAACCGGGTAATGGTTAAGGAGTTATGCGACCTGTTTATCAGCCTGGAACATAATATGGATATTCGAGTGGTGATTCTCAAATCGGAAGCTGAGAAAGGCTTCTGCGGCGGCATGGATGTTGCCGACTGCTTCCAGCCCGAGATCATGAATGGTCCCGGCATGTATGATTTCCAGTTGGATCTGGGCAAGATCGAGATAGCCATGCGCAATTGCCCGCAGCCCATTATCTGCGCTGTGCATGGGGCAGCAGCCGGCGCCGGCATGTGCTTTGCCCTGGCCTCGGACATCAGGGTCATCACCCCGGACGCCCGTTTTAACGCCGCCTTCATCAACGTAGGCATCGGCGGCGCCGATATGGGTTCATCCTATTTCCTGACCCGCCTGATTCCAGCCGGCATTGCCTATGAACTGATGTATACCGGACGTTTTATGAGGGCAGAAGAAGCCATGTCCTTAGGATTTGCCTCCCGCTGCGTAGAAAAGGATAAATTACTGGATACCGCTCTGGAAATCGCCCAGGTCATAGCGGCCAAAGAGCCTTTTGTCATTAAACTTACCAAGGAAGCGATTAACATCAACATGGACATCAGCAGCCTGGAAGCCGCCGTGCAGATCGAAAACCGCAACCAGAACATGATAATCCTCAACACGTTGAATAAATCAAAATAATATATATAACCACCAATAAAAGGACATGGCCCGCAGGTCATGTCCTTTTACGTTAATCTAATCATTTAGTTTGTTATTGACATCTTTAATTAAAGAATAAAGGTATCGGTTACAGTTTTCAGCTGAACGGCTATACTCTCCAAGCGTTTGACCAGATCAATGATCTCATGCACCGAGGCCAGTTGGTTTTCGGTCATGGCAGTGGCTTCTTCGGCGGAAGCCGCTGATTCTTCGGTTACGGCTGAAATACTTTCTACCGCGCGATATATTTCATCGCTGGAAGCTAAAATCTCCTCGAAGGTCGCCGACATATTCTGAATGGAACTGTCAATCAGCATGGCCCCGTTTTCCATTTCCCTAAAGGCTTTAATACTTTCCGACAGTGACTGCCCTTGCTCCTTGACCAGGGTACCCACCGACTGAACTTCGCCGACGGCACGTTCAACCTGGCTCTGAATGTCACTAATGATAGAGGAGATACTCTGAGTAGCGCTGCCCGATTCTTCCGCCAGCTTCCTGACCTCTTCTGCCACCACGGCAAAACCACGGCCGGCTTCTCCAGCCCGCGCCGCTTCAATGGCGGCATTCAAGGCCAGCAGGTTAGTTTGCTCGGCAACACTGTTGATAAGGGTGATTATCTCGCCGATTTCCTCCGTACGCCGGTTGAGGTCGACCATAACCTGGGATACCCGCTCCGTACTCTGTCGAGTATTATCCATCTTGGCATTCTGTGACATCATCAAATCGGTGACCCGGTCCACCACCACCTTAAAGTTGACCGACTCCTTGGATATGTTCTCGGTATCCTGGCCCATATTCTGCATGGCCTGGACTACTTGCTGGGTAATCAGCGCAGTCCTTTGGGCATCTTCAGCCTGAGCCTGAGCGGCCCGGGCAATCTCATCGGCACTGGCACTAACCTGCTCGGAGGCCAACCCGGTTTGCTCGGCGCTGCTCCTCAGTTGTGCAGAAGTCTGCTCAATGGCAGTTGCATCAGCCGCTATCTCGCTGACTACCTCTTTCCAACTGGCATTCATATCGGCAAGGGAATTTATCATGGTACCGAATTCCGAATTCCAGTGGTTTTCTACTTCGTGAGTCAGATCCCGTTTGGAGACAATATCAATAGCCGACACTGCTACTTTGAGTGGGTTTATAAGAATGCTGCTAAAAGAGTATACAATAACTGATACCACCGCCAGTATGACAAAAAGCAATAAAAACAGCTTACCCAGCATGTCCCTGGTTTCCCCGGTGACTTCGTTAATAGGAACCGTAACCCCTAATATCCAACCAGCTTGTTTGATGGGGGCGTAAGCCATATATTTTTCCGTATCTTTATAAACGTATTTTACAATACCGCTTTGGCCTGCAGCAGCCGCCTGCATAGCCTCCGGCATGCTACTTCCCAATTTCGTGAGATCGAGCTTGCCGACCTGCGCTTTCTCGGGATGAACTATGCAGACGCCGTTCTTATTGGCCATTAACGCATAGCCGGTCTGGGCTATCTTGATCTGTTTGATCAAACCATCAGTAACGTCGCTTTTCAGGGTCGCCACCAATATCCCTACTAACTGATCATCCCGATAAATCGGGATGGCCAGCGGAACCACCTGATTGCCGGTAACACTCGATATCAACGGTTCATCGACCACCTGGGTTCCCTTTATGGCTTCTTTAAAATAACTGCGTTCACTGACATTTACCTTGGCGCCTTGATCAGTTACACCACTGCCGTTCGGCCAGACCAATACCATAGTCTCAAAATAATCCGATTTGAAATTCTTCATAGCAGTTACCGCGATTTTTTGATCCATCTGCCTAATATCGTTGTCCTGGCTGATTATCTTCATTTCCTCCAGGCGAGATTGCAGGAAAAGATTAATTTCGCTGCCGGCTGCTTCAGCCACCTGTTGGCATTCCTGTTCCACGTTACCCAACAATATTCCGCTGCTCATCTTGTAAGCTACCAGGTTCTGCGTTACCGCAGCAACAACATATATGGCTATAATTATTACAACCAATTTAAACCTGACGCTCTGATAAAACTTCATTATTCGCCACCCCCTGGTATTTTTATTTTCCTTTAATAAAAGTATTTCGAGAATTTTCATATAATTCCTGCAATACATAATCCAAATCTTTATAATTCATTATGTTAAAATACTGATTGAGCTATTTTTTAAGGGGGTATAATATTAGTGCTCACAAAACTTGCATCAAACATATGGCTGGTAGCCCCCGCGGCCAAGCCACGTTACCCTTACAGCAACAGCCTGTACCTCACGGATGAACAGCGGGTCATCATCGATTTTGGCGCCGGAGCACGTGCTTATGCCGAACTTGATCGCGGTGCGGTCACGTTGGGCCTGGCCTCTCATATCCATTTTGATCATATGCACGGAGACAGTCTTTTCCCCCAAGCTCGCCTTATGGCTGGGTGGCAGGAAGAAGCAGTTTATCAGGATCCGGATGAATATATCAGGTTTTACGGCTATGATCTCTGGGAAGAGCTGATGGGAACTGACCGAACCGCTTATGGGCAGGTGGTACCACTGCCCGACGACGTAGTAGCTCAGCCCGGCTTTCGCCATATAAACCTGGCGGGAACCTTCACCGACGGTGAGATGATCGATACCGGCAAGCTTTCTTTAAGGGCGATACATCTGCCCGGTCATACGGTGGGACACTACGGTTTTTATCAAGAGAAAGAAGGCATTCTCTTTTCCGGTGACATAGATCTGGTTCCGACCGGCCCCTGGTATAGCAGCGCCAGTGCCGACATCGGGGCTCTCCTCGCCTCAGTTGATAAGATACGACTGATTGCCCCGCGTATGGTAGTACCATCCCACCGCCGGGTACAGACCGAAAATATTCAGGAACAGTTAAAAATATTTATTCAAGTAGTCCTGGATCGTCATGATCGTATCCTGGAATTGCTGTCCACCCCGCACAGCCTCAACGCCCTCAGTGAATACGGATTGGTATTCCCCTCCCGCAACAACATCTATGAGGTCTTCTGGGAAAGAATGAGCCTTCGTAATCACCTTAAATACTTGCTCCGCACTGGAGCAATCGAGGAGATTGAACCGGGCATCTATCTTCGTAAATAATTCTGAGATTTGTATTTCACATGCAGAAATTCAACATCAGGTATAATATTCAGAAAATTTATTTAAGATTTTCTGGCTATTTCGCCAAAAATATATTACGATAGTATATATAACTACCCTACAATCTTCTGTTTTTCATATCATTTCCCCAATACCCTGCTGAAAGGAGGAATAGGCCGCCTTTTCATCAACTGCGTAATATTTTGAATATTCCGGCGAGATCGCTGCCTGCTTAATTTCTCCCGAGCAAGTTCTATTATCTAATAATTTCTTTTTATTACTCGTTATAACTAGGAGGTATGCTCATGAAGAGTATTGCAACCCGGCTGATGATCTATTTCTCTCTTTCCATCCTGTTCTGTTGTGCTGGTCTGGGATTGATAAGCTATCAAGTGGCATCCAACACCTTAATGAATACCATTAAGGAAGATGTGGTAGCAAAGGCCCAGGATACCGCCAATCTGGTTACCGCTAAATTAGAGCATAATCTGTCTGAAATAGAGGGACTCGCACTGCGCTCGGAGATCCGCACCATGGATTGGAGTACTCAGTTGCCGGTCTTAAATGACGAGGTGAACCGGCAGAACTACAAGATGATGCTGGTCTCCACCCCCGACGGCAAGTCGATCACCACCTCCGGCAGCAGAGTCGATGTAAAAGAACGGGATTACTTTAAGAAGGCTATTAGCGGCGTACCAGCCATTTCGGATCCCATTGTCAGCAAGGCCGACGGCAGTATTGTCGTTGCTATGTCCGCCCCGATCAAAGACAACAGCGGCAGGATAGTCGGGACGGTTTCCGCGGTTATGGACGGTACCGCGCTTAGCCAAATGGTGGCGGGCAAATTCGCCCAGACCGGCTATGGATTTATGATCAATAAAGCCGGTAATGTGATTGCCCATCCCAAGGCGGAGTTGGTACTAAAGGAATGGAATCCTATCAATGAGGCCAAGAAGGACCCCAGCCTGGAACCCCTGGCGGTACTGCTGAAGAAAATGGTTAATGGCGAGGAAGGTTACGGCGAATACATATACACGGGCGTAAACAAATTTATGGGCTTTGCCCAGGTCAAGGGCACCGGTTGGTCGGTGGCAGTAACAGCTCCCAGAGACGAGGTACTGGCTGGGCTCATAACACTCAAGGAGACCGTGGCGCTGGCAGCGATAATCTTTATCGCCCTGGGTGTGGCCCTGGGGCTTTTCGTCGGCCGCAAGATTGCCAATCCCCTGAAGGTTACCGCCCAACAGGCGGAAATCATCAGCCAGGGCGATCTTACCGTGGAGATGCCCCCCCAGTTTATGGCCTCACATGACGAGGTCGGCGTACTTACCCGCAGCTTCGATGCTATGCTCAAGAACCTGCGGGCCATGGTGCATGATATCGCACAGAATTCACAGGATGTAGCGGCGTCCAGTGAGGAACTGGCGGCCTCCGGCGAAGACATTTCCGCCAGCATGCAAGAAGTATCGGCTTCCACCCAGGAGATCTCCGCCGGCATGGAAGAGGTCTCCGCCGCTACCCAGGAAATAAATGCCTCCAGTCAGGATGTAGGCGGTTTTCTGGCCAAGGTCAATGAAGAATCCCAGGAAACCTACAAAAATGCCCAGGAAATCGAGCAGCGTGCCATGGCAGTGCAGCTGGGCGCCGAGCAGGCTCAGCATAATGCGGTCCATATGTATGAAAACATCAAGACCAAGATCCTGGTGGCCATCGACAATGCCCGGGTAGTGGAACAGATCTCCGGACTGGCTGAGGATATTGCCGGCATCGCCGATCAGACCAACCTCCTGGCCTTGAATGCGGCTATCGAAGCTGCCCGGGCCGGCGAGCAGGGCCGCGGATTCGCCGTGGTGGCGGAAGAGGTCCGCAAGCTGGCGGAGAATTCATCGGCCACTGTATCCCAGATCCACGGTCTGACCAAACAGGTGCAGGAAGCCATTAGCAACCTGGTCAACAACACTAATGATCTGCTGAATTTCATCAATAATGACGTGGTCAGCGATTACAGCCGCATGGCAGATATCGGCAAACAGTACAAGAACGATGCCGATATGCTGAGCAATCTGGCCGAGATCATCAGCGGTAACGTCAAGCAGGTAATGACTGCCATGGTGGAAATCGGACGAGCACTTGAGTCGACAACCGCTACTATTGAAGAGACCACCGCCGGCTCGCTGGAGATCGCCAAAGGCAGCGAAACGGCGGCCCAATCGGCAGAAGAGATCAGCATAGCCTCCGGTCGATTGGCGGAGAGTGCGGAAAAATTAAACCTCTTGATTACCAGGTTCAAGATATAGCGTTTGTTAAAACCAGAGGCTGTCCCAGTCCGACAACCGGACCTGGGACAGCCTCTTTATTTCTACGTACAGTCGTTATTTTAACAGGTCCAGTTGGCGGTCGATCTCTTCGAGAATAGCCCCGGTGCTGGTTTCCACCTCGATCCTGACCAGGGCGGCATGGTCCATGGCGGTGGGGCCCTTGTTGATGATTATCATATCCTGATAGAAGGTGGAAAACTCCTTAACAAACCCCGCCAGGGGGTAAACGGTCAGGGAAGAGCCTATTACCACCAAGACCCGGGCATCCATAATCAGCTGCCGGGCATCCATATAATTCTGAATCGGCTCGCCAAACAGCACCACATCAGGTTTTAAAACTCCCCCGCACTCTGAACAGAGCGGTACGGTCTGCGGATAATCCCTCACATAACCACTTTCATAGACCGCCCGGCATTTGCTGCCAGTACAAACAAAGCGATCGGCAGTCCCATGCACCGCGATAACCTTTTTGCTGCCCGCCTGGTTGTGCAGTCCGTCGATATTCTGGGTAACCACCGCCTTGACCCGGCCCTTTTGCTCCATCTGTGCCAACATCTTGTGGGCCTGGCTGGGCTCGACCGGCGGAAAATCGAAGTATTGCCGGTAGAACCCCCAAAAGACCTCGGGCTGCCGGTGGAAAGCGTCAATATTGATTATCCGCATTACTCTATCTTCACCCAGGGTCCGGTATATACCCTTTTCCCCTCTGAAATCAGGGATGCCGGCCTCGGTGCTGATCCCCGCCCCGGTAACCACCACGGTATTGTTGGAGTTGGCCAGTACGCTTACGGCCCGCTCAATATTTGCGTTCTTCACTCTATCACCTCCTTCCACAGATTAACATATTCGGGGCGCCCTTGTCAGGCTGAACCATCGGCAAAAAAGGGGGTTTTCATTTCATGTCCTATGATTTACCCGCTACTTGTTGGGGCGGTGAATAGCGCGCCGGGAAAACCAAAAGGCGACCGCCTAAGACCCCGAAAACCGCTTAACCGCCGTGTGCCAAGTTCCTTTACCGCCTATAGAATGGGTTGCAGAAGCCGGATGGCTTCCAATCCATTAAAGGAGGTGAAAGATATGGCTATCACTACTAATCCGGTCGGTTCCGAACTGATCCTGGTCATGGACAACGGGATAGGAGCGGCTGGCCAGCAACTGGTAAAGAACCGGATTTACCCCGATGTGCGCTCCGCTGCCGCTGATGCCGATCTCTACTCGGTCGCTCAGTCCCTGCTCGGTTTGCAGGATAAAAGCAGCCTGGCCGTCCAGCGCCGAAACCTGGTAGAAATCCAGGATGTGTAAGTCAGATTACCGGATGAAAATATAAGGAAAGGAGGAAACCAGCTATGGAACGCACCCTGGAAATGGTCTTCGCTACGGACCTGAACAAAAAGCAAACCATCCGGGTTAACAACGCCCGCACCGACTTGACCGCCGCTCAGATCAACACTGCCATGGATAATCTTATCGGCAAAAACATCTTCAACGGCAGTGCCGGCAGGCTGACCAGCAAGGCCGGAGCCCGAATCGTTACCCGCGATACCAGCGAGTTTACGCTGGCCTAATACCCGACGCGGGCAGGCTCCGGCCTGCTCGCATTTTTTAGAAAGATGGTGAAAAGTTATGAACGACTGGCTGAATCTGATCGGAAATGTCGGCTTCCCCATCGCGGTAGCCGCCTATCTCTTGATAAGAATCGAAGGCAGGCTCGCGGAGTTGTCGAGCGCCATCAATGAACTGCGCGAGGCGGTCATAACCCTTCCGGCGTTGGCACCCCGGAGCGGCGGCCGCTGCTGCGAGCCGGCCCCACTTAGCGCAGAATCCCCGCAGCTCAAAAATATTCCGGCAGAGTTGATGAAGAACTAATGCCTGAGCAGACCAAGCCCGCTGAACCAAGTCAGCAATGACATGTGGTTCGGCGGGCTTTTTATCTTGCCGGCAACATGGCCTTGCCCCCGTGGCAACCCGAGACGGGGCTTACGCATATTACTATTTAATAATTGCCGACAATATTCGTATTTTTGCCGACCGCTGGCAGGATTTTGTATATATTAGTAGAATTAATGCAATATCTGACTAAATATCTCCAAGCCCAGGCAAGAGAACCTTCCCTTGACGATCATTCAATAAAATGTCCTTTGTATCTCCTTTTAAACTAACTACGGGTTGTGATAGCAATGCAAGAATTGGTCAAACAAATCCGGCTCGTTATTATCAGCATAGCCGTACTGCTGACTCTTTCCATGCTGGCTATAATTTATCCCGTGCAGGAAATCATGGACGACACCATAAAAAAAAGCTTCGAGACCGAAGCCGTTATCGCGCTGACCGCCTTGAACGGGTTCATCGATACCTGCACCACCGAAACCTCAGCCATGGCAATGCGTCCTGAATTACGGGAGAGGGTAATTCAATACCGGCGAGGTAAAATAAGCCTTACCGATCTGGAGACGTGGACCGGACCTTGCTATCATGAAGCCTGCAACCACCTGCAGAATTGCGTAACCGCCGTCAGGCTGCTGGACGATAGAATCCTGGCCTCCTATGGGCAAAACCTGCTGGATCTTGATTTCCTGCTGCAGCATAGCAATAGCGACATAAACGTCCTTTTCTACCCCTATCGGGGTCACTCCTATTTTTTAGTAATTTGTCCCGTTTTCGACGGGGACCTGCCAGTGGCCTATGATTGCATCCTGTTTGATCCTAAACCCTTGCTAACTGAAGTCAATCATCTCACCCATGACTATAACATCATAAGCCAGGCTAATTTCAAGCCCAACCAAGCCGGAATTACCAGGATAGATGACAACCTTTTCATGAAGAACGGGGTAATCTATTTCCACAGCCTGCTCCAAAATACCAACGCCGTGTTTACCATGAGCACCACCACCCAAGAACTGTACAGGCCGGTACGGGCTTCCACCTACCGGATTCTGGCCATAATATGCCTGGCTCTGCTGATGACCGGCATCATGCTATATCTGACCCTTTATACCACCGCCCGCCAGATGCTGACCCGGCAGCAATCCGATAACGCGATTCTGGAAGCCGAAAAGGCCAAGGTTGAAAAGCTGGCCAGCGGACAGCGGGCCCTCTTCAATATTTTCCGCTATCTCAGCGAGTGCTGGACCCTGGAGGACGATTTCAAGGTCCTGAAAAAATCGCTGCCGTATATTATCAACTATCGTAATTTCCTGATGGCGGTTCGTTCATCCCGCAGCGACATTCATTTCGAGCTAAAAGAGGTTACCGGTGATTTCGGCTCCTTTAACCCCACTGGCTTGTTCGGCCCCAATCCCGGAATCATGGAAGACGTCTTAACCACCGGCCATCCTTGTTTTACCGGCGATCTGCCCGCACAGCGGCTGCCGGGACAATACCGGCGGGATGTTAATTCACTGATCATTGTTCCGATCATCTATAAAGGATTCACCTGGGGAAGCATTGCCATCGACCATTTGGAAAAACACGCCTTTACCCAGCTTGATTTTGAGCTGATGGATATGCTGGCTTCGCATATTGCCCTGCACCTGGAGGAAATGGAGGCCAAACGCCATCTGAATAACCAGGCCGAGCGCCTGCGTTCCCTGCATGGCTTAATCAGCCAGATCGCCTTGGAACGTGACAATGAGGCCATGTTCAACCTTTTGCTGCAGGACCTGCTCGCTTCTTTCAACCTGCAGGCCCTGGCGGTCTATCGTCTGGTCCATTCCGAAGAGGAAATGAACTTCAAATACCTGGTGGGCAGCGGACAATTGAACCTGCTGCCGGAGACCAGCGGAAATGACCTGGAACTGATGAGGGAAGTGGCCGCTTCGCGTTCCTTGAAGATAATCAACCAGCCGGAGCGGGGCTACTTGTTGTTGACGCCGGTCATGTACCGGGATGTCCTGCATGGTGTATTTTGCGCCGCCAAAAGCGATGCCTTCACTGAAGATTATATTGATGTAATATGGATTATCATCAGCTACCTGGCCATATTCTGGGAGCTCAACATCCTGCTCTACCGTACTGAACGTGACGCCTTAATCGACCCCCTCACCGGAGTATGGAACCGGCGTTACATGATGAAGCAGATCGAGATTGAAGACGGCAAACTTAGGCGCAGCAATGGCGAGTGCTGCCTGGCCATTCTGGATTTGGGCAATTTCAAAAGCATCAACGACCTCTATGGGCACAGCGCCGGTGATGAGGTTTTGAAATTAACGGCCGCTACCATTAGCCAGGTGATTCGTAACAGCGATTCGGTGGGACGTTACGGCGGAGACGAATTTATCGTGCTGCTGCCAGGATCTTCCCCTAGCCAGGCAGCCGCCATAATGGAACGTATCAATGCGGAGTTGACCGACCAGCAGCCTGCCTATATTACATTGCCTATACTGGCCGACTTTGGCATTGCCAGCTGTCCCGCTGACGCCGGCTCTCTGCTGGAAGCCATTAACATAGCCGATGAACGCATGTATAATAACAAGAGACAGCGTAAAGGCATGTTAAAATTTTCCTAAAGCAAAAGCAAAAACCGTAATTAATATCAACCAGGATAATGGCTGAGAAAACCTCAACACACGACACTTAAAGAGAGGAAGTGGAGTTATGAATTCTGCCAAACACCCCCTACGTTCAGACCTGCGGGCAGGGATGAAAAGAGGCAAACTAGTCAGCGCCCGGGAGGCGGTCGGTATTATTAAAAGCGGCGACGTGGTTGCCCTGGGCGGATTTATCGGAGTAGGCATCACTGAAGAAATGTTGATTGAACTGGAAAAACGCTTTCTCGAAACGGGAGAACCCCGCGACCTTACCCTTTTGTACGCTTCCGGACTGGGTGACGCCAAGGAGCGCGGTGTTAATCATCTGGCCCATGAGGGCTTAATCAAACGCGTCGTTTGCGGTCACTGGGGTATGACCCCCAAAATGGCCCGGCTGGCCTTCGACAACAAGATCGAGGCCTACAACCTGCCCCAGGGAGTAATCTCGGCGCTGTTCCGCGATACCGCCGCCCATCGTCCCCGCACCATAACCTCGGTGGGACTGGGGACCTTTGTCGACCCCCGCAACGGCGGCGGCAAGATCAACCAAATTACTAACGAAGACCTGGTGGAGATAGTTGAGTTCGACGGCCGTGAATACCTGGCCTACAAACCCATGCCGATTAATGTGGCCATAATCCGCGCTACTACCGCCGACCTGGACGGCAATCTAACCATGGAAAAAGAGGCCCTGACCCTGGACGTGCTGGCAATTGCCATGGCGGCCCGCAACTCCGGCGGTTTCGTTCTGGCTCAGGTAGAAAGGATTGCCGACCGCGGCGCTTTGCCTATGCGCAATGTTAAGGTACCCGGCATTTTGGTTGACTGCGTATCCATTTCGCAGCCCGAGAATCATCGCCAGACCTGGGCCACCCAATATAACCCGGCCTATGCCGGCGAGTTCCGTTTCCCGGTGGAATCCATTCCGCCCATCCCGATGGACGAGCGCAAGATCATCGCCCGGCGCGCGGCCTTTGAGTTAAACGCCAACTCGGTGGTCAACCTGGGCATCGGGGTACCGGAAGGTATTGCCAGTGTGGCCGCTGAAGAAGGCATCCTCGACTATCTAACCTTAACGGCGGAGCCCGGAGTCATCGGCGGGCTGCCGGCCGGCGGCATGGATTTCGGGGCGGCTACCAACGTACATGCCATTCTCGATCAGGCCTACCAGTTCGATTTTTATGACGGGGGCGGTCTGGACGTGGCATTTCTGGGCCTGGCCCAGGCGGATAAGGAAGGCAATCTCAACGTCAGCCGCTTCGGTCCCAAGCTGGCCGGGGCAGGCGGCTTCATCAACATCAGCCAGAATGCCAAAAAGGTGGTGTTCTGCGGCAGCTTTACCGCCGGCGATCTTGAAATAGCGGTAGAAAATGAACAGCTCAAAATCATAAACGAAGGCAAATCCCGTAAATTTGTGGATACTGTCGAGCAGATCACCTTTGCCGGCAAAGTAGCCCGGGCCAACCACAAAAACGTCCTCTACATAACGGAGCGCTGTGTTTTCGTGTTGGGTCCCACGGGCCTGGTCCTGACCGAGATCGCGCCTGGTATCGACCTGCAAAAAGACATCCTTGATCTAATGGAATTCAGACCGGAGGTGTCACCTCATCTCAAGACCATGGACCACCGAATATTCCGGGATGATATTATGGAACTTAAGGATGACATGCTGGCAATCCCCATTGCCGACCGTATAACTTACAGCAAAGAAGATAATATTCTTTTTAATAACTTTGAAGGTTTATCCATCCGTTCCGAGGAAGATATCGAATCCATCCGCAGCCACATCTCCAGCCTGATGGAACCGCTGGGTAAAAAGGTCTATACCGTGGTCAACTACGACAACTTCGACATCCTGCCTGAACTGGTCGACAAGTATATGGAGATGGTGCAATTCGTAGTGAGTAAATACTATGAAAACGTGACCCGTTATTCCACCGGGGCTTTCCTGCGCATGAAACTGGGCGACACCTTAAAAGAACGGAATCTATCTCCCCATATTTTTGAGACGCCGGAAGAGGCCCGGCAGGCATTAAAGGAAGACGATTAAAGGCAGGTGACAGTATTTTGAGCAAGATCAAAACATTTCTGGTCAATAACAAACTGGGAGTAGCGGTAGCCTTGATATTGCTAATTACCGGGGTTCTAACCATGCTGCTCTTCCACAGCATGTTGGGCAAAATCTAGCAACGGCGGTAGTATAAACAAAAAAAGCAGGCAGACCGAGCAAAAAGCGCGAAGGTAAAGTAGTAAAGCAATTATTCCGTTGAGGTAAAGATGAGAAGCTACCCTAACATTGGAGATTACTCGATCTTCGGTGACCCCGGTCGGTAGAACCTAGAGCTGAGGCACAAGAAAGCCCCGCGATTGAGGCGTACTGGGGTACGTTGATTGAGCGGGGGTTTCTTGTAACGAAGAGCGACGTCCAAGGATGGACTAGTGCAGCGGTGCCATGGATGGCAAAGAGCTGCGATTCGCGTTTTTTGACGGTCTGAGCGGGGGCAGGTAAAACACCTGCCCCTGCTTTACTTATTTTATGGCTTCACATTGGTAGATGAACTGGACCTGCCCCCGGGAGCCGGCCGGTTTGCCCAGGAAGCTGTCATAGTTCTCGACCGCCTGCTCCATCAGGCTGATTTGGCCCTGGCCGATCCGTAATTCATTAAGGGAATCGGCCACTCCCGCACTCAGCTGGCTAATGCCCTGGCTGCGAATATCGGAAGCCCCCTGGTGCAAGGTCTGCAATCCGGCCTGGGACTCTTCCCCGCCCTTGATTAACTGGTCCAGTCCTTCCTTGGCCTGGCCCAGACCGGTGGAGGTAGTGGACATAGGCGGCACCTGATTGTCATCAATCTGGCCGCCGTTGACCAGAGTGGTCAATAGCTCGTTTTGCTTTTCCAGCCCGGCATAAAGGGTCTTTACCTGTTCCGGGGCGACGGGATTGCCAACTAACGGTTTTACGCCGTTTATCATCAGGTTGCTGATTACCAGGGCTCCCTGAGCGATCTTTTCCTCCGCCTGGTTCAGGATAATCAGTTGGTCGGTGCCCGCTTGCAGTGTTTTCAGGCCATCTACCAGTTTGCCCTGTCCACCGGCCAGTTGATCACTGCCTTCCTCCAATCTGGCCAAGGCCTGATCCAATTGAGTCAAACCCTGCTGCAGGTCGCTTAACTTCTCCGCCGAGCTCAGATCGAGCAGGGGCGGCATATGGGGCTGAACCACGATATCTATCCCCGCCAGCTCGAAGTCTTCCGCCTGCATGGTAAGCGTGGCGGTGGTAGACGGATACGGGAAGAGTATATAGTTGATCTTCATACTTTCTCCTACGGCCGTAGCCATACCCTCTTCCGTCTTAACCTCGGAAAAATGCTCGGCCGGCAATTCCAGAGAAATCATGGTTGCCAGGGGCGTATAGATATCCTTGCCCGCCGTGGCTCTTGACCCCGCTGCATCGGTATAGCCAATGGCCGCATACTTTACCAGTTGATTGTCCAGTTTAAATACCATCTTGACCTGGCCCGATTTGCCGGCCAAGGCGGCCGGGCTGATCTTTTGACCATCCAGGTAGTAGTCGATGGCCAGCTTAACCGGCGGCTTCTTGTCACTGGCGCCGGAATAGTACACATTGTGCTGGCTGGCTTCAAGGTCGCTTACCCGGACCCCTTCGGCCGTGTTTTCCAGCTTAAAGGCTCCATTCAGGGCCTTGAACTGCGAAAGCTTTACCGGGTCCACAACCTGGCCGGGGACCTCGCCGGCAAAATGCAGCCAGCTCACTACAGTGGTATCCTTAACCTCTCCGGCCGGAGTCAATTTTACATATACGGTTTCATTCTTGGTGATCTGTTTATTATCGGCGGTCCCGTCCGCCAGCTGAACCGGCATCTTCTGCTGCACGGCCGCCTTACCGGTGCCGGGGGAAGTGGCTCCCCATAGTTCCTGGTTATAATGCGCATAGCCAAAACAAGAACCAACTATAATCAACACCGCGAGCAGCGGCAAGGTGTGGCGATTAAATACTTTCTTCATTGGACAATCCCTCCCCAATTTTATGTTCCCCCGGCCAGCGCCAGGTGGTATGGCTCACTACTCCTTCCAGAACCACCAGTAATGGCGGCAGGAAGAAGAGTATGGCAAACATGCTGATAAAGGCGCCGCGGGCGATCATGCTGGCCAGCGAGCTTATCATCTGCACCTTGGAAATCATACCTACGCCGATGGTGGCCGATGACAGGGCCAGGGCGCTGGTCACGATCGAGCCGCCAGTACCCTTTACCGCGTTCTGAATAGCGGTAAAGCGGTCGTGATAGGCCAGTTCTTCCCGGAAACGACTGACCATCAGGATGGCGTAATTTACGCAAGAACCCAATTGAATGGCGCCGATCGACATCAGGGCGATAAATGAGATCGATTTGCCCAAAAAGAACGGCATGCCCAGGTTGATCAGTATGGCCAACTCAATAACCAGTACCAGGACAAAGGGCAGGGATAGCGAGGTAAAGGCCAACGCCAGGATGGCCAGGATAGCCCCCACCGAACACAGGTCCACCTTCTTCTGATCATGGCCGGCCAGCTTGATCATATCATCGGTCAGCACCGATTCACCGCTGAGATAACTGGTGGTAAAATACCGGTCGCTGGCCGCCCGTATCTGTTTAATCAGCCCCGTAGCCTCCGGCTCGGCCGGGTGATATTTGGACTGGATCACCGTATAATCATACTGGCCGTTGCTGAAACTACTGCGCAGTTTCTCGGGGATATAAGGCGCCGGGATGGCCGGATCGCTGAGATCGCTGGGAGCCACTACCCCTACTACCCCTTGGAATCCTCTGATTTCATTAGTCAGTTCCTGCACCTTCCATTCCTCGCCGCAAGGAGTAACCAGATACAGGGTATCTGCCTCGCCGAAGCACTGCTTGATATAGTCGGTGGCCTTGATAGAACGCATGTCCCGGGGCAGGGCGTCTGATAAACTGTAGAATACCTTGACGTTTTCCTTGCCATACCAGGCCGGGAAGATCAGGGCTGCCAGCAGTATCACCATTACCCAGTAGCGCTGGGAGACGAGCCGGCTGGTCCATTTAAAGGATGGCAAAAAGATGCGATGCTGAAAACGATTGATAAAGTCATCCGTGGACAGGATAAGGGCCGGCAGCAGGGTCAGGGATACCAGAACCCCCAGGGCTACCCCCTTGGCCATTACCGTACCCATATCCCGGCCCAGGCCGATCTGCATAACGCCCAGGGAGAGGAAGCCGGCAATAGCTGTGAGCGAACTGGCGCCGATAGCGACAAAGGTTTTCTCTATCGCGGTGGCCATAGCCTCTTCTTTGTTACTGGAGCGTTTCTTTTCCTCCAGGTAGCGATGCATGAGGAAAATCGAAAAGTCCATGGTTACCCCCAACTGGAGCACCGCCGCGATAGCGCTGGTCACATAAGATATCTGGCCCAAAAACAGGTTAGTGCCCAGATTGTACAGGACCGCCACGCCGATCGACAGGAGAAAGAGCAGCGGCACGATGCTGGAACTCATGGTCAGGGCCAGGATCAGGAAAATGAGTACCACCGCTATGATCAGGTATAAAATGCGCTCATGATCGATCAAGGTCCGCAGATCTGCGATGATGGCGGAAGTTCCGCCCAAATAGGAGCTCTGATCCAACAGCTTTTGGATATCCTTGATGGCGGCAACGGTCTTCTCATCACCGGCCCCGCCTTCAAACTGGACCTGCATCAGGGTGTCGTCACCCTTGTAAAATTGGTCGATTACCTTCTGCGGCACAAAATCACGGGGAATGGTGATATCAGCGAACTGGTCCACCCAGATAACCTTTTCCACCCCCGGGATCTTTTCGATTTCCCGCTTCAAATGCCGGACCTGCCAATCATCCTGGCCTTCAATCATAAGAAAGGCATTGCCGGCCACCCGGAAGTCTTCTTCCAGAATGTGCTGGCCCTTAACCGAATTGAGATTATCCGGCAGATAGGTCAGCAAATCATAATTGATCCGGGTATTTATCATGCCATAAACGGCCGGTATCAATAGCAAAATGCAGACGACCATTATGGCTTTGTAGTGTTTTACCACCCCATTGGCAAATGATTTCACCGGGCATCATTCCTCCTTCACATAATCTGGGGGGAGCTTTTTCCCAAATATATAGGGAAACTCCCGGTTGGCAGGAGTCTCCCTAATATAGCCCCTTGGCCGGGCGTGACCTCCGCCACGCCCGGGAGATGATCAATTCTCTATGTTCTTTTAATAGAGCGGAGTAAAGCTGGCCTGTTGCACGCTAGTCAGATCAGCCGGCAGATTGGCGCTCAAGTCGCGCTGCATCTGGGGCTCCGCCATGCCAGTCAGAATCAATACACAAACCACAATAACGGCTGCCAGGACCTGCCTTAGACCTTGGCGACGATTCTCGATAGCGGTCTTCATATCTGTCCCCTCCTTCTTCTGATAATTCTATTTCCTCAAATTATTTGGAAATTAGCTCATTTGTTTTGATAATCTATTTATTTGATATTCAAACTTTTAGAGTAAAAAAATTTAGTCCTGGATCAACTTGTTAAATATGTGCTTAAGATATTCCCTTTCACCGGGCTCCAGATCGCCAAAAACCTTCTCGGCTACCCTTCTTCTGCCCTCTTCAATATCTTTAAAGACCTTGATGCCCTTTTCGGAAAGGCTCACTTCCACCACCCGGCGATCATGCTCCGGCCGCCAGCGCTGAACATAGCCCTTGTTTACCAGATGGTCAACGGTAGATGTCAGGGTTCCCATAGTCAGTCTTAGCGCCTTGGCCAGGTGGCTCATCCGCTCGCGGCGTCCGATCCCTATTCGGCGGACAGCTCTGATATCGGCATGCGTCAGATGCGCCAATCCATGTCTTTTTATGTAGCCTTCTTCGGTCTGCCGATGCTTTTCCACCAACATCCGAAAAAAATTATCCAGAACCTCTATATCGGTTTCCTTATTCATGTATCAACCCCACCAGATGTTTTGAGTATCAAAATATATCTATGAGTAGATTCTAGCACGCTATTATACTTTGTCAATCATTTTGCTAAAATTTTCTCATCTGCCCTCTTCATCGCAGCGAAAGACCATTTTCCCATAAATAAACAGAGGAATGCGCTGTTTTATGCCGAAGGTAATATCATAAAATTCTGAAAAAACGAGGTGGCGGCTGTTGTCTCTCCGGACTAAAACCACCCTGATAGTTGCCGTGACCCTGGCTTCACTGTTGATCGTGATGTATGCCAGTTCGGATTATTTCCTCCTTAATAACTTTTTGTCGCTCGAGAAATACGACAGCGTCAGTAAAGTCACCCGAGCCGCAAATGCTTTTAACGAGCAGTTGATAAATCTTGATTCAATAACCCGGGACTGGTCCAATTGGGATCAAATCTATAATTTTGCCGTGAACCCGGACCCTCAATTCTCCGCCAGTCTTAACGACGCCACCTTCGAAAATGTCGATGTCGATGTGGTATTATGCTACGACAACTCGATGCATTTGATCTATAAAAAGACTGTCGGCAACAATGACACCAGCCCGGACTCCCCGGCTTCCGTTTTGGATGCCGCCATTAGGAAAAATGCGAGCTTTCTCATCCAACCACCCATAAACAATACCCACCGGGGTCTGATTAGCCTGTCCGGACAAACCTTGCTTATTTCCGCCCATCCGCTTCTGAACAACCTGGGCGAAGGCCCCGTGCATGGGACCCTGATATTGGGGCGCTTAATTGATGATGGATTTATAAAACAACTAGCCGGCATTACGAGCTTCGACCTGAATCTAACCCCCTATGCTTCCTGGTACTCCACCCTGGATCAAAGAGCGATAGCGACCTTAAAAACCAGTATTCCCCGCCAACCCTTTACCTACGAAGTTGATAACCAGCACTTGAAGGGTTTTGAGGTATTCAATGATATCAACGGCCAACCCGCTCTGGTCCTGAGCCTTAATCTTCCCCGCAGCATATATGAACAAGGAAAGACCAGCATGAACTATTTCCTGATTTCGTTACTCATCATTGGGCTGGTCTTTATTGGTCTGGCCATGCTATGGCTGGAGAAGGTGATCCTCCAACGGCTTACTCATCTCAATACGGAACTCCAACAGATAAAAAACTTTGATCAGGTCAATTCCCGGGTGGATATTGATGGAAATGATGAAATCAGCCAGGTCGGCACTTCCATCAACAATATGCTGTCAGCTTTGGAGCAAACCCATAAACAGCTGATCGAAAATGATATCCACCTGCACCGCATTACCGACAATATGCTGGATACGCTGGCGCTGGTCGATCTGACCGGCACTATACAATACTGCAGCCCTTCTTTTTTCTCCAATTTGGGTTATCAGCCGGAAAGGCTTATCGGCTATTCGGTCTATGAGTTGATTCACCCGGATGAAAAGGAGGGGATCCGCAACACCATGTTGGATATGATAGAGTTCGGTTTGACCAGCACTGCGGTTTGCCGTATAAAACATGCCCAGGGTAATTACATATGGATGGAAAGTACCACCACTCTGCTCAGGGACTCGGATAGTGATCAAATCATCGGTATAGTCATCGTTAGCCGTGACATCTCCCAGCGCAAGGCGGCAGAAGATAGCCTGATTTATCTCTCTGAACATGATCCCATGACCAACCTGTACAACCGGATCTTTTTCCGTCAATTTGTCAGCGAGATTGATCGACAGCTCATGCCGGACTTTGGTGCGATCTGCTGCGATTTTAACGGCCTGCGCCTGGTCAATGACACCATGGGTTACCAGACCGGTGACAATCTAATCATCGCCACCGCTGAAATAATGAATACCTGCACGCCATCAGGTGCCATCGCGGCCCGCACTGGCGGAGATGAGTTTACCATGTTCATACCCCATGCTGACATCTCGCTGCTGGATGCCATCTGTCGAGATATTTGCGCTGAAATCCAAATCTTCAATGATGAACACCCCGATTTGCCGCTGAGCCTGTCGCTAGGCTGTGCGGCTGGTAACGCCAAGAACACCATTCAGGAAAAACTGGTGGAGGCCGCCGGCAATATGTACAGGGATAAACTGCATCAGCACACCAGCGGCCGGAGCGCCATAGTGTCTACCTTGATGCAGGCCTTGCAGGAAAGAGATTTTATCACCAGCGGTCATGCCGACCGCATGGAAAAACTGGTAGCCAATATGGGCGCCGTCTGCAACCTGTCCGCCAGCCAGATCAATGATCTACGTCTGCTGGCCCGTTTTCACGATATCGGTAAGGTAGGGGTAAAGGACAGTCTGCTATTTAAGCCGATCAAGCTTACCACCGAGGAACATACGGAAATGCAGCGTCATTGCGAGATCGGCTATCGCATCGCGCAAGCCGCCCCGCATCTGCGCCATATTTCGGAATGGATTCTCAAGCATCACGAGTGGTGGAACGGCGAGGGTTATCCGCTGGGTCTCAAGGGAGAAGATATCCCTAAGGAGTGCCGGATACTGGCCATTGCCGATGCCTACGACGCCATGACCAACGAACGCCCCTATCGCAAGCCGATCAGCCACGAAGAGGCCCTGGAAGAACTGCGCCGTTGTGCCGGCACCCAGTTCGACCCCTGGCTGACAGTGGACTTCATCTGCATGTGGCAGCCGACGGAGAACGAGGAGTAGGCCCCTTATAGATCACGGGCGACGAATCTGCGCCAGGCTATTACCATTACAATTATTATATAGATAATCGTATAAACCAGCATCCAGTTACTGGGCAGGGAAGCGGTGCCGAAAGGTCCGAAGCCGGCGATCGGCGAGGATCCCAGATCGCCGCCCGCGTGATAGATCGCCAGGCGATAAACGGCGTCACCGGGCATGATCAGGCTGCCAGCTATACCTACCGTTACCAGGTTGGCATTGTGGATAAAGGCGCCGATCTGTTCCATGAAGCCAGCGATAATGGCCAATGAGAATATAAAGAAGCCAGACACGGCCGTAGCCATGGTCCCCAGGCTGGATGAACCGAGAAAGGTTATCGCCAGCAAGAGCAGGGGAAAGAGCAGAAATATGAGTATACCCAACCATACGCCGGACAGGGGCAGCAGTAGGTTAAAATAATGATTACAGAGCAAGGCAATCGAAAATAGCAGGACCATGCTGTAAAGCACGCCGGTTAACAGGTAGGCCAGGAATTTCCCGCTTAATATGGCTCCCCGGCTAAGTGGCCGCGAGGCCAGGCCCAGAATGGTCCCGGTCTCCATTTCATGAGACAGACTGCCGCTGGCAATGATTATTACCAGCGCGCCGACCATAAAGGTAGACAGATACCAGCCCAGGCACATAAACTGATAGCCCATTTCTTTTAAAAACAAGGTCTGCAGGCCATTGGAATTACAGTCTCTGACGGTATAGTGCAGGGCGGTGGCAAATAGAGCCAGGTATAACACCGTCAATATCAGGCCCACCAGGAATATGCGCTTGCGGGCAATTTCTTTTAAGGTTAAAAGAAAAACGTGTGACATTCCCAACACCTCTAATCCCGCATCATAGCGAGGAATATTTCCTCCAGGCCCAGGCTTCTGGTCTCGGCCCGGTAAACCGCTATCCCCTGTTCGACTATCTCCCGGATTATCCGGGGAACCGCCTCAGGGTCGCTCACCTGCAGGGTGATTCCCTTTTCATCATGGGCCATCAGTATGCCCTGATTATCATAATAAGCGAGCAGATCATGACTTAGGCCGCCCAGTTCCAAGCGCAGTTCGCTGCTGGACTGCATGAAATTCTCCCGTGCTCCACTGGCGATAAGCTGCCCCCGGCGAATAAAACCTAGATGAGTGCAGGTCATCTCCACCTCGCTCAGCAGATGGCTGTTAAGAAATATCGTGGTACCCTCGGCCTGGAGCCGGCCGATAATATCCCGTACCTCGATCCGGCCTACCGGGTCCAGGGCCGAGGTAGGCTCGTCCAAGAATACCAGAGCCGGACGGTGGAGGATAGCGGCCCCCAGAGCCAGACGCTGCTGCATGCCCTTGGAATAACCCTGAATACGTTCCCGCTCCCGCCCGGCCAGGCCGACCAGGTCCAGGGTTCGCTGGATAGCGTCCGCTTCTTCCCGGGCGGGTATGCCATAAACCCGGGCGTTAAAACGTAACCACTCATACCCGGTCAGCCATTCATACAAACGGAACAACTCGGGCAGATATCCCGCCGCCTTCCTGCCTTTGGGGCTGCTGGCCGGATAGCCATTGATCTCGGCCCGTCCGGAATCAGCCCGCACCATGCCCAGGAAAATCTTGACCAGGGTGCTTTTGCCAGCGCCGTTGGGCCCCAATAAACCGAATACGTGGCCAGGTTCCAGGGATAGGCAAATATTCTCGCAGGCCAGGGTAGGTCCATAGTATTTAAATATGTTTTCCGCCAGCGCGATCATAATCTGGCTCCCTTTCAATTTAAACCCCGACAATCGTATTGACGACTGCCGGGGCTATTGTGACTATTTATTGCATGGATTCAGCAATAGCCAATAAATCAGCCTTACCCCACGACTTGTCGGAAAGGATATAGAATAATCCGTCTTTCTGCCAGATCAGCTCGGCCTGACCGCCATCCCGGCTGATCACTCCGGTGGTTCCTTGTACGGACACCTTTTCCACCTTTTCACCCGGGATCACCAGGGTGTGTTCCAGATCATCGATAGTGGCTAATTGCTCCCTAACCCCTTGCGGCCAGATGGGCAAGGTTATCAGAGGGCGCAAAACCTCTTTCATATCCACCCCGGGCGGTACCTGGAGTTCGGGCGAAGTTCCCTCCATCAAACGGAAGTCGCTGTAATCGGCCATAAAGGTATCTGCCATAGTAACGGTAAAGGTCTTGCCATCCAGGGCCTGAGGCATAAGATCCTGGCTACCCAGACTCTTCAGCAGACGGTTCACGTTGTCCACTCGCGGGGTAATCTCCACCGACGGATTCTGGACCAAACTATAATCCCCTTCCCGACCTGCCGGCAATAACGGCCGGAAGGGCAGACTATTCAGCTCATCGCGGGTCAGCTTGCGTTCGACCGGCTCTCCATTGGTTTCAATACGCCCGAAGTTTTTCATATCGATATTGGTGCTGCCTGCATCCAGAGCATTTTGAATGTCCCTGATATCCTGAGCACTCAGGGTCACGGTCTCTATCTTTTCCGCCCGGAATACCTGCAGCATATCAGCTACCGCAGTACGAAATGAAGGTACATAGGCGGTGATTCCCACTACCAGAACCACTACCGCCGCCACTGACCATCTCTTCAGATTCATGTACATCTTCCCTCTCTTTCTCGGTCGGATCACGGGCTGCAAAGAGGCCCATACCCGGTCCTGACCGCTGACTTCCGCCGATTGACTCGCTTCAAATAAAACCCCCAGCCTTTCCCGGCTAAAATCCAGGTGGTCTTCCAGTTCCCGCAGCAGCCCGCCGCATTCCTGGCAGTAATCCAGGTGCTGCCTTACCGCTCTTTGCTCTTCCGGGGACAGCTCCCTATCCAAATAGCCTAATAACGTTCCCTCGTCCGGACACTTCATGCTGGCCCGCCTCCTTTCCTTCATATTCAACTCGAAATCGTTGCATGGCCCGCGCCAGCATGGTACCTATTGAACTCGGCGTAAGGTCCAGCAACTGGGCCACCTCCTGATAAGACTTCCCTTCCATGCGGAGTTTAAGTAATAGCTGATCCCGCCAGGGCAAACGCGACAGGGCATCCTCAATTTCCAATCTTTGCAGATCTCTTTCCATGTCAACTGCCATTTGTTCCATCTTCTCCGGTTCCAGTGGTTTTTCCACAGTGGTGCGCAAACTCTGCCGGCGAAAATGATTTATCGCCAGCCGTCCAGCCACCTTTTTCAGCCAGGCGCGGGGATAGTCTATCGCGTTGGGATCCTCCAGCTTAAACCAGCGCATAAAGCTTTCCTGGCAGATCTCCTCCGCACTGTCCCGCTCTCCGGTCAGATAAAATACATAGCGAAATAGGGCGGGATATTCACGATTATAGAATTTTTCGGCCTCGTCCGCTGCATCTTTCCTCTTCGTCTTGCTCCCTCCACTCCACAGGGCCCTGTACTAACTATGACAATGTATGGGACAGTTTTATGACAATCATATTTTTTTTATTATAACGCAAGCGGGGACGGGTTTGCCGGTCAACTCATGCATGTTATGAGCCATCCGGCAAACCCGTCCCCCTATCTATATCCTTATTGCTGCTATTTGCCGGGCATACCTTCTCCTTCGACCAGTTCGTGAACCATTACATCAAAATAGCGGCCGGTGTCTAGGGCACGTACCCGGGCTTCCGTGCCGTTCAGTTCCTCGATCCATACCGGGGCCCCTTTGAAACGAACCTCATAAATTATTGAATCCTGCATGACCTCCCGTACTCGTTTACTGTCCATATTTTACATCCTTTCAGCATAAGAACTTTTTTATAAGATGCCCCGCCGGCCATGAGTTTTAAACATGCTATCGCTTAACAAATAGAGGGGTCTCTCGTTCACTTTCTCAAAATGAACCAGAGACCCCTCAATTTTCATTCCGTTTCCCGGTATCGTTTTAGTAGGCCCGGGCGAAGACCACCTCATGCTGGGCCGGTTTCCCGCAGCACAGGCAAGCGCCGCCGGATTTCCCTTGTTCAAAGGGGATGCAGCGAATGGTGGCCGCGGTCTTCTCTTTGACTTCCAGCTCGCACTGCTGATCTCCGCACCACATGGCGCGGATAAAGCCGGGGTTAGCTTCCAATTTACTCACAAAATCCGCAAAATCAACCGCAACAGAGGTTCTGACCTCCCGGTTTTTCAAGGCTCTATCAAACAAAGACTGCTGAACATCTCCCAGCAGCCGACCGACTTCGGCCGCCAGGTCGCTCAAGTTCACGGTAACTTTCTCGCCGCTGTCCCGGCGGACGATAACCGCCTGGCCGTTCTCCAAATCGCGGGGACCGATCTCGATGCGCAGGGGTACCCCTTTCATCTCCCACTCGTTGAACTTCCAGCCCACCGAGTAGTTGTCGCGGTCATCCATATAAACCCGGAAATCCCTACCCAGTTCTTCATAAATTTTGCCGCAGGCTTCCAGTACGCCGGCTTTGTGCTGGGCTACTGGCACCATGACCACCTGGTACGGCGCTACCGCCGGCGGCAGGACCAGACCGCGGTTGTCGCCGTGCACCATGATAATGGCTCCGATCAAGCGGGTGGAACTGCCCCAGGAGGTTTGCCAGCAGTACTCCAGTTTGCCTTCCTTGTTCTGATATTTAATATCGAAGGGCATGGAAAAGTTCTGGCCGAAGTTATGTGAGGTCCCACACTGTAGAGCCTTGCCATCGTGCATCATGGCCTCGATGGTATAGGTAGCGTTGGCTCCGGCGAATTTCTCCTTCTCGCTCTTTTGACCCTTGACCACCGGGATAGCCAGGCTTTCCTCGGCGAACTGGGCGTAGATGTTCAGCATCTGCAGGGTTTCGGCCTCGCTCTCCTCCTGAGTGGCATGTACGGTATGGCCTTCCTGCCAGAGGAATTCCGAGGTGCGCAGAAATGGCCGGGTGGTCTTTTCCCAGCGCACCACGTTGCACCATTGATTGTAGAGCATGGGCAGATCGCGCCAAGAATTGATCCACTTGGCATACATGGTGGAAAAGAGGGTTTCGGAGGTGGGACGTACACAGAGCCGCTCCTCCAGTTTGTCATGGCCGCCCATGGTCACCCAGGCTACCTCCGGGGCAAAGCCCTCCACATGCTCCTTCTCCTTGTTGAGCAGGCTCTCCGGGATAAACAACGGAAAATATACGTTGGTATGGCCGGTCTTTTTAAACATCGCATCCAGGATGGCCTGTATCCGCTCCCAAATGGCATAGCCATAGGGCTTGATCACCATACAGCCTTTGACTGATGAATAATCCACCAGATCCGCCTTTAAGATTACATCGGTATACCACTGGGGAAAATCATCCTCCATATTGGTGATCTCTTTTACAAACTCTTTATCCTGGTTCTTTCCCGCCATGCTTTTCCTCCTTGAATGATTAATTCTTCATTATATTTAAGTTCATAATGTTCTTATTATATCTTAAACGTCCCGGATGAAAAGTAAAACTGCCCTGATAATTTCTTAATAAATAGAAGTTAATAGACGCTGGCGACCAACACCCTCTGTTAGTAATCAAAGCACTCGATATCGATCTCCAACACCGAGTCGTCCGCCAGTTTAATGATCTCGGCCAGACCGGCGACCTCGGGGACCACATTGAGCAGGTACCAGCGGGCGGCCAGTACCTTGCCGCGGTAGAATTTAACGTCGTAATGATCCGCCGGCAGTTCCTTCAGGCTATGGCTGGCCAGCAAGGCCTGATCCAGCAGCAGCCTTCCTGCATATAACTGAGCGGTGGCCTTTAAGATACGCTTGGCGTATACCGGAATAAGTCCAGGCTGGGAGCCCGAGAAACCGACTACGGCCTGCTGTATTTCAACATAAGCATCCAGGGCGCGCCCCAACTGGTTAAACTCTTTAACGAAGTCTTTATTGCCGCTATTGGCCGTATGGAATTCCCGGATGTCGTTAAACCAGCGAGCAAAGACCGTGCCCTTCTCCATGGTCCACTTGCGTCCAACCAGATCCATGGCCTGGATATAGGTAGTACCCTCCCACAGGGTATTGACCTTGACATCGCGGGCCAGTTTCTCCACCGGATAGTCGGAGCAGTAGCCGTAGCCGCCGTATACCTGCAGAGCCTCGGCCCCGATAAGATCCCAGGCCTCTTCGCTGCTGTAAGCCTTGCACAGCGGAATGTTTACGGCAATCTGATCCTCCGCCTTCTTACGAGCGGCCGGGTCCGGATCCCAGTTCTTAATCTCTACCTGCAGGTAGGTATAATAGGTCATGGCCCGCATGGCCTCGGCATGGGCCTTGCCCCGCAGCAAGGCGCGTTTAATGTCTTCATGCTGAATAATCGGCACCCGGCCGGCCCGGGGATTGGTAAAGGCCGCTCCCTGGACCCGCTCTTTCGCATAATCGCGGGCGTTGTAAAAGGCGTTGGCGGTTAATCCCGCGCAGTGGGCCCCGGTGACCAGCCGCTCCTCGTTCATCATATTGAACATCAGAGCCATACCGTCGCCCCGGCCTTCATTCTCCAGCGGATTGACGCCCAGCAGGTAACCGCGGCAATTATTATTGTCGCCAAAGCTCAAAGCCACCGTCGGATTGCCGTGGCTGCCCATCTTGTGCTCGATACCGGTGGGCGTAACGTCATTGGGGGTAAGGCTGCCATCGTCCTCGATCCAGTACTTGGGCACAATAAAGAGTGAGATACCACGAGTTCCTGGCACAGCCCCCTCAACCCGGGCCAGGAACATATGGATGATATTTTCCGAAAAGTTGTTGTCGCCGTCGCTGATAAATATCTTCTGCCCCTTGAGCTTAAAGACCCGGGGGTCCTCGGTCGGATAGGCCTTGGAGAGAATATCGCCCACATCGGAACCGGCCGTGGGCTCGGTCAGACACATGGTGCCGGCATATTCTCCGTTAAAGAGCTTGGGCAGCAGCTTCGCCTTTATATCCGGGGAAGCAAACTCCTGCACCAGCATGGAAACCCCCTGGGTCATAGCCATAAAGGGAGGTGTCAGCGAGGGATTAGCGGCCGAGAGCATCTCCCACAGGGGAAACATCACGACCTGCGGCAAAACAACTGCTCCCGGAGTATTGTCGACATTGCTGGCCGCCCAGCCCTCTGACTGCAGTTTCTTGAAAATCGGCGGTATAGTCGGCGGTACGATTACCTGACCGTTTTCAAAGCGCACCGGGTGTTTTTCACCATCATCCGAGGAAGGCTCAATCATTTCCTTGGTTATTCGCCACACGGTATCCAGCAGCATATCCACGTCCGCCACCGCATAGTTGTCCCGGTAACGGTCATAAGCCAATACCTTCCCCAGGGGCAGCCATTCCTTCAATATGAATTTCAGGTCTCTGGTGTTTTTGTAGGCAAAATTCGATGCCATAGGCACAAACCTCCCGCAGCAAAATATTTAATAATATAATATCAGTATCGGAAATATACCGCCAGATAATTAAATCACTTCGCATCATTATTTTATTTAAAGGGCAAAATATGCGGTATCAGGTAGGGTTTAACCCGCCCATGCGGCAGCGCCGCCGTAATTAAGGATAATTATATTGAGGTGATTGTTTTGTCACGATCAAGAAATATTGTACTTCTGGTTGTTCTAACTTTACTATTTGGCTTATCCATGATCGGGTGCGGTCAAAAATCCTCTCCGCCGCAGAAGCCACAGGCGAATGCGCCCGCGCAGAAGCCCAAGGCCCCCAAAGCAGCCGAGGCCATATTAAAGGACATCAATACCCTAATTGGGGAATTGGATAAACAGGACAAGGCCGCCCGGGCTCCCTGGATGTCTGAAGCATCTTCTTCGGCCAGTCAGGGCGGTCAATCCAAAAGCTCAGGTGGCCAGGGAGGCGGCAGCTCCGGGCAAGCCAGCGGTTCTGCCCAAGGGGGCAAGCAGGGTCAGGGCAGTAGTTCCGGGCAAACCGGT
>Ga0209340_1000525_pt1 | contig 40337 bp, 72 predicted proteins | sample EPASupsiteSAE323_FD_187266 | JGI IMG/M metagenome (GOLD analysis project Ga0209340, IMG submission 187266) | Bioremediated contaminated groundwater from EPA Superfund site, New Mexico - Sample SAE3-23 (SPAdes) (version 2) | ecosystem: Environmental > Aquatic > Deep subsurface > Groundwater >... | reverse complement strand
ACCGGAGTTCGCAAAGAATGCGTGTACAGACGTAGTGTATCACCTCATATTTATATAATTAAAACAATATAAAACTATACGCGCGATTCGATGCTTCTAGCGTCAGATCCAAATCGAAATGGTTATTCTCTTATGAGTTAACTTGTAATTATGGGAGATATCTACGAAGGCAACTTCCCCGAAGACATCTACATTTGTGGAAGTTATCCGCGCTATGTTACAACCACCGAAAAACCTGTGTGCAAATACCAATATGCATCAACATATGTGAGATTTGACAGAAACCGTGGTTTTTTTGGGAGTGATGTGACAACGAAGTGCTTCGCGTGTAAGGGGGAGTGTGAACGTGACTACAACATTGAAAAAGCAAAGCGAAGCAAGTGTCCGTTTATCAAGGGACAACCAATGTGCATGATGGAGAAATGCATGAACTTCGATGACGCGAATTACATCTGTAAGAGGACGTGTTGAACATGAGCGAAGCAGAAAGTTCGACAATTGACGATATTGATCGTAAGATCGATATTGTCGCGCAGCATGACGAAGTGGAAGATGATGGCAAGCGTTACTGTGTCTGTGCCAATTGCCTGACTGTTCACTACTGGACGCAGGAGGAATACAAGAATAACATCAACTGTGGTTGCGGGTGCGCGGTATGGTCACATGATCGCGATCTGAACGAAGCACGGAAGATGGCGATGTGGTCTAAACGTGTATGTGGGTTCTAGTCCCACAATCATCTATAACAATCACATTACAATTCTAAGACATTTTGTATCTCTTTTCGATGTATCTATCGTCTGGTATAGGTGCTACGCTTAGAACGAAGATATACTCAAAGGAATGGGCTTAGATTGAAATGGAAATGGTTATATTCAATGGATTGTAAGAAATGAATATGGACGAAGCAGAGAAGATTAAAGCAAGAAAAGAATACATGAAAGCATATTACAAGGCAAACAAAGAACGGTTGGTTGAATATCAACGTGAATACCGACGGACACACATAGAACAAACTAGAAATTACTCCGAAGCACACAGAGAAAAATATACTCAAATGCTCCGGGAGTGGAGAGCAAACAACCCCGAACGTCACAAATTACAGCGCAAAAAATACATCGAAACCCACCGAGAACAGATCAATGCATATCAACGCGAATACACACGAAAGCGACGCGCCGAAGATCCGGAATTTAGAGCCCGTGAATATAACAACGTCAGGCGGTGGCAATCTGAAAACCGCGATCGTGTGAACAACACCCACCGCGAATGGGCGTCCGAAACGCGCGACCAGCGTCTCGACAACACGCTTGAGCGATATCTTGCGTCGTTGTGCGAGAGATTCCCCGAAGACGAGGAAGTCGAAAGCGTTGGTATTAAGTAATGAAGAAACCTACTATTTTGATAACTCTCGGGAAGGGGGGTTTGGGGGGATGGGCGTCTGGTACGTACTACTTTGCCTTCGGCAACGATGAAGATAAGTACGATCTAACCGTCTTACATCCCGCCGTTGGCGGGATTGATATGCGCGCATAGCGCGCTATATATTATATGGATCTAAAAGAGAGAAAGTTAGAACAGTGCCTTGATGCTCAGTCCGAGAATCCAGTAGTGGATCACCTTTCCTCCACCAACCCAGTATCCCACTTCTACAGAGGCACCGACGATCTGTCCGACAGGTAGACTCTGCTTGTTCAGGAAGATGTCGAGTGCGTTATACGCATAGTTACGAACTGTCCTGAGCGACGTCGCCACATCGGGCATCTCGTAATACCCAACGATGTTCACGGGGAACGAGTGCTCGGCGTAGTTCACCTTATCACCCATCGTCATATTGATGACGTCCTTCCCCTCGACAAGAGGAACGACATAGACGATGGGTAACGCTCCCTCGTTCGCGGGAATTGCCGGATGTTCGTCTCGTTCGTAGACGCCAGAAGGTGTTCCGATGGTCGTTGCCGAAGACAGCGATGTGATGATGCTGTCTACAACTGCGTTAAACGTACTCGAAGCACTCCCCGCCATTCCTCTCTCCCGCTCATCACATCGAGCGCGTGCAGACTCCCGTGCTGCATTGCATGTTCAATCACGTCCCGCCGGAACGAATACGGCATCGGGACAGTTCTCGAAATGTTCTCTGGATCGATGGGACGCACCTTCCAGGCGTAGACAATCTGTCCCGTGTCTCGCCTTCTGAACCGGAACGGGCGATCTCCTTTCGGGTGGATGTAGCCATCTGCATCGTTCGCATGGTTCCCGTGCAGGAGATACTTCGCGTAGGACGCAGAGTTCACCACCTTCGCACGGAGCGAACCGTTCTCCTCCACCCGCCACTTCTCCTTCATACTCGGATTGTTCGGTGTCAGTCTCCCCGAGTCCTCAGGCGTCTGATCCATCGCGGCGGCGCGAACGGAGAGGGCAATCCCCTCCACCGCCTGTCTCCTGATCTCCGCTATCTCTTCGGGAGTCGTCTCCTTCGGATCGATTGCGATATGGATCTGCAGTTTCATGGCGTCGATACGATCTGAACGATTACGAACAGTCCCGCGATAAGACTCCCAACCATCGTGAGGAGCGCCCCGAGCAACCACCACTGGAAGGTGTCCAACTTCTCTTCCATCTTCTCAATGCGTTTATCGAACGCCTCGCTCTGCGCGCAAATCTCCGCGTCGATGTACTTGTATATCTCCGACACCTTGTCATCGACGTATCTTCGGATGTCCTTCTCGCGCGCATAGCAGTCCTCTGTCGTTACGGTTGACGTCATCGCAGGTGGTCCCCTCCGAAGTCCCACCGGCGGTATTTGCACAAGTCCCGTGCAATGTCTTCGGTCATAATCGCCCGCTCTTCCGCAAGCGAGAACATCGGAGCATAGTCCTTCGTCCCCATTGCGCGTATCGTCTGCGACTCTCCAATCTTCTTCTTGTAGAGCAAAAAGTTCGTCGATAGTCGAAGTCCGATCGTCTTGAGTTCATCCAGTTCTTTACTACCCGCAGGATACCCGCCGGTATATTCGATCTTTACATTCCGAATGCCCTTGCACGGCACGTTCTGATGGAACCGGATCTTTGTCATCTGCATATCGTTCCACCAGACGTAATCGCCGAACGTTGCCGGACTCTGTTCCCACCGCGTAGCGAACGACGGTGCCGCAGAACCGTAGTAGATGTTCTCCGATACCGTGGCGACCGCAGTCGCATACTCACGGAGATGATAGGTTCTGTCCGACTCCGTGTAGGTCATCGTGTCTTCAGACGCACCGCGCCCGTTATGATACTCGACAACCGCGTGACTCTCGAAGTCACTCACATTGCAGAACCGCTGCATTGCCTGGAGCGCCGAGTTGACGACAACCGTTCCAAACGCCGCCCACTGGGCAGTGTTCATTATCGCGCCAGTGTCTTTAAAATCGGAACTGGAGAACCCGGTGAACTGCTGAACCTCAGTCCACGAAAATAAAACCACGGGGGATCATCCCCCTCAGAATGGCGTGGCGAACTGCTTCCACGCATTCGTCGCCGTCTGGACGTAGAGCGATGCCGTCTGAGTGTCGATGTAGATCGACCCAAGCGCGCCATACGTGGACGGTGCGACCGTTCCCGTCATCAGGCAGGGTGCAGACGTCGTAACGCCGCCGACATACACCTTGTTCCCGGCGAAGAGTTGCCCGCCGACGACTTTCACATCGCCCGCAGTCACCGTCTGACCTCCGGCGGTAATCGTTTGCCCGCCAGCGGTGATGGTCTGTCCGCCCGCCGTGATCGTCTGACCACCGGATGTGATCGTGATCCCGTTATCAATGGTCGCGTCCAGTCCCACGAACCGAATCGTGGACAGGTCCGCATCGAACTTCAGATACTTGTAGAGATTCTGTGAAGATCCCATGACCAATCGCCCCTAAAAAGATTAAAAGAAGGTCGCCTTGTGCAGTTCGGGGAGAGCGAAGTACCCGACAAGCGCCGTACCCGTCGCCGCCCCCGTTGACACAAGTGAGTTCAGGCAGAACAGGAAGTCCTCGTCCGCCATTGCCGCCGCAGTCGTCCCGAGACAACCGCGCACAACCGCCAGCGTCCCCGTGGTCGTGGTGGAACCGCTGTCCGTCTTGACGAAGATCACCTCGCCCGTCCGCCCGTTGCGAGCGTAATACGAACCCGTGGTCCTCTCTGAGGCAGTGCCCCCGTCGTAGACGATGGACGTGTCGTCCGTGTCGTAGGTCGTCGTCGCCTTCATCTCGGCGAAACGATACTCGCCCGTCGTCGCCGTCAGCGTCGTGTTGTTCTGGATGTTGAAGAAGAAGGGAATGACCCCCGCTTCCGAGAACTTGATGCAGTCGTTTGCCGCTGCAACCGCGCCGGATGCAATGTTGAACGGATATCCAACAATCTCCGACTGCTTCGTCATGGTAACTACTGTCATTTCAGATCACCTCAGGACGCACTCGGGTTGGTGTTCGTAATGCCGAAGACGCCGCCGTGGAGCGAACTGGTGCCGTTGATGTCCGACTTATCGATCAGCGTCTCCGCCGCCGTAATGACGAACTTGTCCGACGTGTTGATGTTCGCCAGTTCCTCGTAGGTGTCCTGCCAGAGAACACGCCGTGCCATCAGGCGAGTGTCCATCAGGAAGATCGAACCCACGTTACCCGCGCCCATGTTCAGCATCGGGTGCGCCACCAGCGGAAGACCACCCTCGCCGGGGAAGACCAGATCGATCTTCGACAGACCGGGGATAAGCGTCTTGACGGGTTCTCCCGTGTAGCGCATGTATTCAACCATACCGCGACGAATCACACCGAACGTGTTGTAGTCGCACATGGCGAGGTTCGGGCGCATGTTGTACTTGACCATCAGGCGGTAGGAGTAGTCCAGCTGCTGCATGATGTCGTCGTACGTGGTAATGCCGCCACTACCCGCGATATACGTCTTCGTCGGGGATGCCGATGCACCCGTGATCAGTTCGTAGACGCCCTTGTATTCGAGAGCACCCGCCGACTGATAGGCAAAGTCCGTGTCGTTGATCGTGCGAGTGACGCCGAGCATCGACCGCTCGCGGAGCGCGCGCATCGCGTCCTGTGCCATGTCCACGCGGATCGCCTTGATATCACGCGCCGGAACCTGGGCGAGTCCCGCCATCTTCGCCGCCTTGGTCAGACGCCCGACAGTCGCCATGAACTTGATCGACTCGTTCCGGGTGTAGGACACCATGTCGGTCTCGGTGAACGAGGGATCTTCTGACACGAACGACGCATCGGTGAAGTCGTACGGACCAATGACGTCCCATACCGCCATCTTGCCCTTGCACGCCTCGACAGGGATGAGTGCCTGGAACGGGTAGGGTTTCTTGTAGAGATACGTGACGTTCTCGTCGGCGATAGCGTGCATCAGCGCGCCCATCGTGGACGAGTTTGCCTGGATGTTCCCGCTGTTCGAAGTCGTCGTCTCTGCCTTCGAGACGAGCGAGTCGAGATAGTCGGTCGTCATCCGGTGCAGTGCCTCGGAGTTCGCCTTCTGGATCTCCTCGCACTCCCGCTTGTCCGCGAACTCGTTCCCGAAGATCGCCTTCTGGACCATCTCATCGATACCGGGGACTAACCACGGCACCATGACGGTGTGTCCCGACTCGCTAAACCGCTTCTGCGCGGACTTCTGGATCTCCGAGATCCGCACCGGCGAACCGTCTGCGATGCCGGGGTAATACGCCTCGCCAATAATGTTGGCGGACTCCATATATGCCGTTCCGGGTCGAACAAACCCGGCGGATGCTACATTGTATGCCATTTAATCACCTAACGCCCGTGCGTTCTGAATCATGGGGTTGATCGCCGCCCGATCCTCGGGGGTCATCTGCGCCGGAATGATAACGACATTCCCGCCCTTCTGGATCGTCTGGTTCTCCATCTCGACAATGCGGGATTCGAGCGCGGCAAAGCGTTCGTCGCTCGCCTTCTTGAACTCGTCAAATGCCTTCTGAATGACATCTGCTTTCACGATCTCCTCGCTCATGTCGATCTCGACTGGGGTTGCCTTCGCGCAACCGCACTTCGTCTCCTCCTCGCCATCGTCAGATTCAGAACTTTCGTCCATCTCAGGTTCCTCCGCCTTCTCTGCATCTCCCATCGACTCGTGAACCTGCTTATCGCTGTTCACAAGACTCTGGAGCGTCTGTTCGACGCCGCCGAGGCGTTCAAGGATGGACGACATATTCGTCTCTGCCTTCAGCAGTTCGGGTTCCTGAGGCGTCTCCTCTGCTTTCTCTTCAACTTCCTGTGTCTCTTCATCAGTCACGGTATCACCTCGGAGTGCTTTGATCACTTCGAGAAACGTCATCTGGTTGATCGCATTGTCTCCAACAGCAGAGATGGACCACAGGGCAATCGCCTTGGTCACGCATGGCGACATGCGGTTCTCGGGAGGAATGCGACACTGGTCGTTGCCCTTCAGACGACGACCGTAGATGGAGTATTTGTTGAGAGATCCGTTCTGGATCTCCTCCCAGACATCATCGGTGTCCGGTGTGTCGTAGATAGATCCCTCTATCCACAACCCCTTGTCCTTTATCTCTGCTTTTGTAATGGTTCCAATGGGGCGTTCCGTATGCTGATAATGGATAATCGGATGCTCCATGAAGTTCGGGAGCGCCTTGATGATCGCGTCGATCTCGATAATTTCGTTTTCGAGATCCGCCTGTTCAAAATGGGCGAGTCCGCCGATACGACGATCTGATAAAATAGAGAAATCAATCGAGAACGAAAGTTCTCGACTCTTCCTGATGCACGGCGACTGGTGGTCGCGGTGCTTCTCCGGCATGATACCACTCGTTAGGTTCAAAATGACTCTCCCATGTCAACGGATAGTATGCATCCGGGTTCGCGTAGCACGCAGCGTACCACATGAACCAACCCATGCGACTTCTCCACCACGGAACCTGTTTGAATAATACAATACATATCTTCAGGAAATTTATAAATGCCTTGTTATATTTCTGGTCGTCAGGATCTTCAGAAACGGGGAAATAATTGGAACGGGCAACGTCGTACGCCTTCCACACGACCATCAGGTTCGGATCTCGCATCTCCTTTTTGAGTGCTTCTGGATCACCGTGGCACTCGTCAAGGCGTGTGATGAGATCGCCTTCGATGGTTGCATTCGCAAAAATGTCGAGGAACGACATCGGATCGATGAGATCCTGATGCTTTTCGTAATTACTCATTCGTCGCTCCGTGTTTGTGATGGATCGCGCTTCGAGAGTCGAGTTCTTTCCACAGTGTATCGGTTGGTGCGTGCGTAAGAAGATCCGACCACGTAATCATGGTATCACCTCCATCAAAGTTGCCGTCGTATACTGCGTCAGCGGTTATACCATCTACATCGGAATAGATTGCAACACCAGCACCACGACAATATCTTGGAGATTCTGCGATGCGCGTTGGTATTTCAGACATTAACTATCCCTCCCATGAACAAGATAATTTAGATTTCCTCTTCCGGCAGGGTACCACGTAGTCGGTGTGTATGCAGGCACAAGTGTCCACTCCGCCTTGTGTTCAATGAGATAATCTACCAGGAAGTTGATCGACTTCTCGTAGAACTCGTTCGTCTTGTACTTCTTGATGAAATAGTCGAAGAACCAGAGCATCCAGTTGATCGTCCTCTTCCGCTTGTCGTTCTCCTTGAACCAACCGCGCGTCTTTTCCAGGAGTTTAACGCGATCCAGTTTCCCCTTCCCAACCCACGCCGCCTCATTGAAGATCAGAACCGAGATGACGCCACCCATTCTTTCGAAGTATGCACTGTCCTGACGATAGATCCCAAGTCCCGAGTTCCATACCTTGTCGATCACCTTCGATTCGACATCGGGAATAACGATCTTCTCATCTTCGATCCACTGGAAGTATGCGTCCTTTGCCTTCAGCAAGAACTCGAAGTTCGGCGGGTGCCCCTCGCCATCATCGTTCAACCAGTCTCGCTTGAACTTCAGAGCGATAAGCGATTCCAGATCCGGTTTCGCCATGTCGATGAGACGTCGCCAGACGTTTTTGTTCTCAATGTGGAACGTCCAGGCGTCACCGTTACCCTCGTACCACCGATTAGAGATTTTCACGCAGTAATATAGAACTCGAAAGATATTAAAAATAGTGTTGTGCGAGACTACTTGAAGTTCTGAATGAGTTGCTGTGTCGCCTTATACGAGTCCTGGAACTTCGCGTAGATCACCTTGAACTCTTCCTCTGTTATCTTGTCGTCGGCGATCGCCGTGTTCACGCACTGAAGCAGTTCGTTGTCCTGGTTGAACATCGCAACGAAGAGTCCGAACCCCGTCTTAATGCGTTCGTAAGCAACCGCCGCCCACACACCTCCGACAACGGAGACGATACCGAGGACTGCGATGATCTGGTTGATATCGATATCCATGTATAGTAATCTTTACTCTAAAATAAAAATATACTCAGACTTTGTTACAGCACGCGCGTAACAGATCCGAGTGTCGTACCGACTTACAGAGCGCGCGGTTGGTTGTGGATGGTTTCACGGTGCCCGCTATAGGTTCCGATGCAACATACTTACGAACGACGATCCAGTAGATCACCGACGTCGCCCCTCCGGTTCCCGCAGATTTCAGGGCCATCGCGTATACCGACAGTGCACCAGTTGGAAGGTTGGTCGTGTTCTGAAACGCAGAACCATCGCGCCGATAGATTACCGATGTGGAACCGTTCCTGATAACGTCGTATATGTGAATGCTGGTGTCGTATCCGTGGTTCGCCGTGCTCAGCGTGCCTCCAGTCTGTGCCGTATAGAGTTTGTCGAAATACCCCGTTCCGGTATTGTCCGAGTACACGTCGGAAATCGCCGCAGCAGCGCCCGCAGCGAACCCGATCTGAACATAAGAGGCGGTTCCGATCGTCGCGCTCTTCCGCATACGAATCGCGTGGTTCTGTCCAAACGTCGAAGAACCGGTCAGTGTCCGTTCTGTCCCGGTTGAATCTGCCATCGTGAGTACCCCACCGGAAACGGTTGAACCGCCCCCAACTCCCGTCCACTTCGCCGCGTTGATTGTCGTTCCGTCGAAATCGTCACCGAACTCGAACGTGCGGTCGATGTTGCCTCTCCCGCTGGTAAACGCGACAATTCTCCGGGGACAGGTGGTTGAAAGACGGGGAACCCGCACCCACGTCTCCGTCTCCGTAAGAGGATCGGACCAGCACGGGGAGCGCACCACCCCCGCCGGGCGAGGCGTGTTTCGCTGTCCCATGTTCACCTGATACTCCGACACCGCCGTTCCTGTCGGTTGCACTTTCACCGATGACGCGCGTCCGCTGCGCTTTGCCTTGACAAGCGTGGAGTAACTACATCGCATCTACTTCTCCACCGTCTTCTCCTCGAACGGGGGAGTGAACTGGAACACCGCCTTCTCGGTTGTCTTCAGGGACGCGATCTCCGCCTGTTTCTCCTCCTTCGCTGTCTCGTGCGCGCGGTGTGCATTCCCCCACCGCATCTCGTTCCGAGCGACAATCTGTTCGTTCGACTCCATCAGGGTAATGCGCTGCTGCTGTGGCGCGGCGGTGCGTTCGATATACTCTTCGCGCGACATCGGGTTGTCCGTGCCCGCGCGCGCCTGCTTCTCCTCGTAGATCGCCAGGAGAGTGGCGGTTACCTCCTCGATATCCGCGTCCAGCGTCTCCTCGATGTCTTCCGGGGGGACCACTTCGAGCGCGTCGAGTGCCTCAAGCACCTCTGCCTTCTGCATCTGGAGATCGATCCATTCGTTCCGCTGTTCCTGGGTAAATTTGTTCGTCATGCGTGTTCACCTCTGTGAACCGCGACATTTACTTCGTAAAAAGTCATACCAATCACGCAAACTTGTCGATAAGGAAGTCCATAAACATCGTTACATTCGCCGTTCTCTTCTCGTCCGTGTGGATCTTCATGTAGAGCGTTGTCCCCGAGTCGAGATAGAAACTCCACGGAACGTCGAACTGGATCACCCGGTAGACATCCTTCGACGTGTCGTGGGCGAGGAGCGACTTCTGAACCGCGATGGAATCATCAAACCCTGCTGCGGCAACATCCCCGTAACAGTCCTGCACGTAGGCGAACTCCGACGATGCCGTGTCCGAGATGTAGATCAGATCCCCGAACCCGAAGTCCGAGACAGCGGTTGGGCGTGTCCCGAGTGTTATCACCGACGCACCAGCGGTGATCGCAGCGTCCGTCGTGCCCTTCCAGGTGAAGATCGAGTCGAGCGTGAACTGACACTCGTTCATCGCGTAGTTCGCATTCGGGAAGAAGTGGACTCTGAACCCGTCGTTGCACTTGATCCCCTGCACGTTGTCGTCGTGATAGGCGGGGTTCGTGCCCGCAATGCCTCTCGTCACCGTTGCAACGGTGGTAGACGTTGCAGAAACATACATCCGTTCGTTGTCGAACTGCCAGATATCTCCTACCTGTAGCGTTCCTACGAGGTTGTCATAGGTGAACGCGAGCGTGGCGTTGTCCATCCCGCCCCCCATGTTGAGGAGGCACGTTCCCGCCGTCTGTTGCCCCGCAACGAAGTCCGAACGAATGCGGATGCGCGCCATCTGTCCGCGCGTTGCCCCCAGGTTCACCGTCGCCGTCGTCCCCGTGATCGTTGCCGAACCCAGAAGCGAGAACGATGTCGACACCTCGGTAAGGCGATCGACACCTCCACCCCCGGTGACCGTCTCGTTGATCCAGGCAGAACCGTTGTACCGGAGATACTGATCGTCAACCGGATCGGTAATGGATATCCCGGTGAGATCGGCGAACACCGTCGTCCCCGGTGCACCATCGGCACCTGTCGCTCCAGTGAGTCCGGTTTCTCCCTGAGGACCAGTCGCACCCGTCAATCCCTGGATACCCTGTGCCCCGGTTGCTCCCGTAAGACCCTGTGGTCCGATGAGTGAAACCCCGGCGGGCCATGTCGTTGCCTTTGGACCGAACAGAATTGTCGTCGTCGTGTTCAGGTAGAAGTCACCATCGGTGCCCTCGGTCGTCGGATCTCCAGATCCAGACAGGACAGTCTTCCCATCGGCACCGTCCGCGCCCGCAGAACCCGTCGCGCCCGTCAGGCCCTGTGGGCCTTCTGGACCCGTGGCACCAGTCAACCCGATCGGTCCCTGTTCGCCCGTAGCGCCAGTCAAACCCTGGGGTCCGGTTTCTCCGGTTGCACCTGTCAGTCCCGTCTCTCCCTGTGGTCCCGTTGGTCCCTGAAGGAGCGTTACCGTCTCGTTGACCCAGTAAGATCCGTTGAACCGGAGGAACTGATCGTCTTCGGGCGTGGTGATCGTGACGTCCGTCAGTTCGTCAAGGGTTGATGCTCCCGAACCACCTGTGTTGACCGCGTTGATCCAGACAGATCCGTTATACTTCAGGATCTCGTTCTCTGCTGGGTTTGTCAGAGTGATGCCGGTGAGGTCAGCGAAGACGGTTGTTCCCGGTTGACCATCTGCTCCCGCCGGTCCAGTAGCACCAGTCAACCCTTGGGGACCGGTTTCTCCTGTTGCTCCGGTTAGACCCTGAATGCCCTGTGGACCTTGAGCACCTGTAGCGCCCGTCAGTCCGGTCGGTCCCTGCGCGCCAGTAGCACCCGTCGCTCCGGTAGCACCAGTTGCGCCTTGTGGTCCCGTTGGTCCTGATAGAGTAAGATCCACCCACCCGTCGGTGTAGAGTTTCAGTTTCCCCGTGCTCTCGTCGTACCAGCAGTCGGACGATGCGGCACTGGTTGGTTCCGTCGAAGAGACGACAATCTTCTTCTGTCTCCCCTTGACGTATACCACCATCGCGTTCCAGTCGGCAGATGCGACCGGACTGACGTGGGCGACCTTTGTATCATCCCACGCCATTACAATCCCTCATATCGCGCATAAATCGTCCACAGTGCGACTCCTATCGGCCACAGATCATTATCTACCATCGTCACGACAGGTTGCACTCGATACGTCCCCACCTCATTGAGATCCCCCGCCTGTGTCGTGTAGTTAATCGTGCAGTTGCTTGCACTCGCAGGATCGATGGATGTCGGCGTCCAGGTATCTATCACACCGCTCGGTTTCTCCACCATGATAGACACTGATGCAACGTCTGTCACCAGATCGGCATGGGATATGATCTCCACCTCCGCGCCCACCGTATCGACATAAATCTTAGGATTTGTCATAAACACTCCAGTGTTGTTGTCTGTCCAATGGGCGACACCACCGATAGCGACGTTGTAACACCTAATGGCGACACGATCAGATCGAGCACGACGACGGCGAACTGTCTGAATGCGTCCCCGTCGAAGAGACAGTCGTCAAACAGGACGTCATCGAACAGTGTCGTTGCCATGCTCGCCTACTTGATAACCAGATAGAACGTCCGTGCCGCTGCCTCGGTTGCCGGACTGGTCGGGGTTCCCGTCTGGATCTTGAGATATCTCCACACCGACAGCGCACCCCCCTCCGTTGCAAAACCGATTGCACGGGAAGCGTTTGTCGCAACTCCAGTCGAGATCACCGTCCCCTTATCGTAACAGAGTGCAAACGTCCCACCGCTTGTTACGGAACCGAGGAACGAGATCGTTGCATTCGTCAGAGCAGTCGGTGTATAGACACCCACCACCTGTGCTCCCTGAATATCGACTTCGGTAGATGTCGCACTCCCCAGTGCGATTGTCACAGTCCTTACTTTTGGAAATGCTACTACAGTGCTAGTCATTGCTCAACTCCATACTCACTGTCTGTCCTCGTCAGTCCGTTATCTTCCATGAACTTCGGGAGGATCTTGTTCCACGTCGCATACCGCTGCATCTGCGTGCGATTGTGCGCCGTCTTCTTCATCAGTATCCGTTTCAGTGCATACCCGAGATCGATACTGTCGTGATTCCGCTTCGTCCATATCGACGGACTCGCCGGAACGATGTTGATTTCGACCCCTTCCTTCCTCAGTGTGATCATCTTCGCGCCCTTCTGAATCCCCGCCGACGTCTCTTCCTGGTCCCCGAACTTGATCTTGTAGTGCTGGTTCGGCATCGACTCGCCCCGCGATGTCGCGCCGCTGGAGGCATACTTCTTGTTCGTCCCGCTCTTGTGCGAGGTTGCCGAGTCCTTGTCGCCGCCACCGCCTGTCATGGTTGGGGTGGGAACCGTGAACTCGACGTCGAGTGTCGAGATGTCGTCCACCAGTCCCGAGAACTTCATCGCGTTCTTCGGATCCATACCGGCGGTGTAGAGGACGGAGAAGGTATTCGCCTTCTGCGACTGGATCTCGACCTTCTTCAGTTCGTCGTCGTTGTCGACATCACGAACGAACTTGAACTTCCAGTCCTTCTTGTATCCGTCCATGTACGGGAGGACATCCCGGTTGAACATCTCCTCGTAGTATCTGAGAAGAGGATAGAGCATCGAAGACTTCGTGCCCGTTGCAGAGACGTATGCCGTCGCGCGGTTCTCGTCCGAGTCCATGAAGTCTCTTGGTTTGAACCCGAACATCGCCCAGACAATACCCGCAACGAACTTCTGACCCTCCAACCACTCCATGTCGTGGAGAGTGTGCGAGAGGGTTTCGATCTTCTCGTCACCCACCGTGTGAAGCATTGAACCAAACTTGTAGGAACCCTGGTTGTTCTGCTTCACCTCTTCGATGCGCTGGATGAGCGAGTTCATGTCCATCACATGGGGATGGTTCCAGACGATAGACGGAACAACACCGTTCGAGAACGTCTTCCCCGCCGCGCGCGTGGAGTCGATGAGGTACTGGATCTGATACTTCATCCGGTTGATGAAGTCCGTCCCATACACGTTATCGGAACGGCGATACATTCTGAGGTAAGCAATCTCCTCAGGTTCGAACGAGATGTAGACACCGGGACGAGAGCGTTGCCAGTATCGCTGCGTGTACCCATGTGACCACAACCCGATCATCTTGTTATCGGTGAAGACGTCCTTCGGTCCCAGATCGGTTGCGAACGGAACTCTATCAATCTCCGCCCAGAACTCGGTTCCCGGATATGCTTTGAGTTCCTGAAGAGTCTTCTTCCGGTTGAACGTCTTGACGATGGTTCCCGCGTCATATCTGAGCAAATCCGAACATGATGCTTTGAGAACGTCCGCAAGCGTGTCCTGGGGGTTCGGATATCTCAGAAATTCCATCGCGTCTTCGACAGGTTCATTCCGCTTGTCTACCACCTCTGTTTCGAGTGTCGATACCGTATCAAGAATCCGCTTCTCCGCAACCGCCACATACGCATTCGAGAAAAGAGTATCGTTCGCCTGTTTGTCAAAGTCCGAACGATAGACGCCCAACGTATTGTAATAGTTGGACATGTCGTGGATCGCGCGTCGGACAGCATCGGGATCTTCCCACGGGTGCACCTCCTTGACAGGCGCTTCTCCCCAGACGTATGACGAATCGCCGGTTTGGGGAAAGGCAAACGCCTTCATCATGATCGTGGCAAGTTGATCCGATGACAGGTTGTTGAACTCCTGCTCGTCACCACGTCCTCCAAACCTCCGACCAATACCCCGGCTCAGGGAGTTCCAAATCGACATGTGTGTAATACTTATTTAAATTGTAATATATTTATATGATTATACTTCATTGAGAGAAAAGCAAATAGAAACGCTTATTATCGTAGAAGTGGTAGTGTAATATGCCTCTGTTGTTTCGGTGTTGCTTCAACAGGGCGCGGTGTATTGTAGTCTGAATATTGGCATTTGCTGGTTGCGTGCTGAGAGGGGTTTTCTCATCTTCTTTCCCCCTCTCGTCTTTTATACCACGAACTCCTTGAAGATATACTCCCTGCTCTGTGTCCTCGATGCACTCGCTACGTTGATATCGCTCCCCTTCACGTCAACGATAACATATCCAATGTCCGGGGCGTCGGGAACCCCTCTCGTCCCGATGAAGGTGTCAATCCCCTTCCAACCGGGGGTGTTCACGGCAATGTGGTCGTTTGCATGGACTTCAGCAAAGTAGTGCCCGTGGTTGAATGCTAAGAATCGGTAGTCTCCAAAGGCAGGCGCGTTCAACATAGACGCGATAATGTGTCTATATAAAGAACCCGCCCGATTCCCCTGCTTTCGTGCTGCTCCCCCGTTGTGGTTGAAAAAGAAGCGATTTCCATCGATTACCAACGCGATGTAAGGGTTCCAATTGCCACCAACCATGTCAAGTGTCAACTGATCCAGGGAGGGGTTGGAACCCACATGGTAGGCGCTACCCTGGGTCCCGTAGAAGTTCTTGGGGGTGCAATGGATCATCTTCAGCATGTCCGCAGCACCCTTCACCTGTTCGTTCAGGTCGGTTGTCCAGCATCCCAGTCCATTCGACTTCGGATCTGGTCCTTCGCAGAGATCCCCATTGGCGATGACGACATCGACTTTTCCGACATCATCCACCATCTCTTCCCAGGCAGTCCAGAGTTCCTGTTGAAGAGGATTTGTCGCGTTTTTGCGGGGCGCGAAGTTCGAACCGTAATGGGTGTCGCCCACGATGATAATACGGGAACTCATCGGATGTTCCTCTCTAATGCTTTACAATACATCCGAGTTTTCCATTCGCCACGGTCATCATATAGATACGACGACCACGCCCTGCACAGTTCTTCAGCACAGAACCGATCCACAAAAGGACAGACTTTTTTAGATTCGACTTCAGGCATTACAATAGTTTCATACACAGAGGATATTATAGTTCCGATTTGTTCCTGAGGATTAAATCGAAATGTTTATTATATTATACGCTATTGCACATGTATGACAATTCACGCAGTGAATGTCGCGGAGTGAAACGGAGCATGACGAAAGAGATCAGTGATCCGTTCTGGATCATCTACATGAACCGTGGGGGTGACCTGCGAACTGTTCCCATCAACCGAGAGACGGCAACAAAAGAAGTTGTGTCCGATACATCACGTTTCGTCTCGCGCGAGATTACGAAACCCTAGAGGTTTCCACTTCGGTTGGGGGATGTCGTCAATGCGTTCAACGTCCTCCTCCCAGTCGACAAAGTTCTCTTCCTCTTCGTTCCAGTAGTCTTCTTCTTCAACTGGTTCAGGTTCGATCATACCGACACACTCCGTGTAACAGTGAACGCCGTAGGCGAGCAATGCAATGGACATAACGATATCATCATGCATCCCCGGTGGTGCGCCATACTTCACATTGCCTTCGGGTGTGAGCGTATAGGTGTAGGACTGGAACTCCTTCTTCAGTTCGTTGTCGTTCGGCAACCATATCTGCTTGTTCTCGATCATGATCGAGAGTGCATTGATCATGGTGGGTTTGGACGATGAACTGATCTTCACACCACGAACGTTGACACCCTGCTTCGCCAAGTCCTCGTATACAGGATCGCCCATACCAGTCGAATCGAGGAAGATGGTTGCATTGTTATACATCTTCGACACGCTCGTCACGCGCGACTTGATGTAGTCCCAGTCGAGTTTGTTGAACCGCTCCAGATAGACGATCTCCCGCGTTCTCCGCTTCATAATGGAGATAACGGTGAAATCCTCTCTTCGTCCTAGATCAGCGCCTCCTACGTAATCCATGTCGTCGTCAGGACCATCCAGACAGTCTCTCAGGACTTCCGTGAACGTTCTGAAGACAACACCGCCACCCTCAATGAACTGTGCCTGAATCTCCTGGTTGTAGACAATCTCCGGGAGGTTCATCGCCATCTCGTCAAGTTCCTTCGGGTCCAGGAACGGGTTGTCGTAGGATGAGTACTGATACGCCGCGTAATCGGCGTATTGTGGATCGTCGGAGAGTCCGTTCTGGAAGATCTCGTAGAACCAGTTCTTTCCCTTCGGTGTCGAAATGATGATTGCCGAACCCTTGTTGTCGGCCAGTGCAGGACGAAGAACCTCTTTCCACACCTCTTCTTTCAGCATCGCCGCTTCATCGAGGATGACGAGGAAAGGACCATACCCTCGCATGGAGTCAGGATTGTCACCGGACTTCGCGTAGATGCGCGTTCCCGAGACGAGTTCCACATACTTCTCAGCGACAGATCGAGACTTGATGTATTGCTCGGGAAGACGCTTCATGATCATGTTGTAGATGATCTGCGTCTGTGAGAATGTGGGTGAGACAAGGATGATCTCCCCGTTCTTCCGTCGCAACCCCTCGATGATCGCTACCTGTGAAGCGTATATCGACTTGCCGAAACGACGCCCACAGGAGATCACCTTGAACCGGCGGGCGTCGTTGTATATCTTCTGCTGGAGAGGGTGAAAGGATAACTCAAGCGCCACTCAGCACCTACACATTTTAGCAGGGTATCTTGGATGCCACGGGACAACGTAACAATACTCGCAGAAGAACCGACCATTACCAGTGTTGTGTTCCAAGTGACGCATGTAGAGGGGGCATTCTGCACACTCTTCGGGGATGTCGTCCCGCACATCAGCGGTGTCGTTCGCCGCCCGTTCCAGTATGCGGGTATATTCGTCCATATTATTCCTCCCGGTTGCGCCGTTCTTCCATGATTTCATCGATAATCGGAGAGTCCATCAGCGATTCCGGATCGGCACCGGGAAGAACGAGACACGGGGTATTCGGGGAGATGTCCTTCACCGTCAGGATCTTGATATCCATGTCCGGTGCCTTCCCCTCGGGTTTCTGTTTGTTCCCGTAATACGTCTTCGTCGCCTTCATGAGAATGTCGATATATTGTAAGAGCGCGCGCGGGTCACCTTCGAGATCGGTAATGCGTGCATATGTGTAGATCGCGCGCAGAACTTCGAACCGTAATCCCTCTTCTCCCATGAAGAACAGGTTGATCATCCTCATGCGTTCCGTTACGTCGAGGTTCTGTGCAACACATCGCTTTCCCCCTGCACTGAACTTCTTAAGAGGACACACTGAGAAGAACTCGCATGTATCATCACACCTGATTCTCAGGTCAATTGTCTCCTCGTAAATAGAGCGTATCTCCTCTGGATCTTTGTTATCGAAAATCTCCATAGAGTTATGTTATTCCCATAATTATATAATAAAATCGAAACATATGGGTTAAATAGTGGTTTAACCTACTACTATACATGGATAGGAGCAGGATAATCCACAAAAATTGTTACACTGATGTGTATCCGCCAGATGAGTGTTATCGGTGTGGAAAACCTATGGTTAAAGGAGAACCATACACTAGCGTTTGGGCGTATAACATGCTTGGAGAGTTTAAAGGAAACTGTCACAGAGAATGTGTGCCTCGTTTAAAGCGATATATCGTGCCGCTATTATCATTGTCGCAATACAGTTGGACGGATCATGAATCATATTAGTTTGGAGTTATGTTATGGTAAGTGACACCTACACACAGATTACCCTCAAGAGCGCGACATACCGCACTCTCGCGGATCTGAAGGAGAACGATGTCAGGTTTTCTGACTGTAAAACCATCAGCGCGGTTATTATGAAACTCATTGCTATGTACGGTGAAGACGCATGACTGTTCACTGCGTGAACGTCGATGTTCTCAGAGGAGAACGATCATGAATGAACGCGGAGAGATGGACTGGATCGATGCTGCATTGCTCTGGTTTATCGTTGCAATTCCAACGGCGTGTACAGTTGGTATCGCCTATATGCTGACTCACTGGTGATTGAAATGATCGAAGAGTGTATGTTTTGTGGTGGGAAAAATTGTGGAACTGACTATTCCCACATTAACACGACGTCGCTGTTCAAGGGCAATGCTCCGGTGTGGTATGTTTGGTGTCCTGACTGTGGTGCCAAAGGTGCCATTGCTCTGAGTAAATCAGACGCAATCCGGGTGTGGAACATTGTAAGCAACGCGGTGCCAAAGTTACATGACTGAAAAGAAACGTAAGCGCGCAGAGCGAGTTGACTGGGACGACTGGGAGGACGCCTTCATCATGCGTCACTTTCCTACGGGAAAGAAGACAATGGCGGAGATTGCTCGGTGTCTCCATCGCCCCTACAACAACACCAAATGTCACATCACATACCTGAGAAACACAGGGCGATTCGACGGTGTTGAGAAGGAAGACTCTGTATGGACAGAATCCGTTGAAACCAAGCGAGAGTTCATGCAGCATGTCATAGACAAATACGGACTCGGCAAGGGCGATGACAATTAGTGCATATATCGAGAAGCAGAAGTTACTTGATTGGTTGGTGGCGCGAGAGAAATTATACTTCGATCAACCAAACGTAATCTCAGCCTATACAGTTGGTGCAATTATTCGGGAACTTGAACGCGGAACGTTCGACTGGACAGGAGACGGTGACTGAAATGGAAACCGTCAGGGAGTGTCTGCGGTGCAAGAAGGAGATCAAGACAGTCGAACCGCATTATACGATCTGGTTCGATGATTGGGGGGCGTGGAGATCGGCGGGACAACGATTGTCGAAATTCTCCGTAAATCTGTCCGAATGGGTTGTCGATAAAGATTACGAGTGGGACGATATATATACTGAGATCGCGTGGTTTCAACACAACATTCCCAGGTGGTCACTTTGAAGAAGTGTTTAGACTGTTTCCTCGGGTATTTCCCTGACAAGAACGAAACCTGTCCCGACTGTGGTTCCAACAATCTCGAATCGCACTGCGAGAAGGACGTCCCGTGTCACTGTGCGAAGACGATCCATGAAACAATCGCGTTCTGTGACGTCTGTGGACATGTCATGTGTCCCGAGTGTGGGTGTCACGACGTTGAAGGAATCTCCAGGATAACCGGATATCTCAATGCTGTGGAGGGATTTAACAACGCGAAGAGACAGGAGTTGAAGGATCGAACCCGGTACGACGCAGTGACGGGAGAGATGATCAAGTGACGGAAGAGTTGACAGTTCCAAGCGACAAGCGGTGTAAATATCAATACGCATGTTACTTTTCGGAGAAACAGGGCGGATCGACTGTAATGTGTGGCGTGAAATATATCCCATGTTGCCTCTTTGAGAAGAGATGGACAAAGGTCGAGGAGATGTATCCTGATACACAATGTCCATATGGTGGGGTACCACAGCGATGACGGTTCTCGTAGACTGGCAGATCGTTAATGCCGTGGAGTCAGAGTGGATCGGTATCGATCCGTTCATCTCGTCAAACGTCCAACCGAACTCATACGACATCACACTCGGGAACGAGATATTGTTCGATGTTCAGGACGGTGTTCTCGACCCCGAATCTGACAACAGAGCGTATATGTCCGTTGCTGTGAACGGAGGATGTCTCAAACCCCATGCATTCGGTTTAGCGTCAACCAGAGAGACGATAAAACTCCCTGACGACGTTGTAGCGTGTATTGAGGGGAAGTCAAGTCTGGCGAGAGATGGACTCTCCATTCACTGCACTGGTGGTTGGATCGATGCCGGTTTCTCGGGACAGATCACCTTAGAGATATACAACCAGGGAACACGCCCTATCGTTCTTCGAGAGGGGATGTCTGTCGGACAGATTGTGTTCTTCCAGACAGAGCACTGCAAGAACCCCTATGGTGTCGAACGCGGATCGAAGTATCAATATCAGACAGGACCAACCCCGAGCAAGTATGGTGCGAGGTTTGCGTAAACATGGCGGGATTTCCTAAGAAAGAGACACGGAAGATTGACCATCCTGAGGTGCGTAATGCCGGAAAATACGGCATTCTCTGTTGTATTCCGTATGGACGTTCGAACAGTGAGTTCTCATTCGGACTCACCAAAGCGAAAGCGATTAAGGAGTATTACAAGTTCATCTGTAGGTTCATTGACGATCAGGAACAGGTGAAGATCAAGGATTTTGAAGGTGATCCGGCAATTGAAGCAATGGTAGAAGCGAGAAAGCAACAGATCCTTGAGCAGGAGAACGACAGCGCCGCGTATCTCCGACAGATACTCAAGGCACACGAATCGGATGATAACTACGAGAAATTCAGAGAAGGAGAGACATTATGAAGATTTACACATGTCCAAACTGCGACAGAGAGGGAACGATGCTGATTGAGAACGGAAACCGCGCCGTATGTCAGTCCTGTGGATGGCGGGGTTGGGAAGCCAACACCAAGATGGTTGAAACCCCCGACCCGGAACCCGTGAAACTGAAGAAGGGAGAGCGGGTTCACACCTGTTATGTCGATGACGACGGAAACACTGTTGTGAGTGACGAATGGTGAGTCGGAAACCGAAATATATGAGTGAATATACCCTGGAGGCACTCTCCTCCCACATTTCGTGTCCGATTTGTCATGCAACCGGAGTAAATCTAGAGCAGGTAACGCTCCAGAGACTCGAAAACGATAACATGGAGTATCGAAAAGTGCGTCATATTCGCGGAAGTTGTAAGAATTGCCTCGAAAATGGACGTGGAGACGTATCAATCGACGTATATCAGAGGTTTTAATGCTGTTTACAGACGCTATTGGCATGGTTGTCTTCGTTACAGTCATGATAATGGGATTTGTATGCGTCATTTTCCCGTTATTTGAGAAATATCTACAGCGAAAGGGGGTATAATATGGGTATATGGGAGTATATGACGGAAACGAACCGAGATAACACATTAAATGTCGACAAATGCCGGACAAATGTTCAAGATACGTATCCAGATCTTACCACGGATCGTGTTGGACATGTGATATTTGCAAATAACGTGTTGCACAAACGTTACCAACCGTCAGATGATCCGGGACATTATACTGAATTTGGGTATTATTACACGGACAATAGAAACAATAGGCGGATCATCGCGGTGAAGAGTGGTAACCCTAATTACAGACGGCGATCCGATATTCCCGACGACGACGTGTTATACGACGCCGAGGAATGTGAATGAGAATCGGAATCATGGGAACACACTGCGCGGGAAAGACAACTCTCGCAACAGAACTGGCGCACAGACTCGAACTCCCGCTCATATCGGAGATCGCCGCAACCATTCCAAAAGAGAAGAGAGCGTCGATTGGAACCCAACTCGACATCCTGTTCAACCAGGTGAAGTCCGAGATGCCGTATTCGGAGTTCGTGAGCGACAGAACGGTCTACGATAACTGGGCGTATTACTATTACTGGGCGTGTAAGAACGGTTCCACGCCCACTCTCAATATGAATGTCATGAACTTTGTCGATTCTTACGTGGCGAGGAAGCGATATACGCATCTGTTCTTCGTTGATGAATACTTCAACCTCGAAGACAACGGTGTGAGGGACACCGATCCTCTGCAACAGTCATTCGTGTATGACCTGCTCCGGGAGCGATGTCGCGATCTTGAGCAATGTGGAAAGAATGTCATACCGATAAAGGGATCAACCGAAGAGAGAATCGAACAGATCATGAGGTTTCTGGAATGAACGATGACGATTGGGTTACCTGTCCCCACCGATACGGAGAACGGGGGGCGTCCTGGTGTCGACTCTCCGGTGGTGCATGTCCGGTTGCATGGAAGATGGGACCATGTGTGAAGAAGGAGATGGTAGAATGACACCCGCGCTCGATAAGGAAAAGGTGATGGAGGCAATCGGGAACATCGACTTGAATCAGAAGATCTGTGGTCACGATCTCATGGCCGTGTACAACAGGATGCGCACAGGCGAGTTCGACCTCGCGCCAACCGTCGACCTGTCGACCGTCGACACCGCTGCCCTGGTCGATGCGCTGAAGGGGCGGGAGGGGGTCGACGCCATCGAGATCGATCACACCGACGATTACCATGTTATCCGGTCCGACGAATTCGACGATGAGATCGGTAGCCTTGAGCCGGTCTGGAGCGATCAGGGCCCGGTAACGCTGATTCGCATCGTCCAGAAGGAGGCGCGCTGATGACCACAATCTGTCATCCCGCAATCTTCACAGATAACGCGGCGGTTGCACGGGACTATGCGGCAAAGGTTCCAGTCGAAGTAATTCAGCAGCGATACGGACTGACGAAGAACGCGATCAAGTCGATATCCCGGTGGTATGGTACATCGAAGAATGCTCCCGGAATCCCCGAAGACGACGAACCCGAAGTGGTGCGACTCTATGAGGTAGAGGAACTGTCCATGACAGCAATCGCCCGTCGATTCGGACTCAAGTCGAAGCATGGTGTCGAACGTGTCCTGAAGGCACGTAATGTCACCATGCGACAATCGGGGAATCACCCCGAACCACTCGCCCCAGAGTATTACGACTTCTACATCTGGCAAACCAAGCAGGGATATACGGACGGTGTTGCGAGAAGTGCGGCACGTCGCATCAAGCGGTGCCATCTCGCAGGTGCAATCGATCCCGATAAGGAACTCCCCAAATCGCTCCAGGGAGGCATCAACCCCGCTGCGGAACGTGGTAGGAATCTGACGATAATGCGACGATACGCAGAGTTCAAGAAGGCGACAACATGAACGAATATCTTACAACGAGAGAAGTATCGAATCTCACGGGCATCTGTTGGTCGTCAATTAAGATGCGATGTAAGAACGGTAACATTCCTTCTACCTGGGATGGAAATCGATATCTTATTCGACTCGAAGATGCAAAGACTATTACACGACTGAAGTGTGGACGGAAACCGAAAGTGACGATTGCGGAGCAAGTCGTCGCGCAACGAAGTGAAGCATGCCGAGAACATACAAACCCGGTGGAAAGTCGAAGTATGGTAACGTCAAAGTCAAACTCGACGGATATACCTTCGACTCACAGCGAGAACGAGACTATTACCTCGAATACAAACTCGATCCGGAAGTCGTTAACCTCACTGTTCACCCGCGCTATGAACTCACTCCGAAATACATCAATGCCGAAGGAGTCAAGAGACGAGCCCAGCACTACGTTGCTGACTTCCTGGTCACGTACCGGGACGGTAGAGAAGAGGTGGTAGATGTGAAGGGAATGATTACTCCTGTTTTTAAGATTAAACAGGTTCTCTATGAACTGAAATACGGGAAGGCGATTACCATTGTCAAGTGAACCACTTCTTGTCCCATGTCAATTGTGGCATCGACATGCGATGTGGGGTGTCGTAATCTGCGATCACCCCGACCGCACGGAACTGTTACCAGTGTGTGACAAATTGAAATGTCCATTGGGCGGGGTTCCAGAAACAATCGGTTGAGGATGGGGATGGAATTGTCAAATCGAGATTCATGGGAAATTAAGACCGATGCACATACAGTCGTAGGGTTCGACCACGACAACAACGAATGGGACCCGTCCTATCAGTATATGGATTCGACATCCCTAATGGCATCTGGAATGGGTAAGCGATACACATTCGGACACAGCACCAATGCAAGAGTGACGACATTTCACCCAGAGACGGTGTGCCGTGTTGCGAAGAAGTTCCTCGAACTCACCGGAGAACCACTGGGAGTGTATATAGAGGGTTACAAGAACTGGGGGGATATGATCAATGGCCCTCTCGAATATCACTATCGCGTTTCGTTCTTCGATTCGAAGAGTAATGTAATGACAAAAGCGTTGATGGAGGCGATCAAGGATGCGTAGAATCGGAGAGATTTCCTGCGTTTCTCCTGACGATATGAGCGATGAATATACCGTAGACGAGGTTTAGTATGACTAGATATGTTACATTCGCGTGTGAGAACTGTAAAGGCACTCACACATGTACACACACCGAGGAGATACGCGACGACTTTCCCAAAACGGCGGCCCCAATCGCACCAACGACATGTCCATATTTTGAAGACGGGGGCAATGCGACGTGGTTCAAGGTAGATACCCCCGAACCCAAGATCCCACTGGAATACGAAGCGAAAGAGATAGACGCACTACTCGAAGTCATTAAGCAGAAGGATGCGATCATCGACAATTGTCGAAGTTCTTTGGAAGAATATCGACAAAAGTCGTATGAGTATATGTCGGAGATTGGATATCTAAAGAAGACATCGGATCCGGAACTCTATAAGAAATTCAAAGATGCTGAACACAAGGTAGACGGGTTGGAGGCGCAACTGACGTATAAGAAAACCGAAGATGGTTCCAATCGACCGTTGTTTATATTTTCATGGTTCGTCGGGGTCATGATCGGGGTTGCGATGGGCGCATGTCTCTAAACCCCGTATATTTTACAGGAAGTTCGACAAATGACGATATCTGGAGGAACTGTGAGACTTGTTCTCAGATTGCACCCAAAAGACTACGACACATTCCTAAAAGAAGATCGAGACTATATCGAGAGATTGGGATATGAGATCTGGTGTGACCCGTTCAGGGAACCAGGGTGTGCAATAATTATGGATATTGGACCGTATATGGAAACCATTCGACGGAGATTTGCCGAGTATTATGACAATTCACTGTGTGAACGTCGCGCTTCACAGAGGTGAAGACGCATGACAGGACACTTTGAGAATGGGAAGTGGATTGAATATCGATCAGAGTGCAGGTTCGTGCCCCTGTATATGACTGCGAGTGGCCCGAGTGGCATTGTAAAACTTATTGAGGATGTACCTGATACAAACACGGTAGCGATTGTAGATTCTGTGATACACACAGAATCGTCTGAGACGCATACAGCGTCTCTCTAAGACACTCTCTCCCCCTTACCCATACTTCCTATCATCTTTACTATTACACTGCCTTAAATCGCTTCTATATTCGGCTCATATATTTTTAGAATATATTCAATTCAATTATATTCTGGGTATGTTTTATTCTGATTCTTAACCTTTACTTGATACCCTCAAATTTATATGAGGTACTTAGCGGGGTTTTCGGAACGATTCCTAGATGCTTTGGGGACCTGGTGGCGTTGTGAAGCGTGCTCCTTTTACCTATCGTGCTCCGTTGCGTTTATATTCGGTTCAAAGTATGATGTAGTGCGCAGAATATGCAATTCTGCGAAATGTGCTAGGCCGTGCTCCAGATGGTGCATGGTGCATGTGCTCTGCGAGGCTTGACGCCATATAGTATATATTAAATTAATTTATTAATTAATATATTAATGAACACCATATTAATTAGAATACTAATACTTAATTAGAATATATTCGTATTCAATTAGAATAGAATTGAATACTATACCATATTGGATAGAGAGCGGTAGTCATAGAAGCACTCTCAGACGTTCATATCGTCGATCTAAGACATCATCTCATCTAGGTCTAGGGTAACTATCGACTAGGTAGATCACTAGGTGTTATCGTTACTCCGATTTCAAGATTAGTTGTAGCGCATTGTAGTGCGGCAGGTGGTTGGTAGTGGTGCGCGTTATGGACCTGGGGAGAGTGTCACTTCGTTAATTGTCGAAGTGGTTGGATGTATTATTATTCGATAGGTTAAGTATTCTAATATTATACTAAAACGATCATGAAAAGTATATATTCTGAAGCGTTGACAGTGATGATGTCAAGAGGCAAGCACCCTCCAAAGACAATTGATGATACCTAACACTGGGATCAATCAGTGGGTTGTAATGCGGTTGGTGAGGCAAGATATCTCCAATCGGTAAAGTAAGCAAACCTGAAGAACCGGAAGCGCCGTATGCGATCGGGAGGAGTCTCCCGGATATGAGGATACGACATTTGAGCGGGTATGGTGAAGGGTGCCTATGTGAGAACGCGCGTTGTCTTGTTTTGTGGATTAGTGATCACGTCTGGTGATTGCTACAAAAAAACAGAGGTAATGAAAATGGCACGCATTGTGTACAAAATCACGTTTTGCTACTATGGATCATCGGATGTCTGTGATGAGGTTATCAACATCTCACAGAGCGAAGAGGCATACGATCAGATGTGCCGAGATTGGCAGAAGTTTACCAGCAATGTAAGTATTGAGCGCATTGCCACATTGTCTGATGATGTCGCGCTGACAATCGCGAACAAGGTTCTACAATGGCACAAAGAAGACGCGGAAGAAGAACACGACAACCCAAAATATGAAGTTTCACCAATGATCATATAATCATCTATCTCTTTTAGAGAGTAAGGTTCAATCCTGATAGACGATTATCCCCGTATAACGGGGCATGTAAAAACTAATGGTGATTATGAAGTAATCACCGTGGAGTGAAACGAAACGTGTACAAATACGCATTACTCGCGTTATCATGCTTATGCGTGATCGTATCGTATATGATTATCATTGTATCAATGGTGTGAATTATGTCAGTAGATGGAATAACAAAAGGCGACATATGCGCCAATTGCGGGGAATATGTAGCATTCAAAGGAAATGTATGCATCAATGACGATGGGTATATTGATGCCTTCCAATGTGATTCGTGCCGCAAGTTTTCGTATTATTGGAAGGACAATAAACTAATCTCAGAAAAAGAAGAAGAAGTTTTACACAAGTTGGGATTGCTCGATTAACTCTTGGAGATTCTGAAAGAATCGACTGAAGATATGAAATATCTTCTTATTTATCTAGTAAGTCGGTAACACTCTGGTTATCGACCTAGAATAGATTAAGGAGAGTGATTTATCAAACTACAACTAAAACGGAGTCGACATGCCTTATACCTCAGTTGGTTCATATTTCTGTACGAGATTGGATAGACATAAGCCACTATGTTCTATCTATTGAGTGTCCTATAGGATACTCGGAATATCAATACCTCTTTCAGAGCATAAAGGATACCGGGATATCCGATGTCCGTGCATTAGATAGAGGTGAATTATGGATTTAGAACAGTATCTAATCGACGATATCGCAGCGAACAAAGCATATTACTTTGAATCTGCGAATGCTGGAAACATTGAATCAAAAACTATTGTGTCAACACTGGATTACATCCTCCAGGTCATGGCCTCGTATCACGAGACATACGATTGAGGTGATTATCATACTCCATCTATGGCTGAGAATGTGGATTAACTCGAATAATCCGTATGCATTATTCGGATATCTTGAGATGTATCGTATTTTGAGTATCTAAAATTAGGTGAAAACAATGGAATCTCTTGTAATTGACAACAAACCATCAGGTATTATCATTCATAATGGTGGATTATATGAGATCGATCATTATACCGATGAAGGAAAAATGGTTCTAAGACCCGCTAAAACGTTACTCGATTAATTCCTTTTTCAAATCGTAAAGCCTCTAGGGCATTCCTATGGGCGCGAAATTGAACTAAAGGAGATGAAAAACAATGGTAGATGATACCGACGTTAAAAACTATGCATACATTATGTATGCATCAATGGAAGTTGCGACTAGACCCGATGGATCTAACTTCGTCCGACTTAAAGAAGGACGACGAGAACAGGAATATACGGATATCATCCATGCGGTCCACGATGATACCGATCAGGGACTCCCAGATGATTTCACGTATCGCGTTATCCGTGAATCTCTCGCCGAGATATCAGATTCCGATGATATCGATTCTCCGGAACTTGAAGCAGATATCTATACTTCGGACCTGTTGTCCTGGCTAATGGATGATACATCCCGTATCGGTCGCGTTGATGATGCAATGCAAGAGACGGAATGTAAGAATCTTGTATCTGCTCTCCAGTATGCACAATGGCAGGAGAAGGAGGAGATTTATCATTCCCTGGTGTCCCATATCCGGGACATTCTCGAAGAAACTGTAGAGGTTGAAGAGGATGAAATCTAAACAATTTCTCGATAAATGTGCATCCACATATGTATCCAAATGCCCGGACGCATACGCGGCAGGTGTAACTCTCGGGATATGCGAATATACCGAAGATTGGTTGGAAGAATTATGCGGATACGCTGATCTGTGTCCACATGGTCACGATCCATCTACATGCCCGGAATTGATACACGAATGCAGATATCTTATTGCTGAGATTAAATCCAGCGTTAAGCGTATTATCCACCATTAGAGGAGTAACTAACATGAAACGCAACACAGTTAGATATGCAGATCCATCAAAAAACATCTGTCAATATTGCGGGAAGCGAGTGAAAAAATTATACATGTACGAAAAGTATATCGGTCAAAGTGCGTTGTTGTTTTGCAGTTATGCGTGTTATTATAAATATTCAATGTTCGATTCTGGTTGGTAATGGTGATCTAAATGCTTAAATCAGGTTGGAACCTTCCACCAGGTTGTTTTGAATCGGACTTGCCCGGCAATAGACCCGAAGATATCCTATTTGAACATGTATGTGATGAAACCTGCGATTCGTGTAAATGTGTCGAGGTATGCAAACATATCGAGAACGGATCGGAATGCGATTGTCCATGTATTCAGAAAGCGATGGATGCGGCACACGAACCTCCAGACTATGAGGAGTATTAATAATGAATCCAAAAACCCGTATATATGAAACCGATTATGTTAATGCAAAAGACAAAGGGGATCTCCCTTGGTATCATCCTACAAATGGATTATACTTTGAAAAGAAAGGTAAAATGCCTCCAGACGGATGCCGACGAGTCAATCCTATCCGCAATGCAGGACAGAAATATACCCATATCATTGCTACTGAGATGTTCGGTAAAGATGAAGTCCTCTATCTCGATTGGATAATGGATTATGCCGGTAGGTGTCCTAAATGTAGTGGTATCATGCACAAGATCCATGCATGCGTACATGGTATTCACGACAGTGGATATGATGTAGAACAGTGTTACGATTGTGGTTATTATGAGTAAAGGATTCATGACTGCAAGGGAGTTACGATCCCTGGATAATCATATCACGGGACACGGAGGAGTGGATCAGTATTCAGATATAGAACCAGATCCCGCCGATAATATCCCGGTAGAAGTCCATCCATGTATGGAATGTAACTGTGACAAATGTATTGACATATTCTGTAAGTATAACAAATATGATGAGGTGAACACAAATGACGAAACTTAATGCTCGGATTAAAAACAAGGCAATGATTAAGAGAATGCTTGCTGAAGATGGTGTTGTGCTTGACTCATACGAGAGGGTTGGTGCATATACAGTATTTACAACCGACGAACGGCCAGAAGACGGGAAGATTACCCTCTATATCGGTGGATATCCATCAGATTATGAAAAATTGGAGATCCAATCGGTTGAAGATGCTGTTAACTACATCTGGAAAGAGCGCAAGCGATACATTCCGTAGGTGTCAACGATGGAACTAACCGACGATCAAAAACAGGTATTAGAGGAGATTCCTGGATATGTCCGGGTCGATACTCTGAAAAAGTGGATTTTTGATATGCGTGACGAAGAGATTGCAAACGTGGGAGATCCACACATCGACGAACCGACATATAATACCCGGAAGGGAGTTCGGATTGCAATTGAGATATTAGAAGACGACTTCGATCTAGGAGATGATTAAAATGGACGAAATTAAATTCGAAAACCTGACAAAGCATCATATTAACGTATTGCGATCAGATGGTGGTGTCGAATCTATCCCTCCTTCTGGAACAGAGGCACGGGTATTCTCAACACAGGATCAGAAAGGAAATATCAACGGATTCGACGTGTTACAAACCCGCTGGGGAACCGTCGTGGGACTTGACGCACCAAAACCGGGAGTTATCTATATTACATCGTCACTTGTGGCAATGGCGGTGCCTGATAGAACCGACGTTATCACGCCCAACACGCACCCTAGGGCGGTTGTGGGTCGAGACGAAAAGGGGAACCCTGAACTTGTCAGATCGTTTCAGTGTTTTTGGAGGTGTGACTGATGTCACTTGATGAATACGACGACGATATCCTTATAGAACGATTGGAAGAAGACGGGTATCTCGTAATTGTCACATGTGCAGAGTTCAAGGACCGGATACACAAGATCCACGACAACATAGACAAGTTTAAAGCGACGGGTGATGATAGGCGTCTCAAGTGTTATCGAGACATGCTGAAGAACCTATCACAATGGTACGATGACGATTCCGTCGGACTGTTTGAGGAAGTGAAGAGTCGCGGATTCACTGTCACTGATAATCACGGGCGGGTGCAGTAGCATGGGAGGATTCGGTACATTCTTCTCATGGTGTATAGTCCACTGGTTGGATTGCCTTCTGTTAGCATTCGGTTTGAGTTACTTTTATTATCTTGGATGTCTATTCATCGATTGGTTGATCATCGAGGTAATACCCTCACTGATCTAAGGAGATGTAAAGATGCGAACAAAATTCGATATCGGGGACATTCAGTCCCTCTGCGCAACGCGAAAGAAAGACGAAGAAACGGGAATTACCTACGATTATACAATTGTATTAGAAATGTTCCCGGATCGTCCGGTGCCGATTGATGCAGACGAATACATGAGACTGTCCCGATCGTTCTCCCGCCGATATAAAAAAGGGGAACTTATCGAGGCATAGTCTAGAATAGCAAACCGAACAATTAATCCTCTTTTATAACCCATATCTATTACTAGGAGTTTTGACTGTGAAAATTGTTGTAAACCGATGTTATGGCGGTTTCGGATTGTCCGATGCTGCATGTGAATGGTTGATGAAGAACCGAGGATACACACTCGGGAACGGAAAAATTACCGAAGATTGGGAGACGTTTAACATTGTGACATATGATGGTTTTATGAGTACATATGCGATACTAAGCACACCAGACGAGGTTTCGAGTGACGATAACAAATTTAGAACCCACCCAGACGTTATCGCAGTGGTCGAAGCACTCGGCAAAGGTGCAAACGGATCGTGTGCCGGCCTTGAGATCATAGAAATTCCCGACGGCATCAACTGGCACATTGATGAATATGACGGTGTTGAAACTGTCCACGAAGCACACAGGAGTTGGTAACTATTCCACGAAAGGGTAATGTTGTTATTGGTGTCCTCGATGAAGTCGGGGAGACTACGGTAAAGATTGAGAGTGTTGTCTACAAGGTCGCAGAGAGTCCCCAGCGGTTTCTCAAGAAGTATAAACCAGGACAACAGGTCTATCTCTCGCTCAAGGGAGAGACTGTCTCATACATGAAGGATTACAATGACTGGAAGGCGGAATTTCCATCCAAAGCACAGGCACTAGCAATGAACACATTTGCCGAGAAGATCGAGTCCGCAGCGGAGAAACTGTCCACCGCCACCCCGTCTGTTTCTAGTGGGATTCGTTCCACGGGGACAATGGGAGACGATCTCAGGATCATGAACTCTGCTGCTGCATGTGCCACGGGGTTAGTGAAGTCCATGATTGAGAAGGGACTGATCGATACTGACAAGGAGATTAGAACGACAATGAACCAGATGATGGTAGCGATATATACTGACCAGAAACAGATCCTAGGAGGGAATTGAAATGGCGGACGAGTGTGAGAACCCGAGCCGTGGTGACGAATATGAAGACGACGACGAGGATGTCGAATGGACACTGTACAAAGCACGAGCAAGTCTGTTTGGGACACTTGTGGCGGATATGTACTGACAATCTGTAGACGATTAAACCGTAACCCTTTTCTAGTCATACACGCCAGTTGAAATTGGAGGTAATTCCTCTATGGGAAAAAAGTGGCAGACAACCGTTTATCTACCTGAGCAGTACAGAATGGATGTCAAGGCACATAAACTTGATCTTTCAAGCATGTTGACAGAGCAAATTACATATATACTTGGAGGACAATGTGAGCATGAGACCATGACACCGACCGTAAAAGCAGTGAAAGCAAAAGAGGTGATCCGCGCGGTTGTCCCCTCTCTAATCAGTGAGAAGTATGAGGACACTCACCTCATGCACTGGTTACCGGAGGCCGATGTCCACGGGGATTACGAGGATAGGATGATGGCGTATGTCCACGATGTCCAGAGACATGCATCAATTGACGGACACATGTCCGAAATCCTTATCTTCACCAGGGATTATCTCGCCACCCGAGACACCCCCACCTAATTTACATTACATTATTTTTCAATTATCAATTACTATCAGTTTCTATCAAATTGATAGATGATCGTAATATTATATTATACATTAGTAGTACTCTGTAGCTAGTAGTAGTAGTAGGGATTACAACCCTACATTAATGTAATGTTATGAGGGGTTACCTTCCCTCACATACTTCATCCCATGAGTAAAGTACTTCTGTGCGTCAACAGGGACAAATCCACCATTCATGATATACTTCTCACCCGATGGAACGACCACTTTGATCGATCCGTCCTCATAGAGAAGATACTCCTGAGGCAGTGGAGGGGGCACATTTGTCTCTCCCTGAGGTATATTCGGTGCTCCAATCGTCGTCATTGTGAACTTTCCCCAGTCCATAGTAGAACCATCCCACACTTCCGCCAGTTCATCTCTCTGCGTATAGGTCGATAGGATGTCGAACCGTCCCGACACACTATACCGCATGTCAAGATACCGCTTCATATCGCCCTTATGAGACGGTGCATCTGCATAGATGAGTTTCCCCATCTTCCCGATCATTACCGGGGCACCAGAGCCCTTGAAGTCCTCGATCCTGATATTGATATAAGTAACGTTCCGCCCGAGGATCTGAAGTGCGCGAACCGTTGCCCCCTTCGACACAAAGTTACTGATAGTCGCCCCGTCCCCACCATACTCGACAGCAAGTGAATACTGAGAACCCTCGTCCTTACAGTCCACCATCGTCAGTCCGCCGTTGGTGACGTTCCCCATCAGGTATCCAACCCGACAGTCCTTCGTAGAGCATCCCTTCAGAACAGCGTCCTGGAGATAGAACCCTGCCTCATACATCTCCTTGGGTGTGGTCCCCGCTCTCTGTCCCGCACCCTCAACCGAACAGTTCTCGAAGACGAGGTTCTTAACGACCTGTGAGTGTCCTGTCCACGAACCGTCCGTATGGAACCCAGACTGCCACGGGTCCATAATCGTGGTGTTCCGCACCATCATGTTCGTGATATCTCCCGTGTCCACGTCCAGTCCGGTTGACCAGTCCCTATCACCGGGTATCTTATCCATCTCCAGTCCGCTACCAGGAGAGATCAGGGTGCAGTTCGAGATCGTAATATCCCTCCACTCTCCGCCTTCCTGGGCGTTGTTCAGGTGGAACCCGATTCCATGATGGTAACTGTCCTCCAGAGTGACCCGTTCGATCACGATCCCGCTCATCGTCGTGCCCTTGGGCGTCCAGTTCTGGAGATGTCCCGTGCAACCTCCCTTGTTCCCCCAGTCTAACCATCGCTTTCCGGGGAGACGATTGGACAGTTTCAGATCTCTAAAAATCTGGTTCGAAGCGTAGTTCTGGATCTGAACGTATCCCTGCATGTCGAGTCCCGAGAGCACCGTGTTCGGGTTCTTGCACATGATACGGCAAATACCCGAGTCCGCGAGAAAGACAGCGTTCCCCGTGCCCTGGACAACCACACCGCGCGCAGGATAGATGTAGGGTTTCTCATCGACACCGTTCGATCCAGAGTCGATGTTATACAGTCCATCACAGACAACAACCTTCTCGTTCTCCGCCCCGAACGCTTGCTGGACAATGGTTCTATCGTTCGAACCGTTACAGACGAGTTCCGCCTGTCCCTTATCGTAGTCCGAACTGTTCGATGCTGCTATCTTCATAAGAACTCACCCGGTTTGACGTGTCTCCTGAAGAACTCCCAGTCTTCATCGGTGAGACTGTCAAGTTTCGAAGGCGGACATGCAAGAATCTTGCACAGGTTGAACACGAGCACTGCGTCGTCTTCCATACAGATACTATTATGATTACAGAACAATAATATTTGTTATATGTATATTCCAGAATTCTGGGTGGGGTTTGGTGCTGGAGCAATTGTAATGTTCATTGTGTTGTTCGGTATCGGACTGTTCATTATGATGGTGAACGATCGAAACGAACGTGTTGCGGCGGAGAAGTGATGTAATGTCCCGAAGCGTTACCATCTTCGGTCCTTCGAACACTTTCAGATCAGGCATCTCCTACTATATCCGCCGACTCGGAACCGCACTTCAGTATCAGGGGGGCATCAACGTCCAATTTGCATTGTTTAAGGACATGCTACCGAAGTTCATGTTCCCCGGTAAGAAGCGTGTAGAAGAGTTCTCAGACAGTTTCATACCCTTTCCCTATACAACCATCGACTGGTGGAATCCTGTCTCGTATATCGCGTCTATACTCAAAGCAAATCGCTACGATTCTATTATCTTCGAATGGTGGACAGGTGCAGTCGGGATTCAATACATCATTGCAGCGTTACTGTTAAGGCACAAGAACACAATTCTTGAGTATCATGAGTGCGTCGAACCCTCCGAGAACCGAATCCCACTCCTGCAACTGTGGTCACGGGGATGCCTGTGGGTGCTCTCCCGACTCGTCAAGCAGGGTGTGTTTCATTCAGAGTGGGAACTGGAGAGTTGTCCCCGAACCCTCCGACCCCGAGTTAGTCACATTATCCCTCACGGAGTCTACGATTGTTATGGGAGAACTCCTGCGGCGGATTTCAAAGTGCCCCAGGTTAGTTTCAACATTCTGTTCTTCGGTCTGGTCCGGGAATACAAGGGGTTACGTTACCTTATCGAAGCCTTTGAGAGATGCAACCGACCCAACTGGCGTCTTACTATCTGTGGAGAGATGTGGGATGATGTGTCCATCCCTGACGATCCCCGGATCAGAGTCGTCAACGGGTATGTGAATGACGATACTGTCTCCGAGGAGTTCAGCAAGGCAAGCGTCGTGGTATTGCCCTATACGCGGGCGTCTCAATCCGGCGTTGCGTTCATTGCGATGTCGTATGGACTCCCGATTGTTTCGAGCGACGTCGGCGGGCTGGGAGATACCCTCAATGGGTACGACGGTGCGTGGTTGGTACAACCAGAATCGTCAGACGAGATTTATATGGCGCTCAGAGCAGTAGAAGAGACATACGATACCGTCTTTCCCGCAGATGTACCGGAGAAGAATAAATGGGGGAATATTGCTAAGATGTGGAAGGAGATTCTATAACAATTTAACCATTCTAATGTTTATTACAACGAAATCCCGATACTCATTTCTAGACTCTTCTTCTACAACAATCCCCGTCTGTTCGTTCTTGATACTTTCTATATAGAGTTCCGCTTCGCGCATTGTCTCGAAGACACGTTTATTCGGACTAATATAACTCCAGTTGATAACCCAGATGGGTTTGTCGATCCACTTTCCTTTCTCAAAATGTCCCATGGCCGCCTCCTAGATTTTCTACAAAGTGTCCATAGAATATATCAACTGATCGCCCTTTCTTCTCATCTACATACGCCAATGCCATCTCCTTCGCAGAGAATATACTTGAAAACTGTCGAGTGAAATGGACATGTGATCCTTCCTTAAAATGGGCGAGGTGGATATCGTCACACCACTTCCCTTTCACGAACTGCCCGGTCACTATAATCCCCACCCTCCACGTTGTACAGCGCGAAACGTTTTACAGTCAATTTCGTGTTCTATGATATAATCCCTATATGCACACCCAACCGGATAGAACATTTCTGGATCTTCGCCGTGGTCTTTACACACTTCCGGTTTATGATCGTGGATTCCGCACTTGTTATCTGTGGTAAGATGCTGACAGGGTTCGGGGCAATAGATAATATTGTCTTCCGGGCAATGTCTTCCCCCTTTCGCAATGTAGAAATCAGAGTGGATGTCATCTTCCCACACTCGCCACGCATACTTACAACACCTTCCACACTGCTTGCAGATGGTGTCATATACGAACACTCCGTTTTCAAAGTGTCCCGGAAAATGATCCGTCATTCCTTCTTCCTCTTAGTGTTCTGAACAATCTCGCTCAGGTTGTCTTCGAATTGATCCACACAGTTCTCAAGATGGAACCGGTCATTCAGGTTTACTCTCTTCGGTTCTGTGATTAATGCTGTTATCGCCACCGCCATGGGTAACGGGTGTCGGGTGACTCGGACACCGACACATCCTGATATTGTCTCTCGGAACCCTCCTTCGTCTACCGCCACGACCGGAGTTCCACATGCAACTGATTCTACCGCAGTTAAACCGAAGGGTTCTGCCACAGACGTGCATAGTGTACAGATAGCACGTTGATACACTTTCCTCAACTGATCCGTTGTTAATCCCGTTTCCCATTCTACAATCACCTTCAGTTTGTCCGCGAGTTCCTGCATGTCCGCCCGCTTCTCGGAGACGATCTTCAGTCGGGGACGGATCTTCTCGTTGACGAGAGAGACAGACGCTATCGCCAGTTCAACCTGCTTTGTAACATCCCGTCCCCCGACGAGGAGGACATAGTTATCCCTCGCCCACATGTTCTCCGGGTAGAACTCTAGAGGGTCTACACCGGGATAGACGTAGTTCGCAAACTTCCCGTAGGCCCGATAGAAACTCTCCGCTGAGAACGCGCTAATAGCAATGACATACTTGAGATAGTTCTTGATGATATACCTGTCAATATACCCGTGTGCAGTGACAACAATCTTCTCCAGGATATTCTTATGCTTGAAGATCCAGGGTTCGTTGAACGCTCTCGGGGGTTCGAGGAAGTGAAGCACCGCTGTCTTATTGATGAATGGCAAGATCCAGATCGACTTGAAATGCATCAACCATACAATGTCCGCGTCCGAATCGTTGATGAATCGGAGCAATTTCCGAGGACTATGGATGCGTTCTAAGGGCTTCAAAACCTCTGCGTTATACTCTGATATGTCTCTACAGCAAACATCAACACGGTGACCACGGTTCCTCATTGAGGTGACATATGACGAGAACAAATGCTCCGCACCCTGTTGGTGCATGATGGTGTCCATGTAGGCAAGAACGTGCATCTCTGGTGAGAGGATTGATTTGGTTACTGCTTCGTTGGTAACTTCAATGGTCATGCGGATTTGCCTCCGCAAACCGCGACGTTTCTATAAGAAATCGTCACGTCACTCCTCGGGATAGAACTCAAGCGTATCTACACCAGGGTAGACGACGCGGAAGAATCTTCCATATACTCTGTATCCAACGTCGGCACTATACGCGCTATTTGCGATTCCATACTGCATATACCGACGCACTACGAACCGATCAATCTGACCGCGCAACCACACGAGAACCTTCTTATGCGGTTTCAACGTGTCCCACAACCACTGTTCGTGAAACGCCCTTGGGGGTTCGAGGAGGTAATACACGCAGGGTTTCTTAATGAACGGAAGAATCCACACGGATTTGAAATGCATTACAAACACGACGTCCGCATCGGACTCGTTAATGTTTCGAACAATGTCGCGACGACTCGATGACTGTTGGATCTCTGCGCGAATATCAAACAGTCGCCAATCGATAGTTCGAGAATGCACATATACCCAATTTCCCCGCGCCGCGAGTTCGTTGATAAATGATATGAAATGTTTCTCAGCACCCCGTTGATACACCACCTCGTCCATGAATGCTGCAATCTTCATTACACCCAACCCACATCACCGAACGATCTCGGTATATACAGCGTCCTTATCACATCCAATACAGAACGTATAATCGTCACACACGGTTCCTGATCGAAACACCGATGTATCGATGAAGACATTCCCGAGCGGTTCTCTCCCCTGAAACGTGTATAACATGCACGGCCAATAGTCTCCGTTCGGGGCGACGCAGACATGATCGTGCCCCGCCGAACAGAGCGCGCGCTTCAACCCATCCCGTTCTTTGTCGAGTAACCAACCCCTGTCCGACGTGACATACTTACTCAGGAACCTGTTTTCGTCCGGGGTGTAGGCGTATTTACCCATCTCGTGTCCCTCGCGGAACGGATCGACATGGAAATGCGCGCCCATCTTCTCGTAATGTGCCTTCATTTCGGGGATGAGATACATCTGATCGGGATATGCGACAAGGTTCACGGTGACGTGGAACCCCTTTGAGAGAAGCAGGCGCACCTTTCCATCGAACATGTCCTTCGGTTGCTTGTACATTGAAGGATGCCGCGAGCACGTAATATTCAGAAGTTGCTTCGGGGAGATGCACCGCGCGAACTCCTCTATCGGGAGCGTTAGATTTGTCGTAATTCCGAACTTTATAGACGAGTTAAGTCCCTTTAGCATGTCGACGAGTCCGGGGAGAAGGAACGGTTCGCCGCCAGTTATCTCCAAATGATCGGGACATAGACGGTTCCAAACCTGTAACCATTCTACATATGGGCGCGTATCGGGACACGAGTTGTCAAATGCGTTACAATATGGACACTTGAGAGTGCAGTTTCGAGTGACCGTCCAGACAACTGATGTTTTATGGGTAAACATCTACTTCACCGTAATTGAAATGGTAACGACAATGCAATAAACGTTTCTATTTGATTGTATAAGAAGAGGTATATGAAAATATATGAGGACTAATCTCCATGCCACCACTTATTCGGATGCCTCTGTGCGATGATTGCATCACCTTCTCCGATAGGTTCCAGTCCCTCCGCGCGCATGTCCGCATCAACCATGATCTTCACAATGTCTTCGTGCTGTATGGTTGGATTAAACCCAATGTGTTTGTATGCACGATGACAATCCGCCCACAACGTGTCAACCTCTGTCGGCCGATCGTTTCTCGAAGACGTTTCAATGACGTTGTATCTCAAACCAGAATAATCGAGTGCGTTCTTCAGAAATCCTCTCACGGACACCGACCATCCCGTTCCAAGAACATAATCAATGGGTTCGGGTGCCTGAAGCATCTTCCACATTGCCTCGACGTAATCGGGAGCGAACCCCCAGTCCCGCTGTGCGTCGAGATTCCCAAGAACGATCTTCTCCTGTTTCCCTGCGAGGATACGCGCAATGCTCTTCGTGATCTTCCGGGTGACGAACTGTTCCCCCCTGCGTGGCGATTCGTGGTTAAACGCGATCCCGTTCACCGCAAACAGTCCGCGTTCTCGATAGTTCCGCACCATCCAGTAAGCGTATAGTTTCGCAATCGCGTAGGGAGAGCGAGGGTGCATCGGTGTTAGTTCGTTCTGGGGTGCAGGTGCGTTCCCGAACAGTTCCGAGGACGATGCCTGATAGAACTTGGTATCAGGACTGATCTCGTAGATCGCTTCGAGGAGTCTCGTTGTTCCCAGTCCAGTAACATTCCCGGTATATTCGGGCATCTGGAACGACGCACCGACATGAGACTGTGCCGCGAGATTGTAGACTTCATCCGGTTTGAGCGAGATGATGTCCGACATCGTTGCCGAGTCAGTCATATCGCCATACACAACCGTAATGTCCTTCAGGATATGGTCGATTCGAGATGTGTTCGTAGTTGACGAACGTCGAACCATCCCATATACGTCATATCCCTTCGACAACAGGAACTCGGCGAGATACGAACCGTCCTGTCCCGTGATCCCAGTGATGAAAGCGGATTTCACCGACATAGAGAATAATCTACGACAGTAAAGATAAAAGCATCGAAATGGAGTTGTGCGTCCGGTTCCCACACCGGACTAAACAGATAGGGTACGCAGTAATGCCAGAGCAGACATGCCCCTTGCCCTTACTATAGCGTATGATCGGGATTCATATAAATCTTCTAGAGATTCTGCGTCGAGTGAATGTCGAGTGTCC
>Ga0209340_1000523_pt1 | contig 40447 bp, 58 predicted proteins | sample EPASupsiteSAE323_FD_187266 | JGI IMG/M metagenome (GOLD analysis project Ga0209340, IMG submission 187266) | Bioremediated contaminated groundwater from EPA Superfund site, New Mexico - Sample SAE3-23 (SPAdes) (version 2) | ecosystem: Environmental > Aquatic > Deep subsurface > Groundwater >... | reverse complement strand
TCTTGAGCCGTCCAGTCATTGTAGCTTCTGACAGATATGGATTATCTTTTATATTGGAAACAGCAGCATTATATGCAGCAGTTTTTTCTGATAGTTGTTTTTCAACATCGCTGATTCCTGACGTGCTATATAAAGATTCATATAGTTTTGGAAGATTCAATGTCTCTGTCGTACCCATTGTACCCATTCCTGTACCCATTGTTCCTGTTGTAGTAGCACTTGCGCCTGTTGATGGAGCTCTTACAGTTGGAGTAACTGTCTTATTTGGTGTTTGAAGATATTGATTAAACTCTTCATATGTCTTTCCCTGTGCCGATGCTGATTGTCTATTTACCTCTTCTGATACCTTTTGTCCTGCACCAACTTGATTACTCAATGGGTTTATTTGTCCTTTTTGGCTAAGTGTTCCACCCCAATACTGTTGTCCATCATACCAACCGCCCTGTTGGGGAGTGATAACTGATCCATTATCTAATTTTAGTTGATTTCCTACTATTTGTGCCATATTATCTAATGTTAAACTTGCCTGTTTGGCTATGTGTTACTGTTTGAGAAAAAAAGTCTGGTGTATCAAACATCGGCTGTGTCTGTTGATATTTTTCCTGTCCTTGTCGTATTTTACTCCATGCAACAGACAATATTTGTTTGGCTTCTACGCTGATAAGATCGCCCATAGTGCCACCACTTGATGTAATACGAACATCCTGTCCTTTTTTCTTTAATATCGCTTCTGCCTCTAGTACAACGGCTTCATTGCATTCTGGCATGGAATATGACCATATAGTAACATCTCCGTCATTTGTTAATGCATCTACTGTTTTTTGTCCCCATACAGAGATATTGTAATCACCTGCGGTTGTTGGAATTGGATATATAAAGTATCGTCTATGTTGACTTGACCAGATATAGTCACGTCCACAAGGGACATCATTCTCTTTTTCAAACATATAGTCCTTGAATCCAAGCGGATCACCGTAGTCAACATCATCTACCTCAAGTTTCCAGATAGAATCAGGTCTCCATGTGGCAGGGTAGTCATAGTATTCAATATTTGCCTGTGTTGATGTTTTTTTCGCATCTTCAGTTTCCGGCCAGAGAAATAGTCCTCCACACTTAATATATGCTCTATTCAAGGCTAATTTAACTGTTGCGATTGGGTACAGCGTACTATCATCATTGATCGTAAGATCTGACTGGACTGCTGTAATGAGTTCACTAAAAAGATTCATATTCTAAGAATAGAAGAATAAACTATTGGAAGGCAACTATATTTATAAACCTAGATTATTTTTAAATATTTTATAGTAAAAATTGAATGTTTTACTTGTTCCAACAGCACTTGATTGATAATATGCAGAAAGATATATATTTGTATCATCAGCATATATAAAAGATGCAATGTCATTATTTGGACTTCCAATAAAGGATCTACCCCAATAATATGGCAAAATGGCATAATCAGAACTTGAAATATATGAAGCTAAATCATTTCCAAAACCTATAAAAAATGGCGTATATCCAAGATTATGTGCAATAGTATAAACAGTAGAAGTTGAAACCGTCATGCTATATGTCCCAGAAGTAAAATACTTTAATGTTGGATACAAGGAATGAAAGTTTATATTATCTGGATTTGTTTCAGTTAGAGCACTATATCCATCTTTTGCACAAACTATTTTTGGATTATCAGTCAATATTGTTCCATTTTTTCCTGAACCATAAATAATATAACTAATGCTTACATCACAAGATGAAGGAGATCCTATATATATTTTTGTTGAATCCATCCATGTTTGGTATACTGTTTTTGAAAAATCATAAGATAATGTAATAGATGATCCACCAACTTGAGCTACTTTTCCATCTGGAAATTTAATAAATAAAAAATATTTATATGGTTCTTGAACATTTGCTCCATGGCTAAAGCTATCAGGACTATAAATACCACCACCTTGTAATGTTAAATCAACAACTCCACTCTTTAATATTTTAAAATTATTTAAATCAGAATGAACAATATAATCATTTGGATTTTTAGAAAAAGCAGATTTATTTGGTCTCGCAACTTTAAAAACAGATTTACTTTCTATGATAGAAGGAGCTGTATCATCATTCATATTATCATAAAAAATATCATAAGCAGTTGGCATGATTCCATCCGAATGACCACCAAAATTATATATTTTTAAATTTGATGTATTGATTCCACAAATCGCATCAGGAGGACTAAAAGGATTCCATTGATTATTTACTATTTGCCAATACAATCCATCATTATAAATATCACGATATACCATGCAAAATGGAATATATGATAAATTATGTGTTATTGAAGACAATGTATAATCATCTGGATAAGTTGGATCTTCAATTTCAATATAATCTGTAGAAAATCGCTTAATTAGGATATTATCAACATCTCCATACAAACTATAGTGATCTGGATTTGTATCTGTTAAAGCATTATATCCAGATAATGCACAACGAACAAGATTATTCATATTAATTAGGACTTCCAATAACAATAGAGGCAATATCACCTTTGTACAAGATTATTACTGGATTTGTTTCATCTCCATCAATAATCCAAGTGCTATTTCCAACAATAACTTTTCCACTAATAAGCGTTCCTGCCTGAATAGTACCTGCAAACACCGCATCTCCTGTATCTCCATCTATTGCTATTGTTGTATTTCCTGACTTATTTCTCGCAACCAAACCATCCGGTGATATTTTTACCTCTCCTGATACCCCATTCTCATATTCTCCTATCTGAATTGCTCCACTCTTTGCAAATGAGAATGGCTGAAGTATTTTCTTTGACTTTGTATTGATGACAGTTCCAATAACATCAACAGCAATGCGCCGTGTTGGCATTGTCTGTTCTTTTACTGTTTCCTGAGAATATGTACTATTTGCCGTTGACTGCGTTTCTTCATAAGAAGCAACAGCATCTTCCGCAGGGAACGCCGTTTCTTCAATTGTTTCTTGTGTGTATACTTTTTCACCATCCATGTTAGTCAAAATATGTGCGTTGCCTAAATACTTCAGGAGCAACATTAAAGCTTGGATTCAACACTAACTTAGGCTCAAATATCTCACCCTGACCGTTAATGACAAATGTAGCCTTCATAGCATTGGCAATACTAAATGCTGTTTCTCCTGATGCAGTACGGCCAAGCACCCAACCACCAGTTTTATTCAAACGATAGTAGAATTGAATGGATGTACCGCTTGGAAGGGGAGCGATAAAGACTTCATGTCGCTTCCATTCTGTAATTTCTTCATTCTTTTTCATCGGTGCTTTAAAATCCAGTCCTTCATACACTCCCTGAGCCTTTGTGCTTGCGTCTACGGCCTTTACGCCAAATGATGTTCCATCTCTGTAGCTTACGATTGTTGTGCCCTCTACCGTTATCAGAGCGCCTAATTCATCGGCATCAAACTGGTATTCAAGATTCATTGTGACCGGATGATTTTTATTTTTTCGTCCATAGCTATAAATACCACCTTTTCCCGTATCTGCATCATATATAGCCCAAAGAGAAAGATTTCCTACAGACTGTTTATCAATCCAACTATCCGCCGTCTGTTCCCACTGAAAGAAATTTGCCTGATCAACTTCGTTTGTTACGCCACCAGTATTTGCCATACCTCCTCCGGGAAAGCGTTTGATAGGGATGGTATTGGCCATATCGGCAAAATGGAGTTCTCCATCATTTCCTATCTGTGCCAATGGATATTCTGCGTCTATTGCTGCATTGACTCCCATAGTTGATTCGCCTTCACGATAACAGCCAACAATAAGTTGTCCGCTTCGTTCTACCATAGTCTTTGCAATATTCCCCGGTATCATGTCCAATGCTTCATTTGTATAGGAATCGTCATATCCTACCATGGCAATATAACTTCCATTTGCGATCATAAGTGATCCGCCTACCTGCTTCATGGTGTGTGGAACGTCTGGTTGAAGATTCTGGGCTACAATCTCCACATCATTCCAGTTAGACAATCCCCCTATCTCTTTTCTTTTTAATGTTGTATTGGTTGCCCAATAGAGCCATAGTTTTCCACTGGATGACGGCTTCTCTTCTGCTCCTTTTATTTCTCCTAGTGCATCTTTGTATGACCTTTGCCAAAATGCATCAGAATCACGTCTATATATATATCCCGTGCTTCCAAACCCATAGGTATATCCATCTGATGCCTTCACGAAATACCGTATTAAATCCTCAAAGACTGTTGATAGTCCTGCAGACGGGGATGGAGATGGAGAAACAGAGGATGATGGCGTTGTTGATGGGCTCAGTGACACAGAGACTGACGGTGTTGTTGAAGCCGACAGGGAAACAGAAGATGACGGGCTCTGTGTCGGGCTTACACTCGCACTTGGCGACAAAGATGGAGAAACACTCGCACTTAAAGATGGAGAAACAGACGCAGAAGGGGAATTGCTACCTAGTAATCCTTCATCTACGAGTGCTTGATTGCACGAGATACTATCTTGTACTTTTCTTATGTTTAGATTCGCTCCAAACTTGAATGAGCCGGGAATACCTTTATCTTCATAATCAGATAATCCTCCACGACATGATTTTATTTCATAAATAGCCATACCTCAAGAATAGAAGAATAAACTATTGGAAGGCAACATTACCATTCCCGATATTTTGCTATATAGGTATTGTTCTTTACCTCGTATTTATCTGTATACGTGTTATTTTTTGCTTCATAAGTGTCTTCGTATATCTGTGGTGAAGGAGATGGAGATACCGATAACGACGGAGACAAACTAATAGATAATGATGGTGATAATGATGGCGAAAGTGAAACGCTTATTGATGGCGATAAGGAAACTGATAAAGACGGACTTGGTGAAGGCGTTGCACTTATTGATAATGATTCTGAAACGCTTTCAGAGATTGATGGGCTTAAAGACGGGCTCAATGATTCAGAAACGCTGGGAGACGGTGATACAGAGATACTCGGTGACAATGAAACGCTGACTGATGGACTCACTGATGGCGATAACGATACGCTAACACTAGGCGATAAGCTTATGCTTAAACTCGGGCTTTGGGAAGCGCTTGGCGATACTGACGGGCTCAATGATTCAGATACTGACGGGCTTGGTGAAACAGAAACTGATGGCGATAACGAGACGCTGAGGGATGGGCTGAGGGATGGAGACAAAGAGGCAGACATCGTTGCGCTAAATGACAACGAGACAGAAACTGATGGAGAAAGAGATACAGATAAGCTCGGGCTCTGTGATGCACTCGGTGAAGATGACGGGCTAGCAGATAACGACAAGCTTTCTGATGATACCTCTGTTGGACTCGGTGAAGATGACGGGCTTGGTGATATAGATAAGCTCGGAGACAACGAGACGCTTAATGATTCAGATATACTTGGAGACAATGAAGTGCTTATAGACGGACTAAGAGATTCACTTACACTAGGGGACAATGATATTGACGAACTTGGCGATTGAGAACTAGATGCACTTGAACTTGGAGAACGGCTAATACTTAATGATACTGAAACTGATGGGCTAAGAGAAACACTAACGCTTGGAGACAAACTTTGACTTAAACTTGGTGACTGTGATGCGCTTTCTGAGACGGACGGCGATAATGAGATACTAAGTGATGCACTAATAGAAGGAGATAAGCTTTTACTGACACTAGGTGATAATGAAATGGACAATGAAGGCGATTGACTAGAAGATGGCGATAGTGAAGGTGACAAAGAAATAGAGGCGCTTGGACTTTGAGAAGAGCTTGGACTTATTGACGGAGACAAAGATGGTGTAGTTGATGGGCTTAAAGATACAGAAGATGATGGACTAATTGTTTCCATGGCTTCAATTTCACCGACTCCAACATAAGATGCATCATTTGATTCAGTTATATTCATCCGATAATAAGAATAAGCAGTGGAGTTTGTAATTGGATATGTGTGTTTTATTGTTGTAGAAGCCCAATCGGTAATATTTGATTGAGTATCCAACGTAGTCCAATCAGTCCCATTGTTAGAACCTTTGAATGTCCATGACTTAGGAGAACGAGATAATGCACCAGCGTCTCTATTTGTTACCGTATATTGCGTAATGACATGAGAAGAAGTAAATTGATATTGTACCCATCCAGAAGTTCCAGAACATGCCCAACCATTTCCAGCATCTCCAACATTATAATCATCAAATGCTCTATATGCAGGATATCCTCCACCTAAATCATCGCTCGCAGAAGCAACGCCCGAAGGTTCTGTATTTGACGTCATGTCGGGAATCAAATCCGATGTATATGCCATATAAATAGCTTAGACTATAAAACTCTCGGAAGGCAACGGAATACTAGGACTATTTGCTATAAGAACTGATCCATTCTTCATTCTTTGCAAGCAGTGTCCGTGTCATTATTGGCTCATAGCCAAAGCTTTCAGCCCATGCACACCATGCATACGGATCTTTTGGAATACATTTTGATATGCATCCCCTTGGTTTTTCCGCCATGATGAATGTCCACCAAAGATTAAACCGTGGATCATCGCTATACACTGCGTCTCTGACTGTGTAGTAGTCTACACCGGCCTTTTCACATGCATCATAGAGTTCTTGGCATTCCATGACTTTATATAGGATTGCACGGTTTTCAGAGAGCTTAATTACCTCAGCTTCATATGCCGTTACCTGACGGATAATAGTGTTGGCATTGTAAACAATTGTATAGAGGTTAATAAGTTCCCGTCTGTCTTTTGGATTACCACCAATAATGATGAATTGTCGTGTACGAGCATCAAACATTGGATGATTTGGTGTTTCGCCTAAGTATTCCGGCTCCATGACAATATGTTTTTTGTATTTTGAAGCTAAATAGTCACAAGTTCCGGGATTAACAGTAGAACGGATAACGATAAGCGGACATGTGCACCATGCAACAACTTCTTCTACGTAGGAGGTATCCAGTCTGTCTTTTCCGATGTTAGGGGACGGTACACAGACAAATGCAACATCACACTTGTTTACTTCCTCTTTTTTCCCTATTTCTCCATGTTTCCCATTTGAATAGATATAGGCACTTGGAAAAAGAGTATTCATGTGTTTTCCGACCCATCCGATTCCAACAATTGCTACTGTTTTAGACATATGCCTCCTTTGGCAACTTCACATCTTTTATATCATCAACAGAAATAGCCTTAATCTCCGGTCTTGTCCGTCTAGCAAGTTCAAAGATTGTTTTCTTTCCTGTTCCTATCTGGATAATTCCTTTTTCATGACAAAGGATAGCCGTTGCGACCATAGGCGCTATGACATCTACGTAGTCTCCATAGGTTTCTTGATCAAAAAATGCATATTCATACGGAAATGGATTCGCTTTGAACAAGGTGCGGATGATCAGATAGTCTTTACAGTTCGCCTTAATGATATTCTCTGCCAATTGTTTCGTATAAGAATACCAATTGACCGGATTGACTGCATATTCTGAGGAAATGAACACAACATACTTATCCTTGAATACTTGGCTGATGTTGTATGTGCCTATGACATTTGTCCAATAGCATTTCCGTTTCTCTTTTTCCGCTTTTATAACATCCGTATATGCTGCACAATGAATGACCGTATCGCTATCTTTGTACTTATCCATTGTCTGTGCATCACAAATGTCCATTTCCTTATGATCTGGTGCAGTGAATGGTATATATTTTCTCAATTCTTTCCCAAGAAGACCGGATCCTCCAGTAAGCAAAATGTTATTTAGTTTCATAAAATTCCTTGACGCAACGAATAATTTTCTCTACTTCTGTCCATGTGATTGTATTAAATACCGGAAGACTCAATAATTGTGTCCATACCTTGTTATTTACCTTGAGTTCTCGTTTCTCTGCTTTTTTCCAGTATGTCATCATATTCAATGGCTTAAAATGTACGCTTGTTGCAATCTCATTTGAGGCAAGATAATCAGAGAGTTCGTCACGCCGTTCACATTTCATAGTGTAATACTGACATGTGTGTGAGTACATGGGAATCTTAATCTGTTTTATATCCTTAAACGCTTCGTTGTAGACTGCTTGTACTGCTCTTCGTTTTGCTGTAAGTTCTTCAATCCTCCGAAGTTGTCCGAGTCCAATAACAGCTGTAAGATCGTTCATATATGCCTTGAGCCCATCAGCCTGTGTAATGTCATAATCCCATGTATATCGTTTTGCTCCAACCCGTTGAAATGTATTCTTTTCAACGCCAAGCCATGTAAGTGTTCGGAGTCGTTCATATATCTTGTCATCATTTGTTGTAATCATTCCTCCATCTCCAGTTGGCAGAGACTTGACCGCTTGGAATGACCAGATAGTAATATCTGCTTTCTTTCCTGCTCCGGGAGTGTACATAGCATGCGCTGCATCTTCTATGATAAGTCCGTCAAACTTTTTTCGTAGACCGTCAATATCAGCTAAACGTCCATGTGAATCAACAGTAATGATTGCCTTTGTCTTATCTGTTATCACAACAGACTTTGGATCAAGACAAAAAGAATCCTCATCAATATCGGCAAATGTCACATCCATATCATTCCATTCGCCAACAATCGCATCTGCAACAAACGTAAATGGTGTGGTAATAAGTTCGCCACCTTTAATGTTATATGCTTTTAAACAGAGATCAAGCGCAGCAGTTCCGGAATTGCATCCTATGGCATATTTTGCGCCAACGTATTCAGCAAATTGCTTTTCAAATTCAAATGTTTTTGGCCCCTGTCCCCACCAACCGGATTTTAGAACATCAATAAGATCTTTTGTTGTTTGTTCATCTATATCAGGACGTAAGACAGGAATCATAGTTATCTCCTTTATGGTTATAATTTTATACTATTTGTTATATTTTGTGAATGTGTCAATTGGTAATTCCCATCCATCAATCTTGTCTAAACTGGTCTCTTTCCAGTTTCTACAGCTTCGCTCATTTCTAAATTCTTCCTGTTTCCATCGGCTCTTGGTAAGATTGCCTCCATACCGCAAATCTAAGTTAGGAAATGCGCTATCAAATCGCTCTGCCTTTACATCATCTATTCGTTCTGCACGACTGTTGCATCCGGGCTCAAATCCCATTGCCATAGTAAAGCCTGTTGCCTCTATCCTTCGTACCTTTTCTTTATAGTGTGCAATTAAAAGATCTCGGTACCCGACAATGAAATTGACCTGATGCGTATCATAGTGAATTGCATGGCCATCGGTACACCGAACTCTCCACCAATTGAAGTTATAGTAGTACACGTCCTTCCTTGGCGGAGTAAAGTCAAAATGCGACTGGTGATAGAGGACATCATGTTCACAAAAGAAAATAATGTCTGCTGTTGATGCCTCAAGTGCTGCAAGAATCTGCTTGTGGTATGCCACGTATCCACGTGGAAGTCCTAGGACAATGTTCTTTCCAAAATCCATAGGCTTGAGTGATGCACTGACAATTGGTAAACCCGCTTTTAGAATCTCCTTACGGCACATATGTCCAAGTTTTAAAGGCACTTGATTGTCTGTGTAGTAGATTATGCCTTTTGTTGGTTTTGATGGCTCTAAGGGCACTACAGTGTCTATTTTATATCCTTCCCATCCGGGTATAGGATAGAATTTACGGATAAGCCAATCCAAATTGTGTTTTGCCCCTTTCCATTTTCCTTCCTTAAAAAACTCCTTAGACCGCTTCCGTGCATGGTCTACCTGATTACCTGATTGAGGATAGGGGAATCCAAAGTCTCCACCCTGAGTCCTAAATAGGTGAGCAAACCATGTCTTTTTGTTTACCATAACTCTTCCACCTGAAAGCCATGTCTTGCAAGCCCATTCTGTCCCTTGTTGCCCCCACGAGCCCCATTCTTCCTCTGATCCACCAAGTTCCCAATAGTAATCCCTATGCATAAAGAAGCATGCACCAACAAATGACATGGTTTCTGCAAGTTCTCCTTGTGACTCTGGACGTTTACCAAGCTCTCCCCAGTATTGGAAGTGCAAGTCGCTATCAAATCGCATAAAATCTGATCGTTTATTCCATCGTGGCTTCCAGATAATTTCCCGCTTCATCACTCGTTCCTTCTTGCACTCTTCGCATTTCAGGTTTTCCGGCGTTGGTGACTGATACTTTCTATATCCACAACTGGAACAAACCCAATCAAAAGCATGCAGATTATACATCCGAGGAATAACTGTCCAATTGTATTCACAATCTGCCATAAGTTTTACGTCAAAACCCTCATCTACAACGCAATGTGCGTCAAGCTTCATGATGAACTTCGCTGTGGATAGTCGTGCAGCTTCATTGATTGCAGCACGTTGTCCAATTGATTCTGAGTGATATATCATGGTAACGTCTGGATGATCTGTAATTGCAGGGTTTGGCCAGTTTCCATCACAAATGACAATGACTTCCGTATTTCCCCGCTTATTTGCAATAACACCCTCTACAGTACGAGACAAAAACTCTTCATTACGGGCTGTTATGATAACGGACAAGTCATAGTGTTTCATAGATTCCTCAAGTCCTTAAAATTTGATACGACAGTTGTATTAGGTTTACAAGTTGTATAGTGATGGACGTATTTGAAGTGCTTATATATCCCTTTATATCCATAAAACTTGTCTATCTCAGGCTCTGAGTCATGGAGAATAATGTAGTCTGCACTATCTTTGAGCTTCAGTGCATCTATATGCCGTCTCTTTGCTGGTCTATGATCAATGAGAACAACACCCCAATGGCGCTTAATAATATTGTCCCAATCTTCCGTATAGATAACCTTATGATTCATTTGATAGAATTCAAGGAACTTTCCATGCCATTTTCTATCATTCTCATAGGAAAATATCTCACGACCATTCTGTTTACAAAGCATATCAAGAATAAACGTACTATACCCAATACCAAGCTCTAAGATAGGTAATTCCGGATCAGATAGTTCCACACAACGAATAAGCATCGGGAGATGCGTAGCATAGTGTTCTTCTTTGAATACAAAATTAGGTTTCATCTTGATTCTTTATATAAATATCGTCATCTGTATATAATTTTAGTACATCAGATGCTTTTCCCCAATCGGCAAGTTCAATAATGCGTAAGTCTCCTAGTTTTTTCTTCTTTCCCTGATTGAACTCATATCCATAGGCGTATTCATGAGAAAAAACAATAGATGGTATCCATGAATAGAACTCATAGCATGGACGAATAGTCACACCTAAAATATCCTCATATCTTCCGGGGTCTCCCCAGTATTTGATAATCTTTTCTTCTGGCCATTTCTTTTTTAGCACTTCTAGGCGTGCAAACCGTTCCTCAAGCGATTCAATGAGCATTTTCCTTGGAGCAATAAGTTGATTGACTACCCGTCTCTTTGTCCTGAATGAAAACATTGTCGGTTTTGTCCATGTAAATAATGATACTTTTGCCATGTCGTATAAAAAATAGTCATTATCCAAAAACTCCTGTTTTACATATGGCTCAAAATGGAAGTGTTCATATGAATAGAGGATATCGTCTTCTGCCATGGCAACATACTTCGTTGTTGCTGCTTTTGCACCTATGAGTATCTGGCGATAGATATTCAAATGCGATCTTCCGATATCACCAAGACAGATATTCTCTCCCATATCTTTCATCGGCTTATGCGAGACACTGATAATTGGGATATCACCCGCAGCCTTATGAAGTTGTGTTTTTGTCTGTTGAAGGAAATACGGATTCTTCTCTTCAAGATAGTTGCATGTGTAGTAGATGATTGTTGTATCGTTCATATGTTTACCCACCATGCAGTTGGCATTTTGTCATCATGAGATCTTGAATCACCGGTTGTTAAGTGCAGGTTTATCTTATTTATTTGTACATACGCATTAACTGCCTCAATAACACCAGATCCGTGAAAATGGTAATAGTCATGACAGATAATAAGGCCACCAACCTTTACTTTCTTTGTCCAAAGAAGAATATCAAGCATGGCATTGGCAAATGTATGATTTCCATCTATGATTGCAAAATCGTAGAATCTATTTGTAGCCTCTGAGGAAGCATCTAGGCTTGTCATTTGAAGAATAGTCGCATCATATCCTTGGAGATTCTTTTTTGCAGTAATGGCCATGGATGGATGATCAAGATATGGATCAACACCTAGAAAATGGAGTCCTTGTATCTCTTCACAAAATACTTTTGCGTTCTTTCCTTCGGATACACCTATCTCAACACCGATTTTGAATCCATGTCTATTACAAAATTTTGCAATGTCTCTTCTATTTTTCATATCTACCTCCATGTTGGAACCGGTGCAAACTTTTCTATGAGCCACGTGATAGGAAGATTCTGTTTTCTCCAACCTGTAGCCATCCATCTCTTAGTAAACGATTCAGCTTGTTCCTGCAATCCTTTTTCAAGTGAATAGCCACGTCCAACCTCTTTTGGCTTATGCCAATGCGCATACCATGTATTCTTGTTTACAATGACACGTCCACCGGATAGCCAACATTTGAGTCCTATTTCCTGAAACTCATTATAGAATGTGCCATAACTCTCTTCATCCAGTAGTTCAAGCTCGTTGTAGTAGCGTTTTTCCATCATCCAACACGATCCTTGCGCACTCATTAAGTCATCAATCTTCTTTTCTTTCAGTTTTTCATCCTTATTCTTCTCTTCCCATGGAACACCATGAAAATCACTGGAAAGATACATATAGTCTATTGGATACTTAGGATTATCTATCAATTCCCACTTTTCAGGATCAAGTGCATATCTACGAGGCACTACAATCGTTTTTTCTTTGCAACTTTCTATCAACTTTGTATCAAACCCATGCTCAAACATACAATGGGCATCACATTTGAGGATATATGCGCCTTTTGCAATAGAAACACCGGAGTTGATGGCGTTCCGCATACCACGAGCATCAGAGAAATGAATATAGGTGACACGCTTATCATTTATATATTCCTTTATGTCACACCAATATCCATCAAGGATAACGATAACTTGGATATCACCAACTGCTTTTTGTAAGACATCAAGAATAGTCTTTTGAAGGTACTTCTCATTACGTGAAGGAATGATAACGGAAAGCATATGATAATTTTATCATACTCATTACACTTCCTTCAATCAGCAATAGCTTAGAATGGGAAACTTGGTGATGGTGAATCCGAAGCACTTGCCGAGACCGAAGGACTCGTTGATGCTGACGGAGACAATGATACTGAGACGCTTGGGCTGAGTGATGCACTTTTTGATGCAGACACTGATGCTGACAAGCTTGCTGAGTAACTTGGTGACAATGAGACTGATGTACTTGCCGAGACTGATGGCGATGCACTCACAGAAACACTTGGACTCAAGCTTACAGAGACTGATGGTGTTGGCGAAATGCTGTGTGATGGTGAGCTTGATGCACTTGGGCTCAAGCTTGGTGATGCACTCGTTGATACTGACACAGATACTGATGCTGAGACACTTCCTGATAATGACGGGCTCAAGCTTACCGATACTGATGGGCTCTGCGATGCACTCGGGCTCAAGCTTACCGATACTGATGGGCTCTGCGATGCACTCGGGCTCAAGCTTACCGATACTGATGGGCTTGTTGAAGCCGATGGGCTGAGTGATGCACTCAATGATGCTGACAAGCTTGCTGAACGAGATGCACTTACAGATGGGCTGAGTGATGCAGATACTGATGGGCTTAGAGATGGGGAAGATGAAACAACCTCTCCACCTAATAATGACCATACCGCAGCGTCTTCATCGCCTGTATTGATATAGATATTCATTCCTGTCTTATCAAGATCTCTGAAGATTGCTCCCTGTTTGAACCCCTCGTATCCCGTAGGAAGCGTATTTCCTTCTGCTTCCAGTATTGTTGATCCATCTGTATCATATCGTTGGACAACATTTGTTCTGTACGGAGTAAGAGATGTCAAAAATGCTGCTTCTTTTGTTGACCTCACTGCACTTGAGATTGCTTCAACACGATCTAATTCATCTTGTGTTGATTTTGGTAATTGTGATTTCAGTTCAAAAGTAGCCATAATTTTATTTTTTTATCTATGGGGAAGTTTTTTAGGCTTCCCCATAGACCTTTTATACGTTTACTTCAACTTTAGAGTGTAAATGTTGCGTACAACTCTGCTGCAAAGTGTCGGCGTGCATCCGTCACTTTTGCTCCGTAGACAAACAGATCTTTATATGCAGATCCGAAGTCACCGGTCAAATCTTCTTCCATTCCTGCTTCCAAGAGTTTTTCTGCAAATGTCATCCAATTTTTGTGACCTGCAAGAATTCTCCATCCATCCGTATTATCTCCTGTCAATCTATTGGTCTTGAAAATCTTGAATCCAAGCAACATTCCGATAAAGCCTTTTTGCACTAAATCTGTGTAGGCTTCAGGAACGTGGAGTGCAACTCCGGATGCCCGAACTACTAAATCTTCAAATTCTGGCGGAACGACTAACCAACGATCGGATTCAGGAACTGCTGACAAACCATATCGTTCTGCGCTATCCAATTTCAATTTCAAAGCAGCGATATATTGCAAAAGCGTGCTTGTGGTAATTGCGACTGGCGTTGCAGCTTCAATGGTATATGTTGATCCACCTGCAATTGCTCCACCAGTGTATGCAGACGTGTTGTCATCAGAATCATCTTCAATGACAATCTCTGTTGCACTTGTGTATGTCTTTACCCGATACCATTTTGTGTGTCCATCTGCTTTAAATCCACGACCAACCATAGCTGCAGTGAATGTCGTACCTGAACCAACAACAGCACCTGTCGTTGCGGTAACGGTCACTGTACCGGTTGTATAATCTGTTCCGACTCTATTTCCTGATGCAACATCACCATAGAATCCAAGGATATATTCATCCATGTTCTTTGCGCGCTCATCTGCTTTCTGAGCAACGATAGTTGCATGTGGATTTTTAATGTAGGAAAGCCATCGTGCATATGTCTTTTCTTTCCAATAGAAGGATTTTAATTGATCTATTGTAAGAACGGCATTGTTTTCATACAGTGAGTCGGCTGACATCGCTGCATTTGCATATGTCTTTTCTGAAATACGTGCAAAATTCAAAATGTTTAGTTTTGAACCAACACCATTGATTTCGCCTTCATAATCTCGGTTTACGATATAATCGGCGAGGTTTTTTTCATATACCTCTTTTAAAAGGCGTTGCGAAAAACCTTCTGCAACTTTTGTTGAATACGCTGAAGCCATAATATGACCCCTTTCTATACTGACAATACATTGTTTCTACTGGATCTTTTACCGTTCCCTAGAAAGGAGTTTGGAAGATACTATATACAACGATATAGAAACAAACTATTGCATGTCAAGAGGAGAGCCTCTATTACAATTCAATTTCTTCAATTTTCCCTGCTAACAAGTATTCCTTGTATTTTGGATAATCAGATTCACGGAGCAATTTTGCTTGCTCTTGTGTTATCTTATCTGATTTTGGCTTCTCTTTTAGCTTCTCGCCACCTCCACCTACATCAAACATCTTTTCTCCTTTGTGAGATGGAGTTGCTTTTGTTGCATCAAAGAGAAACGCCTTTGTAAGATCCTCAAATGGAATACCACGGCGTGTTTCTTTCAATGCAAATATCTTAAACTCATCTTCTTTTCCTTCAAGTTCAGGAATATCGGCAAGCGTTTTAGGATCAGTGATATAGTCATCCACTTTTTTGCTCCATTCCTTCATTTCTTTCCCTTCCTGTGATCCTTTGAAGATAAGGTCAAATTTCTTCTCCATTTTGTAATTTGCCTTTGCAAGCCGTTGTTCTGTAGGAGTCATGTCATCATAGTCCGCATGCTTTGCTTTCATTTCCTCATCTGTTGGATCAGCAATCTCATTTGCTTGTTCTATGGCACTGGTGATTTTCTTATTTGCGGAGTCTAAGATGATTGCCTCTTTTGAGGATGCAATGAACTTTTTTCTATACTTATCATCTTCCTCTTTGTCTGCGGGTTTTTTATCTTCCTCTTTGTGCTCTTCTTCCTTATGTTCTTCCTCTTGTTTTTCCTGTTCGTCTTCTTTTTTTGGCTCTTCCTCTTTGTGCTCTTCTTCCTTCTCTTTCAATGCCTCTGCTTCCTCAAGTGCTTTTAATGCATTTGCTTCTAATTCTTCCTTTTCAGGTTTTACATGATTTTTTGTCATAGCCGTCCTTTCAAATAAGGGTTTGGTTAATATAATTATTGCAAATATGATTTATCATTGATAATCAACTGTTCAAGTTCCGGACGTTTTAATCCGGGAGGAGCTGAAATACCAAGACTTTTACACATTTGTTTTAATTCTATATATGTATACTTTGCCAATGGATTTACTACTTCTTTTGTTGTAGTTATAAACCACGCATCTTTATATTTATCCTGTTGTTCTTCTGTAAGATAGCTCCAACGAGCATGAAGAAAGCGCTTATCAGGATCAGTTAATTCATGAAGTTCTTTATGAAGGATTGCATCTAACACTTTTTGTGCTTCTGGATTCATATATACACATTCTATCCACAAAAACTAGCGCATGTCAACGCTTTTTACCTTTTGAAGATTTGCGAGGTTTATCACCTCCTGCAATAGCACCAAAAAACTTCATCTGTCTCTCTGTTAATTTGTGACCATGAACAGTTCCATCTTGTAGTATCTTTAATGCTTTTTGAGACGTTAGTTTTTTTGCTTTTGCCATATAATTATTTTGATAGATTTGATATAGACCGTTCCAATGCTCTTTTTGCACGTTCTGGTGAGATAAGGAATGATTCAAGAAGCATATAATTCCGCAATCGTGCTTTCAAAAACAAGTCCTGCTTTGATCCATTATCCGTATTTGTTAATTCAACTTCTACGCTATCACGCATTGCTGCAATATATTCTTTTATCTTTTCAACAGTCAATTGTTTTTCTTGAAGATCAGCAAGCATCTTATGTGCAGTATCTCGTTCTGCAAGCGTAAGATCACTATATTTTAGATTATATTTTTCAAGAAGATCATCTAATTTGCTCATATGTATATTATACTACACATCACCAAGTTATTCTAACCATCCACGAAGAGAACAATCACAAAATGATCCCGCACCGTTGCTTACTGCACTCATTTTCAAATCAGCAGTTGCAGGTATCTTTACTGGTATTTCAAAACATCTATGAAACGATGCATCTTGTGTAATAATTTCAAAGAATGGCTGAAAGAATGCTATCTTTGTTGTTGGGTCTGTATCATCAACCTGTGCTCTCCCAGTCCATCGTACCACTTTTCCAGCGGTTGTATATCCAGAAGATACAGCAACAGAAGTAATATAGAGTGTTTTTCCAAGTGGAACAGTGTATGTTAGTCCTCTGCCTCTGGTATATCCTGCTGATATTTGACGAACAGTATTTGTTCCTACCACAGTCCTACAAATAATATCACCCGCCGCAACACCACCTGTTCCTACTTGGACAGCTCGTATAGAATTTACTCGTAGTATTGTTGTATCTGTAAGCGGGACTGGCGTACCACCAGCCATATCAAGTGTTTGTGTTTGTTGAGAGTAGTCACTATCAAGGTAGGTTATCTTTACTTTCTGTACGCCTGTACCTGTTAATGTATCATTTGCTGCTCCCGCTCCAGTGGATAACACTTCCAGTGCTGTCGCTGTTGGAATCCAGTAATATGTACCACCCTGCGTGATAATATCCTCTTCTGTTGCTCCAACATCACCATTATAGCCAAGCTTTGTAAATGGAGTATGACCAGTAACATTTCCTTCAGCTATATCAAAGAGATATGGCATAGAAGAATACCGAGGTTTTCCATCAATAGTTTTATAGCTATATAACAATCCGTCAATTATATTTCTAAACTTACCGTCATTAGCTGAAAGTGCAGATGAGACCAAATCTACCTGCATATGGCCATCATCATCAACCAATGCTGCCTGTGTTGCACCACTAGCAATTTTAAACGGAAAGTTGAACCGATAGAAGATACCATTCCTCCAATGGCTTTATAGAACTTCTCACCATCCGTAAGACGAACAGAGACTGCATCACTTGGTGAAGTTGGCAAATGGAAGTTTACTATCTTATTCTTTATCTCAGTTATCGCATCAACAATTGGCTTTAATGGTTCAATCTTAGGAAACCATAACGGCTTCTTGATTTGCATCTCATCAGGCATATGTACATCAACCTTTGGTATTTCTATAGGTGGAACGACTGTTGGAGGTACTTTTATCTCTGGAACAGTCACTGTAACAACTGGCGCAGGCACGTTTACTTCAGGATAGGGGATATCAAGCTTAATCTTTTCAATAGCTTTGATAATAGATTGAGATGTCTCGCTTGAAGAGTCTTTTTCTGATTGAGTAAGTGAGATAAGTGTATCAAGTTTTTCAACAAGGTCTTTTGATACTTTATCTTGTTTCTTTCGTTTTCCAGAGTTTATCTTCTCTGCGATATCATCAATTAGTTCCAGAACTTCCTCATCAGGCGATTCATCGCCCTTAGAAAGTTCTTCAATAAGCGAATCCAATTCTTGTATGATTGTTTTTTGTTCATTTTCATTCATTTTATTCTTGTAACTTAGACCGTATTGATTTTAGTTTTTTGACTGTTTCTTTTCTTTTTCCTTCCATCTTTTTCTTCACCGGTACTGGAAGTGGAGGAGCAGACGGAACAATTGGCTGTGTTACTGGCTGAGTAGGCAGTATTGTATCATTAGCGGGAGGATTCATTTGTTGCTGTTGCAACATCATAATCTGTTCCTGTTTCTTTTTCTCGTATTCTATAGCGTTATTGATCTCTTCAGGCGTATAGTCTGCATATTCAAGTACCTTCCGTTTATTTACCTGATCTACGATAGGATTATCAGGCATCATACTCTTTGCAACGTTCATCTTTTCCAATCGTTTCATATCCTGTGCATTCTTCTCATCCTGACTCCATACTTTCACAAGATATCCTGACTTCGCCATCCAATCCTTTGGAGAAATAGAACGATTGTATATTTTATCTGTATTCTTCCCTTTTTTATGAATCTGTACTGCATCAATCTTGTCACCTGCCGCTTCAATAAGCTTGTCAAACATGACACCTCGGTCTTTCCATGCTTGAGTATAGAACTTAGAAAGCCCCTTGATCCGTTCCTTAGCTTCACCAAGCGCAAGTTCTACTTCTCCAAGGGTAATTTTTCTCTCTGTCTGTACACCTTGAGCCGTTGCGGTAGCACCAGTTGCCTTTTCTGCCATTTGAATAATGAATGCCATTTCGTCAAGAGACTCTGAAAGTTCAGGTATCTCTACATGTTGATATACCTCTGATGGCTTCCCACGAAGCGGATACCATCCTCCGGGAATTGGCTGTTGGTTAGATGGAGGAGTAAACCCTTCAATTGTTGAATCATAGAAGTTCATGCCATAGTTCCGTAATGTTCTGTTTTCAACAAGCTGAGAAAACCAGACATCAAGCACTTTGTTTGGCGTTCTTATTGGATCAACAACTGAATCACTCCAAAAGTCCTTTTTGTCTATATCTGCAGCCCATGTGTTGTATGGATAATGGTATCTAAACCAATGGTCTTTTGTCGTTCCTACAATAGATTCAAGCTTTGCTTTTTTCAGAACCTTCATATCTTCACACTCTTCATAGAAGTATATCTGTTCTTCATCATCCCCATCTTCTTTTCTCCAGACAAAATGCTGTGAGCATTCAACAATAACTTCACCTAAGATAGGGGAGTACACATCTTCAACACCAAGGTCTGACATAATCTGATTCTTCTCAGTAAGCATCTTTTCATTTGTCTTTGACTTAATGAGTCCTGCTTCTGTTCCCGCCCATTGTCGTATCTCAGCTACCGCCTTTTGATCAAGTGTTTCGTCTCGCTCCATTTCAGACAATGACTTAAAGATATGGACATGGATAAGGAAACGTGAAGTATTTATGTCATGTGGGTTCGTGTAACGGGATACAAGGATATCCTGTGGGTCTACAATGGTATCTTTCACCTTTCCATCAGCAACCTGCATCTGATCAAATGTACGGCCAAAGAGAATTGCCTGCTTTTTATCTATAATATCCTGCAATTCCATCCTGTTGTCTTCAAGGAAGTATTGCCAATATTCGTTTTTAAATATCTCCGCCTGTTTATCATTATCAAGATTCTGGAATTCAATAACCGGCATGTCGTCAATATCCTTCATGATGGTATTCATTGTCTGCTTCATGAGAGGAATATGAACAGATTGACGCTGTGTTAATCTGTTAATCTGCACTTTATCACGCCACAATTCGTAGTTCTCACGAAAATCTATATCCCTACGTTCACGATAGTTATATCCTGAAGTTTTATTGTCACGGAGCATTTTTAATTCCGGATTATCTATTTGAATACCAATATTGTCTGCCATACTTTATAGAATAGAATATGAAACTCTTGGAAGGCAAGTCTTTATCCGGGAAGTCCAGGAAAGTACGGTGCAACACCACCGGATACTGTTGGCATTGACTGTTGTATGTTCTCCCTAAACCCTAATCCAAACATTCTAAACGCATCAGCGCCATGAGACGCCCAATCATGCTTCGGCTTATTCCTAAATACCTTATTCTTCTCATCCCAATCCTTTTTGTAGTTCTTTAGCGCATTGATACCACGTTCACATTTCTCACTATCAAACCAACACCGGCTAAATATCGTGCGACACATATTTATTCCATCCTCAATATCAAGCGCTGGATTTGTCACAAACGTAATACCAAGAGATCGTGCTACTTCAAATCTACTCTTTCCTGTACCAAGTTCACGGACTGCAATATCATGTGGCGCATAGTGCTTTCCATAGAGATACTTCTTCTCCTGAAGCTTCATAGCGTAGTGTTGTAGTCCCTCTCCTGAGTTCTCGTAGTAGTCAATAAAGTGTATCTCACCTGCAACAAGCTGATAAAACCAGATAGTCATAGAGTCATCTATACCCAAGTCCCATGCAGTATATACCGGCAATCCTTCAACATACGGAACTTTGGTGATCCGATGCTCCGCTTCTGCACGTCTTATATTGTCTCCATAGTATGATCCTATAACCGGACTATTAAACGAACACATATACTCTTGATCAAAATAAGAAATAGCCTCAGCCTCGCTTCGTCCATTTGCAGCCCACCGCTTTATGATATCTATCTTCATCTCCTCAAGCTGTTTTGGTGTCCATACGCCAGTTTGTGAGGCATCTAGCGTCTGCACATACCATTTTGAATGATTCTTTGCATATTCAAACAATGCCCGTGCATGATTGTTTCCCTTTGGTGTCGTATTAAATATCGCTATCCCGTCATTCTCACGCAAGATTGGCTCAACAACATCCCATGCATATGGGTCTTGTTCCGCCCACTCAGAGAAGATAAATAGCTTTGGATTTCCTCCTCTCAAGCTATCCGGATGGTCTGATCCGCCAATTTGGAATATTGATCCATTGAATATATCCACCTTCATTGTTGTCTCATTTGGCTTCCCGTTACGGATAAACTCAGGAATATGATTCAGATATCTAAATCCTTGTCCGTCTATGCCATCCCATAGGTTCTCACGCCCCATGACAAGAGTTGGATAGACATATTTCACAAGACATGGATCCTTGATCAATCTGCGAGGTGCAATGTCTGCGATATTGGTCTTATCTTTTCCTGAACGCCGGTGCCAAATCTGCATGAAGTATCGTACCTGACTTTCACCACTGATAGCTTTTTCTACCTCACGGAGAAATGGAATCTGATACTCCCGTACAATAAAATTATATGGAATTATATGTTCATCCATTTTTTATGTCTTTATAACTGATCACTTTCAATTCTATTGGTTTTCCATTTGACGTAAGATCTTGTTTATCAACGATACGTTGTTTTAGCTTGTTGTATTCACGTACAGCACCAAGTTTTAGGTTTCCATCTGCATGTTGCGTGATCATGTATAACAATTGTTTATCTACAAATTCGTCATTCAATCCTCCAGAAGTCAATAATTCGTTTATCCGGTTACAAACCTTAACATTTGATAACAAGCGACTGGCAGACGCTTGAGCAGACTTATACCAATTTGGTTTGCTCTTATCCACTTCATCTCCATACGCTTCCATATATGATTCCACGCCATTTCCAAAAAACTCTTTATCTGCCATAACATATAATTGACAAAAAGCTTCTTGTTTTAAAGTAAGCTTTTCTTTCTGCTCTATCGGTTTTACTTTTACCTTCAATGTTTTTCGTTTTCTCATATTAAACCCTTCCAAGTTGTACATAAAATGTTTTGTTACTGATAGTATATGCTCTCCGAATATATCCCTTCTTTATCAGGGCATTCAGCGCCCAAACAGTCGTAAAGTCTTTCACGCCGTTATTTTTCATGTTTATAATGATTTCTTTTTGAGGAACTGGTGTTTTTTGTTCTTTTACCCAATAGTCTATAAATATCATTATATCTGTCTGTAGCCTGTTTAGCTGAATGAAGTCTTTATAGACTGTCTTGATCATAGCAAATATGGGTTATTATATTATACCATGTTTGACTATATCATTTTTCAATGAGCAATCCATCAAAAAAGAAATATAAGGACGTTCTAGGTCAATATAGAGGCTTATTTTTGAAGCTAACTACCTATTTCTCGCTTTGTTACCTTCCGAAGAATGATATTGTGCCTATATGCAAGCATTTTTTCTTTTAACTTAAATATCTCTGTTTCTACACCTTTGACATCTTCTACAATCTTTTTCTTCAATTTTACATCATAATATTCAAAATCGCCGACATAATAAATTGGGAGATAATTCCGTCCGTTTTTAGTAAATCCTTCTTGAAGAAGAAACTTAGGTTGCAGTGATAGATCTCGTATCTCACCGGATTTCAAGAGCAATTTCAATTCCATGTATCTTCGCATTTCTAACTTAGAAGCAAATGTTATTCCGTCTCTTGTTCTATCCTCAATAGGAGCAACTATATACCTTCCATACCAATTTGATGGCTTAAACTTTAATGTCATATATTATTCTTCATCCTCCGTTGGTATTACTTTTCTAACTCAAAGATATTTTCACCAATTGGTTTATAAAAGCCTATTTTCATATATTTACAAAAATTTTTACTACCCAAAACAACACTCGCACCTGTCATTGCTCCTCTACGACCATCACCTTCATTTCCTTTTTCCAATTTTATTACGTCTTTTTCCGTGTTATAATAGACGTTTATATACAACGGAGACCCTAATTTTTCATAGGCTACCTTTCCTATATTTAGATTATTCGCATTAACTGAAATGCAATCTATAAGTTTTCTTCTAGTTCTATATTTTGTGAAATTAAAATCCATACTTTATTCCTCCTCATCAGTTTTTACTTTATTATACACTAGAAAGATACATAGAGGACGCCAATCCTCATCATTTGGTATACCAAGCTGGCCTACGGAAGCCTTTTTTAACCAAACCGCAGTAGAGGCGTGACTTCTATGTATCTTTTTAATGTACTAACAAGACAAGGTAGATGGGTGCGTTCGGGAGTATCGTAAGACAGAATTCTGGCAAATACTGTATCTTCTCATCGGCGTTCCTACTAAAAGTAGTGAAACCTAATCCCCACACCCATCTACTTCATCTTGTTAAAATTCTTTCACTACTATACAGGGAGCTACGGGGTAGAGATTTCTCTTATAGAGGCGGACAACGAAAGTTGTTGTTTCTCTATTAAAGCGTGGTCACTCTACAGCAAAATCGCTTATGCAAGCCTAGCGTCACCTACGTTTTACACGTGCTTCGTAGGGTATTCCTTCTACAATGCCTTTTCTGTCACCCGTAGCTCTCTATATAGTATGTGTTAAGGTACTAAACTATAATTCTGTATAAGAAAAACCTGCTTTTTTGAAATCTTCTGCTTCATTATCGGTTAAAAATAAAATCTCTATTCCTATATCATCATCTTTGCCTTTTTCGCTACGGTCTATTCTCGGACACAATGTCCACACTTTATCGGTATTATTGAATCTACAATCTTTTTGGTAAACCAATATATATTTTGCTGGTGTGAATCGTAAAATTACTTGTGTATCGTCATTATTTATACTTACGTTCATACTATCCTTTCCTCTCATCTCTGAGAATTAAACTAAATTATATTTCCATAATTTGCTTTATTTATTATTCTTTCAATTTCTAATTCTTCTTGTTTATTGTTTTCTGTAATTATTTGTACTTTTGTATGAGTTTTTGGTCTACATTTATAACAACCACCAGTAGAATTGCAATCACAATGGATATTAAAAGACTCTATTGGATTTCCTGCACTATCTGTTTTCATATTCCCTCTCTTTCTCTATCTTGGTTAATACTCAAATTTTCTATTCTGATTTCGTCTACCACATCGGAAACATACTTTTGTGTGTGCGTACTTATTGCTCTGTATCCATTCATGAAATCCTAAAAAACATAACAGCTTTTCAATTCCATACAACTGATATGGCTCTTGTTTTGCTTGAACCCATTTCCCATTTATTTGTACATGAACATTATCCATATTATTTTCCTTTCTTATATGTTGTATGAACATGAATAACACCTATGTCCTTGAACATTTCATCTGCAACTAACCATAAAACATTATGTATTGCCGTAGCCGTATTGTGTTCTTTTTGGTCTTGTTCAAACCGTTTCACTAACGCTTTTGTAATTTTCATACTATTCACCTCCTATCTTGGTTAATACTTCTTTCCTCAAATTATTTCTTCCGATTGAATATACTGATACATCTCCTGTATCCATAACGCTTTCCATCTCTCCCAATGCTTCCTTAAACAGAGAAAGTATATATTTTGCATCTTCTTCGGCAGATAAGTATTCATTATCTATGCAATCACTATCTGAACTGTAAAAAATCTCATTTAGTTTAGCTTTTATTTTATCCTCTATAGTGTCGCTCATAAACCCTCCTCTTTTAATTTTTCAACTAAAGCAAATTGTAACCAAAGACTTCCTGCAACTCCAAATTGCCAACGGCCAAGAATACCTGCAAGTATTAACAAAATCACAGCTCCAAAAAACCAAAAGTATTTCATATGGTCTCCTTAAAAGTATTGTCTATTACATTACATATCCCGTCTAACACACAGTTTGTATCGCATCCTATTTTCTGAGCCACTTCTGCTTCTTCTTTTGATTGCATATTCGCTTTAACTATTCTTTTGCATTCTTCTACCACCTTCTCCTTCTGCTCTTGGAGCGTTTTACGAATAAAGGCTTTGATTATTTTTTCTTGTTCTTCCAATAATCCTAATGGCTCTGAATAAGTAGTCCCTGCATCTTCACTCCAATACTCAATGTCTAATTCATCAAACTCTTTTTCCCATTCTTGATATTTTTTATTCATATAGATTCCTTTAGGTATTTAATGATATTTAATACTAATTCGTGCATTCTATTCCAACCAACGCCATTAACCATTTCTCCTTCAAGATCTTTTACCTTAAATAGTATTTTTTGACGTTCATTAACGATAAATTCTTTTATTCCTCTTGGGTCGCAAAAGTTACGGTTAGTCCACACTTCTCTACCCTTTTTATCTATCATAGTGAATTGTTCATCAAACGCTTTCTCCCATTCTTCCGCTTCTTGGGGTGGGGTAACTGGTGGGAGTTCTCCGTTATGTTCTTTTCTGTATTTTTCAACACCATTCCAAGCATCCATCATGTGAGGATTAGCTTTAATCAATTCCTCTAAAGCATTTTTCTTTTCTGCTTGGTCAGTTATTACTGGTATTTTCTTTTCTTTTGGTTTCAATCCTTTTAATTTTTTTGTATCAAACATAGTAACTTTCATCATAGTTATCCTTTCTTATGCTCTCTATAATACGACTGTATTAAACAAACGATATTGTCGTGAATAAAACCTCTCTTTGCCATGACTCCACCCAGATTCTTTTTCGTTACCTTTTTTCCACAGATAAAACAGACTTTTGGAAAGGAATCTTTGAACGTATCAAGAATGAAACTTGCTGCACTTTTATCAAATTGTATTTTCATAATTCTATCTCCTTTATAGGACTAACCAATAATTTCCCACAATTCTTCATCAGTTTTTGGTAACAACATCCAACCTGCCGCCATTGAATCACTATATATTTGCCAAACTTTTTCTGCCTGTTTTAACGTAAGAACGATACTGTGTTCATATGCCACTGCTGCAATTCTAATGGAATCATCTTTATATTCAGGTCTGTCTAATTCTTCTTGTAGTGCTTGTGTTATATAACTCATATATCTCCTTTATAGGACTAAACAAACTGTATTCTAACTGTCTTTTTTACTGCCTGTGCAATTCTGTTTATTGTCCGAATTGATGGTTTATAATTTGTGCTTTCCAGTCGTGCTATTGCTTCTTGTTTCATTCCACATTTATCCGCTAGTTGTTGTTGCGTTAAACCAAGTTTTACCCGCAATTCTATCAACGCTTCACCCATCTCTAAAGGTAAATCAAATGAATAGTATGCTTTCGCAAACTTCGGGTCTTTCAATAATTGTTTTCTTACTTTTTCTATTTTCATAATATCTCCTCTACAGGATAAGTAACGCTAAACTATTAACAGTTCTGGTGTTTGCCAAATATTACCGATGACTTCAATTAAACCATCTGACCTTATTCGTTCACCATTACTATATTTATCTGATATTTTGAATATCTCTCCATCCCACCAATAGTCATTAACTCCAAGATGTATGTGGTCAACAAGCATCTCTGGTTTAATTAACTTGACCATATTCATTGTTGTTTCAAATAATCCTATATTTACTTGATAAATAGCTTCAACTTCATATTTCCATTTTTCTTCTTTAGCATCAGGATAACCAACGAAACAAATCTTTACTAAATCTTTGTCGTATATCTCTTTCCCGTTTTTATCTTTGAGTCCTGTGAATTGCATTAAGACATACCCCCCAAATTTATCAATCTCAATATTGGGCGTATCATAAACTCTATCAGCTCTATTAATAGCAACTCCATCTAATACACCAACATTTTCAATTATCATCTTTTCTTTTTCATCCCACGCTCTAAATTTTATTTCTCTCATATATATTCCTTTCTATTTATCAAGTAACGCTAGTATGCTATCTGTTGCTTTTTGAGCTAACACATCTGTTTGTTTTGCGCTACCAGCCCAATGAACACATCCATAAATTATATGTAATATCTTTTCCCGTAGTTCTTCCTTTGTATTGGTAGGAAGAGGTTTGCCACACAGATAACATACCATTTGTTGTTTTGTTGTAGTCTTTCTACAATCATACGTACACTCTTGCTTGAGTTTCATTTGTATATTTGGTAAATGACAATCTAAACATTCACCTTTATCATTTATTCCTTTTGGATTGATACATCTACAATACTCTTGCTTGGGTTCTATGGGTTTTCCACATTTCCAACATTGTTTTTTGTGCGTTTGTATATATAAATCCCCTTCTAACGTAGGTACTTTACAATTACAATATTCTTGGTTTGGATTTACCTCAACATTTATAAGTTCTGCCTTTTCTATTCCTTTACCTACTATACGAATAGTATTCATAGTATGTTTCTCATGTTCCTCTAGGTGAGTAGTAAGAGCATCTTCTAGTTTAGATAAACGTTGTTCTACTGTAGGATTAAGACAATTATTTTCTACAAAGTCTTGCATTTTCTTTACTGTTTTTAGTGTTTGTTTGAATGTTCTTTTTTTCATACTATAGCTCCTTTACTTTTGGTAATGGTTGTCCTAATCCAATAGAACTAATTTGTTTTTTATATAATTTTGCATCCTCTTGTTTTTTGACACATTCATTTTTCAACTTCTGTAAAAATGTATATGCGTTATATACATCTAAAAAGTCATTACTATCAAAATTAAGACTTACTTTCATATATTCTCCTTATAGCTCCTTTATATAGTTTTCAAAACATCTTTTACACATAGCCATAATGCAGTAGCAAGGTCACCAGAACTATATAATCCATTGATTGTCCATCCAAAATTTGGTGATTCCCGTTCTTCAGATTCAATGGTTACTGTTGTAAACTTATACAAAAACTCTACCATCTGGCCAATAACAGGCGCTGTATAATGTATAGGGTCTATACCAATTTCCTTATAAAATCGTTCTTGTTTTTCTATTGATACCTCATTAAACTGGTCTTCTGTTATATATTGATTCATACTAATCTCCTCAATGCTCCGGACTCATAAGAATCCGGAGAAATCAAGAAATTAGAACGGCATATCTGTCGTTTCTTCTTTCTTCTCAAAATAGTTTTTAAATTGCTCAAAGGCAAGTGACATCTCTTCGTTATCCTCTGCTGTCAATTTCTCACCTAGCGCAAATTCCACTGCGTAAAACTTTCCTTTATCATTCTCAGTTTTTACAGTTGTTGCCGTAATCATATATGACCACGCTTCTGTAATCTTCTTTGCTTTCATCTCTGCTACCAATCTTCCAAAATTCCCAAATGATGAAATAGATACTGTAAGCATAAAGATACGTTTTGTATCCATGGTGATACCTAAAATCTTTCGTTGTGCTGTTGGAATAATCTTTCCATCACGCTCAAAATTTACGGTAATCACTTTACTCTTGAGCAAACAAAATGTAAGCGCTTCTACAGATTCCCGTGTATCATTAAAGAAAAAATGACCTTCCGGACAATCTTCGCCATTCTTCATCTTTATATCTTTACTTTGTCCCTGTACAACACGAACAAATGGAATAGGAAGAATAGACGGATCTTCTTCTTCAAGTCCACGGATACCTAATCCTGTCGTCTGTTGACGCAGTGCAACTGTCTGTGGTTCTCCTTTTCTTGTTGCTATACCTGTCTCTTCTTCTATTTTCCTTGCTGTATCACGTGCAAGTTCTTCACCTGTTTTTGCCATACTATTCTCCTTTAACTAACAATTTTTATACAAATCCAATCAGTTCCTATAAGGTCGCCATCGGATATAATCCATTGATAAAACTTTCCATCTGGTTTATGAAGCTGTAGCTGTCCATCTTTTACTACCCCATAAAATGCTTCATCTTGCCACTCTTTCCGAGTGACACTTTTTCCAACGATAAGCTGTTCTATTGCTTGTGGAAATGTCATTTCCTGTTCAATTACAGGACTCGTTTGCATATGATTCACCCCTTTCTTATGTACAATTTTATACGGATGTATTTCTAAATATGTTTGTATGTTTTTCTCCTTATCGCATAATGATTGATAAAAAGAATCTGACATACTCTCTATTCAGCAGTTTTCTCCCCGGCAAACCCAACACCGGGGAGAAGTTAGTCTGCTGTTATCTCAACCTCACAAAGGTCGCTGCACTGAAGGGATCGTTTCACTGCAACGGACAGGTCTGCAATCCGGTGGTATACCGCAAATCCACCAGTATCAGTAACCCTTGCTGTTGTTATTGTGTGCGTTTTTACATTTTTAATGGTAACTGTCTTATTCAGCAATTTATGTTCCCGTACAACAGATGGTGGCATAGCTATTGTTAGTTTTTCATCATCCAATGCCTCTCCATTTGCCATGATAAGATTTTCAGAGCATCCTATACACCCAGAACGGGAATAATACGATGCAACACCAGTCCAACATAAAACAACAGGCGTAGGGGACGGTACAATGTCTTCTTCTGCAATAGGAGAAATAACAGATGCAGGAACACTCTGTTTTGATGCAACAAGAAGAAGATATGCACAACAAAGAACAAAAAGAAATGAGACAAAGAGAATAAGCTTGTTATCTAAAGAAAGACCACTCTCTTTACTATCAAGAATCTCTATTGGTATTTTTTCTATTCTGACTCTTTTCATAGTCTTACTATACCAAGCAACCACTTGCTTTGTCAATACGCAAAATGTCTTATTCTGACAAGATATTTTCAACTACCCGTTGTACAAGACTTTTTTTTGCGTCCGCTTTTTTCTTCCGAGCCTCAACACCCTTTGCTGACAATTTTTTAAAGTAGTCAACTCCATACATGGTAAGATTTGCCTGTCCACCACGCTTCCCAAGCTCAGAGAAATATGCTTTCCCATATTTTCTTTTGGTTGCACGTCCGCCTTTTGCTGATACTTCCCGATGATCCATATTACTTATCTCCTTTTGATTCTTCTGCCTTATATGCAGTGATTTTACGTTTTAGCTTCAACAATAACTCTTCATTATATTTCTTTGCTTTTTTTGACCGTTCTATTGCAGCAAGTCCTTCAATCTTTTCTTTTGATCCATGTGCATACCCATCAACTCGTCCAACAAGCTGATCAAACTCAATTTCATTGACAATCATCTTCTGTTGCACGTCATTGTGCACTTCCTCAGTTAACTCAGATTTTTTCTTTAACATAACGAATCCTCCTAAAATTTTTTATAAATACTCCCCATTACTGCTCACCAACGCTTCAGTCAAGATGAGCAGTCATAGGCATTATTTCAATCGTTTTAACGCTGTCACCTGTGCTACGATCAATATCGTTATATAGATAAGTGTCCAAATGTCTGTTGCCGGATCTGTAATCAAATATACTGTTCCTAAGACTGTCCAAATAAGCGCAATCCAGTTAAATATTCGTGCTTCCTTCATGTTCCTTCACCTCCCACCTAACACATATACAAATATCCATGGCATTACCCAAAGCATGAAATATGCATATGCTATTGCTGTAAGAAAAAGAATTGATAGTGTTTGTATGTGACTATGGTTCATATCAAAAAAATAAGATTTTAACTGCAACTAAAATAAATACAATTGAAAAGGCTACCTCTATTGGGTCTATTTTTATATCTATATTATTTTCAGTTTTCATGTATCATCCTTATGTAAGACTAAACTAATCTTTATATGATGTGCTTATAAAACGTATACGTTCAAACTCTCTTATTGGTTTTCCACCAATTGAATACTTACTTTTTTTCTTTATCCAACCACTATCTGATAAAACTTTTATTTTCTTTTTTATATCTCCTCCGTCATTTTAAAATACCCTAATGTAAAAAATCCGCTTCCCCATATGTTTGGCTGTTTCCGAAATATCTCCGCCTTATTCCAATCCTGAACCTTTTTCTCTAACAATGTATAATGCCATTCATTATTTTCATCTTTTCGTCCCGTCATATACTTTATCGTAAACGGATGCCCCTTATATCCTTTATCAGGAACTGCTGCATAAAAGCCAGTAAGCCCAATCCGTTCTCCGGGAATAAGCTTCTTTAATACATATACTATTTTATCAGTCTTTTTTAGTCTCATACTTAGTCTATAACAACTTTTGTCATATCTTTACTTAAATACTCCCGTTGGCGTGTTACTCCATACAATCCCTTTTTTAAACTAATCGGTTTATGTTCATCATGGACAATCGTTCCCTTTTTCGTTACCCGTAAAAACATGGCATCACCTTTGGTCAAGACATCTCCACCAACTAATCTATGTGCGTGTCCTGAACTCTCACCATAAAGAATCACGTTATTCAATACTTTCTTTACCCCTTGCGGGATTTTTTCTATTGTTGTTATAAAAACATCACCTTGACGAAATTGCATATAAATCTCCTTTATGTTTCTACAATTGGTTTATACTGTTTACTCTCAAATCCGAACGTCCACGCCACACTTTCATCTGCATCTATGATTGTTGGTGGAGTTCGTAAGTAGTATTCTCTCTCTGTTGAGGAATCCTTTACTTTAACGTAGTGAGCCACTTTATCAGGGTCGTCTTTCAGGTCTATTTCAATCAACTCGCCTCGTATTCCCTTATTGATTGTTTTTCCTCTAAGGAGTTTAACAAACCTTTCTCCTAGCTTTTCTTGAATACAACGTCTTATTTCAATGTTTGTTTCATCCATCCAGTCTTTTTTTGTCAGCTTTTCAGGATACTTGATTATTTTCTGGCTTACATTTGTTCCGTGCCAAAAATACAATTCTTTTCCACCTTTCCATCTGATAGCAGGGGATGTTTCTGAATGGAATCTATTTTCTTCATCAATTTTAACCAGTGGAGTAGGTGCTAAATACAGTGTGTCTTCCCATTCTACACGATAGCCAACACCATATTCTTTTGCCTGCATGAGCAGTTCAGAATACTTGAGATATTTTCTGTCATTCTCATTTGGTTTATCTCCCGGATTGTCTTTTCTGTTTTTGCAATACTCATGCTCTACAACATACCAATCAAAGTCATAATCTATTGCGGACCTTGCGGACCTTGCGGACCCTGCGGACCCTGCGGACCTTGCGGACCTTGCGGACCCTGCGGACCCTGCGGACCTTGCGGACCCTGCGGACCCTGCGGACCATGCGGACCTTGCGGACCTTGCGGACCTTGCGGACCCTGCGGACCCTGCGGACCATGCGGACCCTGCGGCATCGTCAAATCGCTTGTCAAAAATATCTTTAACCCATATAATTTTTTTTGGTCGTTGTAAATCAAATAAATCATAGGTTTTGAGAATGGCCTCAGCGCCTCGTTTTTTATCTAACGTAAAATCTTCCCGTTCTACGTTTTTGCACATTCTGTCTATTAAATTTGCTGTTGCTTTTGAGTAATCCATACTATCCTTTCCTATTAACTATTTTTTTACAAAATATACTAATGTCCTATACGTTCTCGGTGCTAATGAAGCATATGGAAGAGAATAATCTATTGCTGAGATATCTTTTTTAATATTCAATATCCGTACATCCTTCGCGTCTCGGATAAATGTGTTTACTTGTTCTTCTATCGCTTTTTGATTATTTCCGATAAAGGATTTTACTTTCATGTACTATAAGTATATCAAGCAAGCAGTTGCTTTGTCAAGAAGATGTTTGGCGGATATAAATAAGCTAAAATACGCATGACAAATTTAGCTTATAATGCCCTTCGGGCATAAGCTTCTATTCTCTCCATATAGTCTTTCTTAATTGCACATATACCAGAGCATCGGTATTTTATAAACGGCGCAGGACTTGATATTATCTCACTTGACACCGTGTAGAACCCTTAGCGTGCTTTCACGGGCGGGATGGCTTGTTACTCCCAACGCACGCTTGCTCTTGCCATAGGTCGCCTTTACTGTAGGCTGCTTTTCCCTTATATACTCTTATGCCACAAAAAAAATCGCTTTCAACTCGGTTCTGCCTATATTCAGAGCCGATGTGAAAACGATTTTATATATAGGATTTCTATTCATGTTACTATTATACACCGTCTGTCAACCCCTTTTCCATGCCACTTTATTTTCTGGTATCTTCATTTCGCTATATCCGCCGTCACATTGCTCCTTTTCAGCAACAATGCGTCCTGTTTTGTCTTCCTCTGTTAATTGAAATACTAATCCTTTGTTGGGAACTGTAGAATGTCCTTCACGTAAAAACTTTGGATCATGTTGCTCAAGAAACTCAGGAGAGTCTAACCCATATGCGGCCTTAGCGCTTTTATGGTCGGGGATAAGGATTTGTCCGTCTACTTTAAAATGTTCGTAGTTTCTCATATACTATACAGCCGCCCTCCATAGACAACCATCAGTGTTTCGCTTAGGTTTGCCCATGTGATGAGGGCGGCATAGATCCTCTGCTCTACCCCAAGAAAAGAGAATAGAAAAGTAATTTTCTGGTATAGAGTAGATTCATGTTATTTTCCTGCATTCAATTTTCTAAATACGTCAATAAATGTGTTTATCATCCATAGAACCATTGCGGTTTGGGATTCATTACTTGGGATTAGGTCTGTTACTTGAAATCCATTTTGATTTACGGCAATAAGAACAAAGCCTAGGTAAATCAACGCAACAGGGGATACAAAAATAAGAGAATTTTTCCCTATTTTCTTTACCTCTTCTGCATTAAGTGTCCATTTTTTTGATTGCATATATTCCTCCTTTGTTTTTATAATGTACTTGTTAGGTCATTCACTTTTCTTTTAAAATCAGCCAATCTAGCCTGTAGTTTTTGTTCGCACTCTTCTTTAATGAGCGCCAGACTAGCCAACGTCTTCTCATATCGGTCTTTATATGATGCAATTTCCATCTTCATTTGCTCAAATTCTGTCTTAGAAATAGTTATAACACCGTTTGATGGTGTATTTTGGCTGTTTGATACGTCAAATGGAACATCAAATGCCTTACAAATACCTCGTGCAATGGCATTTGCAACCCTATCAGTGTCTGCAAGTATCACTTTATCATGTGCATCTTGTACTACGCCCATCTCTATAATGACACATGGCGTTTTTTGAGAAAGGCGAGACCACATATAGTAGAATTTCGTATTCGCATTTGATCGTTCTGGATGATTGACTATTCCAGAGTGTCCAAAATACATAGATTCAATTGCTTCTTTAATCCGTTTGCTCTCAGCATTTGCAGAATCAACAGATGCATCGGGATAGTCTACAAACCCTCCACCTGTTCCATATATATCTGCATCACCATGAAGCGCAAGAAATAAGTCATAGTCTTTGTTTATTTCCTCATCTGTTGGATTGGCATTGACGAGTTGAAGAACAAAACCTTTTGAGATAAGAATATCAGAAAGTTTATTACGGATACGGATATTCAATTCTTTTTCTCCGGGAGCACCAGTTGCTCCTATTGTTACTCCTTCATGTCCACTCTGTAGGCAGATACGCTTTGCCATATTATTTTACGTGTAATGAAATTATATATTGAAGTTGTCCTTTTATTTCTTTAAACTGTGTATCGCTATTATCTTTGTATTCGGAGAATTTTTGATATACTTCCTCTTTTGATATCCGTGTTTCTTGAAGATTTTTCAATGAATTTACGTCTTCCTGCATTGCCAACACTTCTGATCGTACTACTGCTAGATCTTGAGATAAAGGAGCAAGGCGAGCAGTAATGTAAGTAGCAAAACTAAGCATGATAAGACTAAGTAGCTGCATAGCATTAGTTTTGATAAAGCTTTTGACTGATACTTCTTTTTCATGTTTCATACGTCAATGAATCAATCATAATAGGTCAAACTCTTGCAAGGCAAGAGGGATTTAGTCCTTCTTTGGCTTTTTATAATGATATTTCTTCAACATTGTCTCTAACGCATCCTCTTTTGCACTCTCAATAAGCTTTTTCTTGTCTTCATCGTCACCTGACTTGTATTTCCCGCTTCGCATTGCCTGTTCCGTTCCCTTTTTAAATAGACTCTTATAATAGGATACCGCCTGTTTGTATTGCCCATCTCCAATTTGTTTTTTGAGCTCCTGTACCCTCGTAGACGTCTTCTCATAATCTGTAATGGACGGAAGTTGCCCTGCGGCATCTAACCTAACTAACTCTTCCACAATCTCATTATCATTTGCCGCTTTCACTCTTGCACCAAATAAAAAGGTAGACAATGCTGATTCTGCCTTGACTGTATCACCATATATCGTTGTTTTTTCAGGAAGTGTTTGCCGGAGTCCGGGAACTGATGCCTTTATCCGTGCTAACGGATCCGTTTTTATATCAACAACACGATCAGACCTATCCGTTGCCTTTGCCAAATCGCTTATAAGTGCAATAACTGTACGAGAACGGATATAATCAAGAATGGTATTTGTTGCAGCCGTACCTATCTCTTCTTTCCCTGTCTTCTTCTCATTCACCATGTCTGTAATATCTTTGTATAAATCAGAGAAGTCTTGTACACCGGGAATCTTCAATGCCTGTGCCGCAACACCTTGATAGTATTTTAAAACACGCTCTACATTGTCTTTTCCATATTTCTTTGCATACATAATACCAATAAACGGTGCAGCAAGAGGGCCAAAATAGTCTAGTGATACCCATTTTTTCCCAATACGCACTGAATTCGTTGTCGCATTCTTTAAAGCTAATAGCTGTTGTTCTTTTTGTGAAGTAGGGTAGTTGCCTATAAAATCATCAGGCTCAAAGAGGGTAGACAATAAAAATGCAAACGTCATGCCAAGGCCAGAACGTACTATTGTTCGTATTGAGTTCTTCAGTGCTGCTGTTTCTCCATGTTTTGCCTGCATAAGTGCCTTTGGCAGTAGGTATAACTGCACAGGAAGTGCAATACCTGAATAATCTATACCTGCTCCAACAACATTTGCTGGTGTTTTGACAAATGGCATAATTTGATCTCCAATGCGTGTATCACCTGATACTTTATTGAGAACAGACCGTATAGCAAGCGCTGTATCGGAATAATTGCTCTTGTTCGTATATGTTGAGTACTGTGCATCAGCAACAGCTTGAGACCGTACTAACTCGCCTGTTACAGTCTTTGGATCAGGAAGTATTGCATCTTTAAATATTTCAAGAGCACGTTTCTTTGCTTCAGCACCTTTTAATCCTTCTGCACGTGCAATATTACTTGAGGATAAATTGGCACTATCAGCAAAGTGTACAGAAGAAAATGCTACATCAGGAGCTCCCATAAGCTGTTTGAATACCGTATCTTCAACCATTCTTCCTGCTGCACGCACTATCCCTTTTCCCTGTGAGTGTACGATCTCTTCTCCAAGGATCTTTTTATCATCCTGAATAGAGAACATACGAGAGGTATCATATCCGGACTTTTGGTATATTTTCATGTTTTCTTTGATATACTTCCGTGCAAAATCGCTATTAAGCCCTCTATAACTCTTTGTTGAGAATCTTCGCTGTATACCCTCCAAAATACCTTGCACTGTGTTAGATTCTATATTGACAATTGGCGACTTGAATGAGGCAAGCATAACACCTCGTCCAATGGTTGATGTTGCTACCTTCAAATTAGCTGATGGCATCTGTTGCTGAATATACTTGTTCATTTTATCCTTCGCTGCGAAATATTCAGGAGTCGGCAATCCTATCTCAGACACCTTTTCTGCTTCTGCTTCTACATTCTTTGCAAGTTCAGCTATTTTTCCCGCTTCTTCTGCGCTTAATTTCACTCCTAACTTTTCATGTACAAGGTCTTCAAGAAACTGGTCTTGTTGATCAGGTGTTAATAGATTCTGTTCATTCAATTCCTGTATCTTTTGCAGTGCGCTTTTATATCCGCCTTTCTTCCGAGCCTCAGCAGAAAACGTATTGTTTACCCACTTAATGAGAGCATCCTTCTGTCGTGATATGAGCGCACGCTCAAACGCAGCGTTAATCAGTTGTGAAGAGGATTGATCTACGTGCTTGCCAAATGCTGCACGGCGCTGTTCTGAAGTCATCTCATAGAGTTTTGTAAGATCGCCGATAACATCATCCTGCTTTATGGCCTTGATGAGTTTATCTGCTAGTGCCGGTGGTATACAGTATTGTGCCATAGTTACTTACATTTTAGCTTATTTATAATCTCTTGTGCGGACGCAAGCCTTCGCTCCGTTTCCGTTAATTGTTTTTTTGCTTTTGTTTTTTGGTCTTTGACCAATGCATCATATTTTTGTGCCATAGTAGCCTCCGGTGATATTTTTAATTGTTTTATTACTGCATCGTATTTTTTAATGACTTGCTCCATGCGAAGCGACATAATCTTTTTTACAGCATTAAGTGGGCTATCTGCATTGAATGCACCACGAAGTGACACTATTTCTTGTCCAAGGCGAGTTGAACGTAGGGAAGTATCAGACCACAGGTCTGCAACTGTTTGCATATCATTTTTTGCATAGGCAACTTCTGCAAGACCAAGTGCTACTGCATTCTGCGTCATTCCTGATGGGGGATCAATAACACCTTGAGCAATCTGTACTGCTTTCTCAGGATCATCTTTGATAAGCTGTACGACCTTTTCTGCCTGATCATCTAATGAGAGTTCATTGTACTTACGATTCTCATTCTCGTAATCTACGCCTAATTGTTCTTTTACCCGATTGAAAAATCTGCTTTCTTTTATCCGTCCTTCACCTTTTGGCTGTTCTTTTGGTATTTCTGTCTTTTTTTCTTCTGGTTTTTTTGCTACTTCTTCTTTTTCTGTTGTCTTTCCTTGTTTTGCTTTGAGTTCATCTATGCGTTTTTGTGCAATTTCACCAACCTTTGAGATACCTTCTATTGGTGCTTTTGCAGATTGTTCCCATGTTTTACGAAGTGCATCCGCCATTTCTTCTGCGGTAGTAATTTTTTTATTAGATGTATATTCTTTAATAATTTCTAACGGATGCGTCATAGATTTCATAGCCATTACAAAATCTTCAGCGCTTTTATATTCCTTCGCTAATTGTTCAACTGTTTTTGGTATAAATACAGATCCATCCTCATTTGTTACATTTGGATTCTTTTTTATCCATTCCTGTTGTGCAGGAGACAATTCTTTTATTTGTTCTTCCTCTATTTTCTCTCCCCTACTCTCCTCCACTATAGGCTTTACTTCCTCTTTTGAAGCTAAAACTGGCTTTTCTTCCTGTTCTGTAAAAGAGGGGAGGGGAGTCGGATCAGAAATGGTAATCTCCATACTTTTCTCGTCTTCTGAGGGAATTATGCGAATAATCTTGCCTTCCTGCTTCGCCTGATTTGCAGCAAGCATAATCGCTTTCCCTTCTTCCGTTTTTCCTATATCATTATTAATAACATAGCTTGCAGCCTCATCTGGAGACAATTCCTGTGTCGTTACAGCCTCTACAATCTGTTTTTGTTCTTCAGTTCGCTCTTCTTTTGGTGTAGACAAGGCTTCTTCTACTTTTTTCTCAATAGAGCCACCTTTTTTACTTGTTACACCAGTTACTGTATCAAGAGTGACGTTCGTTACTCCTCCCAACAGTGCTCCGACTATTCCCGCCTCTTTTGCACCCTCAAACAAGTCCTGATGCTCATTGTATGTAAGAGATATAGCATTGCCGACTATTTCCTGCGCCATTTCAGTTATTCCTTCAAATCCGGATTGTATCCCTGCACTCGCTAGCCCTGTGGCAATATTCTTAATAATGCTTTTCTTTATTGTTTTTACGCTTGCTGAGTTCTTCAAAAGTCGTTCTAATGGTAAAAAGTCCAATGCACCAATAATAACCCCACCTGCAACAGCTATTGGTAATGCCTGTTTATCCGATACTCCTTGAGTACGTGCTTCATTATATACCTCACTTGCTCCTAATCCATAGGATGTTCCAAGACCAAGAGCAGTACCAAGTGCCGGATTTTTGGTAATAAGAGATGTTGCAAGAGACAATCCTGTGCTTGCTGCAACCTGTGGAAGGTTAAATGCAGCCATTTCAATATACTTTGAAAAGTTTTCTGATGGCTGATATGTTTTTGCATATTCTTCAGTCGCCTTCTTTTGTCCTACAAAACCTGTTTCACGTAACCCTGTAGCAAGTTCCTTTGCCTTTGTCGCTATCGTCTTATCTACTTGATATTCCGATGTTGTGATACCAACAATCTTTTTAACTGGTTTTAAGAACTGATCAGTCAATTCTTTTTGTTTTATCGCACTTTGCAAAATGATACCGCCTGCTTGTTTTACTTGGCTTGGTAATACTTTTGCTCCTGCAACAAATGATTGTCCTATCTTTTTAAAATCAAGAGCGTTTTTTATAACTTGAAACGGGGATTGTTTGATAAATGTTGTAATATCTGTAATCGTTGTCTTTTTTGGCGTAACAATAGGTTGAGTTACTGCTGTTGCAACAGTTTTAGGTTGAGTTGTCTGTATATTAGAGAAGAATGATGAAGCTACATCACCAGACGCATTACCAACAGTTGCCGTTGGTTGTCCTAGGCTTGAAAAAAATGATGTTACTGGATCGTTCTGTATAGCCATACATATCTCTTATTGTGTTGCTGAACGGATATCATCTGCTGTCCAATTGTCTTTAATATACGATGCAGCCAATGGATACTTCAGCAATAATTGACGATATAAGTCTTCTGGCGATATCAATGCCTGTTGCTGTTCATTTGTTAGGTATGAACTAATAATAGATCCAACAGCGCTTACCGCATCGGATTCCGTTGCTTTTGCAGTCGTTGCTTTCTCTGCATTACCAATAGATCCAAGGCTTGTTTTGCTAATTATCTCCCCATTTTCAGAATTCATAACAACTGCAGTAACAACGCCATTGTCATCGGTGAATGTCTGTACAGATGTTTTTACGTCTTTTTTGGTACTTGCATCAATAGCTGATTGAATTGCAGCGCTTGAAAGACCAGTAGAACGAGTAATATTTGCAATATCTTCTCCGGTTGCATTTGTAAGCGCTCCCATACCAAGAAGTGTATTAAACTGTGATAGCGCCTGTTGTGCTGCCGTTGAATTGATGTCAAACTGCTTTGTCTCAAGATTAAGCTTTGTTTCAATATCTGCTTTCTTTGTTGCAATATCCCGTTGGAGTGCTGCTGTATCTGCATCAAATTCATCACTGAGTTTCTTGAGCCGTCCAGTCATTGTAGCTTCTGACAGATATGGATTATCTTTTATATTGGAAACAGCAGCATTATATGCAGCAGTTTTTTCTGATAGTTGTTTTTCAACATCGCTGATTCCTGACGTGCT
>Ga0209340_1000521_pt1 | contig 40519 bp, 37 predicted proteins | sample EPASupsiteSAE323_FD_187266 | JGI IMG/M metagenome (GOLD analysis project Ga0209340, IMG submission 187266) | Bioremediated contaminated groundwater from EPA Superfund site, New Mexico - Sample SAE3-23 (SPAdes) (version 2) | ecosystem: Environmental > Aquatic > Deep subsurface > Groundwater >... | reverse complement strand
AAGAAATGTAATCTTTCTGTGGAAGAAAACATCTATGAGTGGAAAGAAATGAAAGACGGTAAGATGGGAATCAAGGGAATCTGTGGCGGTTGTGGTAAGTACATAGGGTACGTTCCAGTGACGAAAGAATATAAAGACTTAGCAAATCGGGGTCACCAAGGAAAAGTCGAGTGAAATTGAATAGTCAACGAGCTGGTTGAGGTGATTGGTAAATCACACCTCAACCAGCTTTTTTGTTCTATAAGCGGTTTTTATTGTTGCTATTTGTATGAATTTGATAAAAGGGAATTATTGTATTTTGCAGAATATATGTAAATAAATGGGTTTTAAAACAAGGCTATTTTCTAATGATAAAAAAGGACAGGTGATTAAAACATGTTAAAAGTATTATTTGTAGCTGCGGAAGCAGTGCCCTTCGTCAAAACAGGCGGGTTAGGTGATGTGATTGGTTCATTACCGAAAGAGCTAAAGAGGCAAGGCGTGGATGTGAGGGTAATGTTACCTAACTATCAAGACATACCCGAAAAATATAAAGCACAAATGGTGTTTAAAAAAGATTTTATTGTCCAGATTGGTTGGCGACAACAGTATTGCGGTGTACTTGAGCTCGAGTATCAAGGCATAACTTTTTATTTTGTTGATAATGAATATTATTTTAAAAGACATGGCTTTTATGGCTATGGTGATGATGGTGAAAGATTTAGCTTTTTCTGCAAGGCGGTACTTGAGTCCTTAACTAACATTGATTTTATGCCTGATGTAATGCACTGCCATGATTGGCATACTGGTATGGTTAGCGTACTACTAGATGCTGAGTATCGCCAACTTTCTGAGTATAAACATCTTAAAACCATGTTTACGATTCATAATTTACGGTATCAAGGCGTATTCCCTAAGGACATTCTATCAAGTATATTGAGTTTGGACTGGAATTATTTTAACCCGGATGGAGTCGAGTTTTATGAGACTGTAAACTTTATGAAAGCTGGACTGGCATATTCTAATCTGATTTCAACAGTTAGCCGTACCTATGCTCAGGAAATTCAATATCCCTATTTTGGTGAGAAACTGGAGGGACTTCTTAGCAAGCGTCAAGGGGATTTAGTGGGGATTGTCAATGGCATAGATTATGAGGTGCATAATCCAGCGATGGATACAAAGATTTGTAGCAATTACGATGTGGATTCCCTACCGAATAAGACTAAAAATAAGTTGCAACTGCAAGAGCAATTAGGATTGACGGTCAAAGCTGAGATACCAATGATTGCTATTGTTTCCCGGCTGGTAGGCCCTAAAGGTATGGATTTAATAGAGAACATAATAGTAGATATGTTTAAGTATATGTCTAGCGAGAATTATGAAGTTCAATTGGTGGTCTTGGGGACAGGTGAAGCTAGATATGAGAATTTCTTTAAATATATGGCTTGGGCGTATCCTGGCAAGGTATCAGCAAATATTATGTTCGATGATACTCTAGCTCATCAAATTTATGCAGGAGCAGATTTATTTCTGATGCCTTCTTTGTATGAACCGTGCGGTATTGGTCAGTTAATCGCTATGCGTTATGGATGTTTGCCAATTGTTAGAGAAACAGGTGGACTACGGGATACCGTACAAGCCTATAATCAGTATAGGGGTACCGGTAACGGTTTTAGCTTTGCTAATTATAATGCTCATGAAATGTCTGACACCATTATTCGGGCATTATCAATATTCAAAAATAAGGAAGAATGGAATAAGATAGTTAAGAGCGCCATGAATAGTGATTATAGTTGGGAAAATTCAGCTAAGCAGTATCAAGAACTTTATGAGAAAATGATTGGATAGTATAAAGTAACACAAGGATTTATTCACAAGAACATCATAAACAGGCAGTTTGGTGTTTCTATGTGCAGAAAGGTATAATAAATTGGCAAAAGTAGACACTAAAAGGGACCTCTTTATATTGGCATAGAAAGTAGATAACTAAAAAAACTAGGATGCAAAAAGGTAAAAGAAAAAAAGGAGATACGATGACAGAGAGAAAAGCAATTATAGAAACAGGATGGAATTTCGACAACAGCTACGCCCAGTTGCCGAAATCATTTTTTACTAGTCATAAACCAATCCTTGTACCCTCTCCGAAGCTGGTCTTTCTCAATTATCCCTTGGCAACATCTCTAGGGCTCAACGTGCAGAATCTGAAAAGTCAAGATGGTGTAGCGGAGCTTGCTGGTAATCGGATTCCTGCAGGAGCTTTTCCTCTTGCGCAAGCATATGCAGGGCATCAATTCGGGAATTTTACTATGTTGGGGGATGGACGGGCTCTGCTGCTTGGTGAGCAAATCACTCCTTTAGGTGAGCGCCTTGATATTCAGCTCAAAGGTTCAGGTAAAACCCCATACTCCCGCCGGGGAGATGGTCGAGCAGCACTCGGCCCGATGCTGCGTGAATATATTATCAGTGAAGCAATGCATGCCCTTGGTATTCCTACTACACGCGGCCTAGCGGTGGTGACAACTGGTGAGTCCGTAATCCGCGAAACAGACCAGCCTGGTGCAATTCTAACCCGCGTAGCTACCAGTCATTTGCGCGTCGGTACCTTTCAATATGTTTCCCAGTGGGGCACGATTAAGGATCTTCGGGTCCTGGCTGATTATACATTGCAACGACATTTTCCGGTTATTGAAGATAATGACAATCCCTATCTTTTCCTGCTTCAAGAAGTGATCAAGCAACAAGCTTTGCTGATTGCCAACTGGCAACTAGTTGGTTTTATTCACGGAGTGATGAACACTGATAACATGGCTATTAGCGGAGAAACCATTGATTATGGCCCTTGCGCCTTCATGGATATCTATGATCCGGCAACGGTATTTAGTTCCATTGACATTCAAGGTCGCTATGCCTATGGAAATCAGCCGTATATTGCGACGTGGAATCTCGCGCGATTTGCTGAAACCCTATTGCCGTTGCTACATGTTGATCAGGTGCAGGCTGTCAAACTGGCCCAGGATGCCATAGTAGATTTTAATGAGTTGTATCACTGTAATTGGCTCACAGGGATGAGAAGAAAACTAGGAATGTTTAACAAAGAAGTGCAGGATGAATCTCTTATTGAAGGACTTCTTAGCATGATGCAAAAGTATCGTGCGGACTATACGAATACCTTTCGCGCATTAACCTTTAATACGCTAGAGGATACAGTTCTATTTAGCAGTACAGAATTTCCTAAGTGGTATGAGCTGTGGCAGGCGAGACTAGGCAGACAGCAGGAGTCAAAAGCTTCCGCTCAACAGCTGATGCAAAGCAGTAATCCTGCATTAATTCCACGTAACCACCGGGTGGAAGCCGCACTAGAAGCCGCAGTGAAACAAGGAAATTACAGCGTGATGGAGCAACTTCTTGATGTTCTTTCAAACCCTTACGCGTACTCTCGCGAACAGGTTGATTACTCAGCACCGCCTACGCAATTAACCCGTCCTTATCGAACCTTTTGCGGTACCTGATATAGAAGTATTGGGAGAGTTCTTTCTGCTTTTTTTATTAATGAGGACGGTGAGCTAATGCTTACCGTCCTCTCTTTTTTTTGATAAGGAAAATTAAAGGTAGCCAATGAAAACATAAATTTGTGAAGATAACCGTTTAGGTTGGTAGCAGAGTGATTGTAAGTTTGCTTAATTGCAAGAATTATTCTTGATGAAGAACATTATTTAAATTTATTTAAAGCAGCTGCGGACAAACATTGTCCTGAGGTTCATCAGTGTATTAATGATCGAAATATCTGGTAGACAATTTTCATTAAATAATATAGAATGACTATTCATTTATAGCACCGAAAGGTTCTGCCAAAAATTTTTGAAGAAATTTTGCAGGATTTTTGCGTATTTTATGGTAATTATTTAGTTAGAAGAATATTTTTCATTTGAAATATGCAGATGTAGAAAGGTATGCTAAAATAAATAGAATAATCGCAGTGTGTATAAATTGCGAAGAATGAGCAGAGGGTGTGTTATTATAAAAATTTCAGATATGTTTAAAAAAGACCAGATTGTAGTTTCTTTCGAAATCTTCCCCCCAAAACAGCAATATCCTGTTAGTACAATTTATGATACGATTCAATCCTTAAAAGTATTAAAACCTGAGTTTATAAGTGTGACCTATGGTGCAGGTGGCAGCAGCTCAGCAACTACGTTTGAAATTGCTAAGAAAGTAAAAAATGATTATGAGCTAGAAACGGTAACCCACTTTACCTGCATTGGGGCATCTAGCGATGAGATAGAAGAATCATTGGAAAAGATCAAAAAGATAAATGTAAAAAATATACTGGCTTTACGCGGCGATCTGCCCAATAATCAGAGTGATAGTTTGTCTAAGAGTAAATATCGTTATGCAAAAGATCTTGTTACTCATATTAAAAAGAATCATGATTTCTGTGTGGGCGGTGCAGCCTATCCTGAAGGCCATCTGGATTGTAGGGATTTAGAGTTGAATATCGAACATTTAAAACAAAAAGTTAATTGCGGAACAGATTTCCTTATTACGCAAATCTTTTTTGATAATGAAATATATTATGAGTTTCTAGATAAAGTACGGAAGAATGGTATCTATGTCCCTATTTCCGTTGGTGTTATGCCGATATTGGATGCAAAACAAATTAAACGTATTTGTAGTTTATGTGGGACATCTATTCCTTCTAAAATGCAAGCTATGATTGAGAAGTATGGGGATAATCCTCTTGATATGGAAAAAGCTGGCATAGAATATGCTTGTAATCAAATCGCAGATTTAGTAAACCATAAGGTAGATGGTATTCATGTCTATACGATGAATAAGTCAAGCCAGGTGACTACGATTATAAATCAGACTGGGTTGCGATAATGATATAAAATGAACCTAGCCAAGGGCAGATTGAATTTCTTCAATCTGCCCTTGGCTTAAAAATTCGGTTTTAGCAAATATAAGCATTAATAACCTTAATTACATAATCATCCGTTCCAGATACAGCTAAAATATCAATATTAAGTTCGTGTTCCATTCTCCTAGATAAGTGGAGATAGGCTTCTTCCGTTTTTGATTGTCAATAAGATAGATGATTTTTTTTGCCAATTTTCCTTAAAAAAGTGCTGATTTTCCTTCTAGGGATGATAAGTTATAGTGTTATTAGTATAATGATGACATAATAGGAAATCAATGTGACCAATAAAGGCGAACGTGCCCAATGCTACCAAGTATATGTGTAAGTAAAAACAATTCTGAACGAGTTAGCAAACTAACTGAAAGGTAAGGACGAAACAGCATGGGTATAAGGGCGCAGCCGATAATTGCCGAGGGGGGGATGCTGGTAGGGGAAATTGGTCATCAATTTTCAGGCGTTTGAAGGAAATATAATTAGAAAGGGGTATATTCAATGAAAAGAAAATTGTTAACACTGGCCTTAGCTGTAACATTTGTGATGCAATATGGTGCATCGGTAACCTATGCACAACCAGGCCCGGCTTTGCTTGACCCTAGGGATGGAATGTATCTTACAAGAATAATCAATCTGACAAGCGAGCAGTTGTCCATAGATGTTACGAATGATACCAGTAATCCAGCTTTTGTAACTCCATATCCTAAGTTGTATTCAACGGATTTTCCTGTAAGTAGTAGTAATCCGTTAAATAATCAGCAGAATATTGCGACGCCAACACCAATACAATTAGATACTCTAATAAAGCATAGCTCCAAAAAGAACTATGCCATTCCTAAGGGCAGTGCCTCGTGGGAAGGAATGATTAACCTAACTCCATTAATACCTGCTTCCAATGAAAACAATTCCTATATTACATATTCAGGACATTTTGACCAAGGGCAAAGATTAACAATAAAGACAGTAAATAACCCAAACTCGATTTTAAACAACGCTTATATTCAATTTGGCTATGTTTATTCATCAACAAAAAAAATTCTTTGGGGAAATGTATTTGATTTTGCAGCTTCAACGATTAAGAACGCTGCCCATATAGCAGTAGCATGTGAAGATGGAAATGTCAAAGATGGTCTCGCGGCTACCGCATCTGAGATAAAGGATGTTGTTGAAGCTTTTCAAACTAATCCAGTAACTCCTTCGTTGAATTCCGCTACAACACTTTCGCAAGCGCCAGAAACAACACAAACCTCTGAGTTCAATAAACAGGTTACCAAAAACTATGCACAGGTAATGGCCTATTTTAATGGTAATGGCGGAGGGTCGTGTATAACTGACTCTTCCAAGAATAATCAAATTTACACATTAGCATCCGCTAAGCAAAAAGTAGTTACACTTACCGCTTCTGATAAAACAGTAAAATATTTTACAGCGCCAGCTTATTATATTTACATTAAAAATGTTCAGGCGCCTACAGTTGGTGATGTAAATGAATGTACAATCGCTATCGTTGACGGATGGGTATATAATTTAGCAGTAGGAATGTATCAACAAGGGGCCGCAAATCAACAAAAATTACAAAAATTAAATCCCTTACAATTGATGTATTACGCTGGTAGTCCAATTCCGCCAATCGCTTCTTCTTTAACAAAAACTGTAGAGCCTACGGTTAATGTGAGCGTAGATAGCCAGACTCCAGTTACTATTATTAGTGCAACTGTATCGTATATAGGAGGTTAGAAATTATGAAAAAAGTAAATAATTTATTCATCCTATTGGCTTTTTTGGTTGTTTGTTTCATGCCAATCAGAGTTCACGCCTTGGCTCAACTTGATGATAAACTCTACGATAGTTTATTTTACAATGCATCTCCCAATGCTTATAATACGGGTGCTGTACTAATTTACCGTGGTTGGAACGCTAATGTAGGTTATAATACGGAAATGATAAAAGCGATACCTCATTTAAACGTGATAAATCTTACTGGACAAACTCTGCAATTTACTAAGGCAACAGGCTGTTTTGCCTATCCGAATATCGTTGGTCAAGTTGCCCTCATGAGAGAAAATACTGCGGATCAGAAATTTGCTTTTTCCTTTGATTTAGTCGGTGTAAGCTCTGATGATAATAATACGAACCCCGGTCCTAAAGGTACGAACAGAGGGGATAGTCAATGGCATGATGCTATAGAAAAAAAGGGTACTTCTGACTTAACAATGTCAGTGGGAAGTAATTCTTTTACCCTTCACCTTGATTCAACGTATAATTATAATGGGTTGGCCGCTGCTCATGCTGATCTGGTAACAATGTCACTTCACGATGCTAAATCTAAAAAATATGCTTCATACATTGTAAATGAGAAGAAAATTAACCGGGGTATGGTGTATTTAACGGGCTATACCGATGCTAGTGGGCGCCCTTTTGAAGTATTTTTAGTTGCAGGCGATCGCACAAACATTACCTTCCTAGTCAAATATAAAAATACTTAGTTTCTAAAAAAGAATAAGCTAAAGAAAGAGTTATGGCCACCATTTAAAATGGTGGCCATAACTCTTTCTATGTACGGATAAGCAACCCTCGTCCCTATGAGCAGGGGAAATATCTCAGCCTGTTGAAGTAGATATAGTTATTCTTTTTACGGAATCAGAAAGTATAACACTTTCTTGATTCCAAGCAAGGGCAACTAAGGTTTGGCGCAAGCCAAGTTTTCTATGTGTGTGCTGATTTTATATACGTTAACGTAGTAATTAGGAGGGTATATGCAAGATTTTACGATAATTTTAGTAAGTTTACTCAGATTGGTCTTTCTTATGACGAATATCTTGCTTATTAATGCCTTCTTAACACCAAAGCGTCCCCTTTGGTTTCAAACGGTAGCCTTTACTCTTACATGGGTTAGTGCGTACTTCTTAGAAGGTCTTTTGCAACCAGTAATTTCTGAACCTTTTTTACGGTATTATGTAGTTGGCTTATTGTATATGGTTCCTTGTGTGCCAATTTTTAAGGAAACACTCCATGCTAAACTTTTTGTTTTCTTTATGATTTATTCTCTGTCTCAGTTTGCTCTCGTCATTTTCATGTTTTTAGAACAGTTACTGTTCAACCATATTATTGGTAGTTTGATTCTGACAGGTCTTTTACTAGAATTAGCTTCCTTGCCATTAATAAGAAAATACATAACGCCCCATGTCAGAAATATTATCGAGATTATAAGTCAGAAAAATTTCATTTTTATTATTTTTCCTATTTTATCTTCCTTATTACTGGCTTTCTTCGATGTGAAAAGAACCGATTCCTTATCCACCTTTATGTCTTTATTATTATGTACCCTACTCATTGTCTTTACCTACTATTTAATTGCCAGATCCATTGATCAGACTAGGCGACACCAACAGTTGGAAAAACAGTTGGCTTTACAGCGCGATCACTACCACAATCTAAACAGCAGTATTAATACAGCTAGAGCAAACCGCCATGATTTGCGCCATCATTTGGTGACAAGCTTAGAATTTTTGGCTAAAAACAATGCTGCTGCTGCACAAGAATATTTAAAAAGGCTATGTAATCACTATGACGACAGTTCTATTGTAACGGTGTGTCAAAATGAATCTGCCGATGCCCTTATTTCTTATTATTTTAAACTAGCAAAGCAACATGACATTGATTTTGTCATCAACCTGCATCTCCCGAAGGATTTAGCCATTGATGACCTAGACCTATGCGTTATTCTCGGCAACTGTTTGCAAAACGCCATTGATGCCTGCAATAAAATGAACAGGGATGAACCGCGTTTTATCAATATAACGACTCAAATAACAAAGGGGTATCTATTAATTAAAATCGATAATTCTTTCAATGGTATTGTTCAGCAGCAAGGAAATGTTTTTTTTACATCTAAAAGCGGCACGAATCATGGAATCGGACTGTCTAGCGTGAAAGAATTAACTGCTAAATATTCCGGTCACTTCGCGAGTTCCTTCGACCAACAGATTTTTAAAGTATCTGTCTCCTTAAAGCTTCCAACAACCGTCGCATGCCTGTAGCATGAAAATTTGTTCAAGAAGACGGTATGATTAGGCGTATCACCTTTAACGGTGAATTTAATAAATTGTTAGAAAATTCTTTACAACGTTAAATTAATTTAATAAAATAAAATTATGGAAAGTATGACGATGTATTATGAATGTGAAGGAGGTAGTAACACATGCAAAAGTCTAGGAAAATGACAGGTATATGCAGTATGATTTTTCTGTTGTGGTTGATGGCTTTGCCACTTACAGTACAAGCTGCTCCCGCAAGTGGAGTATCTATTGAAAAGACTATCTATGTGCCAGGTGAAACGATTCGAGTGATGTTTAAAGCGTCAGGCGACTGGCCAACAGATGCCTGGATAGGGATTATTCCTTCTAATATTAGTCATGGTAGCGAGGAGTTTAATGATCAATATGATATTACGTATCAGTATATTGAGAAACGTACCAATGGGGTAATGGAATTTATCGCCCCAGAGCCGGGGCGATGGGATTTGCGGATGCATGATACTGATGATAATGGACGAGAAATTGCTTATATATCCTTCGTTGTCCAATAAACTACCTAGTATGCGGTTGTACAAATGGCTATAGAAAAGAAAGATTGTAGCGTTCTTCAGAACTCTACAATCTTTTTCTAAAAGCAACCATACTTATGTTCCTGCTTTTCATTCATTTCTCTGTATAGTTAAACATCTAAATGAATGCAACGCTAATGAGAGGGGAGAAAAAATGAACGCAAAAAAAATTATAATAGTAGTGCTGATGCTTTTGCTCAGTTTAAATTTGGTAGCATTTGCAAATGAAAGCCAGGTTACTGATTATTCAAAAGCGGAGCATTGGTTGTCATTACCGTCAGCGGCCTCCAAAGAAATGGACGTTTTTTACCTTTATCCAACGGTATTTCAAAAGATAGATAACAAGGAACCTAATATTTGTAATATTGATAACCCTAGCATGGTAAAAAATTCGAAATTAGCCCTTGCCTTTCAGGCTTCTGCTTTTGAAACAGTCGGGAATATTTATGCTCCCTACTACCGACAAGCAGATGCCGCTTATACATTGACTTTGCCGCTAGTCGAACAAGAAAAAGTTGTTGGCGGTATCCCAGCGTCCGATGCAATTGCTGCATTTGATTATTATATTAAAAATTATAATCAGGGGCGGCCCTTTATTTTAGCAGGCCATTCCCAAGGCTCAAATGTACTGCTATATGTATTATCAGAGTATATGAAGAACAATCCTCAGGTGTATGAGAGAATGATTGCAGCATACGTTATTGGCTATTCTGTTACCCCAGAATATCTCGCAAAGAATTTCCATTTGAAATTTGCAAATGGTCCAAATGATACAGGTGTTGTTATTTCCTATAATACGGAAGCAAGGAAAGTAGGCGGGCGAAATCCGGTCATATTGCCTGGTGCCCTTGTGATTAACCCCATTTCTTGGTCCCGGGGAGAAGAGGTGGCAACTGCTGGAGAAAGTTTGGGATCCATAGATATGGATGCAACGGGGAAAATGGTAACCATACCTCATTATGCAGATGCAAAAGTGAATAAAGAAAGAGGTGTGGTGATTTGCAGTACTGTTGATGTAGATAAGTTATCGCCGGGAAATAATGTATTTCCGAAGGGCGTTTATCATCACTATGATTATCTATTTTATTACTACAATATTGGTGAAAATGCTGCTAACAGAACTGAAAAATTCTTAAAGCAACAAAAAGAAACTCTCTAATTTAATAATAAACAGAGATGCCTTTGCGACTACTACGCCATAATTCGCGGCTAGTGGTTCTTTTTTTGTCAATTTTCCTTAAAAACATGCTAATAATCCTTGATGAAATGAAAATGATGGGGTAAATGGTACAATTAAGAAATTAAAAAGCAACAGATGTTTGGAGGTGCTTTTATTAGGTATCTAATTGTTGTCGCGAGTATGTTGTTATTCTTGAGCTATAGCGAGAATGTGTGCGTGGCAAGTCTTGATGTAGATAATACAGAAGTATCCCTTGCAGATGATACTGCTAATGTAGTTGATGCTCCTGCAACCCCCTCAGAAACTCTTACGGCTGATGTTGCTGGTTATCGCATTGTAAATGGCATTGGGATATTTCCCATACTGCCTGGTAATGAGACGGTAGTAGAGGGTCTTTTGACATCCTTAGCACAAGATGCAGATTTTCAAGGAATTCGTATGACATTATACTCTCCTGTTGGGACAAAACCAAAGATTCTGCTGACAAGCGATCAGGGTGAGGAGCGTTTGCGTTATGCAGTACAGAAATTAAAAACGATAATGAGTCGGATGGGGCAGCCACATCGCTTGGTGGTTGCAGCCTATTTGCGGGAAATAACGATAGATAATAATGATGCGGTTGGTTTATCCTGGTTTTCAAATGGCATTCAAGGTGGTCTCACTACGGATATTACAACAACTACCAAAAGATTTTGGGAACAGGATGGGAATACTCCGCCTGGTCTTCTGCCGAGTGTTATAACGAAGGACAATAGCGGTTATACGTTGGGATTGAGAAATCTTCCAGTCAATGTGGCAGGGGAATTGACGCGGCAAATGTCTAAAGGAAAGGTCATTGTTGGTAGTGAAATTACAATTGTAAATGGCACAACGGCAGAACTTAAAAATGATGATTCAATACCTGTTCCCCTTAGTTCTGGCGGGTCAGTAACCTTTAATACCCAGGATATTAGTAGTGATATAAAGATAACGCCCACAATTGTGCAGTACAACGAGGAAAAACCAGAGGAGAGTATTGTACATCTTGACGTTGTTATCCAGCTGAGCGTCCCCACCGCTACCATCAGCTTTGGTGACTCTTCGGCTTTACAGTATACAACGCAAACCTTAACGTCCAATCATTATGTGAAGGCTAATAATGAAAAAATAATTGGTGGACTGTTTGCCAGTGATACCTGGACAAACACCAGGAGTGGTATTCCTATATTAATGAACATTCCAATACTAAAAAAAATATTTTCTACCGACACGGTTAGTTTACAGCATTTAGCGTCTGTATTAACCATTTCCGTACGTATTGTACCTGTAGATAAGGAAGATGGCTATGATTATTGAAAGAAAAAAAGGCAAGATTATTTATCCCATACTAGGATTATTGTTAGTAGTAGGTATGTTGTTAGGCGCGACTATCTCACTGGCCCAGGCGAATGACAATGATGTAGAGATTGTCGTTGAAAATGGTACGGTAATGCTACCTATTGTTCGCGGTAATGAGCAGGCGGTGACCAATCTTCTACCTTATTTACAACCAATGCCGGAGTTTTCTAATATGGCAATGGTGTTGTTACAGCCGAAGGGGGCATCGTCGATGGTGCTACTATCTGGTGCAGATGAAGAGCAACTGCGCACAGCGGCTGGTAAAATTCAGGTATTGCTGTCAGAAGTGGGTAGGCCGCATCGCGTCATTATTTCCGCCTATTTGCGCGAACTAGATATTGCAGATAACCAGTCGACAGGTATCGACTGGTCATCCTTAACAGGTAACTTAAACTATGGTGTTAGTGCGTTAAATCGTCAGGTGGAAGGTAATAGTTATCAATATTTCCCTGATGTAGGGCAATGGATAAAAACGGCCCAGGGCACGGTCACCGATACCTTAACGGCGGGGGTAACTTTGCCAACAACGGGTTATATGGGGTTTAATGCACAGCTAAGCAGTTCTCTCTCTAAGAGTAGAGTTATTATGGGCAGTAATCTTTATACGCCAAACGGCATACAAGGTGAGATCTTAAGTCAAACAATCGTTCCGTTGCAAACAACAGATAGTAATGGAAATGCAAGCTTGACATCTCAGACCATCACTAGCGATGTCAAGATTACACCTACCATTGTGAAATATAATGCAGATCGTCCAAGTGAGAGTACGGTTAGACTTGATGTTTATATGCAAATGGGCTTAATTACGGGTACGGTTCAAGTCGGGCAATCGTCAGCAAAAGAATTTTCCACCAAGACCCTAAATACTACTGGGTTTGTGAAGGCTGATCATAACGTATATGTTGTTGGAGTTTTTGCAGGTGATACAGAAACAAAATCCGTAAGTGGCATCCCTATTTTAATGAATATTCCTATTTTAAAGTATTTATTTAGCCAAGAAACCAAGCAAATGACTCATAAGGTGGGCGTACTAACAGTTTCAGTGCGTGTTTTACCAGAATAAGAAGCTGCTAGGCATCTGATAATTGGGGAGGTAGAGGATGGGCGTGACAAAAAAATATAGTAAAGGATACTGGTGGCGCAAACTGTCGGTTATTGTAGTTGTTAGTCTTATGTATTGCGGCTTAATAATGCAAAGTGTTTATGCAGAGGAAGTAGCTATGCCAACTCTGACACTTACGCTACAAGATGAGAATGGCCTGCCCATTGTTGGCGTTGATGTTTCGGCCATGGAGGGGGATTTCGTTGGGAAAAAAAGAGATGGTGGGAAAACGGACGAAAATGGGACAGTGGTGTTTAAACACTTGCCGAGTGGTACATACTATTTCTTTGCCAATATAAAAGCCATCCATAGTCACGTTGGTTATGGTTTGCCAGCCTTAACAAGAGAATTTAAGACGGCACGTTCTTACTATGTATCAGAAAGTAAGCCATTTGATTTAAGTGCAAATGTGGAATGCACCTATAAGATTAAAAAACGGGATTATATTTGGTTTGAGACCTTCCTTGATCTTTCTAAACCAGAAAAAATTGCATTAGTAAATAAAAAAATGGGTATTGAGCAAATTATTCCAGTGGATAATATCGATTTTATACGAATCTATATGCCGATGGGTAGCGCATATCAAATCGTAACCATCAAAGATAAGGATTTTGATTCTTGGATTCTTGATTTTTATGCCCATGAAGGACTACGGATAGAGCTGTTGTAACATAAAAGAAGGATTTTTCATACTATTGCAGGAAATAGTATGAAAATTGTGTAGAAACTACTAATAAGGCGATAGGGTGATAAGATATGTTGATTATAGGGGTTTGTGATGACAATCATGCCGACCGAGCACAAATATGTAATACGATAGAAAACTATTTGCAAAACCAACGTATCAACGGAAAAGTATTGCCCTATGATCGTGCTGAAAAACTAAACTCAGCAATTGAGAGTAAAAAAATAATTTTTGACATTCTATTCATGGATATAATTATGGACGACATGAATGGTCTGACTTGTGCACGAATGATTCGTCAGCAGGACAAACTGGTAAATATCGTTTTTTTAACTAGTTCTACGGATTACGTCTATGAGGGTTACGAGGTCAATGCCGCGGCCTACCTTTTAAAACCTTTAGAGGGGCAGAAATTAGTTGCTGTTTTGGACAAAACAATTGCTAAGATAGAAGACATTTGGAAAGAAAGTATCGCTATTACTAGTGGTGGCGTAATCAAGCGTATATTGATCAAAGATATCTTGTTTCTGGAAAGTCAAAAAAATAGAGTTGAGATTGTGTTAGCGCAAGCAGGACAAAGAGTAGTTATCTATACTACGCTGGATGAATTTATGGAGCAACACCAATCAAAAATGTGGATACGGCATCACAAGAGTTATATTGTCAATTTCATATATATTGAACAATACGCAAACGATAAGTGCGTATTGCGGGATGGTACAATCATACCTATCAGTCGTACCTATAAAAATAAGGTAAGGGAGAATTTTTTTACTCTTTTACATAACTGCTAGGAGATAGGTAACCATGTATCAATAGGATAGATGGTTGTTTTTTTGATGAATCCCCGAAAAATAGTAATCTAAAATAAAAGTGCGAGGAGCAGAGAATATGAAACTATCTTAAACGTACCTTCTACTTCCCCTAAACTCCTTTCTACTGATATTTCTAAATACACACAGTACGGGTATGGACTTTGGCAGGAAGGACCAGGGCTTGATTATCAAAAAAGAGTGGATGAGGGAGTTTTTTGAGACTTCTTCCAATCCCGTCGGTCACGGTTTTAGCCAGCATAATCTGGACCAAGATTTTGCCTGTTATAGCTTCGAACTGAAGTCGAACCTGCCGATCAAGGTTATCGTTCTCGATGATACGCAACGGCACGACGATCCTAACAATCCGAATAGTTTCGGCCTTCTTTACAAGATGGAGAATATTGTTAATGGCTATAAAGAAGGATATACGGATAAATAGCTTTCATTGTTTTAAAGCTTCCAATCCGTCATTAAAAAAGTAAGCTAAGAATCTCACAATTTTATAAAAAAACTCAACATTAGAAAGGACAGATTAAGAATTTCAATCGGTCCTTTCTATTTATATAAGTGGACTAGTAATATTACATAGCTGCCATTTTTTTGCATTCTTCAGCGCAAATGCGGCAAACCTCTACACATTTCTGGCAGTGGGAATTTTTGAATATATCGCATTCTAGTGCACATTTTTCACAGATTTCTGCGCATAGAGCACAATGTTCTTTAGAAAATTTTCCGCTCATTGACATAGTAGCAGCAGATATCTGACACATCATGGCACATTCGATTAGCATGCTTACATAGGTTTTCCTCATATGAAGGTCTGGTTCATTTAGTGATACAGAAAAACACTCATAACAGGCTTGAGTACACTTTTGACAGGCATCAATACAAGATTGCATTTTATCCGTAGCGGAAATTATGACTCCCATTTGATATAGGCCTCCTCTTATTATAATTTACTAATAGTATCTCAGTAGATATGTTATTTATTCTAGTAGAAATAGAAAAAGTCGACATTGAGTCGACTCAGACCGTAGATAAGAGTGCTGGATATGCTAGCGCCTTAATACGAGATTGGCATTGACGATTATTCGGTTAATATACTCCATGGAGTTGGCATGTTGCAGGTCTGCCGCGATTCTTTTTAGCCTCATCGCTGCTTTATGATTTGCTTTGGACTCATTAGCCAGCAATGTTTTAATCGTTGCATTTAACTCGTCATGCACCTGTTTGACTCTTAGTTTAACTTTCTTATCCATTATTCTTCCCCTTACGAATTGTATGTAATAGTTCTTTATTGCTAAGGAATTGATTATAAGTATTAAAATGAATGTTTTGTCATTTTTGATACTGCTTGAATTGTTAGAATAGTCAATTGATTTATTGAGAGATCATTAATAAAATGGTATAATTATAAAAAGGGATATAGGAGGAACGCACCCAATTACATTGGTTTACGCAATTCAGTGAAGTAGTGATCCATATCTCCTAGAAACCATTGCATAGGTACTCGAAATACTGACTCAAATGCTCTTTCGGGATCTTTTCCGTAGTGCAGAAGTTGATAAAAGTAAACAATTTTTTCAAAGCCGACATCCTCAATCAGTTTACTGAGCATAAGAGTCGACATGGAATAGACAGGATAACCTTGGGCGGAAAAATTGCTAAAAATCTTAAGATCACTTTAATCCAAGAACGTTCAGCTGATTCCACAGTTGGTTGCATGAAACCTACTAGCAAGCAACTTAACGCTAAGGATACAATCAAATGAGTAAAGATATTACGCATGAAGGAAGTCCTCCCCTCTTTTCTAAATCCGTTAGTTTGGCAACAATTTTATTATAATATTCTACATTTACTATATCCTATCCTCTTTTAGTATGGCGTATACAATAAGGTTAACGATGAGCATGTTTCCATATGGCATTGGTAAGAATTTGATTGGCAAAAAGAAAGAAAAGAAGAAATTTGCTAAGGGAAAGGTGGCTTCTGTGAGATGAAAAAGTGGCGAGTGTTATCACAGTCCATTTTATCGATGGAAAAGACTATATCGGTCGAATGGAGGGGGAAATGCAGGCGGGGAAACTGCATGGCAAGGTTAGCCAAAAATGGTCAAATGGAGATACCTTTGCAGGAACTTATGTCAATGGGGTAGTAGAGGGGCATGGTGTATATCGTTTCGCCGAACGTAGTGGACGTATTTATGATGGTGAATTTAAAAATAACAAACCTGATGGTTATGGAATTTATAAAGAGGACAATGGTAAAGTGGTATATGAAGGTCAATGGATAAACGGTAATCCGGAACCTCGTCCGCTACCATTCACTTGTCAGCGGTACGTACAGCTGAAACAAATCCTCCCTCTTTTACCTTAAGGTTGGTATATATTGATACTTTAACCTTTGCGAAGGCGGAGATAAAGCCCAGTTCTACTAGCAATGACTTTTGATTTAATAGGGCATTAATGTACAAAAGTGGTATGCTTGGATTATAGCTTTTAAAGGAGTAGGTATGAACCTCTGTTATAAATTGGTAAAACAAGGAGGAAGAACAGTGAAAAAACTAGTTGCTTTAGTAGGGGCGATTTTTCTTATATTCTTTGCACCATCTTTTGGATCTACTTGTTATGGAGAGGAGAGCCAAAAGCAATCATCACAAGACAAAAGAATCATAGGCGAAGTTTTCGTGCGTGATTACTTTTGGCTTTCCAATGACTTAGAAAAATGCGAAAGCTATCAGATTTATATACTGAAAGAACTAACCCCGGGCTCTAAAGGTGAATTAATCCTTGATGCAAAGAAATCAAGTTTTGATGTTACTCTTTCCCAAGAACAATTAAATGATTATTCCTATATAGAATTTGTTGCTGCATATGGCAATAAAACAATTAAACTAACAGAAATAAAAGATGACCCCCTGGAAGTGATTTTAGAACTAGCTATGGTTGTAAAAAAACCAGCCATATATCTTTATCCTTCTGAGAAATCTCAAATATCAATTGTTCATAACTTTAAGGGGAAGATATTAAATACTTATCCAGCATATAAGGATAATTGGACAGTGATCGCAGAGCCCAATGGGAATTTGGTAAATGTGAAGGACAATAGATCTTACAAATATTTATTTTGGGATGGTGTTTATGCCTTTTCCAATGAACACTACCAATATAAATCTGGATTTTATGTAGAAAAAGAAAACTATGTTTCCTTTTTACAAAACAAATTAAAATATATTGGCCTAAATGAAAATGAAATAAATGATTTTATCGTGTATTGGTTACCTCTCATGAGTCAATATGATAATTCTTTTATTCATTTTAGAATTAATGACAACATAGATGGAAGCTCCTATCTAGAAACGAAACCTGCAGCAGAAACAATCATTCGAGTATTTATGGAATTTTCAAGAGTTGATAATTTAAATAGCCTTCCTAAATTACCAGAACAAAACCTTCCTACTTTTACTAGAAAAGGATTTACCTTAGTAGAATGGGGAGGAGGAGAAATTGGAAACAGTAAAATTGAATAAAAAAATCTATCATTAAGAGAAAGGTTTGCTTAAACTTTGGTTTAGACAAACCTTTTTTGTAACGCTACTTTTATTTTATAGAAATGATACAAAGCATGGAGTGATAGAGGATTTTGTGTAAAAGAGTGGAAATTATATAAAAATATGAGAACAAAGGATGGTGGAAATATAAATGGACGATAAGCTGCAAGAACTAGTGTCTGAAGTGCAGCAATTGAAAGAGCGGGTTGTTTATCTAGAACAAAAAACAGGATATAGTACCTACACTAATCCTAAACCAGAAATAACGATACAACCTTTAATCACGGTGGTCACAACAGATCAGGAAAATCCGTTACCTACAGCATCTAAAAAGAATTCCATACCACAGCAAGAGGCTAATCTGATGGGGATGAGGGAAGAGCAAGTTGCTGGAGTCTGGTTTAATCGATTGGGGATTGTAGCTGTTTTGTTATCAGTATCCTTTTTTATAAAATGGTCCTTTGATAACCATTTTATTGGGGAAATGGGCAGAATTGTGATTGGGATTGTGTTTGGCTTGGTTTTTTTAGGCGGGGGGGAATATTTTCAGAAACGTAAGTTTCCGCTCTATGGTCAAGGATTTACTGGCGGCGGCATTGCAATTCTCTATTTTTCCATTTATGCTGCTTTTACCTTTTACCACCTCATTTCTCAGCCTATTGCCTTTATCCTCATGATACTCATTACTTTGGCAGCTTCTTTGCTCGCTGTGCGTTATGATGCGAAGGTAATAGGGATTATCGGCGTTGTCGGCGGGTTTGCCACCCCAATGTTATTAGGAAACGGTCGAAATAACCATGTGGCTTTATTTACGTATATTGCTATTTTAGATATAGGGGTTTTATTAATTGCCTATTATAAGCGATGGACAATCTTCAATAACCTTACGTTTGTATTTACTTATCTCTCTTTTCTTATTGGACGGTCTTTTCATTATACATCCTATACTGCCCAGGGATTTGATCTTGTTTCCTTCTCTTATCTAACCTTATTTTTTCTGATTTATTTAGGTATTTCCTTTATACGCGGCCTTCGCCAGCAGGAGAGTTTTAACAGGAGCGATATTAGTCTCATTCTTTTGAATGCCAGTGTGTATTTTGCGTTGTCCTATGGTCTACTAATCAAATATATTCCCAATTGGATTGGTTTTTGGGCTGTATTATTGGGGGCAGGATACCTATTGTTAGGATTATTTATTTATCGGCGTTACGCTGACAATCCAAATCTGAGTCGAACGCTTTTGACCGTAGCGGCAGGTTTCATGACGGTAGCCATTCCTATGCAAATACAAGGGTATTGGATTTCTATGGCCTGGGCGGTGGAAGCGGTAGTTGTATTTTACCTAAGCTTCAAAGTCATGCCGACTAAGATTCCAGTTGCTGGCTTTATTATTTTGACATTTTCCCTCCTTGCGCTACTGGTGAAGCCTTTCATCATTACTGGACAAGAAACGTTCATTTTCCTTAATAATGGAGCAGTGGCCTATTTGGTAGTGATTTTTGCCATGGCATTCATTTGCTGGCTTTATAACCAACAGATGCAGGAAACGAGAAGCTTTCGAAAGCGCAACTTGCTAGCTGGCTTAAAATTTACTCTAAATCTGTTGATTATCTACTTTTTGACCCAAGAAACCAATTCGTATTATGACTACAAGCGACGTTTTGCTGAGGGCAGTGAAATATATACTTTGCTGAATATGCAAAAACTGGTTCTTTCTCTCGTTTGGGGATTGCATGGTGCAGTGCTGATTATTTTAGGCTTTTGGCGTCGTTTGCAGAGCATCCGTTTATTTGGAATTGCCTTACTAGGGGTTGTGATTATGAAAGTGCTCTTTTATGATTTGTCCCATCTTTCAACACAGAATCGGATTATGTCCTTCATGGGACTCGGTGTAATTCTACTGGCAGTTTCATGGCTTTATAATCGCTATAAACATCAGATTGTGGAGAGGGATGATGATGATGATCAAGTTACTCATTAAAAATGAGAAAAAGCCGCTAGTTTCTAATTTTGTAGTACGAGCTATCTTTCTAGCATTTATTCTATCTCTATTGCCTGCCCAGGTTTGGGGAGGAGTAAGTGACTTTCGTTATTATGCCAATATAAAACAAAACGATATTTCTTCTGACTATACTTTTTTGGAACTTCCGGATCAAGTCCTAAGCCAAACCCAACCTGGATTGCCCGATTTGCGTATATACAGTAATGAAGAAGAAATTCCGTATGCCTTAATAATGGATCAAGAACTAACGATTCCTCTAAAAAATGAGAGGGTAGAAATGCTCAACCGTGGTACAGATGCTCGTGGAAATCTGATTTTTGAAGTGCATATTCCCCAAGGGCAGTGGATTAATCGTATTCATTTTATTAGTTCTCAGAAAAATTTTATCCGCAATGTTCAGGTTGACGGCAATCAAAATCAACAGGGGTGGGTGAACTTGGTTGGGGATAGTACCATTTTTGATTTGACCCAGGAGGGAAAAAGCAGACACTTGGAAGTTAATGTTCCGCCAACCAATTTCAGTTCTTTGCGTGTAACCATAGGTAAGGGAGGCAAAGGAAGCTTTGAACCTGAGGGTGTTGAAATCGCTTATGTAAATCCTGCAAGTATAGCTGCTCACATAAAAGAACGTCCCCACGAAACCCGTCAGGAAAACAGCAAAGATGGTATCCAAGAATACGTTCTTGATTTGTATCAGTCCCATCTTACTAGCCGAGAATTAGAAATTATAACTGGGGAGAAAAATTTCAATAGAGTAGTGGAACTACATGCCAGTGATAATAGCAAAGATTGGCAACTGGTTACCAAGGGAGAAGTGTACTCCTATCGTCTGGATAAGCTAACAGCAAAACAGCTTAGTTTAACATTTCGATCCACTCTTCGCTATTTTAAACTAAAAATTTACAATCAAGACAATCCACCCTTAGGTATTCAAGAGATCAAGATCCGAGGAGCCAACCCAGCAATGGTTTTTCCAATTCAACAGAACAAAGAAGTTTCCTTATATTGGAATAGTGATCAAGTCAAAGCTCCAGTCTATGATCTCCAAAAATTCAGAGAAAATCTAGATTATGACAAAACTCCTAAGGCTTCATTAGAATCAGCAATAGAAAATGAGGCGTTTCAATTTCAAGATTCACGGCCATGGTCAGAACGAAATTCATGGCTGCTACAGCTTATGCTGGTCATAGTGGCTACCGTCTTATTAGGGGTAAGTGTGCTTAGTATCCGCAAAATACGAAGTTAATAGCAATGTCATTTTATAGTCTGGCACATCAAGGAATTTCACTGCAGACCTTTTATTATGGAAAAAAGTTTAATTGTCAGTTAGAATAGTTTTAGGCACAAATTTCTGCATAAGCTTTAGTTTTTACAATAATAATATTTTATAAGAATAACGATGAGCATTCTTTTTGCAGACGTGAAATAATTGAGTAGGGGGACTAAATTTTGAAAGAGTTTATATTTATCTCGGATTTTGATGGAACGATGAGTGCAAAAGATTTTTATCATATTGTGATGGACAAGTACCTTGGCGAAAAAGGAAGGGAACTTTACGCAAGCTGGAAGCGGGATGAAATGTTAGATGTAGAATTTCTCACAACAGTATTTAAAGCAATGGATCGAACTCAAGAAGAGATTGATGAAGATATTCTCAGCATAAAATTGGATGATTATGTGTCTACCTTTATTGAACATATTAAAAAAGCTGGTGGGGATTTTCTTATCCTTAGTGCAGGAACCAGGTATTATATAGAACGTTTACTTTCGATTCAGGGGATACATGGAATAGATGTTATCTCCAATGACGGAAAATATAAAAATAAAGGAATTACATTAATTCCGCCTGATAAAGAAAATCCTTTTTATTCAGAACGATATGGTATAGATAAAGCCAAAGTAGTGCAAAACTTAAAACAAAAATATAAAAAAGTGTATTTCGCTGGCGATAGCGGACCTGATGTAAATGCTGCTTCCCTAGCGGATGTTGCTTTTGCAAAAAGTGCATTAATTACGTTATTACAGGAAAAAGAAATTAAACATATACCGTTTACACATTTTTCTCAAATTGAAGATTATCTGCAGAAAAATGGACAAATGTAGGGATGAACTTTAATTCGCATGGATAAGCGCGAATTTTATCATTCAACGGTGATATTTTACTGATTGTATTGACTTTTCAGTTAATTTAAAGTAAGTTAACAGTAAGTGGTAATGATAAGTAAAAAATAGATGAATTTAAGAGGAGAAATGAATATGGAAAAGCCAGTAATTAGCCCCAAAACTCCTATCGCTGTTGAAGTTAAGAAAGATGAAACTTATTATTGGTGTGCTTGCGGAAAAAGCTCCAAACAACCCTTTTGTGATGGAGCACATAAGGGAACTTCATTTACGCCACTAGCATTTACTGCTGAGAAAGATGAGACTGCTTATCTATGCACATGTAAACATACGAAAACGCCTCCATTTTGTGATGGAACACACAAGAAGCTTTAATAGCCATATCTTTTTAGACAAAATAGGAAAGATGTGCTTTGTATCGCCTAAAATTTAATTTAGGCGATTTTCCTATATATAAGAATTTGGAACTTAAAGTTCATAAAGGGTGTTCGGAAAGGAATAAGGATATAGAGTTACTTTTAAGTAAGTAACCTTACTTAAAAGTGCGTACTTGTTGGTTTTTTTATAATGGGATATAATCAAAGCAGTATAGGATAGGTTATATTTGGAAAGTATACTTTATAAATAGAAAAGAGGAAAAATATGAAGGTTGTAGCTTTTAATGGAAGCCCCAATAAAGAAGGTAATACCTATCATGGGTTAAGCATGGTAGCTGAGGAATTGCGAGCAGAAGGTATTGAAGTTGAGATTGTGCATGTCGGTAATAAAGCATTGAGAGGATGTCTTGCCTGTGGCGGATGTGCCAGAAATCAAGACGAGAAGTGTGTAATTCCTGGTGATGAAGTAAACGAGTGGATTGGAAAAATGAAAGAGGCCGATGGTATTTTGCTAGGCTCTCCCGTTCATTTTTCATCCATTGGTGCAACAATGAAGGCTTTTCTCGACCGTGCTTTTTATGTAACATCTGTTAATCAGTCTATGCTGCGGCATAAGGTAGGAGCAACGATTACTGCTGTCAGACGTTCAGGCGGTGTTACTACCTTTGACCAATTAAATCACTATATTAATTATGCTGAAATGCTAATGCCTGCTTCAAGTTACTGGAATGTAATACACGGTAGGATACCAGGTGAGGTTCATCAAGATGATGAAGGTAAGCAGATCATGAGAGTGCTTGGCAAAAATATGGCATGGCTTATGAAACTAATTGAATTCGGAAAAAAAGAAGTTAAGGCACCTAAAAGAGAAGATAAGATTGTTACTAATTTTGTAAGATAATAAGGGGGAAACATTTTGGATACAATGGAGTCAATTTTTGGGCGCAGAAGTATTAGAAAATACACGGATCAAGTAGTGACAGATGATATAGTAACGCAGCTTTTAAAGGCGGGAATGTATGCGCCGTCGGCAGGAAATCAACAATCCTGGGAGTTTGTCATTGTAAAGAATAAAGAAACCTTATTGAAAATTACTCAGATACATCCTTACTCCCAAATGCTAAAGGATACTAGTGTCGCCATTGTTGTTTGTGGAAATTTGCAAAGAGAAAAGTTTAAAGATTATTGGGTGCAAGATTGTTCAGCTGCAACGCAAAATATACTGCTAGCAGCTCATGCTATAGGACTAGGTACAGTATGGCTAGGGGTTCATCCAGTAGCTGATCGCGTGAATGGTGTGAAAGAAATTTTAAATTTACCAGAAGATGTTATGCCGTTATCAATCATCCCCATAGGTTTCCCTGCAGAGAAAAAAGTAGTGAATGACCGCTTTAACGAGGCTTATATTCATCAAGAACAATGGTAATATACTAGAGCAGATAACAGTCAATAGAGAGTAAATCTCTGTTGGCTGTTTTTGTTATGGGGTTGTAAAAAACAGTTGCAGTTCTTTTTATGAAGATTATCTCCTTGCAGATTGTGGGAAGGAACCTTAACAGGATAAGTATTATTTTATAGGAAAAATAGTAATAGTCGGTTATAATTGGATTGAACAGAATATTCTGAAAGGATTAAACGAAAGGAGTTAAATGTCTACTAAGTATATTTTATCATTCATTAATCGTTACTTTTTGCAAGATATTTCGTTTTATGTATTAGCTAGATAAAATTTGCCAGTGATATAGTCAATGGCTAGTAATATAATCATAAACCGAGGGGGGATACCAGTATGCTAAGAAAAGGGTTGGTCCGTACAGGGACGGGAGTAGTGGCGCTAATTATCATGTTACTATCGGTACTCAGCCTTTCATACGCAAATGAGAGCACTCAGAATAGTAGTACGGAGAAGTGTTTTCATGCTGCACCACAAAGTGATTTGAATCAGCAAATCAATGCAATAAAACCGGAGGATGTTTTTTTTGGGCGGCTGTGGGGTAGTAAGCCTGAAACCATTCCAGATACAAAATTCATTACCGATTTAACCCCTAATCTTATGGCTTACAGCCTTGATCTAGATGTATCTTCTATTATGGGAAGCGTTCCCACCTACTCTTGTCTGCAAATGATTTTTTCGAAAGAGGAGGGGCTAGTGCAAGCTCATATTTCTTTTGATACTACAGAGTATGAAAGAGTCGAAGCGCAATTGGAACAAGTGCTTGGTATGCAAAGTCCAATTATCTACGAGTTAATGGCAAGCAGGGGTAACTCGTTTCGAGAAGCGGAGTGGCTGGTGGGGAAAAACACAAGAGTGGTCTTACTTTTGAGTACGGCAGGTGCTTCGATTGAAATCAGCAAGCGAGATTTCGCCCGGCCTAAAGGGGCAGATTTTACAGAACAGTTTGCTGTAGCTATGTTAAAACAGGCAGAGGAATATAGTAAAGAAAATCGGATTGTAGAGGCATCTTCTCTCTATCAAAACCTTCTTAATGGTACGGATGCCTACCAATTCTTTACTCAGATGGCCCAGGAACATTTGGTATTATATTCAGGACGGCATGCTGCTGTAGAGTATTTAGGAGAAGATGGCGGGTTTGCATTTTATGGTTTTAGAAATAGCTTTAGTGACTATAGTGGACAGCAGTGGGTAAGAGTTGATCTTGATGCTGCTGCGCAAGAAAAAATGCAAAAACAGCGTCCAATGGATAGTAACCTGCAAAATGAGCTGACAAATATCAGTATGATTCTGTGCCGGGTACGGAATCACCCAATAAGTGGTCAATTTTCAGTAGTGGAGCAGATTTGGGTAAATGATACAAACAGAATTATCGGTGGTAGCCCCGCGTGGGCATCTCAGAACACGAGTTGGCCTGTACCCTATATCAATCAGGTTTGTGAAATATTTCTAAGAAAATGGCTTTCGATTGAGCACACAGCAGGACCAATTCATTGTAAATGAGATAGTCGAGTTTAATAATTATTAAGGAGTGAGTAGTATGGATTTTCTGCAGCGAAATAATTTTATTGGAATTGTACAGATGTTAGTAATAGTGATGTTTTTATGTGGTAGTGCTGAAGCAAAAGGAATAGAGGCAGGATTAGGAAAAATGGCCTGGGATATGGATACCAAGCAGGTAAAAGAATGCCTAAAGGGTCAAGGCTTTGAACTCATTGAAGAAGGTAAGGATCCAGATGGAAGAAATTTTCAAAGGTTTGGAAATAGCCAGTTTTCCAGTTTTTATTCTAATATCCATACGGTATGGCAGTCAAAACAGTTAGCAGAGATCAATATTGAGTCATCAGGAGTATTTCTATTAGGAGCGGAATTTACTTATAGAAATCTAGTAGCACAGTTTACCGATGAATATGGTCAACCTGTAAACCAAGATAAGTACATGCTGAAAATATTTCCTGGAATTTGGGTTGAAACGACTACATGGCTAGTTGATGACAATGGTATTCCATCTTTTGGGGTAACCGTTGTACAAGAGAATTCGGCAGAACCAATAGAAACCAAATCATCACATTTATCTAAAATCAGTATTCATTTCAAAAATATTGATTTTGATCTTCCCTAGAAGTTATGAGTATTCTTTTACGTATAAAAGGAGGGTGTATTATGAGACGAGCGATTATAAGCTTTTTCGTGTTAATAGTATTTCTTACGGCTACCAGTGGTTTGGCACTAGCAGCATGGGCTGATTACTTTACGGCACCAGAAGGTCTAGAACCAGGTGGGTTAGAGGCACCTGGTCAAATAGTGAACATATTGACGCCTGAATTAAAATTTGTGACAGTGGGGCCACTAAGCTACATTTATCTTTTCCAAGTTGAGGATGTTCCAGTGACGTTAGCAGAACAATTTTCTAATAAACCGATACCTGTGCTGATGGCAAAAGTCAATTCCTCATCTCTTCAAATCCCATCCGGCATACTTTTTCCAGGTAAAAGCTACTACTGGTATGTACTATCCATTCATAACCCTGGAACCAAGAGTGAAGCAATCAAGAGTAGTCCCAAATTGTATTTTGCAACGGCACAGGATAGTAAGTGATCGGTAACTACTGTAGAAAAGGAGTTACGACTATGGATACTTACAAGCAACAGGTATTTTGGTTAGCAAAAGATTTTTTTGTAAGAAGAATTGCCCTATTGTTGCTAATGATGTTGTTCTTATTTTCCAATACGGCCGTTGCAACCAATTGGATTTACTTGCAACGGCAGGAAGGAACCCGCTATGGTCCCTGCACTGAATATCTTGATACAGATTCTGTTATAAAAGAAGGCGATAAGCTTCTATATTGGACCATTTGGGTAATTGACAAGGGGGAGCATCGGCACGATATCGGAAAAATAATGTTCAAAAAAGAAGCGCCCCTTACAATTCCTCTGCGACATCGAAATCTAGAAAGATACTTATATAATCGTGAAGATGTGGAGTCTAATCGTTATCTAATACCAATGGGTTTTTATGGAGAGTCCGCAGATGAAATCAATAGGGCTCTTTCATATGCCACAAAGAAAAAAGCAAGCGAGATCCACCAACCTGATCATACTGTAACTCCAACTCCCAGATGGTATGGGTATGTAGAATTTAAAGACTGTAATCTCTATTGGGATATTCATTCCGCCGCCGCCTGGCCCCAGGATACTTTGACTACTGCTGAAATCATTGTGAAATGGGTATGGAATAAAGAAGGACTTGAAAAACGCAGGTCTTATTTGATGGCTAAAAGTCTGCACCATGCCGATTATAAAGAGCTAAGTTATACCTTGGTAAACTACCAGTTTTCAATTGCTGAAAAAAAGATGAAAGTAGTTTCAGTGGCTGATCATAGCGCCAATCATGAAAGAATGAGCTTTTTTGAGGGAGAAGATTGGAAAGACATAGAGGAAGGATCAATTGATGAGACGGCTAGAAGAATTGTATTGAACTGGATACAGAACCAAGAAGATCTTTCTAAGTAGTATGAATAAGTGGAGTGCTTTTATAGCACCTGCAATTTTAGAATCTCCTACCAGAATCCTGGCAGGAGATTTACGTTTGTGTTAGTAGGGCACTTCGAAAAAAATGTTTGCAGGGATATTATTTTAATGGGAAAAATAGTAAGTGTCAGTTATAATTACCTCATATAGGATTATAAATATGCATTACTTATAGACGAAAGAATAAAAAAGGGGGGGGGAATCGTGCACAAAAAAAAGTGGGGGAGTATCTAAAATGGACCCTATAGAATAGACTTTTCAAATTGTCTATTCTATAGGGTCCATTTTAATCTCTCAACAAGATTACACTTTCCTTTTTCATATACTAGTAGCAAAAGTATCATTAGTATTGTTTTTCCGGATCAATTAATCGGTCTAGATGTTGGTTTCCTATCGTTTTGATGTTATGAAGCATAGCAATAAGTGGCGTCATCTCTTTCGTGTTACTGCCAATACTCTGTCCATCGACAATCCTTCCATCTGGTACAGTATAGACCATTTGTGCTAGCGTTAGATAATATACATCTTGTTTGTTTTTAACAGAATGTCCTTGCAGATCTGATGAGATTAACCATTGACAGCCGGCAGCAGAGGCATTTTTGAATGAAGTTTGTAAATCTTCTTCACTATTTGCGAAAATATACTGAGAGAAGGTAGTTCGGTATGCATCCCTCAGTCCCTCAGCCATAGGAGGGAAATTTGGCGCTAATGGGCGGGGAAGACTGTTTTTGATAGGTGCGACATATACTTTTGGTCCGTCAGTTTCCAGGGCTTGCATGGGTAAATGGATAACTCCTGCTTGTACTGCTTGCTGACGTTCTTGATAATAATTTTTAGCAGCGATATCTAGATAAACTGTCATACTATGAGGATGCATAACAATATGTTCCGGCGCCTGCCAGTGCACTACTTTGCCAAATTGTCTATAGCCGCCGACAAGGTCTTGCAAAATACTAGTAACTTGATCTCCGGACATAACAAAACGAGTTAGGTCGAGAGTGTTCTCAAATTGCCTCGCAAAAGGATCATTGCCGACTGCCGGGGAAGCAAAGGTAACAACCTTAATCTGATCTGGATGAACCCCCATACTAATCAGCCTAGCGCCGATAAGTGTTGCTGCTGCGCCTCCCAAGCTATGACCTGTCAGGATGAGTTTTTGGTCGGGATGCTTAAGAAGATAATCGGTAAAAGACTCTTTGCCAGGTCCTTCTAAAGTATCAGCGGAAAATGCCGTTTGTACTACCTCATGAAAACCTTTATGAACTTTTGGGAAGGTTTTATCAATATTCTTTTCCTCAGCTTTCTCGGAAAAAGTTTTAACAGTGTTGCCGCCAAAATATACTTGGCCAAATCGTAAATCGGTATTAATATCTTTGCCGGTTTCAGTACCCGCTACGGCCAATAGGAATATAGGACTATTACTTATGGGATCAATTTTTTTCATGAAAATAAATTTAGCATCAGAGGATGGGTGTTCCATGTGAAAATAATGGATTTGCCAGCCCGCCTGCTGTAATGCGGAAAAGGCCATCTCGCCATAACGATTGTCGTAAGCCGCCATGCAGGCTGCAGATTCTAAATAAACGGATCGCGCTTCCTGATACTCGGTTAAGGGATTGGCCTGCACAATGGTTAAACAATATATCTGAAAAGCCAAGAGTAAGGAAATTATTTTATTGATGTGCATAGGATAGTCCTCCTTGTATACGTTTCAAATAATGGGATTTCGTCTATAAATTAGGCTGTTTTCTCCTAAATTGTATCATAGAATAGCGGTTGATATCTATACTATTTTCCGAGAAGTAGCAAGGAATTATGAGATTGCAGCTAAAGAACAGCGTTTTATTTTGCCTATGGATCATCCTCCTTAGCATCTACTGTTCAATATTGTCTCGCGAGGAGCTAATGAAGCAGAGGAATTGCCGATTTATCCCCCTAACATCTGTGCTGCTGATGATATCGAGCGTATGAATGGTCGTTTATGCAATATTCTTCAGACGTTGGTGAACTTTTTTAGTTTTCCCAATTCTCTCGTGAGGAAAATACCTGCAATTAATGCCGATCCTAAATCAGCAAGAGGAGTAGCTACCCATATACCCATAAGACCAAATAAATTTGGCATAACCAGAACCAATGGAATAAGTAGTATGAACTGCCTAGACATACTCAAGAAGATGGCATGTTTTGCTTTTCCTACCGCCTGAAAATACTGTGTAGCGATTAATTGAAAACCTAATATGGGTAGCATGACCAGTACTATTTTCAGGCCACTTGATCCCATAGCAATCAATTCAGGATTTTGATTGAATAAGCTTATAATTTCTGTATCAAATATTTGTATAAAGAAAAAGCCTAATATGGATAAAAAAGTGCTAGCCCAACAGGCGAGTTTTACCCCTTGGATTACACGATCATATTTTTTGGCTCCATAATTAAAACCAATAATGGGTTGTAATCCTTGGCTTATACCAAGTAAAGGCATTAATAATAGCATTGCAATACGTTGGATGATTCCCATAGAAGCCATTGCTATTTCCCCACCGTGTTTTAATAAACTATAGTTAAACAATATAACTACAATACTGCCAGCAAATTGCATTAGAAAGGGTGATAGTCCATTCTTTATAATTTGTCCAATAATAATCCTATCGGGATACAGGTTAGTAATTCGTAATTTTAAAAGACTTTTGCTATTTGTAAAATAGAGAGTTACCCATATGGCAGAGACTGCCTGCGCAATTACAGTCGCCCATGCTGATCCGCTGATACCCATTTTAAAGGTGAAAATAAATAAAGGATTGAGTAGTGTATTAATACCAGCCGCAATAAACATCGTCATCATAGCGGTCTTGGGATCACCTTGCGCTCGAATGATGGTATTCATACCAAAGCCTATATGCATGAATACACTGCCTAGTAAAATAATACTAGCAAAATCTCTGGCCAAAGGTAGTACCTCTTTCTCAGCTCCCAAACGAATCAATAAGGGGTCTAAGAATAGGAGCATTAACAGACTCAGACCTGTTAAAAGGATACTTGCTAACATATAAGCATTACCTAATATTTTTTCTGCCTCAGGAATTCGCTGCTGACCTAAGCGGATCGATATTAAAGAACTAGCACCGATACCAATCAGGACTCCAAATGCCATTAGAATAAGCATAATAGGAAAGACAATGGCCACTGCTGCTAGAGCGGTTTCACCAACGCCGTTTCCTACAAAAATACTGTCAATAACATTATACAAGGCATTAACGACCATACCTACAATCGCTGGAATTGAAAAATTCCAAAGGAGTTTACTTATCTTTTCCTCACCAAGTAAATTAGAATGAACCATAAAGCCTCCAATGATAGCATTTATAACCAGTTAGAATAATCGTATTATAGTATTTAATATAACTTTTTTCAAATGGTATTATTGCAATCGTGCAGAGTCGATTAGATATTATTCAAAAGTATGTAAAAACAACAATTATTTGAGATTTTAATAAAAATCTTAAGTAAGGATAATTACATATACAATAAACGACACCAGATTTTTCTGGTGTCGTTTATTGTATGGTATAGATAAGTTATCTTTATATTATTTTTACACCCCTTGATTCATTCCTGACACTATATTTACCCCAATGAGGGGTAGAATAAGATTGTAGCGAAAGTATCAGATAGAAAGGAGGAAGGATAATGGCCGATTTATGGCTGGCTGGAATATTAGGAGGATTATTGTTAGGATATTTGACTTACGTACTCTTGAAACCGGAGGAATTTTAAAATGATTAGCGATTTGATATTGTTTATGGTGTATTTAGTAGCGTTAATTCTGTTAGCACTGCCCTTGGGGCAATATATGGCTCGTGTATTTTCGGGTGAAAAAACACGGCTGGATTTTTTGTTTCGTCCTGTAGAAAAGGCTATCTACCGATTGACTGGTGTAGATGATACCCAAGAAATGGCTTGGCGAGAATATGCCAAAAAATTGGTTATCTTTAACTTGCTGGGCATTGCTGCCGTATATTTGATTCAGGTTCTACAAGAATATTTACCTTTTAATCCTGAACACTTATCAAGTGTAGCCCCTTGGCATCTTGCTTTTAATACGGCTGTCAGCTTTGTGACCAATACGAACTGGCAGGCCTATGCAGGGGAAAGTACCATGAGTTATTTTACCCAGATGACGGCCTTGACAGTACAGAATTTTTTATCGGCGGCGGTCGGTCTTGCCGTGGCGGTAGCCTTTATCAGAGGTTTGACTAGGAAAACCACGGAACAGATAGGAAACTTTTGGGTTGATTTAGTACGTAGCATAGTGTGGGTGTTACTTCCCTTGTCAATTGTCTTTACACTTATCTTGGTTCAGCAAGGCGTTTTGCAAAACTTGTCTCCCTACGTGACGATTGACACTTTAGAGGGAGCAACACAAACTTTGGCCATGGGGCCGGTGGCTTCTCAGGAGGCAATTAAGATGTTAGGTGTCAATGGTGGAGGTTTCTTTAATGCCAACTCAGCCCATCCTTTTGAAAACCCTACTCCATTAAGTAATTTTTTACAGATAGTGAGTATTTTTCTAATACCTACAGCCGTAGTATTTGTTTTTGGCCACTTTGCTCGTGATAAACGGCAAGGTTATGCAGTAATAGGAGCCATGCTATTGTTGTTTGTCGGTATGCTGGTCCTAACTTATGCAAGTGAAAGCTATGGTAACCCGATTATAGGTAATCTAGGCGTCAGTGGTTCTACTGCTATGGAAGGCAAGGAGGTACGATTTGGTATCGGGGGATCGACCTTGTTTGCTACCGTGACTACGGCGGCTTCTTGCGGAGCGGTAAATGCCATGCATGATAGTTTGACACCTCTTGGTGGACTTGTTACCATGTTACAAATGATGCTGGGAGAAGTAGTCGTTGGTGGCGTGGGAGCTGGTTTTTACGGGATGATGATGTACGTTTTATTAACCGTATTTATTATCGGTCTGATGGTCGGCCGAACACCGGAATATCTGGGTAAAAAAATTGAAGCATGGGAAATGAAGATGGTGACTTTGGTTATTTTGATCCCATCGGTGGTCATTCTTCTTGGCAGTGCTATTGCTTCTATTACCGAAGCTGGTGTAGCTGGTATTGCCAATTCTGGTCCTCATGGTCTGAGTGAGATGCTGTATGCCTTTGCTTCAGGCGCAGGCAATAATGGCAGTGCCTTTGGCGGATTGACGGTTAATACTCCCTTTTATAATATAATGCTGGCAACAGCTATGCTGTTGGGACGTTTTGGAGTCATTCTTCCTGTACTGGCCATTGCTGGCAGTATGGCCCAGAAGAAAACATCACCGCCAGGACCAGGGACTTTTTCCACTACGGGAGTGTTGTTTATAACTTTATTATCCGGCGTAGTGCTTATTGTGGGAGCCCTTACTTTCTTGCCGGCGCTGTCCCTCGGACCCATAGTGGAACAATTGTTAATGCTACAGGAAGCAACCTTTTAAAGGAGCATGAGAATATGAATAAGAAAAATAGTTTCAATAAAGAAATTATCGTGGAAGCCCTTTGTGATGCTTTCCGCAAACTCAATCCTCGCATACAAATGAAAAATCCTGTTATGTTTACCGTATTTGTTGGAGTGATATTTACCACTGGTTTAATGTTACGTGATGTATTTGAGGGCACTCAAAGCAACAACTTCTTTGCCTTGCAAATCAACTTATGGCTATGGTTTACGTTATTATTCGCCAATTTTGCCGAAGCCATTGCCGAAGGGAGGGGTAAGGCTCAGGCAGAGGCTCTTAAAAGCACTCGTAGTAACACAAAGGCAAAAAAACTGTCCGGGAACGATGTGATAATCGTGGATGGTGATCAATTAAAGAAGGGCGATTTACTATTAATTGAAGCTGGTGATGTCATCCCTAGTGACGGCGAAGTGATAGAAGGTATGGCTAGTGTAGATGAAAGCGCTGTCACTGGTGAATCGGCTCCTGTTATTCGAGAATCAGGCGGGGATAAATCTTCGGTTACAGGTGGAACCAGGGTGCTATCTGATTGGATTAAAGTCCGTATTACGGCGAACCCTGGAGAAACTTTTCTGGATCGGATGATTTCTTTAGTAGAAGGGGCTAAACGTCAGAAAACTCCCAATGAGATTGCCCTAACCATTCTATTAGTAGGTATGACCATCATCTTTCTAGTTGCAGTTGCAACGTTAGAACCCTATGCTATCTATTCTGGTGCAACCTTGTCAGTGACAATACTTATCGCTTTGTTGGTTTGTCTCATTCCTACTACCATTGGTGGACTGTTGTCGTCTATTGGTATTGCTGGTATGGATCGGTTATTAAAGCGTAATGTGCTAGCAATGTCTGGGCGTGCAGTAGAAGCAGCTGGTGACGTAAATGTACTACTGCTGGATAAAACGGGAACAATTACACTCGGTAATCGTATGGCTACGGAATTTATTCCCGCTCCAGGCATAACCGAGGCCGATATGGTGGATGCCGCTCAATTATCATCCTTGGCCGATGAAACACCGGAAGGGCGCAGTATTGTAGTGCTGGCAAAGCAGAAATATAATTTGCGGGAACGAGATTTGGCCCGACTTGGTGCAGAGTTTGTTCCCTTTACGGCCCAGACGCGCATGAGCGGTATTAATATGAAAGAGCGAGAAATACGAAAAGGCTCTATGGAGGCTATACAAAAATACGTAGCCGAATTAGGCAGCTTTTTGCCTGCAGAAGTGCGTAGTATTTGCGAACATATCGCGAAAAGCGGTGGGACACCCTTGGTTGTGGCACAAAATACCAAAGTTCTTGGTGCTATTCATTTAAAAGACATTGTAAAAGGCGGAATTAAAGAACGTTTTCGTGAACTGCGGCAAATGGGCATTAAGACGGTCATGATTACAGGGGATAACCCTTTGACGGCTGCGGCTATTGCCGCTGAAGCTGGTGTGGATGATTTCTTGGCTGAGGCCACCCCAGAAGCTAAGTTGAAAATGATTCGTGACTATCAGGAAAAAGGCATGCTGGTAGCCATGACTGGTGATGGTACCAATGATGCCCCAGCCCTGGCACAAGCAGATGTGGGTGTAGCCATGAATAGCGGTACACAAGCCGCCAAAGAAGCAGGCAACATGGTTGATCTAGATTCCAATCCCACAAAATTGATAGAGATCGTTGAGATTGGTAAACAGCTATTGATGACACGAGGTTCATTGACCACCTTTAGCATTGCCAATGATATTGCCAAATATTTTGCCATCATTCCAGCTATGTTTGTGGGAAGTTTTCCTGTACTGGGTGTCTTTAATATTATGAATTTGGCAACGCCAGAAAGTGCTATTTTAAGCGCAGTGGTATTTAATGCACTGATCATCGTTGCCCTCATTCCCTTGGCTTTAAGAGGCGTGAAATATGAAGCGGTGGGAGCAGAAGTGATTTTGCGAAAAAATCTTATCATTTATGGTCTTGGCGGTTTAGTGGTGCCCTTTATAGGCATTAAAATCATTGACATAATCTTAGTAGCTTTAGGGTTGGTATGATAATGAATAAAACATATAAAGGAAAGGGAATTGCTATGTGGAATACAGTAATAAACGCCATAAGGATGTTGCTAATAGTAACAATAATAACAGGTGTCATATACCCTCTGGCAATGACTGGCATAGCCCAGCTACTGTTTACCAGTCAAGCAAATGGTTCCATGCTAGTACAAGATGGCAAAATTGTTGGTTCTAGACTTATCGGTCAAAATTTTAGCAATCCCGGCTATTTTCATGGTCGACCATCTGCGGCTGGTGCTGATGGCTATGATGGTATCTCATCTGCTGGCTCAAACCTAGGACCGACTAGTCAAAAATTGAAAGATACTGTGCTGGAGCGAATAAGCAATGAACGTCAACAGAATAACCTGGCGGAAGGTGCCAATGTTCCCAGTGATTTGGTATTGGCGTCAGCTAGCGGTCTTGATCCGCATATTACACCTGATGCAGCCTATGTACAAGTTCAGCGGGTGGCCCAAGTTCGGGAGATTAATCCTAATCAAGTGAGATCTCTTATAAGTGAACACGTGGAAGGCAAGCAAATAGGATTTTTAGGCGAGGCGCGGGTAAACGTATTGGAACTCAATTTGGCCCTTGATGCTGTGAAACCTTAATATAAAACAATTTTGCATCAGATGGATTTTTAGCACTATCTGATGCTTAGTTGTATCAAATTCGGAGAAAATGGTTTTTAGGAGGTGTAGTATGTCAAAAGAAAGGCCAGATAGACGTCCTAATCCGGATGAACTATTACAGAAAATTAATAAAGAAGCAAGGGGTAGACTGACGGTATTTTTAGGTGCGGCTGCTGGTGTGGGAAAGACTTATACCATGTTGGAGGCGGCACACGATCGACTGGCAGAGGGGGTAAATGTGGTCATTGGTTGGGTAGAAACCCATGGGCGGTCCGAAACAGAAAAACTAGTAATCGGTCTGCCACGCATTGTCCCTCAAATAATTGAATATAGGGATAAGCAATTGAAAGAAATGGATATAGATGCGATTCTAGAACAAAAGCCAGATATAGTGTTAGTGGACGAATTAGCCCACACCAATATACCTGGTTCCCGTTATGTCCGGCGATTCCAGGATGTTGAAGAATTGCTGAACAAGGGAATTAATGTATATACCACTATTAACATTCAACATATTGAAAGCTTGAACGATATTGTGGCGCAAATTACGGGAGTAATCGTTCGGGAAACCGTTCCTGATCATATTCTAGAACAGGCCAATAGTATACAACTGATTGATATACCGCCTGAAGATCTTATTAAGCGATTAAAAGAAGGAAAAGTATATATTCCAGGCCAGGCAGAGCAGGCCTTAAAGAAGTTTTTTCGGGCAGGAAACATCAATGCCCTGCGGGAGTTGGCACTACGATTTACTGCTAGCCGTGTGGATCAAGATTTAACGGAATATATGAAACAACAAAAGATTGAAGGACCGTGGCCAGCTGCGGGCAGAGTCATGGTTTGTGTCAGTGCCAGTCCTTTTTCGGCTCAGCTTATTCGGGCGGCCCGCCGTTTGGCAGGCGGTTTGCATGCTGAGCTATTAGCAGTGCATATTGAAACACCAAAACGTCCTTTTCCCATGGGCGATAAGGAACGGGACAGGGTGGCCCGTAATTTGCGTTTAGCAGAAGAACTTGGCGGTAAAACCATTACTGTTGTCGGCGAGAATTTAACGGCAGAAATGCTGGATGTGGCTCGGGCGAATAATGTAACTGCCATTGTTATTGGTAAGCCGCGCCATAGTCGAATGTGGGAATTTGTGCACGGTTCAGTGGTGGATACGCTGATAAGAAGCAGTGGCAGTATTAACATCTATGTTATTCAAGGTACAGAAGAAAAAAATAACGAAATAGGAATAAAAGCTGGTATTCGGACGGCTTTGCCTAGGGCACAACCCGTATCGTTATTGGAATATATCGGCGGTTTGAGTATGGCAACAGGAATAACGGCTGTTAGTTGGATGCTTAAAAGTCAGATTGATATAGTTAATATTGTCTTATTATATTTATTACCTGTCTTCTTAACGGCTTTTTGGTGGGGACGATTGCCTTCTTATGTAGCTGCATTGACCAGCGTATTAGCGTACAATTTTTTATTTGTTCCGCCCATTTTTACTTTTTCTGTATATGATATTCAACATACGTGGAGTTTTGTTATTTTCTTATTAGTATCCTTTTTTATCGGCGGACGAACGGAACTGTTACGGTCGGAGGCTAGAACCGCTCGACAGCGTGAAAAAAGCATCCGTGCTCTTTATGATTTTAGCCGGGAAATTGCCGCTGTTGTAGATTTGGAGCGGATTGCCCAGAAATTGGCCAGTCATATGGCGGAAAACCTTGGTCGGTCTACGAGTGTGCTTTTGCCAGATAACAGGGATGTTTTGAAGGTCCGAGGTTATCATCATACTGATAATATTCATGAAAGCACTGAGGAGCAACTTTTGTCAGAGGCTGAATACGCTGTGGCAGTTTGGGCCTATCAGCACGGTCAGGTGGCTGGGCGTTCAACGGACACCTTGCCTGGTGGGAAATATTTATATATTCCTCTTACAACCGGGGATAAGGTAGTGGGCGTATTTGGTGTAAGGCTTGACCAGCAAAATGTAACACCAGAAGAACGACAACTTATAAATGCTTGGGTAGGTTTTGCAGCCATTGCAGTGGAAAGAGTAAAATTAACGGAACAGGCTAGTCAAGCAGCCTTATTGGTGGAAACTGATAAATTGCGTACCGCTTTGTTAAACTCTATTTCTCATGAATTGCGCACTCCCTTATCGACTATTGTTGGTGCGGCGTCTATGCTTTTGGATACAGGGGTTGCTTATAGTGATGAAGCACGCCATGAACTGCTGGAAAGCATCCAAGAAGGTTCAAGTCGGATGGAACGAGTGGTTATCAACCTCCTAGATACGGCCCGTATGGAAAACGGTATGCTACACATAAAGAACGATTGGTGTGATATTGTGGATATTGTGGGAGCGGCCTTGCGGCGTATTGGAGAAACAGTCTCCCAATATGTCATCAAAACCGAGTTCTCTTCTGGGATGGCCTTGATCCGCGCTGATTTTGTTCTTTTGGAGCAGGTGCTAGTGAATCTTATTGATAATGCCATGAAGTATTCTCTGGTGGGTAGTACTATTATTATTACTGCTTCTCAAGAGGGGGAGAATATCACACTAACTGTCCTAGATAATGGATCGGGAATACCAAAAGAAGATTTGCAGTATATTTTCGAGAAGTTTTATCGGGCGAAGCAACCACGGAAAATTGCTGGTACAGGCCTTGGTTTATCCATTTGTAAAAGTATTATAGAAGCACATAAGGGGCAAATATGGGCAGAAAATCGCCTGAGTGGAGGTGCGGCAATTAGCTTTACCCTGCCAGTCCGGGGAGATGGTGTGACAATTCCAGTAGAGGTAGGTGAGTGATAGATGGATCAAGGGGCTAGAATCCTGATTATCGATGATGAATCGCAGATTCGTAAATTACTAAATGTTTCATTAAAAGCTCATGGGTTTATACTAGATGAAGCGGCATCGGGACGGGATGGTATTAATCGTGCGGCTTTTTTTAAACCGGATTTAATAATTGTTGATCTTGGATTGCCAGATATAGATGGTAAGCAGATTGTCCGTGAAATAAGGCAATGGTCAAATGCTCCTATTATTATATTGACAGCTCGTGATCAAGAACAGGAAAAAATTGATGCGCTAGATGCTGGGGCTGATGACTATATAACAAAACCCTTCAGCATGGGGGAGCTGATGGCAAGAATACGTGTCTGTTTAAGGCGTATGGCAACAGGCGAGAGCGAACCCTTACTGAGCTGTGGAGGGTTAACTGTAGATTTGATACAACGACGTGTTACCGTAGATGGGCAGGAAGTAAAACTGACCCCTACTGAGTATGAAATTATTAAACTGTTAGCTCAGCATGCAGGGCGGGTATTGACTCATAAGCAATTGTTGAAAGCGGTCTGGGGAAATTCCTATAATGATGATACCCATTATATCCGCGTCTATGTTGGACAGCTAAGGCGAAAGATAGAAAAGGATCCTGCTCAACCTAAGTATATCATTACAGAATCTGGAATAGGTTATCGGCTTATGGGGCGATAAGACTAACTAAGGTTCTCGATTGAGTGACTTCTCAAAGAAAACATCCCGCAGAGAATGAGTTTTGCGGGATGTTTCTATTAAAATTGATTGACGACTCTTCTTCCAGTGTTTGTAGTGGGTAGCTTACATAGTAGGTTTCAAAAAATAAGTAATATTCTGTATCTATAAAAGGAATTTATGTAGATTGAGTAGAAAATAATGGATGTGGTCTGTCATTGCAAAATTCGATAGCAGCGATACTAAGACTCAGGTTGTCAATAGTAATAAAGTGATGAAGGAGACACCTAATATAGATTAGTATTAAAAAAATAGAATGAGTTAGACAAAAGGAGAAAGAAGTTGGGAAGAAAAAATGGAATTTTAACATATACCAATACTTTATTTTATCCCCTTGCCCCTGAAATCGATGAAGTAAAAATTGAAGATATTGCCCATGCTTTATCGCAAATGTGTAGAGCTAATGGTCATTTTAAAATATTTTATAGTGTTGCCCAGCACTCGATTCATTGTGCTCAGGAAGCTAAAGCAAGGGGGCTTTCGAAAAGAATGCAGCTAATATGTTTATTGCATGATGCTAGTGAAGCTTATATTTCTGATGTAACAAGACCAGTAAAGTGCTATCTTGAAGAGTATAGAAAAATTGAAGAACATTTACAGGCTGTTATCTATAGAAAGTTTGGTATTTTTAATCTCACAGCGGAAGAATACACACAACTACAAGAAATCGACAATGCATTACTGCATCATGAATTTGAATGCCTGCATTATAGAGGTATTTATGATTGTGCTCCTAAGCTATATATGGTTCATGATTTTGCAGAGAAAAAAATGGCGGATATTGAAAGGCAGTTTATTAAATTAACACAAGCAATGATTAACACCTGGTGAAAAATAAGAAAAAAAGATTGACAGTGTAACTCTTAGTATGTTATTATCAATGAGTTGCCAACAGTTGTGTTGAAAAATGAAATAATTTGTTGACGCAATGGTGACAAGGTGATAAAATGAATACTAGTCGCGCTAGTAATGGCGATGAAGTGTACAGAGTGTTCTTTGAAAACTAAACAATGTAAGTAAGGTTAAAATAAGCCAGATGTGCGGTACTCGTTTGAGTACACACAAGTTGGGTAGCGCAAGTTACACCAACACAAACAAGTTTTTTAAAGAGCCAT
>Ga0209340_1000520_pt1 | contig 40579 bp, 75 predicted proteins | sample EPASupsiteSAE323_FD_187266 | JGI IMG/M metagenome (GOLD analysis project Ga0209340, IMG submission 187266) | Bioremediated contaminated groundwater from EPA Superfund site, New Mexico - Sample SAE3-23 (SPAdes) (version 2) | ecosystem: Environmental > Aquatic > Deep subsurface > Groundwater >... | reverse complement strand
CACGATTTACCAGGCGTAAATGGAGACACATATAATGCTGCAACTAGATCATATATAGAGTCTAATTCTTTAGCACAATATAACGGTGCAAAAGATCAGGCCGGCTCACTTTTTGTCTATGATACATATATGAACAGCTCTGTTAATCCCCCGACAACGCCGGAAATAGAATCAATTATTGCAGAGGATTATATTGACGATTATGTAACTGTATTTTGCAGGAATGCTCTTCAGGCTGCTGGGCAGACCGGACTTGAAGCAAGTATGAAGGGAGTTGGTAAACTTTATTCTCTTGTTAATACTGCACTTGGAATTTTATGGAGCCTGGGAGTAATTTCAACTGATGAAACTAATAAGGCCGATTATACATTGATTATGAAATCTAAAACTCAGATTGATGGACTTAATCCGTCTTGGCAGAGTCAAGGTATAATTCCAGTAGGAAGTATTGTGGGTCAAATAAGACCTTTTTCAGCAACTCATTATGCAACAATTCTATTTAATTTTAATTAAGAGGTAAGTAAATGGGACAGGAATCATTATCAATATCGATTGGTGAGTGTATCGCAACATTTACTGATCCAATGTCAGGAGAAACTATCTCTTTTTCAGGAGATACGATGTATAATGAGGATGAACTTCTCGGAGAAATAACCATGAAAACTGAAAGAGGTGAGAGGTTTATGTCTGCCGATGGGACAAGGGATGTTGTAATGCAATCTTTACCCAGGGCTGGAGAAAGGGATGTGACATTTCTTTTGGGCACTGATTATGATAAGCTCTTGTCATGGGGACAGGCTCGGATTCAGAAAATATTCAACTTTGATTTTTATTATAAGTATGATACCGCATCCCTAGAAGGTGCGAGAATACACCGACATCAAAGATGTTTTTTCAAAACTCCTCCTATTCCTTCAGTCGCACGGGGAAAAGGATATGTCACTGCTAAAATAGATTTTGGAGATGTTGCGGTGGTTGATCCTTCGACAGGAGCTGAAATATGATTTTTGGTGATAAAAGAATAAACGACAATGATTTACCAAAAATATCAAGAGAAAGGCTTATGCTTATAGATGCTAATAGTATTGAGATCGGGGATGGAACTACTTCAGCCCCGACAGAAGCAGAAAGAAACTGGCTTAATCTTTTAAAGTCAACTGCTCCTGAATCTGAAAAATTAAGAAAAAAAATTTCAGTGTGCAGACTTGCTGAAATTGTAGAGTATAATAAGGATAAAGTTACTTTTACATATGATAGTGTAAATTATACGATCAACAAACCTAATAACAGCTTAAGGATTGCACGTTGTCGAGAATATTCTATAATGTCGGCTCTTGAAGAACTTAATTCTCAGAGATGTATTACAATAGGCGCAGTTCCCATTTCTAAAGATTTTTCTGGGGTTGACGCTGAAGTTATACAGCTTCTTTCACAGATAGCGGAGAACTTTTTTTTTACCCCATATCTATAATCGATTATGATTTTTTGATCGTTACAAATATTTTGTCTTATACTGAAGCTGAAAGGATTGATTCTGAAGAAATTGAAAGACTGGAAAGGAAAGCTAAAATATGGCAGGGACTTTAGATGAATTTTTTGTTAGTATTGGAGTTAAAGGGCAGAATGTTGTCCTATCCAATATTGCTAAAGTAAAAAAGGAAGCTAACAATCTTTCAAAGCTTAAACCTGTTATTGATATGGGTAAAAGTAATATTTCAAAAGCTATGTCTTCGGTTAAATCAATGGCAAGTATGGCTGGGATTACGGGTCAAGCACAAATTACAACATCTTCCACGCAGCCGAATCCTGAACAAAAAAAAGAAGATAAACAGCAAGAAAAAAATATTAACAAGTTTTCTTATGGAGCAAAACAGTTCGGTAATGCAACAAAAGATTTTGCAAGTTCAGCAGCGACATTTGATCCTTTAAATGTTATTAAGTCTGCAAGTTCCGGTTTGGGTACTGCATTATCGGGTATTTCAGTTTTAGGAAATACTTTGGGCCAACTCCCTAAAGGTTTATCTGATATAACTAATTCTATGGTAGACATGGCATCCGGTGCGCTTACAATGGCGAAACAATCAGCAGAAGGAGCATATGGACTTTCTGCTAGAAATTCAACTACTAAATATTACGGTGGGGATGAAGTAAATAAAGGAGGCATGTCAAATTCGGAACATGCTCAGTTGGTTATGGCAATTTCCAGTTCTTTTGGTAAAATAAAAAAACCGATGCAAGATGTTTTAAATGAGTTAGTAGATAAAAAAGATACCGCAGCTCTTAGCAGGGTTGCTTCTGGTAATTGGGAATCAACAGGAACAGATAAGGGATGGATGCTACAGCAAATTACAAATCAAACAGCTGGATTACCTCCATCTGTGGCGCAAATAATACAAACTTCGTTATTAAAAAATAATAGTGAACTAATCCAGAGCAAAGAAGGCCAAGTCGGTCAAGAAACAAATGCAGGTTTTAAAAATAGAGCGGAATCTCAGACTTTTGGAATGTTTCAAGCTACGACAGCCGGTGATGCTGCAACAACTTTTAAAACTATGGATCAATCTTTAAATAAAATGCAATTACAATTAGTCGATACAGGGGTTCAATTTGCTGGGGCGATCGTTACGGCTACAAATGCACTCGCAGAATTTCCAAAAACTATTAAAAAAATGGTTGATACAGCTAATACGGTTATGGATAAACTTCATATTCCGTCGGAATATAGACCAACAATTCCGAGGTTTGATAAATGAGTTTTACTTTAAATCCAGCGACTCTTATTACAAATGCGATTACTTCTCTTGTTAATTCAGCAGTAATTATTGGTATGCCATGCCCGGGCGCGCCGACTCCGCTTTTTTGTTTATGTGAAATCCCTGAAGAAACTATGCATGCATCTGCTAATTTACCGGGCGCATTAACTCAAGTTGGTGAAATGAAAACCCGTTCGGTTATTCAGCCATCAACAATGGAGCTTTCACTGGCAATGTCAGAACATGACGGGAAGAATCCCGATTTATTTAAAATTGTTCAAACTGCTTTGACAGCAATTGCAGCTATAATAAATTCTATAGCATCATATGGGGCAATATTACCAAATTTATCTAATTTAACTACTGGTTATGTCTCTTCTCAAATATCATCTCTTGTCCAAATGAAAAATAATATGCAACCAATTATGATTTTAAGCAATTATTTTTCTCTTGGAGTTTTACAGCAAGCTACCCCTTATCTTTCTTCAGCATGGTATATAGAAGATATTGAGGCATCACACGAGGGGGGAAAAGACGGAATTATTCTAAAATTAAGGATAAGGGAACAGTTTACACCTCGAAATGTTTCAACTCTTGCCGGTGCTGTTTCTGCTATTGCTGGAGAAATTGTAAGTCCCCTTGCAAGTGTTGGCTCAACAATAGGGGGTTTATTTTGAGCAATTGGAAAAATATAAATGAAACATTGATAACAACACAATTTTCTTTCCCAACTCCTGCGCAGGGTACCCGGTCTTCAATACAATGTCAGGACGGAGCGGTCGCTACATGGGAATATGATTCTACAGATGATAATGGAGATAAAGTTTTAATATATGATTCTTCAACTGGCGAAGATATACAGATTGCTTATGTTTATGCAATGCCAGGGAGAGATATATTTTGCGGGCTGTTTTCTACAGGGGCAATTCCTTCTTTAAGAATAACGGATGAAAACTGTATATTTTATCGGATAGATTACTAATGTTAATTTTTTATACGTTCAATAGATCTCTTTTTCCAATTGTTGTCATTGATGCAATGAGCAGCGATGACAGATTTAGTACAAAAGAAATACAAAAAGAAGTAATGAAGAATGTTCCGACGATTAAAGGAAATCCGAGTGTATCTATCAGCAGCTTAAAAGTATTTTCGTGCGAATATTCCGCTCAATTTGAACACATAGGAATACCATTAGGATCAGCTTTAAAATCAAAATTTTCAGCTAGTATTAAATCCCCCTCTGCAGAGCTTATACTTTTTTTTGCTCCTACTTTTAATAATTCGGCGAATAGCATATCTCAAATGAGTGACCCTAATTTTAAAATTCCTAATATAAAAACAAATATTACATATGCAGCCATGGTTGTAAAAGGCGCAGATGAAAATACAATATCAAGAAAATTTATTGTATATGCCGCTCCTCTTTATCCTGATACATACGGAACACTTATAACAATGGTTTTGCATGGCGCAATGGTTGACGATATTCTTATCAAAGGAGCAGTAGCGGTACAAATCGACAAAAAATCTTCTTTTAAATCTCAAATGGATAAATTTCTTAATAAATTAAATCCTTCTATGACCGCTGATTATAGTTTCATGTCTCACCCCACAATGATCCCAGCTACAGAAAAAATATTTCCTCCGATGAAATTGAATAATCTTTTATCAGAATTATGCTTGCAAAACAGATTAGTTTATACAATAGATTATTCAAAAAATATAGTTAAATTTTATAATGAAGGCCAATCCAGCGCGCCTAAACAATTAGATTATAAACCTGCTAAATTTTCTTTTCTCGGATCAGTTGGTTATATGGCTTGGGGGCTAGGTGTAGAAAATTATGCAAATATAAAATTTAAATCGGCTATATTTGATTGTAAACTTTTTAATAAAGTAATTATCTATAATGATATTCAAAGTAAATTTTTCGGGGGACTGGTTAAAAATCCGGCTCCCCCTTCTACTGTTTTAAAAAAAGTATATGATTCTTATGATGCATGGATTATAAGATATTTAATAAAATGGAGTAGACAAGAATCTATATGTGAAGTAACATCTTCAAATAATTGGGTCATGAGTCAGTTCAGAGTAGATGGATTAATGGAGACTGCTATATATGAAGCATCGGGGTTATTATAATGATCTATAGCGCGACAGTTAAACAAGCTGGTACGGAAACGGGAACATGGGTTGTATCACCTTTTTACACCCGTAATGATGGTAAATCAGCACCTGATATTTTAGCATTATCGGCAAATCATATTGTCCCGGTTGTAAATGATATTGTATTATGCGCAGAAAGCATAAACCCGTTTGATCATAGTTCTGTGAGGTCTTTTGATGATAATGGCGGGTCAAACCCGGTAATAATAGCCACATTCGCGGAACTATTTACGACTCTTTGCGACATGGTAGTTAAAGGTAAAATGACTCTTGGACTTGGGACAAATAAAATGGTTCTTGGAGATCCTACTGAAATATGGGCTAAGAATGTGGACGCATCTATTAAAGCCCTTCGTACATGGGGAGCAACGGGTGTTGCTCCTTCTGGTGGAGTTGTAGACTTGGGAGGAATCGCTCCTTTCCCTCAAGTCCCTCCATATGTTGAATGGTCATCTTCAAATTTATCACAGAATCATAAGTTGGATTAAGGGGATATAAATGAAAGTTATAAGATTTAAAAGATTAAATAAAAATAAATGGGAAATAGCGCGTAATGAAAAAGATTTGCACAAAAAATTAAATGGAGAATGCGCAGAAATAATAATGCCTGATAAAAATATATTTATAAGATTATACCGTAAATTTTTTCCCATGAAATTTATTGAAATGGAAGTTAAATATTGATATGGCAATAAAACTTGACGGCAACGGTGATATAGTTCTTAATCCTACAACCGGTTTATCTGAACAAGTTTCTGGTATTGAAAGCCTTGAGCAGGACGCTATGAGCGAGTGCAGATGTGAGCAACAATCATATTTTGTTGATGATCAGTATGGGAGGAACCCTCTAATTTGGAAACTTTCAACGAGTAACAACGATAAAGTCGCAGATATAAAGCGCATAGTTACAAAATATTATCAACCTCAAAGTATATCGTCAAGTGCAGACGGTATGTTTGTGGTTAGTTAGGAGATATCATGCCCGTTACTAATGGTGTATTCACTCCCCTTACTCTGGACACTGCTTTAAGTGAAATTATTGCAGATGCGCCGGCATCTATTGTTTTCGCTCCCGGAAACCCTCCGGAGCTTATTCTGGCGAATATGTTTGCACAGGCCAGCGTCAATATAGATGAAAATAACGGTGAGACAATGGCGTTGTTTATGTCTCCAATTGGCACAATGATTGATTTAATGAATCCAAATAATCCGCGTAAAGATGAAATTGCAGCTAGTGGTTATATTGTAGTAACAAATCCAACAGCATTGCCAATAACTATACCTGCTGAAAATATATGTACAGCCTCCACAGGACAACAGTATGAAACAGGATCATTGCCTTTAATTGTACCTGGATCAAGCGGGACTTTAGATGTATCTATAACTGCCATGGAAGAAGGACTTGCTGGAAATATCCCCTCAGGACAGTCTTTTATAATTGATGGTCTTGCGGATTTAACGGCTATTAATCCTTTACCGTTTTTATCTGGTGCAGATGCAGAAAGTGACGCTATTTATTTAAACCGTATCACCGGTGAAAAAACACAATACGGAACGCAAAATGGATCGGTAGCAGTCGAAACAGAAGTTAAAAAATATTATCCTGATGCTTATATTTATGTAAATAATACTCAAGTCGGGTTAAATACTCCTGTTCCTGTTCCGGCAAATGGGTATAATCTAATCGTTAAAACTCCTAGCGGAATATTGGCGGGGGCTGCGGAGATAGCTCAAATATTTCAAATACTTTCTGAAAGACTTGAATTTGTAAATTCTCAAAATACCGGAAGTTCTTTACATGTGGTTATGAGTGGATCTGTATTAAATGCAGGAGTGCCTTTAAGTTATTATTTTACAGTAGCACAGCCGGTTGAAACTACTCTTACAATTACTATAAATATCAGAGCTTCAAGCAATGCGACAACTGCCGAACTTATTACACAGGCGAACGATTTTGCGGTTTATTTTATTAACCGTCTAATGCAGTTACTTTCTGGTATAAATGGGAATACTGACATTACTTATGATGATGGTATAAATCCTCCGGTTGTAACAACAATAGCTATTACCGGGGTAAATGCACAGGCGGGTACCATATCTCCTGCTTTTGGAGTAGGAACTATTCAAGGGCTTGTTAACGATCTTGACACAATGGCAAATACTCCAAATATTATTTTTGATTCTGTACCATCTATGACAGTTGTTATAGATCCTCAAATTGTAGGAGAATCACTAGTCACATTAACAATTGGAGGCGCAAAAACTTTTATTGATTTTGAAAATGATGAATTATTTTCTGATTATACTTCATATTTTGACAGGTTTACTTTTATAGATCCGGCAAATATAAATGTTACTCTGGCGGTAGTGGCATGGATGTAGTTTCAGCTTTAACAGTTGCCAATCTTACACCTCCAGGATATTTTAACCTGTCCGCGCAGGCTTTGCAGTCTACCCAAGATTATGTTTTATGGTGGAATAATATACTTTCGAAACGTGCGAATGATTCAGTTAATATGAAGCAATTATTATTAACACCTTGGTTATATAATCATCCGGATAGTCCTCGTACTCCATGGCTAGAATATTTGACAACTCTTTACGGAATGGGATTTTTTGGGGGGACTAATAATCAAGCAGCTTATTTATATAGATTATTGTCAAGTGCATGGAGTGTTAGCACAATTTATAATATATCAATGATTATACAGACTTTGAGTTTGCCCCCATTTTCTTGGTTTACAATGATCGGAAATGGAATAACAGCCGGGAATTTAATATCTTCATTAATGGATACTGGATTTTTAATTTATTCTACGGCATCAAGTCCGGCAACTCCAGCGGATACAATATATATTCCACGTGCATGGGCGACTCCTACTGGATGGACACAAAAAGCGGCTTCTGCTGTATCTTATTCAAGAGGTTATTTATCAGGTGGAAATATTGTCTGGTGTGCACCTCGACCAGTAACTGATTTTAATAATGCTTATGTATTTTCTGTTAATATTCCAATTGCTATACCTTCAGCGGGAACGGTCGCTATTGTTAATGATGACAGCACAGGAGATAGTGGCAGTATTTATTATTGTGATGGAGTGGCGTGGCGAAAAAATTCAATGCCAAATATAGATTTAGGCCTTGTTAATCCAGCAGGAGCAAGGCCTAATCCCGAAGCTATTACAGTATGGGCACCTAATCCTACAACTGTTACATATGCGATTGATTCCCAAGTACCTCCTCCTGTTACGGGATTAAGCCAAGGGTATGGAACTTTTTCTACATGGTCGGAAATTGCTATATTTACAGATGAAATTACAATTGAAGTTACACAAATAGCGGGTGGAACGGTCGCACTTGCAACATTGATAGAATTATTACGCAGGGTTAAGCCCGTGAATAAAACATTTACTCTGATTGTATCAGAAGTAGAATATACTATAACCGATGTGAGGCAAAAATGAGCTTACCATATCCTACAGATCCAAGTTTACCGGCTAATCCTACACCTTTATTTAGTGATACAGCTGCTGCCCGTGGAGATCATCTTAGAGCAAATAACGCTGAAATATGGTCAAATTTTTCAAGCCTAGAATCTTCAAAAATAGAAGTTCTTACTTCAAGTGTTGATAGTGATATTGCGCTTTTTGACGGTATAACTGGAAAAATACTTAAAGATAGTGGTGTGAAAATATCAACAGATGGAACATTCTCAAGCATTGTTGATACTCTTATCCCTTCGGTTAAAGCGACCTATACTCAAATTCTTTCAAGAATAGCTTCTTTGAGAGAATCTTTTGGAAGTATATCAAATAATGTAGGGACTCCTAATTCTATTATGGATTTTGGAGTTGGAAAACACTGGAGTGATGATTCAACGGAATGGATTGCGGATGTAGTAGGTATGTCAAAAACTAGCTCCTCTTGGGCCGCAGGTACTGGAAATGGAATGTTGGATACCGGAACTTTTGCAGCTTCAAAAGTTTATTATTTTTATAGAATATTAAATCCTACAACATCAGCAGTAGATTATCTAATGTCACTATCTTCTACTTCGCCAACGATGCCGACTGGATATACAAAAAAAAGAATAATTGGTGCGGCTTTAACAAATGCCTCAACACAATTTATTCCATCAAAATTTAGCAGACCGACTGTTGATTTATTCCAGTGTATCTATAAAACAGTAATTGCTGATAGACCTGGGGCAGCAGCTGGAAATGTGAATAGAAATTTACTCACTGTCTCAGCTCCCATAGGTTCTATGGTAAAAATGATCGTAAAATTGCAAGCGAACACTGCGCAATCTACTAATACAGAATTTTTACAAGTTGGATCAACTTTTGAGGCTGATGTTGGTTCATCGAATATAAATTCGTGTGCGGCTTGCTATGATAGTGCTGTAGCTGGAGTATATGGATTAGCACAAGCAGAACCTACTGCAATTGTCGATTCCAATCAACAAATTTTTTGGAAAATTTCTGCAATGAGCCAGTCTATAGTTGGGATATCGACAAAATCATGGCAATTAAGTTTATAATATGAGTATAGTATTTGAACAAATATCTAATCAATTCTATAGCCGGACAGGAGCTTGTTATTTATACTTTAACAACTTACATTGGATTATTGGTGGTAGTGATGCTTCACGTCATAATGATGTATGGAATTCAACCGATGGAATTAACTGGACTCAAATAGCTGCGACTACAGCGTTTCCAGCAAAATCTTTTATTTCGGGTTGTGTATATGATGATAAGATGTGGATTTTTGGGGGAAGTACAGGGATTACTAATGATCCAATAATTTGGAGTTCAAGTGATGGGATTACATGGGTAAATTCAGGATCACTTCCATCTATATATCCTTTGCATGCTATTAATTTAATTGTTTTTAATAATAAAATATGGATATTCGGAGGATGTGAAGCTCCAAATAGGGGAGTAAATAATGGTGATATATATAATAGTTCAAACGGGTCTGATTGGACTTATATAGGAGCTGGTGCTTACGGAGCAAGACAATATTCATCAGTGTTATTTTATAATAATTATATTTATCTCATAGCTGGAGCAAATACGGCCTATGTAAATGATGTTTGGAGAAGTTCAGACGGGATTAATTGGAGTCAAATAAGTATCGGACAGTTTACAGAGCGATATGGCCAAAGAGGTGCAATATATAATAATAAAATGTGGATTGTTTGCGGGGGTAATGATTATGGCGGAGTCAATAATATATTTTATTCCACTGATGGGATCGCATGGACAGAATTAAGTATTAAAGGAAAATATCTTTATTATCATAATTTAATCGTTTCGATGGAATCAATTATACTCGTTGGTGGAACGTATAACGGGATAAGTCGGATAAATTTTGATTATACTCCGCCGGTAAAAATTATTTTTGATTATGGAGCAGTATTTTTATAATTTTTTATTGCAATAATTACATTATTTAAATGTAATCTACATGCTGAATTATTCCAGTGTAATCCATCTCCACTATCATATATATATTTTAAAATATTATTTGTAGGATCATACAATTCTTTCCATTCATCAATGTATATTATATTTTCATTAAAAGCTATTGATTTTATTATATCGTTCATTTGTATAATTACATCATTTCTAACAATTTGATATGTTCGCCCGTAAGTTGATAAAAATAAATCTGAATTTACAGGCTGAATAGAGGTAACTATAATTTTATCTGTAATTTTTTTATATTCTTTAACTATGTATTTATAATTTTCTTCAAATTCAGTAATAGTCTCACCTTGTGGAATATTTACAATATCTTTCATATCATTTGTTCCAATTGTTAAGACTATTATGTCGGGTTCCATGTTTTTCATTATTTTTATTCTATCGATTATATTAACAGTACCACTCCCAGCAATACCATTATTATAATAACCTATAATCTTATCGGTTTCCTGGCTTAATAAAACAGATTGCGAGTCTCCTTCAAAAACAACTTTTAAAAGATATGGGTTAAAGCATATTGCTTGTTCGTCGTTATCTTGGCATCCCATAAAATATATAGAAATTAAACAAATTAAAATTATTTTTTTCATAAACCCTCCTTAATTATTTATTATAAAATAAGATGCTTAAAATAAAAGTCAAGATAAAATGTAATTTTTTTTAAAAAATGTGTTTACACATTAACACAATTGTGCTTTTTAAGATAAATTAAACTAAAGGAGGTTTCCTAATGTTTGCTTATCTGGAAACTCTCGGATCAACAATGGAAAATATCATTATAATTGTTGTTCTTTTACTTCTTGTTATTATTGTCATCGGTTCAGGATTTTTCACTTACAAAATTATAAAAAAAATCAAAGAAATAAAACTCAAGGCTGCCGGTGCTGAAGTTGACATCCAGATCCAGTCACCATCTGATACTTCCGAGATTGAATCGACAGAAGGGGAAGAGAAATGAAATGGATAAAGGATTTATTACCCAGGGATTTTACCTCCTTATTACTTCGCTTCTTGCTGCTGTTGTTGGTCTTGTCGTCTATATCTGGCATGGTGCACGCAGTAACGATAATCGCAAAATGAATAAATTAGAAAAATGTGTCGAAAACCACAATGATAGATTGATTGTACTAGAAACTGAACATGAAAATAACCACTGTAAATCATTAAGGGGAAAAAAATGAAATATTTAATTATTATTTTTTCAATAAGTATTTTTATGGTTGTTTTTTTTGTAGGATGTGCAACTATTCAACCAGATAAAGATTTAAAACTATCAGTAGAAGAACTCAATACCATGCAAAAAGACCCAAATTTAACTCCTGCACAAAAGATAATTTTAAAACATGCAGAATCCGGATTAAAAAATGCGATTCAGATTCAAAAAGAAAATGTAATCCTCGAAAAGAAAGTAATCTCTGAAAGCCATAAAGCCGGCGCAGGGACTTTAACTTATTGGCTTATTGGATTAGCATTTTTAGGGATAGCTGCTTTTATATTTTCAAAAGTTGTCAAAATAATTTGATGTTACGGAAACTTTTTCATAAACACTCTCCCATTGCCCGGTGTAAAAAGCCGGGATTTTTTTTGCTTAAAACTTAACTTTTTTATAATAAAAGTAAATAAATGTTTGACTTTTTCCGATAGTATTATTATAGTATATTTAAAATTAAAACAAAAGAGGTTATACAATGAAAACTAAAAAAGAAATCAGAAATACTTTGAAATGTGAAATAAGCATGAACAGAATATCTGACTCACTGATAAACAAAGCCGTTGACAGTCTTAATGAATTTTATAAAGACTGCAAAACTGCCTATACTTATAGCATAAAAGAGATTGTTGACGAAGCATATGATTTACAGGTTAAATGATATGTCATCAAAAACAATAATTCCAGAAGTCGAAATAAAAATAGGAAATAATCTTTATATCCAGATTAAAGATGTTTCATTCATCCCGGCAGATAAGGGAGTATATTCAATACGGCTAGAAGATTGTTACCCTCCAGAACCAGCTGAGTGCGACTGGAAAAATGAAAATGCCAAACTGGTTATTAAAAAGTTTGAATATGTCGAAACGGATGAATTTGCAAAACAAATTCTTGGTATAAATAAAGCAAAAAAACTTGTTTCAGAAAAAGAATTTCCAGTTGATGACGGCTTTGTTTATGAATACTACGATCAGATAATAACAGCCGTAGAGGAGATGAAAAACAATGAGTGAAGTTGAAAATAATAATGGGTGCTGGAATTGTAATAAAACTATATTGCTTGAAAATGGCATGTATTATCATAACTGTAATGGGGGATATAAATATATAAATAATGTCTGGATTTGTACTAATTGGAAAGGTGATAACAAATGAGTTATTTAATAACAGGAATAGTATTTTCAATTGTTACATGGTGGATAGTAAAAGAAGATTGTTTTTTTGAATTGCACAGGCAAAAAGAAATAAATATTAAGCTTTTAGAAAAAAATACGGCTTTATTAAAACAGATTGAAGAGCTAGAATCTGAAATAGTAGTAATAAAATCTATGAGAGGTGAGTGATGGGAAAAGTTTGTAATCTATTAAAGTACAACTGCATTAAATGTACAGAAACTGCAGTTCTTGAAATTCGTACAAATATGCAGGAAAGAACACTCGAATTGTGGCGAGATATGTTTGATAGCAAACTCTGTCTATCTTGCCATACAGGGACAGATAAAAGCGTTGAAGGCGCAGCAGAAAATCTTATGGCTTTATTACATTAAGGGGGAGTTATGACACAAAAGTTTATAGAAATAAAAGACGAAGTTTTAAAACAGATTATACCGGAATACCTGAATACTGAATATATCAGACAACCTGAATATATGGTGTTCAGAAGTGACAAAAAGTCAAACCGATTTTATTTAAAAGTCGAAGAGTTCAAAGACGATGATCAGATTATACAACAAAAAACATTTATCGCTCCATCGGTTACAAGTATAATTTCATCATGTGCGCCGACTGATTACGGGCTTTTAAAATGGTATGCCGTGAATGGCCTTGAATACTGCTCTCAATTTCTGGAAGATTCAGCAAACTACGGGACTTTTATTCATGCCTGTTATAAGGATATAATCCTGGGTAAAAAATTTACGCTGGATGATATCCTTTTAATTCCAGAAATGAAGTTTTTCTACGAAGAAAACAACATGGATTTTTATTCCGGATATAAGTGGTATCAGAGAGAAGGACGGGACATTAAAAAGGATCTATTCGGATTCGTGCGGTTTTTAAAAGATTATGAAGTTAAACCGATTGCAGTGGAAATGACAGTTTTCAATGAGCAAGAAAAATACGCAGGGACTCTTGATCTTGCGTGTTATATGACAATCAAAGGCGAAAAGGTAATTGCTATTGTCGATTTTAAAACCGGTTACAATGAATACATCGCTCATGCTGTTCAGCTAGAAGGATTAAAACAGGCATGGAATTTAAGCTATCCAGATTTAAAAGTTGAACGAGTATTCGATCTTTATTCAAAAGATTTTCGGATGCCTTTAAAAAATCATGTTCCCCCTTACTCATTGAAAGAAAATACTGATAATAAAAATCTATTTCTGTGGGATCATTATGTCAACATTTTTAATAAACAAATCACTGCTGAAAAAGAAAAATATTCAGAATTTAAACCGGTTGAAATCGGATTCGACATTGATATTCCGGTTGACTTTATGAATGAAAAAGGACTATTTGATGACATACTGGAAAGCATAAAAATAAATAATGAACCGGCGTTTTAGGGGTATTTTATGGCAGATAATTTAATAAAGATAGTACCCAAGAAAAACAATAGTTGCACGATATTTTATAATCTTGATACAAAGTATCTGTATACGCGAGAAACCGGATTTGTACCGAGAAAAGGTTCAATGTTTTTTAAGCCTTCTTTTGCAGGAAGACAGGTGAACATGGGCATATATCACGGAAAGGAACAATTAACAAACGGTGTATGGTTTGAAGTTGGAAAACGGGAACTTGACGAAATATGTGAATGTTTAAACGATGATTATATAGAAATAAAATAATTAAAAAGGGGGGTTTTATGAACGGACGTATAAAAGGGCGTGAGCCTGTAACAAAGATGACTATAATTGGTAAAATCAGAGTAGGAGAAAAACGGGAAAAGAACGGGAAAGAATTTCCTGTGTCTCTGGATTATTTTAAGGCCTCTGGGGATTATTCCGATATGTTTGAATCAATGTTTGACAAGCCTAAAAAGCTTGAAATACTTTTTCTCTCTGATGATATTTCGGATGTATGCAGCCAGAGATTTGAATTGTGGAAAGGCAAAAAGCTTTATGGGTACGGAGATGGCGAACAATTCAGACTATGGAACAAAGAAAAAGAAGAGTACAGCCTTTATCTTAAATCTGATATGCCGGACATAATGGAAAAAGCTGCAAAGAAGGCAGAATCAGAGTGGACAGAAATATTAACTTTAAGGTTTCTTCTTACTGAATTTAAAGCGGCTCTTGGAGTATGGCAGCTTGACACACATGGTGCAAAAAGTTCAATCAAAGAAATAATTTCTACATTCGACTTTGTGAAAGAAAAACGCGGATCAGTTGTAGGGATTCCTTTTGATTTAATAGTTGAAAAAGTAACTTCAAAAAAACCGGATTCAAAGAGCATATATCCAGTAATAAGGATTATTCCAAAAGGTCAACAAGTTTCAGAGACAGCAAAGAATTTAATTACACAATAAGGAGTCTTGAATTATGAAAAAAGTCTATGACTTATCAGTTAAAGTTTCAAGCTATGTTGACCGTGAAGGAACGACAAAAAACAAATATGAAAATGTCGGTGCGGTTATGGAAAAAGAAGATGGGGGACGGTTTATATTATTAAACAGGACTTTTAACCCCGCAGGATGCCCAAACCCTGAAAATAAATCATCTGTAATAATTTCAATGTTTGAACCGCGTGATGACAGCAAAAAATCAGATGGAAATAAACCGGATAAATCGACAGATTCAAAAGATCACGGGCCGGATAGTTTTGAAGAAAATCCGTTCTCAGATGACGACGTACCATTTTAAAGCGTATTAATAAATTAAAATATAAGGAGATTCTGAATGACAAAAATAATAAAATGTAGTTGTAAAAACGAGTACCAGGATAAACAGTACGGTCTCTCCATGAGAGTTCATAACTCTACATCAAAAGAGGGAGAATGCCGTTGTACTGTTTGTGCAAAGATAAATAAATAAAATATTGCCGGGTGAAATATCCCGGTTTATTTTTATTGACATTTTAAGTATATTAGTAATAGATGTAATTATATTAAAGATTACTGACACTACCTAGCCGGATGTGAGTAATCTTAAAAACTCTGAAAAGGGAATTTTCTGTTAATCGGCTAGGATGACAGAGAGTTCCCTTTTTTTATTTAAGGCGGTATCAAATGAACGATCTTGCAAAAGAAAAAACTATGACTATAAAAGAAGTTGCTGAAGCTCTTAATGTAAGCGAAAGAACTATACAAAGACATGCTGATAAAATGGTTACTACTACCAAAGGTAAAAAAACATTCTTAAATGAATTACAGGTAACACTTATAAAATACCAGATTGAAAGAAGTGGAAGAAAAGACCTCGACAACATTGTCGACCTTCCAAAAACTGAGCTTGAAAAAGATTTAATAATAATGCAAGCTCAAGAAATACTTTTTGACCGAATAAAAGTTTTAACAGAACAAAAAGAAAAAGCAGAAAATCAAGTTAAAATTCTTGTACATGATTTTAATAAACTCTACACCACTACAGAAATAAGTAAAGAATTAAATTTAAAATCCGCACAGGAATTAAATAATTTTTTGCATAATAAAAAAATACAATACAAACAAAGTGGAACATGGGTTTTATATTCTGATTATTCAGATAAAAATTATACAAGCATAAAAGAAACTGTGCTTGATTCTGGTAAAATTGTTTATGATAGACTGTGGACAGGATTAGGCAGGCAGTTTATTTTAAATCTCTTCGAGGCGAAATAATATGAAAGAATCTACAAAGAAAAAATTAAAAGAAGCTGAAGACTACGCAAATGAAACAGATATGTCAACAGAAATGATGATTCAATATATGCAGGATTCAACCGGGTTAAGTTTTGAATGTGTTATGAATTATATAAGACAAACATGGTCAGAGGTTAAATAAATGGCGGCTAAGCGGATGTTTTCAAAGTCAATTACCAATTCAAGTTTATTTATAATGATGCCTCAAAGTTCGCAGAATTTATATTTTCACCTTGGGATGAATGCGGATGATGACGGATTCTGTGAACATTTCACAATTATGAGAATGACAGAAAGTAAACCGGATGACCTCAAAATATTACAGGCTAAACACTTCGTTCATGTATTCGATGATAGAGTTTTAGTAATACTGGACTGGAAAGAAAACAATTTAATCCGGTCTGATAGATACACTCCTTCAAAATATTTAGAGATTTACAAAGAAGAATTAAAGAGTTTAAATTCTGGTATACCAGTTGTCATACCAATGGACGCCACAGGTAAGGATAGGTTAGGTAAGGATAGGTTAGGTAAGTATAGTGAAGAGGGCGAGCGTAAACGCTTTACTCCCCCCACACATGAAGAAATAGCAGAATACTGCAATGAAAACCGGTACTCTATAAATATTTATACTTTTATGAATTTCTACGAGTCTAAGGGCTGGATGGTCGGTAAGAATAAAATGAAAGACTGGCAAGCTGCAGTCAGGGGATGGCACGCGCGGGATAAAGAAAAGCCTATTATCTCAACTGTTAAAAAAAGTAATCCTGAATTTAATAAAACTTTAGAGAGGTTAAATAATAAATATGGCTCATAAAAAATTTATTGCCGCACTTATAGAAATATATGGAGATTACGCATCCGAAAAACTTGAAGATATGACTTATTTATATTTACAGGAAAGATTTAAAGAATCAGAACTTGATAACGTATTCAAGACTATAATAATAAAGGTTAATCCTAAATTCAAAACACCGCCTTCTCCGGCTGACTTTGAAGAGTTCTTCCCGAGATTAAACATGGAATCTCTCGCTTCCGCATGGTATGACAATATTTGTAAAACAGGTAATAGTCTTGATAATGTAATTATAAGTGATTATAGGGCATACAAGGCTTTACAATCAATGGGGGGATGGATAAATTTTTGCCAAAGAGCAACCGAAAACAAAGGTCAATCTCTGGAGGGCATCCACCGTAATAATTTTATTTCAGCTTATTGCAAAGTTATAATTGATCCAAATGAAAGTATAAAGATAATGTATGGCGATAGTAGCAAAAAGTTTGAAAAGCAACCTTTATTTATTGGAGATAAAGAAGTCTGCCAGGCTATTGTTGATAACAGAGATAAGCCATTGCAGATAATAGATGATATGACGAGAGATATGAAGATATGAAAACAGAATGCCCAGAATGTTCAAAAGAAAAAAATAATATATGTCGTGCTGAAATACGCAATGGTAAATGTTTAAATTTTGCACCTGATTCGATATCATACGCACAGCATAGACTTTACCGGGGGATAATCCTCCCGGCTATATGTGAAGCTATGGGCGAAATTAATTTTCAGTATGTCCATGATTTTGTTCTCAAGCCACGCTATCTGCACCAGATTAACGGTACAGCGTTCTACGAGTATGAGGAGTATAACCAGATACCGGATAAGCATCAAGGCACTGGTAAGATATGGCAGCTTGATAACGGGCATTATGCGTTAATTCCTTCAATGGGTAAATTCACAAAAAAAGAAACTAAAGAATTTTTAGAATTTTGTGAAAGATTTTTATTTTTAGATTTACAAGGATATATTAAACCGACTGATAATAAAGAATATGAAGCTCTTCGGAGGAGAGTGTTAAAATGAAAATAGAATTTTATTATGTTAATGGAACTGATTGCAATTTATTAGATGAAGAATTTGGTCGGTGGGGATGTTGTTGTCAATGTGCTAATCAATTAGAAGTATACAAACATTGCTGTCATGTCAATGATAAAAAAGAAGATAAATTAAATGTTTCTTGCAATTGTGGTCAATCATTAAAGTTTTATGTATGTACTTGTTTTGCATATGAAGAACCAAAAGCAAGTGTTTGCGGATTGCATGGAGTATGTGAAATGTTTATTAAGAGAGAAACAAAATGAACTCTGAAATGAGAGAGAAAGAATTTAGATATTATATAAAAGATATAAATAATTTTGTTTATTTTATAAACGGATTATATTATCTTAATGGAAAAGTTGGGTGTTATGTTTTTGACTGGAACAAATCCGAACAATTTACTGGATTTTACGATAAAAACGGGAAAAAGATTTATGAAGGAGATATATTAAAAACTTATCCCATTCTTGCATCTGACAAAATTAAAGATGAAAGTTTTAATGTTGTTGTTAAATGGCTTGAATCATCATGGATTGCAAATGGTATTTTAGGAAAATACCAATGCAGTATTTCATCCGTAATTGGGAATAAACATCAAGATCAGGATTTATTAAAATGATTACTGAAGAGTTCAGATATAAAATATTTGTCCGTGATGGATTTATCTGCCAGAAGTGCGGCGGTCATATAGTTAAATATGGTACTCCTCAGTTAGCCCACTGTATAAGACAAGGCAAACAATCTGAAAACCATGTGATGCAATATATCTGGCAGAAGCATAAAAAAGACCGTGGCCGAAAATGGGTAAGAGATTATATTCTTGATAATGAATTAAATTTGAAGTCTACTTGCTCAAGTCCGTGTAATTCACATTTTAATATTTTTACAATGTCGGTCGAGCGTGATGAGCTTATAGATAAAATAATATCAGAAACCGGATGCCTTACAGATTGCTCAGATAAATAATTTTTTTATGTTTTATGTAAATAAATGTTTGACTTTTAAATATGTTATGATTAAATAGTTTAATATAAAAAAGGAGAAAGTGAAATGTCAGAAAAAAAAGTGACAGGTAAATATGTAATAGTAAGAACATATTCAGCCGGAGTTTTTGCAGGAAATCTTAAAAGTAAAAAAGGTCAAGAAGTTGTTTTAACTAATGCCCGTAGAATATGGTATTGGTCAGGAGCAGCTTCATTATCCCAACTTGCAGAAGAAGGAACAAAAGACCCTCTGAATTGTAAATTTCCTATGCCTGTAAAAGAAGTTGAATTATTACAAGCGATTGAGATTTTAACAGTTAGCAAGGCTGCTGAAAAATCAATAAAGGCTGTACCAGAATGGAAGAAATAAAAAATAATTATGGCTATGGCGATGGCTCTGGCTATGGCGATGGCTCTGGCTATGGCGATGGCTCTGGCTATGGCTCTGGCTCTGGCTATGGCTCTGGCTATGGCGATGGCTCTGGCTCTGGCTCTGGCGATGGCTCTGGCGATGGCTCTGGCTCTGGCGATGGCTCTGGCTATGGCTCTGGCTATGGCGATGGCTCTGGCTCTGGCTCTGGCTATGGCTATGGCTCTGGCGATGGCTCTGGCTCTGGCTATGGCTCTGGCTATGGCTCTGGCTATGGCGATGGCTCTGGCTCTGGCGATGGCTCTGGCGATGGCTCTGGCTATGGCGGTATCAAATAATGTTATTTTCCTAAGTAAAATTAAATTTTTACTTAGGAAAAATAAGGAGATATAATTGAAAGAATTTGATCTTACCACAATACAAAACTCCATTGAAGATTTAAAAGAAATGGAAACAGAAGTTAAAACAGAGCTGTCTAAAAAACAAAGCTATTACGCTAAGATAATAGGCGAAAGCAAACAGTATGTAAATTACATTCTCAATGACCGGATTAAATTAAAGCCTGATAAGCTGGTAAGAATTTACAAGTTAATCCTGGATGATTTAAAAGGGATTGAAAGAGTAGGTAAAAGATGAGTTATGATAAAACACTAAATTACAAAGATGTAAAAAAAGGCGAAGAATGCAAATGCCCGAAATGCGGAAATTCGTTTTATGTGAAAGGTAATGTTTGTTATAGTTGTGGTAAAAAATGACTTATCAAGTTCGTACTTTTACATGTAAGAAATGTAATAAACAATTTAAAGTAGAATCTGATAGTATTATAAGCAATCAGGATTTATGCATCGGATGTAAAAAGGAGAAATGAAATGACAATAAGAATAATACCATTTGTGACAGAAATACAATTTATAAAACCTAATATTTTTGAAATTATACCAGATATTTACTTAAACACTGAAGAGCTAACTTTATATATTGATTTTTTATTTTTTCAACTTACTATTACATGGTTTGGGTTTATAGAAAAATGATTCCTTGTATATCTTTAATAATCGGAGTTACATTTTAATATTCTATGTGCGTAAAAATACAACAGTTATAGATAAAACAGATCCATCTAACAGTCAAATAGTTTGTGATTTAAAACAGCTTCAGGAGAGGATTAAGCAATGAGTAAAGAAAAAAATGGTGGTCCCGCGTTTCCAGTAACAGATAGCAATGGACCTTTTGGATCAGGTGATGACGTTACTATCGGTATGTCTCTTCGTGATTATTTTGCGGCACATGCAAGCGATGGTGATATATACGAAATAATGAATGCACCTGGTAATTATGAAATAGAATGCAATAATGGAATTACTCAAAAATGCGTATATAAAATAACTCGACAACAAGCAAGATATATTCATGCTGATGGAATGATTATAGCGAGGGAAAAATGAAAAAAATACAATTCTATTTAACTTTTATTATATTTGGTATGCTTATATCAATGAGTTCAATGTTAATCAAAATAGAAAAAGAAATGCAAGATCTTAAAGAATTAAAAATGACTATGCAGACAGTAGAATCACAGATTAAACTTTTAACACCGCCACCTGAATTCTTTCAGCTTCCTGTTGTGAGAAGACCATGATTGAAAAAGATATTTTAATTGATGATTTTGTTTTTGTCGGTGGTAAAAAGTTTCAATTGAATTTAAACGTATACCGGAACGCACATTTTTATATATTAAATGACGCTAAGATAAATTTTAAAAATAATTTGATTGCTTTATATCCTGAATTAAGGAATATTAAAGCCAGGCGATTAAATGTTAATTACACAATATTCCCGCATAATTCTGGATTGTTCGACACGGGAAATATTATTGCAATAGTAGATAAATTTTTTCTTGATGCTCTTAAAAACTTTAAATGTATTCCAGATGATAATTATAATGTTGTCGGCTATAACGAACCGCCAAAAGTTTTTAATGGAATATCAAGAGAAAATAAGAATAAAAAAATACTCATCCGTTGCACATTCTTTGGTTAAAATTTTTTATCGTTACAGTAAATAAATGTTTGACTTATTCCGATAATAAAAATATATTGAATAAATAAAGAGAGGTATTAAGGTGAGTGCATGTGAAAAATGTTGGAATGACGCTTATAAGATGAGCCTGTCAAATGGTCGAGCGCAACATGAAAATTATTCAAAACTATTAAATGATAGAAAAGATAATCCATGTTCACCAAAAGATCAAGCGGGTCAATTCTGGGATGAAGAAAAACAATGTGATAAAAGACATGGCAACAGCAAAACAAATAAAATGGAAAGCTGATAACAAAGAACATATTAAGACTTATAATCGGAGTTATTATCTTGCTAACAAAAAGTTTAAATATTGCAAAGAATGCAAGTTAAGACCTCCTGAAAAGCATTCTCAATTTTGTTCAGAATGCCAAGAGATCAGAAAGCAACATTCGCATGATTTAGCATGTCATAAATATATTATCAAAAATAAAGGTGTAAAACATGATTTGTATAAAATGTGGGCATAGGATGAACCGTTTATTAGATAAAGAAAACGGTGTTTTAATCCGGGTTCGTTATAAATGTGGTAATTTAGATTGTCGTCATCAAGAACAAATAGAAAGAACTATTTACGAGTTTAAAAATCATGTTTGACAAAAAAACTGTTATGACAGTAAAGGGGATAAAATGAAAATAGGATTGATAGATGTAGACAATAAAAATTTCCCTAATCTTGCACTTATGAAAATAAGTGCTTATCATAAATCTTTTGGTGATACTGTGGAATTTGTTAAAGAAAATTCTTGGTATAACAATGTTTATAAATCTAAGGTATTTACATTTACTCACGATACAAATATAAATTTTACTTGTTTTGGTGAAACAATAATCGGAGGAACTGGATATAATATAAAATCTAAATTGCCCCAAGAAATAGACAATATGATTCCAGATTATTCTTTATATGATTGCGAACACGCTTATGGATTCTTGACTAGAGGGTGCCCAAATAAATGCAGTTGGTGTATAGTGCCAGAAAAAGAGGGAACTATAAAATCCTATTCAAGTATTGATCATTTTATTGGCGAACACAAATCTGCGGTTTTAATGGACAACAACGTACTAGCAAGCGACTACGGGATTAAGCAGATTGAGAAGATAATTGAGTTAAAAATAAAGGTAGATTTTAATCAAGGACTGGATTCAAGATTAATTGATGATTCTATGGCAAAACTATTGTCTAAAGTTAAATGGCTTCATCCAGTTCGATTGGCTTGTGATAACGAATTTTCATTTGAATCATTGCAAAAAGCAGTAACTAATTTAAGATGGAGAAATGTCAGACCGTCACGGTATTTTGTCTATACGATTGTTAAAGAAGTTCCAGAAGCAATGGAAAGAGTCAAAAAAATTAAAGGATTATACTGCGAACCGTTTTGCCAGCCATACAGAAATTTTAAAACTAATGAAGAACCAACAAAAGAACAAAAAAGATTTAGTCGGTGGGTAAATATAACTTCTGTTTTCAATTCTGTCTGGTGGGAAGATTATAAGTATAATGACGAATATTCAGCAAAGTATAAACTGACAAAATAGTGATTATGATAGGAGGATGAGATGATACAGCTTATAAAGGAATTATTCTGCAGTATCCATGTTTATGATGATTGGTTTGAGCGACCAAAAAATAATCAATATAATATGATTTGGTTTAAAAAGTGCTGTAAATGTGGGAAAAGGATTTATGAGAAATAAAGACATAATGAATATTTTGTCAGGAGGGGTAAATTAATGGATGGACGTTGTAAATATTGTAATCATCTCATAGCTTTTAGTAGATTTGGTATAGATTGTAAAAAGCTCTGTAAAGACGGAGAATTGTTTGAACCTATAGGCATGAAAGATATTTCCGATCCTGAAATTGTATCAAAGGTAGAACATTTTGTTGAGGATATAAAATCTGGTGCTATAAAAAATAGACATGTGGAGAAAAAAATGGAAAAACACATAACAAATACCGGACAGATAGTGAGCGAACAGAAAAAGTTTCAAATGACTGTAGAACAATTTGACGAAATTTTTAAAGATTGTATACCCGAAATGTTTTATAGTATTATAAAAATAAATGCTGAAGAAAAAGGTTACATCCGCAAATCAGAACTACAGATTCTAATTGATGAAATAGAAGAAATGCATTCAAATCATTTTAAATATTTTTCTGAAGGGCTTATTAAGGATATACTTGAAAAATATTATGAAACTATTCAAGCCCTGAAAAAAAATAATCCAGAGGTTAAATAATTAAAATATATGATTATAATAATCCGGTTTATCTCCATGAACTTTAAAAGCGGATGTCATTTCGCCGCCGTATTCTCCACGATAACCGGCATGAGTGTCAAAAAGAAGTATAGACAGATCATCGTCAACGCCGCAAGCTGTCCAATGATGCTTATTATTGATAGGGACTTGATAGAGTTCTTCAGGTTGAATATTATCAGGCAAAGACGGGCATTCTATCAATTTAGCTGAAATTTCAAGAGCTGTAAATAATTTTGGCTTTGTTAAATATAAATATCCGTTTTCTTTACAATAACCTTTTAAAAAGCACAACGAATAAAAGTCTTCATAGCTCATTGAAATATAATCGAGAGCAAAAAGTATTCCATAAGTAGATATCATATTACAATGTTTCCCAGCGAGTTGAAGAGCATAATCCTGATTACATTTTCTTACATTCATTATAGATTTTACCAGAAGAGAATCAGGATTGAATTGATCTAAGTCTATAAGGGTATCGTGAAGTTTTTGGCAAGTTTCATTCATTATTCGGCCTCATATTTTTTAAGTATTTTCATATTATATTGCTTCATTTCACATAAGCAATTTTTTATTACATTATTACTGCAATTGATACAAATTGATTTTAAATTATCTCTTGCGAATTCTATCAATTCTTTTTTATTTGATTCTAGTTCTTCAACATAATTTTCAATAGATTCCCCAGTCATCGAAGATGAATCAATATTTCCCATTACTTTTAAATACATATCTTTTGCTTTACTCATAATTCATAACCTCCAAGCAGACAATAATTAAATATTTTTAAATGTCAATAAGAAAAACTCTTGACTTTTTATTATAAATAATATTTTGTTAATTATAGGGTGGAAGACAATATTATTTACCTCCTATAATTATTGTCTTGTTTGACATGTTTTCTGGTGCATGACCCGATACTAGAATTATTGAGAAAGTGGCGGAAGAGTAAAGACGCCTACCCTGAAAAAAGACCGGCAGTGGGTCGCATGATAGGAAGAGAAGTCAAATTAATGTCTCATGCAGGTATCAAATCCTGTCTCTCTCAATAACAATTAAAATGCGGGGTGGCGCAATTGGGAAACGCCAAAAAACAAATATAAAGGTTGTAATCTTCGCCTTGTAAATGTTTTTTGTGTGAGGGTTCGACTCCCTCCCCTGCAAATAAAAGGAAATTATGAAAAAACCATCAGATTATAAATATTACCCTAAAATGATTTACTTTAAGACAGAAAGTAAAAAGGATATATTTACCAAAAAGTTTTTTAATTTAAAGAATCATACAGGAAAAGAAGTTGAAGACTTGTTAATTCATGGCGTTGAGCTATTAAACAAGGCTTATAATTACGGATATGATGATAAAGGGAATAAGATATGATCGGTAAAAATGGTGGATTGTACAATGTTTGTAGAAATTGTGCTTTTATTAAACCGATTTGTATATTAAAAGATAATCCAAAAATAGTTGGTTGTAAAAATGGTTATAAGATAACAGAATATAAGCACGGAAAGAAGTATTGATATGATGTTTTTAGAGTGGGTAATATTTTTTATTTTTCTTTTTGCTGGAATGTTTATTTTGTAGTATATAATATATTATAAAAGGATGCTATCGTAATGGCTGAATCAGAAATAAACATTTACCAATGCCCTGAATGTAAAGCTGAATTTCGCAGATATAGCAATGCTAAGAGAATCAAGTCTTATTGCTCTAAAGCTAATAAATACGTTTATATGAAAAAGGTTAAGAATGAAGATAGATAAATTAACAGTTGAAATAAATTTTAAAATTACCTGGTCGTCTATTTTAAGAGCGTCATTTGCAAGAATATTTTGTAGAGAATATTATGAATCTATTGTGAACAAAATTGAGAGTGATGTTAAAAATGTCTGAAAATCAATTGAACAGATTAAAAGAACTTAAAACTAAATACTATGTCAGATATATACTTGAACCGGAATGCCATAAAATATCCGGTTATACTCATCTTAATTTTTATGATTTGATCGGTACTGCTAAAAGATTAAAAGGAATATAATATGTCTGAAGATATAAAAGCATTTGATAAACTTAACGATAGACAAAAGGACTTTGTTCTTAATTACATCCGGTGCAGGGTAGCTACTAAGGCATATTTAGAGGCTTATGATAGTGATGAATCACCTATTGATTATGATACTGCCAAAGTAAACGCAAGCAAATTACTAACAAATACTAACATAAGAGAGGCAATTAAGGAAAAAATCAATGAAATATGGAACGAAAAGGAAAAAGAGATTGGTTCTATTTTCGATGAATTAAAAGCCCTCGGTTATTCTGATATAAATAATGTCATGGAATATAAAGATGGTATGTTAATTCCCAGGGACTTTGATAAGATAGATACCAGGGCTATAAAGAAAATTAAGATAAAAAGGATTAAAGAAAGCTATTCTGAAGATGAGGAAGTAACAACCGCCACTGATATAATTGAAATTGAGCTCCATGATAAAAAAGGTTCTCTTGCTGAACTTACAAGCATTTTAGGAATGAAAGAGCAGAAAGTAAGCGTTAAATTTGATATGCTGAATGATCAGGATACCGCTGTAAAATCCGTACTTGAAAAACATGGCATCACTACAAAAGATTGATCATGTATCCGCGTTAGATGACTGGTTAGAAAATCCCCATGAATTCGGTCATTTACTTGGCTATGATAAATTAACAGAAACTCACGGTAAATGGATAAAGATTTTCTTAAAATATAAGAAGTTTGACGTATTACAAGCCCATAGAGGTAGTTATAAAACAACAAGCGGAATCGTAGCTATGATTTTGCTTTTTTTTTGCTACCCGAATATGAGGTTGCTTATAGTGCGAAAAACGGGGGATTTGGCCTCTGCTATACTTAAAACCATTCAAACACATATGCTTACCTCTGATGTTATTCGTTTATACTTATATTCAAGATGGGAAATAGTTAATGCCTCAACAAAAATATGGTCATCGGAACGTACTAATTTTTCTTTTAAACGTACAATTACTCCTGATCCTTCTATGTCAGCGGTAGGAGTAGGAGCTTCTATAACCGGAGCGCACTTTGATTATATATGGTCGGACGATATTGTTACCATAGATGATAGATACAGCGCAGCAGAAAGAAAATGGACTATTGCTTATTTCCAAGAATTAGACAATCTTATTGATCCATTAGGGCAGACTCGTTTATCCGGCACACCCTGGCATGAAAGCGATGTTTTTTCAATATTTCCAAAAGAAATATTTGAAGAGCGCCAATTCCCCTTTGGGACTGTAAATTTATCCGAGAATGAAATGAAAGAAATTGCTGCTCGGCAAGGAAGATTGCCAAATTCTGAATGGATGTGTAACTACATGTTAAAGCATGTAGAAGACAGGGAAACCCTGGGGGCTTTTATGTCGGTTCCCTTATGGGATTGCCAATATTGCCTTGCTTTTATAGATTCAAGCTTTTCAGAAAAGAAAGGTACTGATAGAACATCTGTGGCTATTGTGGGCGTAAGTAAAGATTTAATTATATTTACCGGTATGAGCTGGCAACATTCTATTGCGGATCATCAGATAAGAATAGAAATGCTTGACTTTTTAAATATATATACTCCAATAGAAACCGTATTTGAAAGTCAATTAGGGGATTCAACTATATTCTTTATAGATGCTTTTAAACAGGACGAAGCTAAATATGAAGTTAAAAACCTGTGGACATGGAAACATCAAAGTAGAAATAAGCATGAAAGAATCATGGCAACAATAACATCGCAAAAAGAAAGTATGAGAATATTAGAGGGAACGCAGCAGGCTTTTAGTATCGGAGTTTCACGCTATCATAAGGATGTTGACCATGATGATGAAGCGGATAGTTTAGCCGGGGGAGTGGAAGCTTTAGGAACATCTGAAATAATAGCTGAATATGTCAAAGCATTGAATATTCTGAAAAGGAGATAAATTTTATTTTATGAATTTAATGTGGAACAATAAAGAAAAAAACTTTAACGAATATAAATATGGTGATTATATCCCTGAAAATAAATATCCATATGCTATTATAAAAATGCATTTAGATTTAGGGGATATAATCGAATTAGACTCTCCGAAAATACCGAAAATTAAACTTTCTATTTCCGTTATGGCTCATCCTTCCCGATCAAAAAACTTTCCTTATTTACGAGAAAAACTTGGAGAAGTTCCTTTTTCAATCGATCAGAAAAACAATCTGATAGAAAATTGTAAAGCTGCATGGATGATGCACGACCCAAAATCGGATTTCCACGTTGTTATCCAGGATGATGCTATCATCTGCCATCGGTTTAAAGAACGGGCTGAACAGTTTATAACAGACATGGAGTCTGAGAGAATATCACATTGCCGTCCGGTGTATGGGTATAACTTTTTTATCCGGCCTGAATACGACGCAGCGAAGATGAGACAATTTGAAATTCAAGGTTATCAGCTGGAAGGCCGTAACCGTGGGGGAGTTGCAGTTTGCTTGCCGACTAATCAAATCGAATCCATGCTCGAATTTTATGACACATTAACAGAATGCCATGATGATGAAAGGATTTCTTTGTGGGTTATGAAAAATAAGTTTCAGATGATATTCCCTATACCCTCACTGATAGATCATAACGACCATAAGCCCTCACTTGTAGGCCATAACGGACTTAATAGGGAAGCTTATAAATTTATTGATAATGAGAAATTTGTAATTCCAAAACAGATTCATCAATTATGGGTTTCAGATAATCCCGCCCCTTTAAAATGGATGCAGACATGGAGAGAAAAAAATCCAGATTTTTTATACAGGCTATGGACAGAAAAAGAAATATTTGCTGAAAAATGGGAAAATCAGAAACTTGTTGATTATTATTACACTAAAAAAATGTGGCATGGACTTAAAGACGTGGTACAGTATGAAATATTATTTAGATATGGCGGTGTCTTTATGGATGCGGATACTACCTGTCTATTACCGATAAATGAATTATTTACAGATCAATATGATTCATATTCATTTTGGGAAAATGAGAAATCAAGACCGGGATTTATTCAACCTCTTTTGGCTGCTGTAAAGGGTTCTAAATTTGCTAAAGAACTGATTGACGGCTTAAAAAAAGACGGTATTACGGGAGATATGGAACCGTTCAGAAAAACCGGTAATAAATATGTAGGGGAGATGTATAAAAAGACAGCTCAGAATGTTAAAATATTCCCGTCGTGGTTTTTCCAAAGAGAACATTTTTCTGGGGATAATTATACTGGATCAGAAAAATGCTATGCAAAACATCATTTTTCAACAACTTTAAATAGTTATAACGAAGGTATATAAATGATTTATAAAATAATAAATGGAAATAAAGAGACAATTTCACCGCTGGTAAACATCCCTCAAGTAATGTATATTCTTGATAATCTGCTTGAGACATTAACTCTACCGGGTGACGCAGTAGAGCTCGCCTGTAATATCGGAACAACCTCCCTATATATCAGACGCCTACTGGATGCTATGAATTCAGATAAAACTTTTCATGTGTACGATTCATTTCAAGGACTCCCAGAACCGCTAGAAATTGACGGCGATCTTTGTAAACAAGGCGACATGAAGAAAGAGCAGCATGAATTTGAACAGACCTTTGCCGATGCCGGTCTTGAATGTCCAGTCGTTCATAAAGGCTGGTTTTGCGATATACCCGATGAACAATATCCGGATAAAATATGTTTTGCTTTTTTTGACGGGGACTTTTATTCATCTATAATGGACAGCTTTTATAAGGTTTATCATAAGATGTCTAAAGGCGGGATTATCCTCATACACGATCTGGAAGGCGAGATGCTCCCCGGTGTTAAAGTTGCCTGCGATGATTTTCTTAGAGATAAACCGGAAAAGATAAGTGATATATTTTGGGGCATAGGCAAGATCATTAAATTATAGTTGACAATTAAAAATAAGCGTGAAAAAGGTATTGTATGGCACAGTATATTATAAAAGTTATAGATTCAGTAATCAAGGGAACGACCTTTGAGGGCATAGGTTTTTTAATAACAAAAAACGGTTTACCTCTTTCTATAGCTTCCGCTAAAATGGAATTGAAATTTTCTGAAAATGCTCCGGCTACATTAACCTTAATAAATGGAGAGGGCTTGACTCTTGATGAGGCGTCCCCCGGATTGATCGTAGTTGATAAACAGATTATTGATATTGACGCCTTAAATTATCTTTATGAAATTGAAACTACAACTACTGACGGGGACGTATATGTCTATATCAAAGGATCTTGGGAGATAATAAACTAATGGATATAGTTACCGTAGAAATTACTGAAGGGTATAAATTTATTTATGCTCAAATTGCTAATAAGATTTTATCAAATTCCGATATTGAAACAAGCATGTTTAATGATACGGGCGCGCGCGGATCACGAACAATACCGGCAAATACTTTAAAAGTTGGCGATATTATCAAGATAAAATCTTATGGCATTTTAGGGGATACGGGAACTCCAACAGCAACATTGAAATTTAAAATGAATGCGGTCGAGCTTTTATCGAGTATAATAACTTTGACTAATTTAGGGCAAAATATTTATTATGACCTTGAAGGATATTTTACCATTAGAGAAATCGGTGCAACTGGAAAAATCGCAGGAGCTGCTAAAACATTCTTTAAAGATATTACGGTTGCAAGCGCGGGACTTTTCAGGGTACTACAAGGCGCAACGGATATTACAATTGATACTACAATAGATCAGATAATCGATGTAACTTATAAATGGGGTACAGCCTCAATTTCTAATAACGTTACATCAAGAAATTTTACAATAGAGATATTATAATCATGGAATGGAATAGGTGTAAATAATGGCAAATCCAACATTTGCAACATGCACAAAAGAAGTATGGACAAAAGTTGCGACGAGCATTCTTAGCGGGAATATCAGGAAAACAGGTTTTGAGACAAATAAATATTTTTATACTTATAAAATAACAGGGGGGGTAGCACCCACAAAGCAAAGTGAAGGTGTCCTTATTTTTCAGAATACAAATTTAGAAATAATTTCTTCCAGTTCTAGAATTGATGTTTATATTATGGCAACTGGAATAAATAGTATAGTGAGGGTTGACATATTATAGGGGCAACGGTAATGAATTAATGGAAGTCCGACTTGGCGTTAAAGCCGCAACATATGAAGACGGTACTAAATTAAGCGATGTTATGGCTTATAATAATTACGGGACAGAAACTATCCCTCCCCGGCCTATTTTCCAGATAGCCGCTGAAAAAATATTGTCTTCGGAAGAAATCGCAAAACATGCAAAGGCTTATCTTGAAAATGTCAAGAATTATGCTCTTTATAATCAGGGAGATCTTAAACAAATAGAACGGGTATTTTTAACGGCAATCGGTCAGCAGTCAATCGCTGAAGCAAAGAGAATTATTAAAAGCGGTTCAGAATTACAGGGAAACGCGCCGTCAACTACAAGGGCGAAAGAATTAAAAGGATCAAAAGGTGTTGGCAAGCCTTTATACGATACAGGACTTATGCTAAAAAATCTTGCTTATGAAATAGAGGATTAAAATGATATTTATAATTGAAAGTAAAAACCATGGAAGGCATGAAGTCTTAATTGATGACGAAGATTGGGAAGAATTTAAAAAATACAAATGGAAAATACAAAAAAACAGAAATACATTTTATTTAGTTCGTAATTTTACGAAAAATAGAAAGCAATATACGATAGCTCTTCATAGGCAGTTAACAGGTTTTAATATGACAGATCATATTAACGGTAATGGACTTGATTGCCAGAGATTGAATTTAAGAGAATCTACAATTGCACAAAATAGTAGAAATGCAATGAAAAAAAGTAATAATACTTCGGGATATAAGGGAGTTTATTTTAATAAAGCAGTTAAAAAATGGAGGTCACAAATTTGTATAAATTTTAAAGATATTTATCTAGGATCATTTAAAACAAAAGATCAAGCTGCTATTGCTTATAATATCGCCGCTCTTAAATATCATTGTGAGTTCGCACGGTTAAATAATATAATGGAGCACAGAATATGAACGCATATAAACAGCTATCCTTAATGGTTGACGCTGTAGAAAAACTGGCCTTACTTCCCGAAAATGAAGTTGTACAGAATAAACAGCTTGTAACTGAAATAAGAAACGCCTTTGAAGTCCACAATATCGATGGAATTATAAACAGCGCAATGCGGGAACTTCAAGAAATAAAAAACAGCCAAAACAGCAATAATAATATAAATCAGAATAATCTTGTATATGCCTATGCGCAGCGGGAACATGATCGGGTTAAGAATATAAAAAGTGGTGAATTTAAACCATATATCACAGAAATTATAAACGCTACAGAAGATTTAAAAGATAAACTGGTTAAAGCAAGTCAGGTAGCAGAAAGTAAATTCACATCGGCTTTTAACTCAGTTTTTGCAGACGGTGCGGTAAAGATCAATGTGACTGGTGATCCTTCAACCCTCATGTCTTATATTGATTATTCCCCTTACCGTATAAATTATATAGATTACCTTGCAATGCCGACACTGGCCGAAATGGTTGACAGACCTTTATCAATAGCTTTAAAGAAATTTCCTACAATCGAGACCAAGAATAAGAAATTTAATGAAGCAGTTGAAACTTTAATTCATAAGCGTAAAATAAAACACGTTATTAAAGATGCCCTCTTTTATTCCCTCCTCTCTCCGCGGGGTTCTCTCGTAGTACCTATTCAGCGGGGGGACTCCGTGACCTTCAATGTTTTTAATGACACTCAATTTGCTTATGCAATGGGTAGCTCTTATTCAGGAGTTACACAGCCTTATTCTCCTATGAAAGTGGGGGACATTTACTGCATGGGGGCACAGCTTAAACATGGAGTTTCGGCATTTTTTACTTGCCCTGGATTTGAGCCTCTTTTTGGGGTAGGTTTAAACAGACTCCCTCAGTTAAGAACAGCTGCAGAAGCATGGAATTTATACGTTCATATTCTTAAAATTTTGCTTGTTCGCTCCCAAATTATAATTGAAAAAATGGAAGGAGAAATAAGTACTGATACAATGCTTGCAAAAATGAAAGCTCAATTAAACAGACTTTCGCAGACTATGGGTGTCAGTACCCCGATTGAGCAAGCTAAAGGAATGACTCTCGACATATTAAATAATAATATTTCTCCAGGTACAGCGGATATTGCCACAGTTTTTAAAGATTTTATAGGTTCTGTCACCGGGTGCGCGCCGGAATACTTCTTTGGAGGGGGCAATGCAGCGTATAGCCAAGCCGCTTTTCAAATTGCAAGTACTAACGAAAATATTAACTCTCGGTATCAAGTAAATATGATAGAGCCTTTACTTAGATTTATGGTCAATACAATGATCCAGTATGATAAAGAATTATCAGAAATGGGAATTGAAGAAGATGAATTTGACATTGTATTTGAAAATATATATGATGAGACAGAACAAGAAAAAGCAGATTTAAACAGTAAAAAAGTAGAAACGCTCATAAGAATGGCAAGTTATCCGGAACTTGAAAAAGCGTTTAAAGATGAAGGACTTCTATCAGAAGATGTAAAATTAGTTAAAGTTGAAGAAATTCAAGATAATCCTAGATCAGGTGAAAGTAAAAAATCAATTCTTACTCGCCCATTATCTTAAAAGAGGAATGGCATGAATGAATACTTATTAACAATGACTATAAAGAACGCAGTAAAAGAATCATTTTTAAACTTATCTACTACTACTGAAATTGAATCCGGTTCTACTGATTGCAGCCAAATATTGAGAACGGCTATTGCATCAGAGATAAGCGCAATAAATCTTTATACTTCTTTGGCTGATATGGCAGAAAATCCATTGGTTAAAAAAGTATTATTGGATGTGATCAAAGAAGAAAAAACACATATAGGCGAGTTTGAATCTCTTTTAAAGGATTTAGACCCTGAATATAAACAAGAGAATATAAACGGCTCAAAAGAAGTAGAAGAGATGAAATAAAATTAAATGAATATTAAAACTAAAGAATTAAAAGAAATAAGTGATTTATTGGTAGACGCTTGGAATAAATGGATAGAATATCACGGGACAAAAAATGATACTTCTACCGAATCTTTCAGATTTGGAATACATGCTTGCCAAGGAGTATTGGCTATAAATGAATTATCAAAATTTAAAAAAGAAAAAGAAGATGATTGATATTTTTGAAAAACTCGCTCCTCGATGGCGAAATGCAGTTTCCCGTTATGCCTATACTATCTGGACGGATTCAACCGATCAGGAAGCAGAATGGGATTATAACGAACATGCTTTACATTTTTCCCGTGAATACCGGCACGAACTTGAAAAGCATTACAGACAGAAAGGTATGAATGTCTACAGAGGCACGTTGGATGGTTGGGTTACCGAATGGCTTAGAAAACAGGAAGCACTTAAAAGTACCTTAAAAGTAATTGCAAATGAAAAGCAAAATAACCTAGTTGAAAAAGCCCTCGCAGAACTTAAAGACAAGAAAGATGCTCAAAAGGTTATTGATAAGCTTTATGATGCTAAAGAGAATGAAACTGTTTACAAGGTCTTTTCATTTAAAGATAATTTTGAAGACTTGGCAAAACAACATGGGGAGGAAAATGCTTATGATTTGGGAACTGGAATAAATGAGCGTATTATTCAACATTTTAGTGATAGATATTTCTGGCGAACTCAAAAAGATAAACGGGTAAGAAACACACACATGCAGCTTGACGGTAAATGTTTTCTGTTTGCAGATCCTCCAACTACAATTACAAAATACGGCAAGGAACATAAAGGGAATGCAGGGACGGATTTTGGTTGCCGGTGTATGGCAGAAATAGCACCAGAAAGAGAAAAAGTATTACGTAATTACACTGTATATGAAAAAAATGCTTGACAAGTGCTACAAAATAAGAAATTAGTAACATTAAATAATCAAAGGAGATTTTAAATGGATATTTCCCCTGAACAGTTGACGGCAATAGCAAGAAACGCAGTGAAAGAAGTATTAGCAGGAAACTCCAGAGATAGAGAAATAAAAGAATTAAAAAATAAAATTGAAAAACTTTCTGCAAAGAATGCAAAATCAGACACCGAACTCTTGAGACTATATGATGAAATGGAGAAAAAAGACCCTTTCGGATTTGATAATAAAAAATATGGAATGTCTGATGAGGAATTTAAGAGATCCATTTTATTAGCCATACAAAGAGATAAACAAATTAACAGGGATATTGGCAGAGATAGAGCAAAAAGAATTGCTGAAGACGAAAAGGTTAGGCGCGGGAAATAGTTGAGATTAAAAACTATGAATATACAATCAATAATCAGACGAATTTTAAATAAACCTGCCCCAAAACCGGTTAAACGAAAGTATACAAAACGAATTCCAGAAATTCGGTATAGTGTTAAAAATGATACTTCCGAAAGAATAGCATCATTAAAAATTACCGTACCAGCTTTACATGTTGGGGTTTTAAATTATACTCCCGAAGAACTTAAAATAAATGACCCGCGACTTGCCGGTAAAAATATTCATCTTTATTATCCTCCAGAGGAAGTTTCATCTAAAAAATTTCTTAAAAATCTTGAACTCGCTCCTTTTGTGGTAGGAGTTGGACATGGCGCAACAACGAATGAAAAAAATAAAAAAATAGACGGATGGGCTTCTACAGTTCATTATGATGAAATTAAGAAGGCGGCTATACTTGACGGAGTTGTTAAAGGAAAAGATCAAGTTGATTATATCAATGAAAATATTGATAAAGATAAATTTGGAGCAAGTGCTTTTATTGATTTTATAGCTGAAGTAAAATCAGGTGTAACTCCAGACGGACAGGAATACAACGCGATTGCGCATGATTTAAAAGTAACTCATATAGCATTAACACAAAGCGTAAGAGATCCCGAAAATAAAATACAAGTTAGAAATACTGTTCCAGTGAATAACGCCGTAGTAGTAAATACTGACGGAATTTATAAAAGTGAGGATTCTAAAAGTGAGGAAAAACGTATGGCAGAAATGACCCCCGAACAAATAGCCGCAATCGTTAAAAATGCGGTCAAGGAAGAACTGGCTGCTCGCAATGCAGAAGACGAGATTAAAGAACTGAAGAACAAGGTAAAAAACCTTGAAGATGAAAATGAAGAAATGAAGAAAAAAGAAGCTGAAAACGCAGCTTATGAAGGTAAGGAAACACCAGAAGAAGAAGCGGAAGAGGGAAAAGAAAAAAAATCAAAGGATAGCAAAGAAGATACTACTCTTGAAAATGCCAAGCCAACACAGGCTCTTGTAGCGGCTGTAGGTACTGCTCTTAATATCGACTTCGGTTCAAAAACACCTTCTTTTGTATCTCTTGCAAATATGCTAGGGATTAAGGAAATTGACCCGGCAGCCCGTATTATAGCGGTCAATGCGAAATATGCGGAAATGGTAGAAAAAAAGCCGGATAGTGCGGCTAATTCACATACTTCGGAGGTGTTCTAATGCCCGGTATAACACTTGGAATAGGGGAAACAAACCCGAAAAAAGGCGCGGTACAATTTGACATTCGCAGAGTTGATAATGTACCGTTTGTAATTCCTTCAGGTGCAGGAGTAACTACAGCCCCGATAGGATCAGTTGTAACGCTTCAGGAATTTGTCGGCATAGGAATGAAAATTGTTCTTGGTGCAGCTGCTTATAATGATGGCACAAATACTTATTCTATAATTGGAGTAGGCTTTCTGGAAGCTGCTTCTCAGACAAGTGCAACAATTAATCAGACAGTTGGTGAATATTCAAGCGGTGATATGGCGGCTATGATTATAGACCTCGATGCGGTTGTAGCAGCCCCAATGCTTGCAAGTTACAATCCTGTATCTGGAAAAGTTTCTTATGTAACTCCAGCCGGACTTCTTACTCTGACATCTTCCGGTAATGTTGCTTTCCCTGGTTATGTATTTTTCACTACACCCGGCCAGCAGACAACTAATCAACTTAAGTCAGGCTATTGTTTTGCCCGTCTTACAAGTTTAGTGATATAAGGACGGTAAACAATGAAAAAAATAACATCTCAGCAAATAGCAGAACAGAATTTCAGGAATTGGCTTGTAATCAGAAATGGTTATGCGGATTCAAAAAGAACAGAAGGGCTTGCTCCTATTAATGAAATTGCAGGACGTAAAGAATATATTGCATTGCATAATGCTCTTCTTGATGTGGCGAATCCAGTTTCTAAAGGTCACAATGACGCATTTAAAAGTTTACAAATAAAATTTGGCGGTGCTTCAATTGACCATATTGTTGATATGGCACATGGACTCCGTGGCAAGCTTAATACAATCGCACAAAATGCAATGAAGGCCGGATGCTCTTTTGAGACTGCCGAAGCCACTGCACTTAATGCATATTTTGGAAATCCCGGATATGACCAATTTGCAGGACTTCAGCAACTTGCAGAACAGCTTTTTGAACAATTGACTTTTACTCAGTCTTTTATTGAGGAAGGGGACGCGGTTCAGCTTTCCGCAGAAGTAGCGGCTTCCGCTGGGGCGATTTCAAGATTCAGAATACCCCGTGTAGAATCAAGTGGTTCATCTAAAGGAAGACTTGGAGATCTTAATCCTTATGGAGACGACAGAACATATTCTAACAATCTGGCTCAAATCTCTCTTATCAATGAGTTTAAAACAGCTCATACAGAATCACAGGGCTTTATAATTGAAAACGAACAGCAGCAGGCTCTTATGGGTTATGCTCGCTCAATCGCTCCAGCTCTGGCGGGGTTTATTCTCCAGAATCAGCTTTTCAGCGTTATTGATCAGCAGATTATGCAGGCAGTTGAAAGAATATTTATAGACGGTACAGGCGCATCTGCTTTTGACGGCGAGACCGGACAATATGGGTTACTTTCACCTTCAATTATGCTTGCTCTGGGAACAGCAGGAACAGCTTCTCCGGCGTTGGCTACAGCTGCCGATTGGGCTTCAAATCCGACTAAACTTGTACAGCAGATTAAAAATTACAATTACAAACCGGCAGATGATGCGGCTCTTATTGCTCCTTTGTCAGCAGCAGCAAACCCAATGTATGTTTACCAGGATATTGTCAGACTTCTTAATCTGATTGCCCTAACAAACGTAGCAACTAGTAAAAAAGTTGTTCTTTATGTTCCTACCGGACTTTATGCGATATTGGTTCAATATCTTTCTACTGGAACATTTAACAGAACTCTCGGCGAAGCTCTTAAACTTGCAGTCGGTGGAACTATTGGGGACATTGAAATTAAAACTTCAGGTCTTCTCAACGCAAGAATAAACTCTCTGGGTACTCAGCAGTACAATCACATTGTTGCAGTTGTACACGGCGCACCTACAGGTTTAAAAGGTGTTCTTTCTCCTATGGCGACAGCTACTCCTAGAGTAACTACAGGTGTAGTAAGTGAGCAAAGATCATCTTATGCGGCAAGCCTTACTTTTGGCGGCCCGATGGTTATACAGCGGGGTCAGGTTTTTGATCTTGTTTTTGATGTACACGCATAGGCTATCATGTACGCTCTCTCTGATTTTATAACCTCTTTGACCTTACGGCTGGCAAATCCAGCCGTAAGTGTTGATGAGATAACAGAGTACCTTCTCTCAGCTCAAAGAGAGGTAGAGCCTGGGAATTATCCCGAAAATGATTATATCGAACAGATACTCGATACAGCCTGTTATAAATTGGCTGTTGATAATAAATTCCCAGAAGTTCAAAGCGTTTCACAAAATGGCGTAACAACTTCTTTTTCTCAAAATGATCCAGAAAGATTTAGACGCAGAATGACAGAACGAAGACAGGCTAAATTGTTAATGTCCGGTGCCGGTTACTGATGAAAACAAGGGGGATGCAGGGATTGACGGCTAACAGAATATCAAGTGAAACTGTAACTCTAAATTATCCTACTTTTGACGATTCGGCGGGTGACGGTTCAGCGGTTGTAACGCCGGTATATATAATTAGTCCTGCTTCGGTTGGTGCTTTACAGGCAAATGATATTCAAAGACTTGAAAAGGCTGGTATTATAGTAACGGGCGGGGTAACAATTGTAATTCCTTCGGCTCCTGTAGGCCAACCAGATTCAATCACTCACGGAGATAAAGTTTATAGGGTTATAGATTGGTCACCTGTTGAAGAAAATAGTAATAATACGGTAATTGCGACATGTGATGAAATGCCAATTTCAGGCGCAGAAAATGACACTGAATGAAAAATATTATGAAATGAATAAGGTGTTAAACACTGCTTTAATTGCGCAAGATATTACTTGCCCGATTTATAAATATGGTACTGTAGCGCAACCGGTTAAATATCCTTATATTCAATCAACTTATAGAGTAACAAAACGACAGCCGAATGGAAGCGTAAGAAGCGGGACTTTAACAGATTTTGATTATTACATGAACTTTTTTACAGCTGCAAAACATGAAAGATCAAACGATGCAGCTTTATTTATACCATATGAAACTGCAAGAGAATTAATCGTTTCACCAGATTATTTAATCTGGTCAGGAATAGCAAATGTTTTAAATCACGATGAGACCCCAGAATTTACTTTTAAAGGTGGTCTTGAGATATTACAAAAAGGTTTAATTTTTAAATGTCAGACCGTGGTATCTCATGTAATTACGGATAAAATGGAGTATGTTCCAATTGATAAAGCTATGGAAGTTGTTGAGGATAGCATAAATTTTGAAGATTGAGGTGCTTTAAATGGCAAGTAATTTTATACAAGTTGTTTCACAGGCAACAACCGGCGCGCTTGGTGCATTGCCCCGTAGCATGGTTGTAGCCACACGGGAAACTATTACTGGATATACTCCTGATTCCAATTCAGGACTTATCAGAGTAACTTCAGCTATGGTTGCGGCGTTTTCGGCGGCTAATCCAACGGCTCTTGGTACTATTAAATTTCTTGAAACTGCTTTTGCCGGAAGCGTTCAAGATGACCAGGTTTATGTTTTAAGCACCGGCGGGACTGCTTTAACTACAGCAATGCTAACAAAAGCAAATTATAGTCCGCGTTCATGGAGTTTTTTGAGTGTAGCTTCACAAACAAATGGATTAACAGATTCAGTTACATTCCTTGCTGATTGCGTTGTTGCTTCTGGATGGTGTACTCCTGCACTCCGTAAAATATTTTTTCATTCATTTTCAATGGCAAATGATGGGACTTTGCCGGCTGAACTTCTTCTCGGTGGAGCTCTTACTCTTAATTCCAGAACAATATCTATAATAACAAATGCTTATACCACAGTCGGGACAAGCACAGATGTTTACCATAATCCTCTTATTGCGGCGTTATGCTGGTCTTTATATGGAGGATCTCCTGCACGTTCAATTGGTTCTCTTTCTGATTGTCACGATTTACCAGGCGTAAATGGAGACACATATAATGCTGCAACTAGATCATATATAGAGTCTAATTCTTTAGCACAATATAACGGTGCAAAAGATCAGGCCGGCTCACTTTTTGTCTATGATACAT